>Ga0207677_10000781_pt1 | contig 18271 bp, 16 predicted proteins | sample KBSMisM42_FD_184311 | JGI IMG/M metagenome (GOLD analysis project Ga0207677, IMG submission 184311) | Miscanthus rhizosphere microbial communities from Kellogg Biological Station, Michigan, USA - KBS Miscanthus M4-2 (SPAdes) (version 2) | ecosystem: Host-associated > Plants > Roots >...
CATCCTGTCGCGCCGGTAGACGTAGAAGCCCTGCTGCCGGTTCCAGCGGTTCGGCCCGGCGGCGACCTGGTGCGCCTCGGGGGAGGAGAAAAGACTCTGGGAGGGGAGCACGTACGGCTGCACCCCCAGGGTTGCGACCTCACCTTCTTCGGTCGTCAACTCGATCATCTGGCGCGGCAGAACCCTGGTCCGCAGCTCCTCCCGCGCGAACGGATCCCAGGCGGTGACCGGCGTCTCGTTCACGGTGATGCTGACGAAGGCATCGCCGTCGGCCCACTCGCCGGTGATGAAACGGTGGAACACCATCCCCAGGTGGTCGGCGACCTCGGTCGCCATGTTGGCGAGCGCCCTGCGGGTGGCGGCACCGTCGGGATTGCGGAAGGCGAGGACCCGGTCAAGGCGCTCCCAGAGGACCACCGTCCCCGCTCCCCCGCGCAGCGGGTCGAGAAGCTGCGCCGGCAGCTCCTTCCTCGGCGGGGTGTCAAGGTCCCAGGAATCCCGCTCGGCGACCAGATCGAGATCCCAGCGGCGTACCGCGAGGGAGGAGTTGCGGCGCCGGCGGGAGGCGACGGTGAGGCGGCGGCACTGGGAGAGCGAACCGGTCTTGAGGCCGAGCCCGAAGTGCCCGAGCGCCGAGCTCGAGTAGGTCCGCTGGCTCCCGTAGCGCATCGCCTCGTCGAGCTGGTGCGGGGTCATCCCCATGCCGTCGTCGACGATGCGGATCCACGAGTTGGCGCCCTCCTCCCCGAGCGTCACCTCGATGTTTTCAGCCCCGGCGTCGATCGAGTTGTCAACCAGGTCGGCGATGGCCGAGGGCAGGTCGTAGCCGATGTCCCGCAGCGAGGACATCAGCTTGCGGGCCGAGGGCAGGACGGTGGTGAAGCGGCTCAAGAGAGCACCGCCTCAACCAGCTCCCCCGCGTCCCCGGTAGTGGACTCCGCCGAGGCGCAGAGATCCGACAGCGGACAGCGGCCGCAGTCCTTTGAGCTCGGCCGGCAGATCTCCTCGCCGAGGTCGAGCAGTGCCCGGTTGAAGGCCGCGTCCGGTCCCTGCACCCCGGCGAGATCGTAGAGATCGAGACGCAGCTGAAATCGCCTGTCGTCGTCGTGCCCCCGGACCCGGGTGCAGACCCGGGTCGTCGTCGCGTCGACGAGGACCGCACGCCGGTCGTGGCCGAAGCAGAGCACCGCCTCGGCGAGGTAGTCCCCGACCCCCGGCAGCGAGCGCAGCGAGAGCGACTCATCCGGAACCCTGCCGTCGAAGTCCTCGGCGATCGCGACGCCGATTTCGACGATCGCGGCAGCCGCCGTCTTCAGGCCCATCTCCCGCAGGAGCTCTTCGACCGCCACCGGATCCCGGGCGACGACCCGGGGTGATTTCGCCACCCTCAGCAGCCGCTGGTACATCGCCGCGACGACGTCTTCGGGGGCCCGGCGCAGTGCCAGCTCCCCGACCAGCACCCGCCACGGATCCCCGGCCGTCCGCCAGGGCCGGCGCACCGGTCTCTCGCCGTGCCAGGCGAGCAGCCGGCGGCGATGGGGATCCCGCTCGACCGCCCGGCCGCCCTCGCTCGCGAGGGTCGCGAGGACCGCCTCCCCGACCGCGCGGCCGAGTCGCACCGGGACCGCGTTGCCGATCTGCTGGTAGCGGTGGGTCTGGGTACCGGCGAAGCGGAAGTCGTCGGGAAACGTCTGGACCCGGGCGGCCTCCCGGATCGAGAGCGTCCGGTGCTGTTCGGGGTGGATGTACCAGTAACCGTCCTTGGCGATGTGGGCGGTGATCGAACGGCAGAGCTGGGTGCGGACGAGGCGCTTGTACTTGTCGGTGAAGACGTCCGACCGGTAGCGGCGCAGGCGCTCCGGAACGTCGACGTAGGTCTGCCCTTCCCCCAGTACGTCGAAGGCTTCCATGTCGTCATGGCGGACGTCGCGGGTGATGTGGTCCCAGACCACCTCGGCCGCCTCGCCGGCGAGGCCCGCCCGCATCTCCCGCTGGAAGTCGGTTCTGATCCGGTCCGGCGTGTAGGGGAGCTCCTCCTCCCGCTGCGCACGGGGGATGATCGGCAGGTCACCGATCGCGTCGTCGAGGGAGATGAATTCGTCGGAGGGCTCCGGCCAGACCGGTTGCCTCCCCTCCGCGAACCCGAGCAGGATCAGACGCTGGCGGTGCTGGGGCACGCCGTGGCGGAAGCCGTCGAGGATCTTTGCCTCAACCGTGTAGCCGAGCTCCCGCAGCGACTCGAAGAAGCCGATCAGGACGGCACCGTCGTTCCAGCGCGGCAGGTCGGGGACGTTCTCGACGAGGACCGCCTTCGGCCTCAGCGCCCGGACGACCGAGACGAAGCTCTCCCACAGCTCCGCCCGCTCGTCGTGCTTTCCCCTGACCCCCTGCTCGACGAGATTGGCGATCTTCGACCGGCCGGCGCGGCTGAAGGGCTGGCAGGGGACACCGCCGGCGAGAAGATCGACGGTCTCGATCCCCCAGACCCCCAGCGCTTCGAGGAAGTAGCGGGGATCGGTCAGGTCCCCGGCCCAGGTCAGGCCCGGCAGGTTGGCGCCGTGGGTCTCCATCGCCCACTCGCTGGAATCGGCGCCGACGAGCACGTCGAAGCCGGCCTGGTGGAGGCCGAGCGAGAGCCCGCCGGCGCCGGCGAAGAGATCGATCGCGGTGGGCCGCTTCCGCGTGGAGGCCCACTTCCGGATGCCGGGAATGTCGGTGGGATCCGGCGCTTCCGGATGCCGTCCCGGCCGCACCGGCAGGCCGCGGTACAGGGGAACGGCCGGGCGCCGCATCGGTTTCCCGGCGGGCGCCGATCGCGTCCTTTCTGGGCTGCGTCGGATTGCCATCGGGACCCCGAGGTTAAACAGCGCAAAGGACAGTTCAGCCGGTCTGAAACCCTCCTATTTCCTCGAAGATCAGCTCCGCAAGTGAATGAAGATCGGCGATCGATGCCGCCTCGATCACCAGCAGACCGCGGCTTTCCCTGAGGCCGCATCCCCGCGCTTGGATCAACTCGGCGAGGGTCTCTACCCTCTGGGCCGGCGCCGCGAAGAAGACCGCTGGGCAGTCGGACCAGCTTGTCTCTCCGTGCCACCTGCAGCTCGCCGCCGTCACACAGCCGGTGGCCGAGAGTGCATGAACCAGGCCGGCGACTCCGATCTCCAGACCACCCAGCGGGCTGAAATCGTCCGGATCCCGTATCAGATCCCCCAGTCCTTCTTCGTTGAACCGCCTCAGGAGCGGGGGAGGAAGATCGTCAGTCTCGCCCCATTCAAGTGCGTACGCCATGAGCTCGAACTCCACCTGACTGTCACAGGCGCTGTCGAGGCGCCCCAGAACCTTCCGCTCATAAGCGAGGACTTCGCGTGCCTCGGCCAAGGGAACCCGCCCGAGATACCACGTGTCTCTGAAGCCGCCCCAGCTTTCTTCAGGAATTTCATTCTCCTCGAGCATTACGACCCCCGGCAGTGGATCGGGGACGACGGGCTTGATGTCGCGTTCAGGTATCAACGGCGAACCCGATTCAACAGGACTCTCTGGTCAGCTCGAGTCGCCCGGACCCGATCCCCGCAGCCTCTCGATCACCGAATCAAAGTCCGGGTCGGGCGTACCCAGCCTGCCCACGTATCGCGCGAACTGGGCGAGTAGGGCCTCAGCGAAGGGCGCGTCGAGGGAGACCACCGGCGTCAACTGGTCGAAGTCCTCGCGGGGAACGGTCTTCAGCGCGCGCAGATCAGCGACCAGGTCGGGGAAGTCGAGAACGCCAGGGAGAAAATGGTGGCGGTCGGCCTGCCGCCCCTTACTGCTCTTGTTCTTCATCAGCGCCATCAATCTCCCCTGTTTTCCTTTCGAGTCCGGATCGCTGAGAAACTCGGTCAACTCCTGTTGCTCCTGAAGAGGCTCACAGGGAGCGAGTAGAACCGTTTGGGCGCTTTCCTGGGCGAAGTCGCAGGAAGGGGTGAGGACGATCCAGTAATCCCCGGCGCCGTCGATCTGCCCGCGACGGACGTCCCCGGCCATCGGGGGCGCTTCGGGCAGCGGTGGCATCACGTACATCGAGATCGGGTGTACCTTCTCCTCGGAGTCGGCGGCCGGGGTGCAGTCGTTCTCCTCGGACAGGGCCGGTGCCAATGCCGCGGCTCCGGTTGACTCGAGGGTCAGCGCGAAGCGACGGACCAACAGATGGGCCAGCGCGGTCGTGTCCTCCTGAGATCTGAACGTTGGCCAGTGCTGGGCGACAAACTCCCACATATAGGATCGCTGCACCTCCCGCAGCATCTCGACCAGATTGCGGTTGAGCGATGGCAGACCCTCCTTCACGACCTCCCGCACTGCCTCCATCAACCGCTCCGCGTTGCCTTTCTCCACCACTCGCAGGAGCCTCAAGTTCTGTTCGAGGTCCTCGACGTGGTTGGCGAAACCCGTGTAGAAGATGACGGGAAGAAAGACTTTGGCGCGGAGCTGTTCAAAGGCCTCCCGTCCGGCGAGATCCGGCTCGGCCGCCGCCACGCCGTGGTCCTTCATCACATCGAGAATGACGATGTCGGTGAAGGTCTGGTCGAGGTGATCGAGCGCCTCCGGGAAGTTGTTGATGGGGGTCACCTCGACCCCGCCGAGCGCGATGAGTTCATCGTCCCCTTCCAGCAATTCCTTCACCTGATCCAGAGCAATCTGCTCGTCGTCGACATGGACGATGCGGAACGGCCCGCCGCTCACACGCTCCTCCTCAACATGATCCGGAAGGTCGCACCGGGGAGCGGGCCGTTGTCAATCAATTGGAGTGAGCCGTCGTAGTACTCGCTGATCAGGGCCCCGGCATGACTCAGGCCGATGCCCCAACCGTTCACCTTGCGACTGAAATATGGTTCAAAAATTCCCTCACGATCCTCCTCTTTCACTCCGGGACCGCTGTCCGAGAAAAGAATTTCTACTCCTTTCTCACCCTTCCTCTTCACCCGTATCGTGATCTCCCGCCTGTCCTCGGGAACGTCTTTCAACCAATAGAGAGCGTTGTCCATCAGGTTGTAGAGAATGATCCTGATGTCGGTTTCCTCGACGTTGACGTCCGTCGTGGTCCGCGGGCGATGTACCCGTACCCCCAGTTCCTCGATCTTGCCCTGCTCGAGATCCAGCGTCTCCCGGACCAAATCCTCCAGCACCAGTTTCTTCCGGCGCCCCCGCTTGCGGCCGGCGAAGGGGGCGATGCGTTTGAACAGAGCATCGAGAACGCCCGAGTGTTTACGGATTCCCGTGAACTTTGCCTCGGCGAAGGCGGTGACGGGATCATCGCTCCGCTTCGCCTTCTCCAGTTTCCGCAACCCGAGGAGCGCGTCACTGTCAATCGCGGCAAGAGGAGCCCTGCCATCATGGAGAATCGCGTCGACCAGCCGGCCAAGGCTGGCGAGACGCTGGTAGCCACCCAGCAGGTCGCGAACCTCGTCCATCCCTGCCTCAACGGCTTTCTGCTTCTCCTCGAACGCGCCCTCGAGATCTGGATCTCCCCCCGTCTTGTCCCGAACGGTGTTGCGGAGATCCTCCAAGTTGAAATTGTCGAAGGGATCGCCGCGATCGTCCTCGGCGCCGCCCTGCCCCTCCTCCCTCACCTCTTTCCGTTTCCTCCAGCGACGATCCTCGATCAGCTGCAGGGCCCCGATGACGAGATCCCGGAGGTCCTCGTAGGCCCGGTTCTGCATCAGGCCCTCGCGGTTGGTCTGGTCACGGAGCTCGGGGTTCTCCTCGTGCGAGATCGAGACGTAGCCGGCGATCTGGTTGTTGGAGATTCGCCGGGTCGGCTGGTTTACCCGGCGCAGGTCGAGACCGAGCCAGTCGTCACCGCGCTCGCCGTAGGGGAACACCCTGAACCCATCCCGGTAAATCGAGACCCCCGAGAACTCGTCCAGCTCGCGCCGAAAATCGCGCACACCCAGCCCTTGTTCGGCGGCGATCGAGCGAATCGAACCGGCGTCACGGTCCCATACCCGCAACTCCAGCTCGAGCGGTCCGCATGTCGGGATGCTGCGGTCCTGTGATTTGAGGACGTCGGTGATCTTCTCGTCCCTGCCCTGCCTTCCGATCCGGACGGTGAATTCGTAACTGCCATCGGCAGCGACCCGGCCCCGAAGGAGATACTCCGGATTCTGCAGCGCCTCTACGGGGCCGATCTCGCCCGAGAGGTCGCTCAGCTCCTCGGGTACCTCCACCGCAATGTGGAAGTTCTGTGGACCGCCCCCCTCGCTGGTGGCGAAAGGTGAGATCAGCCGGGACAATGCCCGGTTCAGCGTCAGGACCTTCTCCCGGTCCCAGTCGGTGCGCAATCCCTCCATGTGCAGCAGGGTGCCGTGGGGGTCTTTCTCGACCTCTCCCGTCAGCGCTCCCAGAGCCCCGTCCGGCGTCAGCTCCTGCGGCTCGGTCTCTTCCCAGAGGACTTCGATTTCGCTGAGATAGCTCTCCTCGTCGTCGAACTGAGACCAGTCGAAGAGTGCCGTGGTCTCGAACTCTGCCTCGGGACGACGGGTGACCAGGAGCAGGCGATTGGCGAGGCGGGAGGCGGCGAAACGGCCAATCCCCTTCTCTCCGAGCACGCGCCTTCCCTGCACCTCACTGCGCCGCTCGACCGCCCGGAAGAGGGTGGCCGGCTCCATCCAGACGGTGGTCACGGTTTCGGTCGACATCCCGTGCCCGTTGTCGATCACGTCGATCGCTCCCGCCCCCACCTCCAGAGGTCCGTTGAAGCGGATGAGGACCCTCGTCGCGTCGGCGTCGTAGGAGTTCTTGACGAGCTCGATCACCGCGACGGTCTCCGAGGAAATCAGCTCGTCCCCGAAGGTGCGCAGGATGCGGGCCCGAGGTTTTAGCTGCGCCGTGCCCGTCGTCGGTTTGGCCATGGCCGGTGATCGTACCTGCGGCCCGGGTCAAAACCAGAGGGTGGGTCAAGCCGCCTGCTCGGCGCGGTGCAGCCGCCAGTGCTCCTGCAACCAGCGCCGGTGGCCGCTCATCGCCGGCACCTGCAGGGTCCTTCCCTGCAGGCAGGCGTAGTCGGCGAAGGGCAGCAGATCGGCGCCGACGTCGATCTGCAGCGTCCGCGGGTCGACCGCGATCTGGCCGAGGTCGAATGTAGTGCGCGGCGGGGCTGTCGTCGTAGCCATCGTTGCCACCGTGTTGACGGTCCTCGCCGACGGCAAGCATCAACCAGGCGCGCGAACCGGCGGCCGGGCTCGCGACCTCCCCCTGCTCGCCGGCAACTCAGCGTTCATTCATTTGATCGTAGGGCGGATGACGCGGTAACGGAGGTGGGTGATGCCGGTCCCCTCCCGGACCCGGATCGGCTCCAGCTCGATGTGCTCGGCGCCGAGGTGCTCGAAGAGGCGCCGGCCCTCGCCGAGGAGGACCGGGACGAGGTGGATCTGGAGCTCGTCGAGGACGCCGGCGGCGAGGGCGAGCTGGGCGACGGTGGCACCGTGGACGAGGACGTCCTTGTCGCCGGCGGCCTCTTTTGCCCGGGCCATCGCGTCCTCGACATCGGGCACGTAGGTGACCAGCGGCCACCGGGGGTCGGTGCCTGACCTCTGGCGGCTGAGGATGAAGATCGGGACGCCGTCGTGATGGTCGCCGCCCCACCCTTTCGCCGGCTCGAAGGTGCCGCGGCCGGCGACCACGGCGCCGGTGGCCATCGCCTCGTCCATCACCTCGCCGTTGACGCCCTCCGGGCGACCGGGCACTCCCCCGTGCCCGGTCGGGGCGCCGGCGAAGATCCACTCGTGCAGGCGCTCGCCGCCGTCGCCGAGGCCGTTGTCGACGCTCTCGTTGGGACCGGCGACGAAGCCGTCGAGGGACATCGACATGTAGAGGACGGTTGCTGACATCTGGCCTTCTCCTTGCTCGTCGGCGGGGCACCGCTTGCCCCGCCTCTACCCAGATGACGAACGAGCACAGCGGAAATCGACATCGGCCCCAGCCAAACGAGCTTCTTCGCCCGGCGCGCCGCGCCTAACATGGGCTCCATGGGCAATCAGCAGGTCTCCGGTGGTGTCGTGCACGAGCTGCCCGCGGACCTGCGTGGGGCGCTGGTCGCCGACGCCACGGTCCTCGATGCCTGGGAGGACATCACTCCCCTGGCCCGCAACGAGTTCATCTGCTGGGTCGAGGACGCGAAACAGGAGAAGACCCGCGAGCGCCGCATTCGCCGGACGCGGGAAGAGCTGGAAGAAGGCCAGCGTCGCCCCTGCTGCTGGCCGGGCTGCAAGCACCGCGAGCGCAATGGCCGGTAGCGGCCGCATCCCCAACTCCGAGCAGGAATCCCAGCCCTGGCGGATCCACGCGATCGTGCCCGACTTCACCCTCGAGGACGTCTGGGCGCTGCCGGCCGAAGGCGGCGCCGGCGAGTTCCCTGCCCTGCTGGAGATGGTGGGGTCGCTCGACCCCACCGAGGCGGACTCGCGCGCGACCCGGGCGCTGTGGCAGCTCCGTGACCTGCTCGGCAGGTGGTTCGGCCTCGGCGAGATCCACGTCGAGGAGGGGACCGGGCCGGAGTCCGTCGGCGAGCTGCCGATCCCCGGGACCGCCACCACCACCCTGGCTGACCGCCTGCCCGAGGATCTGCGCGGCACGGCGGGCGGGACCGACTTCGGCTCGTTGCCCTTCAGCCCCCTCTACCGCACCGACCGGGAGGCGGCCGCCGAGGTCTCGAACCGGACGGTGCACGGGGTCGCGCACCTCGCCTGGGTCGACCAGGGCGGCGGCCGCTACCGTGGCCAGATGGCCGTCTACGTGAAGCCGCGCGGCCTCTTCGGCCGGGCCTACATGGCGGCGATCAAACCGTTCCGCTACCTGATCGTCTACCCCGCGCTGATGCGCGAATTCGAGCGGGCCTGGGCCAGCTCGCGCAGCTCCTCCTCGTAGGAGACGGCGTGGCGGTGGAGCTGGCCGTCGGGCTCGATCACGTAGCTGCCCATCCGGACCAGGGGCGGCGAGTAGGCGTGGATGGTCACGGCGGGCTCGCTGCCGGCGTGGAGGACGCGGTGGATGTCGCTGGCGCCGAAGGTGAAGGAGGAGCCGGCGTGGGCCGTGCGGGCGAGCGGGGCATCCGGAGGGCGGCCGAGGAGGAGGCGCTCCTCGCGGACGCTGCCGGAGACGACGGCGACGGCGCCGGCCGAGAGGTCGTGGTCGTGGAAGCCGGTGTCGTGGTCGTGGGACCAGCAGAGCAGCCAGACGTCGAGGTGCTCGTCGCGCAGCAGCTGCCGGTAGGTGCGATGGGTCGGGTCGTGCTCGATGTGGTGGGACCAGAGCGCCGGCCGGGCCGCGATCCCGGTCGCGACGGCGAGCAGTTGCTCGTCGGTCAGGTCCTGCCCGTGCGGCCGGGCGATGCTCTCGACGAGCTCGATCATCCGAGGTCTCCTCTCTGGCGAGGGGTCAGGAGGCGGTTGGGATTTGTGCTGCGCAGGAGCCGTCCCAGCTCGGGGCCGAGCGGCGGCGCGGTGGCGTCGACGACGGGACGGTCGGAGCCGTAGACGAGCTGCTCGACGCCGACCGCGCCGGCCATCGCCTCGAGCATCCGGGTGCCGTAGGAAGAGGTGTCGTAGAAGACCGCCGGGTCTGGCGCGAGCGGCGCCTCGCCACCGCGGGCGACGAAGCGCTCCAGCTGCAGCGGCGCCCCGCCGGCGAGCATCGCGAAGAGGACCCGCAGGCGCGGATGCTCGCGCCGGCCGCCGTGCAGGAAGGCGAACCACGCCGCCTGCATCTGGGCGACGTAGTCGGTCAGGGCCGGCCACCAGACCGGCAGCGGCTTGACGGGCCCCGCCGCGGCGGGCGCGGCGACCGGGCCGGGATGGACGAACAGCGGCGCGTCGTGCGCTTCGAGCCGGGCGAGCAGCGGCCCGACGTGGGCGAGCGCGGCGGGACTGGCGAGGGCGGTCGCCGGCAGCGAGACGCCCGCGCAGCCCCTGCCGATCACGGCGTCGACTTCAGCCGGGTCGGGCGCCTCCAGTTGCACCGCCCCCCAGCCGCCGAAGCCGGCCGGCAGGTCCTCGATGCCCCGGTGGTGGGCCTCCAGCAGCGGCAGCGCCTCCTCGGCCGGCAGCGTCTCGATCCCGAGCGCGGTGGAAAGCGCCACCAGCGCGCGATCGATCCTCTCGCGCCGCAACTCCACCGAGCGCAGAGCGACGTTGGTCGCATCGAGCGAGAGGACGCTGTCGGGCTCGCCGCTGAGCCGGAACGTCCAGCCGTCGCGGCGGCGGATCAGCATCGGCGGCTGGCGGCGGCGGGCCAGCTCGGCGATCAGCTGCTCGGGCAGCAGGTGCTGATGGACGTCGACGCTGTGCATTGTTGTCTAAGTTAATCAAGATTCTCGACTTAGGGTGGAGCGACGAAGGGATCCAGCTGGCGCAACCGCATCGATTCCGGGACGCGGGAGACGAGCGCGTCGCGCAGCCTCCGCCCCACCCGGGACCCCAGCAGCGCCGCTTTCGCGGCTTTGCGGGAACCGGCGACGAGCGCCGCGGTGCGCTCGAGGCGGGCCCGCTCGTAGCCGGCCAGCGCCGCTTCGACGTCGGGCTCCGCTGCCACCGCCGCTCCCAGCGCGACCGCGTCCTCGAGGGCGGAGCCGGCGCCCTGGCCGAGGAACGGCAGCATCGGGTGGGCGGCGTCGCCGAGCAGCGTCGCCTTTCCCCGGCTCCAGCCCGGGACCGGGTCGCGGTCGTAGAGCCGGTGCGCGAGCACCTGGTCCGCGGCGGTGCGGTCGACCGCTTCGCGGACCGGCTCGCCGTACTCGGAGACCAGCCCCGGCAGCGCCGCCGGGTCGGGCTGACCGCGGTGGGCCAGATACCAGTAGACGCGTCCCTGCCCGAGCGGCAGCAGACCGGCGACGCTGCCCGACCCCCACCACTCGCCGGCCGGGACCGGGCCGTCGAGGTCGGCGACGCCGCGGAAGGCGGCGAGGCCGGAGTCGCGCGGCTGACCGTCGCCGAGCAGCTCCGCGCGCACCGTCGAGTTGAGGCCGTCGGCGCCGACGATCAGGTCGGCATCGACCGAGGAGCGGTCATCGAAGCGCAGCTCTCCGTCCTCGACACTTGCAACTCGCATTCCGGTCCGCACCCGGTCGGGCCGAAGCGCGTCGATCAACCCCTCGTGGAGGTCGGCGCGGTGAAAGCCGACCAGCGGCGCACCGAAGCGGGCTTCGAGCGCATCGGGGTCGAACTCGGCCAGCGCCGACCCGTCCGCTCGGCGCAGGGCCCCCTCCGCACGCGGCGCGGCAGCGGCGAGGTCAGCGAGGTCAAGGGCACGCAGCGCCCGCACCCCGTTCGGCCAGATCGAGAGCCCGGCCCCGAGCGGCCTCACCTCCGGCGCCGCCTCGTAGACAGTCGCCTCCCAGCCCGCCTGCCTCAGCGCGATCGCCGCGGCCAGGCCGCCGATCCCGGCGCCGACCACAGCGGCGTGTTTCGCGCGGTCCATCAGGGCACCTCCACGAAGCGGACCGCCGTTACCTCGGTGCGCGAGGCGACGAACTCGGGAAGGAGGGCGAGGGCGCTCGCCTCGTCGGGGGCCTCGACCCGCCACCAGATGCGGTGGCCGCCGGCGAAGCAGGTGGAAAGCGCCGAGCGTCCCCGCAAGGGACTGTCGAACGAGCGCCAGGCGGCGAAGGCCGTCTCGCACTCGCCGGGATCGTGTTGGTGTTGGAGGAAGAAGTCAGACATTTGAGTCTCCGATCCCGCAGCCGGCGCCCCGCAAGGGAGCGCCGGCTGCGGATTGTCATCGATTGTTTTCAGGTCCGCGCCGGCTCCGGCTCGCCGATAACCTCGGCGGGTCGACGGCGCAGCTGCGGCATCCGCTGGAGGAAGCCCGGCAGGTACCAGTTGCGGTCGCCGAGGAGCTTCATCGTCGCCGGCAGCAGGACCCCGCGGATGATCGTCGCGTCGATCAGGATCGCCGCCGCCAGGCCCACTCCCATCTCCTTGAAGTCAAGGAAGGAGAGGGTGGCGAACACCGAGAAGACACCGATCATTACCGCGGCGGCGCTCGTTACGGTGCCCGCCGTCTGCGAGATGCCCTCGCGGACCGCGTCGTCGGTGCTCATCCCCCGGTCGTAGAGCTCACGGACCCGGGTGAGGATGAACACGTGGTAGTCCATCGAGAGCCCGAAGAGGATCACGAAGAGGAAGACGGGCAACCAGTTCGTGACCCCGCCGTTGGACTCGAAGCCGAGCAGCGACTCCGCCCAGCCCCACTGGAACGTCGCCACCAGCACTCCGTAGGCGGCGCCCACCGAGAGCAGGTTGAGGACGATCGCCTTGATCGGGATGACGATCGAGCGGAACGTGAACAGCATCAGCAGGAACGCGAGCCCGAGGACGAACGCGATCACCAGCGGCAACCGCTCGGAGAGGACCTGTGAGAAGTCCTCGGTCGAGGCGGCGCCGCCGGTGACGTTCACATCGACCCCGGCGCTGCCCGCGATCGCGGCCGGGACGACCACGTCGCGGAGCTCATCGAGCGCCGCCACCGAGGCGTCGTCGGTCCCGTTGCCCTCGCTGGGGATGGCGACACTCGCCACGGTGCCGTCGTCGCTGTAGGTGACTTCGGGTGATCCGATGAACGTCTCGGACCCTTCGGCGCCGGTGACGATCCGGTCGACCACGGCGGCGCCTTCGCCGCTGCGGACGTCGCCGGCCTCGACCACCACTTCGTTGACGTTCGCCTTCTCGGGAAACGCCTCGGTGTAGCGATCGTAGGTCTGCATCACCGGCAGGCTCTGCGGCATGTCCTCGGTACTCGTCTGGGTCGTCTCCATGCTCAGGGCCGGGATCGCCATCACGATCAGGAGGCCCGCGGAAGCGACCGCGGAGACCAGCGGCCGGCGGGTGACCGCGGTGACGACACGGCGCCATACGTCGGCGCCTCCACCCTGCTCGCGCCGCTTGCCGAAGATCGGCAGGCGGCCCTTCTGCACCCGGTCGCCGAGCCAGGCCAGGACCGCCGGCAGGACGAGGAGGGAGACGAACAGCTCGACCGCGACCACGATTACGGTCGCGACCGCGAACGACTCGAACGTCGACTCGCCGGTGATGAACATCCCCGACATCGCGGCCATCACCGTGATCCCGGAGATCATCACCGCGCGTCCCGAGGTTGCCGCGGCTGCCATCAGCGAGTCGTGCGGGCTCTTGCCCAACGCGCGCTCTTCGCGCTCGCGGCGCATGTAGAACAGCGAGTAGTCGACGCCGACGGCAAGGCCGATCAGCAGGATCAGCGCGTCGATGTTGCCGTCAAGCGGGAACAGCAGACTGGGGATGACGACCATCGCCATCGTCGCCAGCACGCCGGTGAGGGCGAGGATCAGCGGCACTCCCGCCGCGACCAGCGCCCCGAGCGCGATGAGGAGGATCAACAGGGTCAGCGGCAGCGAGATCATCCCCGCCTTGCCGAGATCCGAGGCGAAGGCTTCTTCGAGCGCCCCCTCGGACGAACCCGCCCCGAACTGCTCGACGCTGAACTGCGTATCGGAGCGGTTGAGGCCGGCGACCGTCTCTTCACTGGCGACGACGTTTTCCGCCACGTCCTTTTCAGGCCCGGTGATCTCGAAGTCGATCAGCACCGAGCGGCCGTCCTCGGAGATCGCGCCGCCCCCTTGCTCCGGGGTGACGACGTCGGCGACGTGCGGGGTCTCCCTCAGTGCCGCGGCGGATCGGGCTACGATCGCCTCGAAGGCGGGGTCCCGGGCGCCGACGGAGTCGCTCTGGATCAGCAGCACCTCCTCGGTCGGGCGCATCCCGGCGTCGGTCAGCGCCCGCTCGGCCTGGTGGGACTCGCCGGAGAAGGTGTCGACGGCCGAGATGTCATTGCGTTCGACCAGTTCGCCGCCGACGAAGACGCCGAACAGGACGACGACCGTTGCCAGCCATCCCCAGATGGCCAGCTTGCGGTGGCTCGAGCTCCACTGTGCGGCGCGGGCCGCGATGTTCTTGCGTTGCATGAGATCTGCTCCTCTGCGGTTGGGTGATTGCATGGCCGCAGGTTCGCCGCGCGCCGCTCCCCCGACATCAGGGACAGACCCTGATTCGACCCTGAGAACCGGATTTCAGGGTTAGGGTTGACGTGAAAGGAAGGGGAGAAATGGCGACGGCACTCGTCGGCAGGAGCAGCGAACTGGAGTTCCTCACCGCTCGGCTCACGGAGGCCGAAGGCGGCACTGCACAGTTCGCCGCGGTCGAAGGCGACCCCGGGATGGGCAAGACCCGCCTTCTGCGGGAGCTCGCCGAGCGCGCCTCGGAGCAGGGCTGCGTCGTCCTCCACGGCCGCGCCGCCGAGTTCGAGCGCGAGCTTCCCTTCGGCCTCTTCGTCGACGCCCTCGACAGCTTCCTCGAGGCGGCCTCGGCGCCGGCCTTCGGGGCGCTCGACCAGGAGCAGATCGACGAGCTCGCCTCCGCCTTCCCGGCAATGCGGCCGCTCGCCAGCGGCGGCTCCGCCGCCCCCGCGCCCGAAGACCGGGTCCGCGTCTACGGCGCCGCCCGCGAGCTGCTCGGCCTACTGGCGCCGGGCAAAACCGTCCTCATCACCCTCGACGACCTGCACTGGAGCGACCGCTCCTCGCTCGAGCTGATCGGCCACCTGCTGCGCCGGCCGCCGCGGGCGCAGGTGATGATCGCCTTCAGCTACCGGACGCGACGCCTCGACTCCTCGGTGATGACCGAGATCCGCGCCGCCGCCGACGCCGGCAGCCTCGGCCTGCAGCGCCTCGACCCGCTTCCCCCGGGCGACGCCGGCGCGCTCCTCGCCGGCAACCCGCGGGCGCAGGAGATCCTCGAGCAGAGCGGCGGCAACCCCTTCTACATCCTCGAGCTCTCGCGGGCCGAGCCGCTCGCCGCCGGGCTGGGAGCCGGCAGCCGGATCGAGGGGGTCCCGGAGGCGATCGGGCTGGCGATCGACCGCGAGCTCGGTGCCCTCTCCGGCGACGGCCGCGCCCTCGCCAACGCCTCCGCCGTAATCGGCGACCCCTTCAGCCTCGACCTCTCGATCGGCGCCGCCGGCCTGGAGCCCGGCGAGGGGCTGACCGCCCTCGACGAGCTGGCGGAGTCCGACCTGGTCAGGGCGACCGACGTCCCCCGCCGCTTCCAGTTCCGCCACCCGCTGGTCCGCTCGGCCGTCTACGAGGCGGTCCCGGAGGGGACGCGGCTGGCGATCCACTCGCTCTGCGCCGAGCTCCTCCGCGACGGCCGCGAGGGGCTCTCGGTGCGGGCCCACCACGTCGAGCAGTCGGCCCAGTTCGGCGACCTCGAGGCGGTGGAGCTGCTCCGCGACGCGGCCCTCGCCTCGGCGGCGCGGGCGCCCGCGAGCGCGGTCCGATGGCTGCGGGCGGCGCTGCGCCTGCTGCCCGAGGACGCGCCGACGGAGCTGCGCCAGGAACTGCTGCTCCCCCTCCCCGGCCTGCTGACCTCGCTGAGCGATTTCGTCGGCGCCTACGAGGCCGCGCTGGCGGCGCTCGACAGCGTCGCCCCCGGCCAGCGCGACCTCGAGGTCGGGATGACGATCGCCTGTGCCACCTTCGAGCACGCCCTCGGGGACCGGGACCGCGCCCGCGCCCGCCTCGACGGGGCGATCGAAGAGGCGGTCGAGGGCGGCGGGCCGGACGCGGTCGCCCTGCTGATCGCGAAGCTGATGGACCGCTTCTACGACCGCAGCTTCGAGGAGATGCCCGAGTGGGGGGAGAAGGCGGTGGCCGCCGCCGAGGGGATCGACAACCGGCCGCTGCGGGCGGCGGCCGCGGGCGCCCACCTGATGGGGTGCGCGCTCGGCGGCCGGATCGAGGAGGCGCAGCGCAACCGCCCCGGCGTGATCGCGCTGATCGACGACCTCTCCGACGAGGAGCTCGCCGAGCGCCTCGACGCGATCGGCTGCCTGGCCGCCGCCGAGATGTACCTCGACGAGTTCGAGGACGTGGTCACCCACGGCGAACGCGGCCTCAAGGTCGGCCGGGCGAGCGGGCGCGCCGCCTTCGCCCCGACCCTCGTCCCCTGCGTCGGAACCTGCGGCTGGGTGCTCGGCGACATCGACCGCTCGATCGAGATCCTCTCGACCGCGGCCGAGTCCGCGCGGGTCAGCCGCAACCAGCTGCAGCTGGCCTGGAGCCTGCTCAATCTCGCCTTTGCGCAGGCGGTGCAGGGGGACGTTACGGGCGCATTGGCCAGCGGCGAAGAGGCGACCGCGATCGCGGCGGAGCTGGGCGACAGCGCGATCAGCAGCTGGGCCGGCCTCTGTCTCGGCATCGCCCTGCGCGAGGACGGTCAGTATGAGCGGGCGACCGACACCTTCACCTCGATGATGGGGGGCAGCGGGGCCGAGCAGATCCCCGGCGGCTGGCGTGCCCATGCGGCGATGGAACTGACCCGCGCCGCCGTCGGCGCCGACCGGCTCGAGCTCGCCGAGGAAAGCCGGCGGCACGCGAACGAGGCGGCCGAGGAAACGGGCCTGCCGATGGCGCGGGCCTGGGCCGACCGGGCGCAGGCGGAGGTGCTGCTCGCCCGCGGCGAGCACGCGGCGGCGGCCGAACTGGCGCTCTCGGCGGCTGAGGCGGCCGGCGAGCTGCGTGCCCGCATCGACCGCGCCGTCTCACGCGAGCTGGCCGGCCGCGCGCTCCTCGCGGGCGGCGACCAGGACCGCGCCGTCGAGCAGTTGACGCTGGCGGCGGCGGAGTTCGACGAGTGCAAGGCGTTCCGCCACCGCGACCGCGTCGAGCAGGAGCTCGGGCAGCTCGGCCACCGGACCTCCCGGCGCAGCCGCGCCGCCGGCGACGGGAGCGGCCTCCAGTCCCTGACCGGCAGGGAGCAGGAGGTCGGTCAGCTCCTCGTCGAGCGGCTGACCAACGCCGAGATCGCGAAGGAGCTCTTCCTCAGCGAAAAGACCGTCGAGAGCCACCTGCGGAACATCTTCCGCAAGCTCGACGTCAGCTCGCGGGTGGAAGTGGCGAAGGTGGTCGAGGCGGCCGAAATGCGGTCGGTCGATCGAGGCCGGTAGACGTGAGCCACACGGTTGAGGAACGCGTGGACCGGTTGCTCCACGGGATGAGGAACAGTCTCGCGGCCGCTGCCGGCCCGCTGCAGCTGCTTGAGGCCCGGGCTACGGTCTGCATGATGCGCGCATCATCATGAGAGCCATGGGTGGCGACCTGACATATCGGGAAGTACCTCGCGGGGCCGCCTTCGAGTGCAGGTTACCGGTGGCGAGCCGATGATCTACTTCGTCGACGAGGACTGCATCGCTTACGAATCGTGGATTTACGAGCTTCGCGTCCGCGGGCATCAGGTCTGCGAACTGAAGGACGCCCACCAGGCCTTTCAGCAGCTGTGGAACGCCGACTCGTCATCCGTCGAGCTGGCGATTATCGACGTGATGTTGGACCCGGGCCCGAGAGCTCGCGATCCACTCGCGATCAAGACTGAAGGGCTCGGCCTCCTGCAGGAGCTGAGCGAACAGAACCCGGCCGCCTTCCCCAGCCACGCCGTCCTCCTCACCGCGTCGGTTCGCGAGACCCGCCGAACGGCGGCTGAGTTCGCCGAGAAGATGGGGATCGAGCTATGGGACAAGTCGGTGATCTGCTCCCCGGTCGAATTCGCCGATCGTGTCGAGGAGGCGATCGCCGCGAGGTCTTCGGAGAGGGGTGATCGCGGTGACGCTTAGCGACATCGCCGCGCTCGTTGCCGTGATCGGCATCCTCGCCGGTCCGTTGCTGGCCTACCTTCGAACCCTGAGCCGGCGGACCGAATCGCTCAGCCGCGAACTGGTAGCCGCTCGCGAGCGCGAAGCGGCCCTTGCCGGGACCATCGCGCGGGGATTCTCCAGTGCCGCCAACGTCGATGCGTTCTCGATGGGCCTCCTCGAGCGGGTGCTGACGGACCGCCTCGACGAAGTGGACCCGCGCGAACTGCTTGAGGCACACCGTGAACTGCTGGACGGTGTGCGAAGGGCCTGGGCAGAGGCCAGCGTCCTGTCCGATGACGGGGTCGCCCGCGACTCGGCCCTGCGGCAGCTCGAAGCTCGGCTCGGGGACGCGGCAAGCGCGAGAATCGTGAAGCTCGCGAGCGAGAAGCCGTAGCGACGCATGCTCAGAGGCCGTCGGACCGCTCTGTTGTTCCTGCTCTGCGGGTCGCTTCTCGCCGGCGCGGCCTTCGGGCCGGTCGCCGCGGTCGGGGAGGATCCGCCCCAGTACTGGCTTGGGCCCTACTTCGGCGGCATGCGGATGACCGACACGAGCGAATCCGGCGTCTCGCCGGACAAGACGTTCTTC
>Ga0207677_10000783_pt1 | contig 18211 bp, 17 predicted proteins | sample KBSMisM42_FD_184311 | JGI IMG/M metagenome (GOLD analysis project Ga0207677, IMG submission 184311) | Miscanthus rhizosphere microbial communities from Kellogg Biological Station, Michigan, USA - KBS Miscanthus M4-2 (SPAdes) (version 2) | ecosystem: Host-associated > Plants > Roots >...
TCACCGATCCGCTCCATCAGGTCGGCGTGCTCGGCCCGGACTTTGTCGGCCTCGAGCGCGGTCAGGCGCTGCAGGCGCATGTCGAGGATCGCCTGCGCCTGCTCGCGCGAGAGCTCGAACTTCTCCATCAACCCGTCGCGCGCGGCGTCGGGATCGGTCGAAGCACGGATCAGTTTGATCACCGCGTCGAGGTTGTCGAGCGCAACCAGCAGCCCCTCGAGGATGTGGGCGCGGGCCTCGGCTCGGCGCAGTTCGTACTGGGTGCGGCGGGTGACGACCTCGCGCTGGTGGTCGACGTAGTGCTCGATCAGCTCCAGCAGGCTCAGCGTTCGCGGCACACCGTCGACCAGCGCCACCATGTTGGCGCCGAAGGTCGACTGCATCGACGTTTTTTTGTAGAGGTTGTTGAGGACCACCTTGGCCGGTGGCCCACCGCGTTTGAGCTCGATCACCAGGCGCATCCCGGAGCGTTCGTCGCTCTCGTCGCGAAGATCGGAGATGCCCTCGAGTTTCTTGTCGCGGGCGAGGTCGGCGATCTTGGTGATCAGGCCGCCTTCGCCTCCCTTCTTGACCATGAACGGGAGCTCGGTGACGATAATCGCCTCCTTGCCCCCCTTCAGCGGCTCGACGTGGGCGCGGGCGCGGACCTTGATGCTGCCCCGGCCGGACGCGTAGGCGTCGCGGATCCCCTCGCGGCTCATCAGCCCACCGCCGGGGAAGTCCGGGCCTTTGATGTGCTCCATCAACCCGGCGAGGTCGATCGCGGGGTTGTCGATGTAAGCGGCGACGGCGCCGGCGACCTCGCGCAGGTTGTGCGGCGGGATGTTGGTCGCCATCCCCACCGCGATGCCGGAAGTGCCGTTGACCAGCAGGTTGGGGAACCGGGCCGGCAGGACCTGGGGCTCCTGGGTCGATTCGTCGTAGTTGGGCCCGAAGTCGACGGTGTCGGCGTCGATGTCCCGCAGCAGCTCGGTCGCTAGGCGGCCGAGGCGGGCCTCGGTGTACCGCATCGCCGCCGCCGGATCGTCGTCGATCGAGCCGAAGTTGCCCTGACCGTCGACCAGCAGATAGCGCAGCGAGAAGTCCTGCGCCATCCGCACCAGGGTGTCGTAGATCGCCGAGTCGCCGTGCGGGTGGTACTTGCCCATCACCTCGCCGACGATGAAGGCGCACTTGCGGTACGGCCGGGTCGGCTGCAGGCCGATGTCGTGCATCGCGTAGAGGACGCGGCGGTGCACCGGCTTGAGGCCGTCTCGGACGTCCGGCAGGGCCCGGCCGACGATCACGCTCATCGCGTAATCGAGATACGAGGAACGCATCTCCTGCTCGAGACCGCGGTCCTCGATGTTTCCCGTCAATGCATCAAGAGCCATCAGTTCGCCTCCTCCTCGAAGCCCCTGCGCTTAGACATCGAGGAACTTCACCTCTTTCGCATGTGCCTCGATGAACTCTCTTCGTGGTGCGACCTGGTCGCCCATCAACATCGAGAAGATCGTGTCGGCGGCGGTCGCGTCTTCGAGCGTGACCCGGGCCAGCGTCCGCGAAGCCGGGTCCATCGTCGTCTCGCGCAGCTGCTTGGCGTTCATCTCTCCCAAGCCCTTGAACCGGGTCAGCTGGACGCCCTGGCGGGCCAGCTCCAGCACCGCCCCACGCAGCGCCTCGAACGAGAGCGCGACGTTTCGTTTCTCGCCGCGCTTGACCTCGAAGGGCGGGCGGCCGACCTGTTTCAGCAAGGTGGCGTGGACCTCGGCGAACTTGCGGTAGTCGTGGTGGGCGAACAGGGTGGCCGGCAGGCGATGGGTTCTCGCGAGGCCGCTCTTGCGCTCGATCGCTTTGACCGTGACGAGGTCCTCGCTGCTCTCCAGGACCTCGGTGTCGAACGGCTCGTTCTCACCACCGCCGCGCTGAAGCAGATCACGAGCTGCAGCCACGCTCGCCACCTGCTCGTCGAGCAGGCTCGACTCCTCGAGGAAGCGCACCACTTCGTGGCCGAAGTCCGCCTGCAGCGAGGATCCCCAGCCCTCGTACTCTTTCGAGCGCCTGATGTAGGCCTGCCAGCGGCTCGGGGTCAGCTTGCGGCTCTCGCCACTCGCGTCGGTCAGCTCGAATTCCTCCAGCTTGTCGCGCAGGAGCAGCTCTTCGAGTTCGGACTCGCGCTCCAGATAAGTCTCCTGGTTGCCCTGTTTGACCCGGTAAAGAGGCGGCTTGGCGATGTAGACGTAGCCCTCGCTGATCAGCTCCGGCATCTGCCGGTAGAGGAAGGTGAGGACCAAGGTCCGGATGTGGGCACCGTCGACGTCAGCGTCGGTCGCCATCACGATCTTGTGGTAGCGGGCCTCCTCGATGTTGAACTCGTCGTGGACGCCGGTGCCGATCGCCGTGATCAGCGCCTGGATCTCATTGTTGGCCAGCACCTTGTCGATGCGGCTCTTCTCGACGTTGATGATCTTCCCTCGCAGCGGCAGCACCGCCTGGGTGTTGCGGTCGCGGGCCTGCTTCGCCGAGCCGCCGGCGGAATCGCCCTCGACCACGAAGATCTCGGCCAGGCTCGGGTCCTTGACCGAGCAATCGGCGAGCTTGCCGGGCAGGGTCGAGTTCTCGAGCGCGGACTTGCGCGTCAGGTCCCGAGCCTTGCGCGCGGCCGAGCGGGCGCGGGCAGCGTCGATCGCCTTCATAATCACGCGTTTGGCGTCAGCCGGGTTCTCCTCGAGGTACTCGCCCAGCTTGCGGTTGACGATCTCCTCGACCAGGCCGCGGATCGGCGGGTTGCCGAGTTTGGTCTTGGTCTGGCCCTCGAACTGGGGGTCGTGGAGCTTGACCGAGATCACCGCGGTCAAGCCCTCGCGCACGTCCTCGCCGGCGAGGTTGTCGTCTTTTTTCTCTTTCAGCAGACCTTTGTTGCGCGCGTAGGAGTTGAGGGTCCGGGTCAGGGCGGAGCGGAAACCGGAAAGGTGCGAGCCACCCTCGTGGGTGTTGATGTTGTTGGCAAAGCTGAAGATCGACTCCTGGTAGGAGCTGTTCCACTGCATCGCGATCTCGACCTGGCCCTCCTCTTTGCCGCCCTCGAAGTAGATGACCTTTTTGTGGACCGCGTCCTTGTTGCCGTTGAGGTGGCGGACGAAGTCCTCGATCCCACCCTCGTACTGGAAGACCACGCTTTTGGTCTCGCCGCGCTCGTCGACCAGCTCGATCCTAAGGCCGCGGGTGAGGAAGGCGGTCTCGCGCAAGCGCTCGACCAGGACGTCGAAGTCGAACCCGATCTCTTCGAAGATCTCGAGGTCGGGAAGGAAGGTGATCTTGGTCCCGTGAGCATCGGTTTTCTCGCCTTTGCGGAGATCCCCTTGCGGTTTACCGCGCTCGTAGTCCTGGGACCAGACGTTGCCGTCGCGGCTGATCTCCAGGTGCAGCCGCTCGGAGAGGGCATTGACGACGGAGACGCCGACGCCGTGCAGACCGCCGGAGACCTTGTAGCCGCCGCCGTCCCCGAACTTGCCGCCGGCGTGGAGAACGGTCAGCACGACCTCGGCCGCGGGGCGCCCCTCTTTGTCCATCGTCTCGACCGGGATGCCACGGCCGTTGTCCTCGACCGTGCAGGAGTTGTCCGGGTGCAGAACCACGCGGACGCTGTCGCAGTGACCGGCGAGGGCCTCGTCGACCGAGTTGTCGACCACCTCGTAGACGAGGTGGTGCAACCCGCGCGGGCCCGTCGAGCCGATGTACATGCCGGGGCGTTTGCGAACCGCTTCCAGCCCCTCGAGGACGGTGATGTCCTTGGCGCCATAGGAGTCGCCGCTGGCTTTTTTCTCAGGCAATGAGTCCCTTCCGATTGACACACAGACACACAAAGCCCCGACGCCTGGAGAGGTGGTCGGGGCGTAATGCGAGTTGCCATAAGAATATCAGTTTGAGCCCGCGGACAAGCCGTGCCCCGTTAAGGATTTCCCTGCAAATCGTGTAAAAAGAGTGCCTAGAAACGCTCACTGTTGACACGAAAGCGCAGAGCCTCGGGGGCCTGCTCCCCCACCTGCTCGCGCAGGCGCTCCAGAAGCGTCTCCTGCATCAGGTCGAGCTCCTGCGCCCAAACCGCGTCCGCGCACTCGACCACCAGGGTGCCGTCGCGCTCGGAGACGGGTACGGCCTGGGAGGACAGTTGCTCGCCGACCGCGTTTGACCAGGCGGTCTGGATCGCCGCCAGCGAGGTCTGTGGCGCCGCCCGCTGCAGGGCCGCCTGAAATGCATTGGCTGCAGGCCGTGGGGCGCGCCGGCGACTCACGCGGCGGCACTTTCTGTCTGCGGCGGCGGCATCCGCACGACGGTCTGCAGCGCAGCCGCCGGAACCGACTCTTCGTCGGCGGCGGTGATCAGGACCTGACCGCCGGCGCCGAGCCGGGCGACGAGGCGTTCGCGGCGACCGGGATCGAGCTCGCTCATCACGTCGTCGAGCAGCAGCAGCGGGATCACCCGCCGGGCCTCGAGCAGGGCCGCGCGCTCGGCAAAGAGGAGAGCAAGGAGGGCCGCGCGCTGCTGCCCCTGCGAGCCGAAGCGCCGCAACGACTTGCCGCCGCTGGTGAGCTTGAGCTCATCGAGATGGGGGCCCCAGGAGCTGCGGCCGAGGCGGACGTCCTGATCGCGCCGCTCCTCCAGGCCGAGGCGGATCTCGTCCTCGGACCCCGCCGCGCGCGGCGCGTACTCGAGGGCGCCGTCCTCCAGGCCCAGCTCCTCAGAGGCCTCGGCGAACGGGCCCGCCAGCTCGGCGACCGCCTCGGCCCGAGCCGCGACCAGAGGGGCGGCGGCGGCGGCGAAGCCCGCGTCCCAGACCGCGAGGTCGTCAGGAGAGCCGTGGCCGGCGGCGAGCCGGGAGAGCAGCGCGTTCCGCTGCGCCACCGCCTGCCCGAAGCGCTTACGCAGCTCCCCCCGAGCCGGCCAGCGGGCGGCGAGGAAGCCGTCGAGGTGCGCCCGGCGCTCGGCCGGCGGGCCCTTGACCAACGTCAGCCGGTCCGGTGCGAAGACGGCGACGGGGGGGCGGGCACGGGCGATCGTCGCCGGATCGGCAGGGCTGCCGTCGAGCAGATGGCGGCGGCCTTCGCTGCGGCTGACCGCGGCGAGCAGCTGGTGCTCGATCCCGTCACCGTCGCGGACGGTCGCCTCGGCACGCGCCAGCGAGGCGCCGAAGGGGATCAGGTCGCGCCGGTCGGAGGTCCGAAACGAACGGCCGGTGAGGGCGAAGTAGAGGGCCTCGACGAGGTTCGTCTTGCCGGTTCCGTTGGGGCCGACGACGCTGACGATCCCCGGTGCCAGCTCGACCCGGACCCCGTCGAGGCTGCGCAGCGGGCTTGCCTCGATCGCGGTGACGAGCACGGCGAGCTCACTCCGGGGGCGGAGCCACGGTCAGACGTTGAGCCGGATCGGCATCACCAGGTAGCGGAACTCTTCTCCCTCCACCGGTTCCAGCAGCCCCGGCCGCAGCGGTGAGATCAGCCGCAGCAGCACCTCCTCGCCGGAGACAGTTTCGATTCCTTCTTTGAGGAACTCCGGGTTGAAGCCGATCTCCAGCTCCTCGCCCTCGAAGGCGGCCGGCATCGTCTCGCGAGCGTCACCGACATCGGGCGTTTCCGCCGCCACCGTCAGCTCGCCGGAGCTGAACGAGAGCCGCAGCGGCGCATTGCGCTGCGCCAGCTGGCTGACCCGGCGGGTGACGTCGAGGAAGTCAGACCGCGGCAGCCGCACGTCGTGCTCGTAGGACTCCGGCAGCAACTGGCGGAAGTTCGGAAACTGGCCGTCGATCAGCCTGGTGGAGAGGATGATCGAGCCGGCGACGAAGACCGCCTGGTTGGTCAGCAGCGAGATCGAGGTCTCGCCGGCACCCTCGGAAGAGAGGACGCGGCCGAGCTCCCGTAGTGCCCGGGCCGGGATGTTCGCCTCCAGCTCGCCGCCGAGCTCGCCCTCGAGCTCGGTCCGTTTGACCGCGAGCCGGTAGGAGTCGGTCGCGACCATCGTCATCTCTTTGCCGCTGGCGGTGACGAAGACGCCGGTGAGGACCGGGCGCATGTCGTCGCGGGAGGCGGCGCGGGCGACCAGCTCGATGCTCGCTTCCAGCGCCGCCGCCGGGATCTTCAGCGCCGGGTCGGCCTCCGGCTGTGGCAGTTTCGGGAAGTCCTCGACCGGCAGCACCCGCAGGTGGAAGCTGGAGCCGCCGCTGCGGATCTCGACGTCGTGCTCGGCCTCGCGGGACTCGATCTCGACCGAAGGGTCGGCAAGCGAGCGGGCGACCTCGGCGAAGAGGCGACCGGGGAGGAGGACGGCGCCCTCGCTCTCCACGTTGGCCTCCAGCGTCGTCTCGAGGCCGAGGTCGAGGTCGGTGGCGGCGAGGGTGACGCGGCCGTCTGTGGCGGTGAGGAGGACACCCGAGAGCGCCTGGGTGGCGGCGCGGGTTGAGACAGCCCTGGAAACGATGGAGAGCTTGGAGACTAGGTCTTCCCTTTTGGTCGTGAGCTTCAAGTGATGAATGCTTTCTTAAGTTGGGTTAGGGCTTGTGGAAAAAGTCTGGGTGGCGGTGGATCTGGCGGCGGGCTGCGGATTGACGGCTGTGGAAGACGCTTTGGGAGGCTGGGGATTCTTACAGCGTCGGCGGCGCTCAGCGCTCCTCGCCGACCGGGTTGTGGATTGCTCCGCGTAACTCGCGGACCTTCTCGGCCAGATCGGCATCCTCGTCGATGCCGGCTTCGACACGGCGCAGCGAGTTCATCACAGTGGTGTGATCGCGGCCACCGTAGAGCCTGCCGATCTGCGGAAGGGAGAGGTCGGTGAGGTCGCGGGTGAGGAAGATCGCCACCTGACGGGCCCGCAGCGGGGTGGCGGCGCGGCTGGAGCCGACGAGCTCGGCCCGGGATACGCCGAACCCTTCCGCCACCCGTTGCTGGATCTCCTCGACCGAGGTCGGCTGGGGCCGGCGGACGCTGGGGATGACTTCCGCGATCAGCTCGGAGCTGAGCGGCTTCGCCATCAGCGAGGCGTGGGCGATCACCCGGGTCAGGGCCCCGTGCAGCTGGCGCACGTTGGCGTCGATCCGGTTGGCGAGCTCCGAGAGGGCGCCGGAATCGGCGATCTCGACACCGGCCTCCTGAACCAGGCGCCGGAGGACCGTCAGTCGGGTGGCCAGGTTCGGCGGCTCGACGGCCACGGTCAGCCCCCACTCGAAGCGGTCGCGGAGGCGTGAGGCGAGGGTCGAGAGCTCGCTCGGGATGCGGTCGGCTGAGAGCACCAGCTGGCTTCCCGACTCATAGAGGGCGTTGAAGGTGTGGAAGAACTCCTCCTCGGTCGCCGGCTTGCCCTGGAGAAACTGGACGTCGTCGATCAGGAGGACGTCGATGTCGCGGTAGCGCGCCTTGAAGGCCTCGGCGCCGGAGGATTTCAGCGCCGCCACGAACTCGTTGGTGAAGGACTCCGCGGTGGCGTAGCGGACGCTGAGACCGGGGGCGTTGTCGCGCAGGTAGTTGGCGATCGCCGCCAGCAGGTGGGTCTTGCCGAGTCCGGGAGGGCCGTGGAGGAAGAGCGGGTTGTAGGCCTCCGACGGGGCCTCGGCAACCGCCAGCGCCGCCCCGTGGGCCAGGCGGTTGCCGGGGCCGATGACGAAGCGCTCGAAGGTGTAGCTCGGATTGAGCTCCGGGTGCGGCTCACCGTCGGCGGGGACGCCGGGCGGGGCGGCGAAGCTCACCTGCTGGAAGGGCGAGCCGGCCTCACGCAGGGCTTCGGCGACCAGAGTCGCGTAGCGCCGCTCGGTCCAGGCCCGGATCCCCTCGGGAGCGCTGAGGAAGAGGGTTTCCCCCTCCGCCCCGACAAGCTCCAGTGGCTCCAGCCAAAGGCCCCAGGTCGACTCCGGTACCGAGGACCTCAGCCGCTCCCGGGTTTTCCGCCAGAGGGCATCGAGGTCGTCTTTCGAGGGGTTGTCAGGCACCGGGCGGCGACCATAGCGCCGTGCCTGAGCGCCCATCCGGGGCGCCACGCAAATCCCGCAGAAAAGATTTTCGGCGGGTCCCTATACTTCCGCCGGCAATGAAGCGCACCTACCAGCCTAAGAAGCGGAAGCGAGCCAAGACCCACGGTTTCCGTGCCCGGATGAGCACCCGCGGCGGCCGCGCCATTCTCAAGCGGCGGCGCCGCAAAGGCCGCAAGCGCCTCACTCCGTAAATGGCGTCGCCGAAGCGCCGGCGCCTTTCTCGCAGCGGCGAGTTCGACCGCGTTTATCGCGATGGGTCCTCTCACGCGACCCGCTACCTGGTCCTCTACACCTTCCCGCGCAAGGACGAGGACCGCGACGAGGTCCGGTTGGGAGTTTCGGCGAGCCGCAAGATCGGCGGCGCCGTCGAGCGCAACAGGGTCAAGCGCGTGCTCCGGGAAGCGTTCTGGAGCCTTTCCGACCGCCTACCGCCGCGCCACGACTTCGTCATCGTCGCCCGCAGCGAGATCAGGGAGCTGATCGAGCGGGAGGGGATGAGCGGGGTAAGCGCCAATCTCGAAGAGGCCCTGGCCGGCGGCCGTTCCACGTGAAACGCATCTTCCTGGCCCCGATCCGGGGCTATCAACGCTGGATCTCCCCAGGCCTCCCCAGGCGTTGTCGCTACGAGCCGACCTGCTCCGCCTACGCCGTCGAAGCGGTTGAACGCTTCGGGGTGACCCGCGGTTTTCTCCTCGCTTCCTGGCGGATTCTGCGCTGCAACCCCTTCAGTCACGGCGGCTTCGACCCCATCCCCGATAGATTCACGCTCCGCACCGGCCCGGTCCACCCGGCCGAGTGGCACGAGACGCACCGATGATCCCCGTCACCGCCAACATCCTCCAGCCGCTGATCGACGTTGCCAACGGCGTTCTGCAGTTCTTCCACGACAGTGCCGGCCTCTCCTGGGGGATGTCGATCATCGCCCTGACCGTCTGCACCCGTGCCCTCCTGATTCCGCTCACCTACAAACAGCTCAAAGGCATGCGGGCTCTGCAGGCTCTGCAGCCGCAGATGAAGGAGCTGCAGGAGAAATACAAGAACGACAAACAGCGCCTGCAGCAGGAAATGATGCGGATTTACAAAGAGAACAAAGTCAATCCGCTCGCCTCCTGCTTCCCGCTACTGGCACAGCTTCCGGTCTTCATCACCCTTTTCTTCGTCCTCAAACACGAGCTCCCGCCGGACATGGGCTGCCCGTCTGCCGGCCACTGCGCCGCCTATGGAGCCGAATTCTTCTTCATCGACGACCTCACGGCGAAGGCGACGGGAAGCGAACTGGTGATCCTGATCGGCCTCTACGTCGGCACCCAGCTGGCCTCGAGCATGGTGATGTCGATCACGGCTGACAAAAACCAGCAGCGGATGATGATGGTGCTGCCGTTCATCTTCGTCCCCTTCATCCTCAGCTTTCCCGCCGGCCTGATCCTCTACTGGATCACCACCAACTTCTGGACGATCGGGCAGCAGCTGGTGATCCAGCGGGTGGTGCCACCTCCCGTGACGGCGACGCCCGAGGGTGCGACGGCGATCCAGGCGGCGAAACCACCACCCCCACCGCCCCGCAAGAAGAAGCGCCGGCGCTAGGCGCGCGGGCTGCGCCTCAGCCCTTGGGGCGCTTCTTCGCGATCCCCGGCCTGCGCGGCAGGTTCGCAGGGGTGGCCCCGGTCTTCCGGACCACGTGCAGGTGACGGTGGCGGCTGCCGGCCCGCTCGCCGACCTCGAGGATCCCCTCCGGCGCCATCGCCAGCTCCACGGCGGCGCTCTCCAGCTGCTGCTCTTCCTCGGGATCCCGCCTGCCCTTCCAGGCGATGAGGACGCCATTTGGCTTCAGAAGCGGGGATGCGAGCTCGGCGAGGGTGGAGAGCCGGCCCACCGCCCGCGCCGTGACGACGTCGTAGGCCTCCCGTCCCTCTCCAGCCGCCAGGTTCTCGGAGCGGGTTTCGAGGACGCGTGCGTTGCCGATTTCAGCCGCCGTCGCCGCGGCGCGCATGAACTCGCACTTGCGCCCGATCGACTCGACCAGGTCCACCTCGGCCCCGGGCAGCGCCACGGCCAGGACCAGCCCCGGGAAGCCCGCCCCGGCGCCGACGTCGGCGATCCGGCCCGCCTCTCGCAGATCTGGCACCTCCAGGCCCGTGAGGCTGTCGGCGACGTGTACCTGCCAGGCCCGCTCATCGACGACGGAGCTGACCGAGGCGCGCTCTTCGCTCAGCAGCCCGAGGACGATCCCCAGCCGCTCGCGTGCCGCGCTGTCCAGCGCTGCGAGCGGGTCGGCGCTCACTCGGGCAGCAGCGGCGCGACGATCACGCAGCGGTTGGGCTCGTCGCCCTCGCTGTAAGTCTCGATCCCGGCGCGCTCTTTCAGCCGTTCGTGCACGACCCGCCGTTCCTGCGCGCTCATCGGGTCCATCTCGACGATGCGGTTGTTGCTGAGCGCCTGCTCGGCGGCGCGGTCGGCGCGGCCCTCGAGCGTCTCGCGCCGCCGCTCGCGGTACCCGGCAGCATCGACGATCACCCGTTTCCGCTCCCGCAGCCCGCGAAAGGCGGCCTGGTAACAGAGCAGCTGCAGGGCGTCGATCGTCTGCCCCCGTTTGCCGATCAGGAGGCCGAAGTCGTCCTCGCCCTCGACCGTCAGCAGGATCCGGTCGTCGTTCTCGTCGACGACGACGTCGCCGTCGAGGTCGAGCTCGTCAAGGACGCCCTCGACGAGCTCCTGCGCACGCTCAGCGGGGTTGTCGGGCCAGTCGAAGCTCTCGGACACGGGCAGCAGGCTATCCCACCGCCTGAGAACGCGCTGAGGAATGTGCGGGCGGCGCGTTGACTAGGCTGAGTGCCGATGGGCAAGGTCTACGCGATCGCGAACCAAAAGGGCGGTGTCGGCAAGACGACGACCGCCGTCAATCTGGCCTCCTGCGCCGCCGCGGAGGGGAACCAGACCCTCCTCGTCGACCTCGATCCGCAGTGCAATGCGACCGTCGCCCTCGGCGGCGACCGCGAGCTGCACCCGTCCTCCTACGACTGCCTCACCGGCGATACCTCGGTGGCGGCGGCAGCGCGCCCGGCCGGCCCCGACAACCTCTGGCTGGTGCCCGCCAACAAAGACCTCGCCGGCGCCGCCGTCGAGCTGCCGCGGATCGAGGGGTCGGAGACGCGCCTGCGCGAACGGCTCGGCCCGCTCCGCGAGCGCTTCGCGGTCACCCTGCTCGACTGCCCGCCCTCGCTGGGGCCGGTCAGCGTCAACGCGCTTACCGCGGCGGACCGGGTGATCGTCCCGGTGCAGGCTGAGTACCTGGCGCTGGAGGGGCTGGTGCAGTTCCTGGAAACTCTGGGCTTGATCAGGCGTGAGCTGAACCCTCAACTTGAGGTTTCGGGTTTGCTGATCACGATGCACGACGAGCGCACGCGCCTGGCCCAGGACGTCGAGACCGAGCTGCGCGACCACTTCGACGGGATGGTCTTCGAGACGGTCATCCCGCGCAGCATTCGAGTCGCCGAGTCGCCGAGTTATGGTCTGCCCGTGACCGAGCACGCCCCCTCTTCCCGCGGCGCCGTCGCCTACCAGGCCCTGGCTAAGGAGCTGGCAAGCCGTGGCTAGCGCCCGTCGCGGGATCGGCCGCGGCCTCTCGGCGATCCTGCCGGAGGCCGAAGCCGGCGGCACCGGGGAGCTGCGGGAGCTGCCGGTCTCGCTGATCAAGCCGAATCCCTCGCAGCCGCGGACCAACTTCGACTCCGAGGCCCTCGCCGCACTCGCCGCCTCGATCGAGGCCTCAGGCGTCGTCCAGCCGCTACTCGTCCGCCCCCTCCCCGACGGCAGCTACGAGCTCGTCGCCGGCGAGCGGCGCTGGCGCGCGGCGCAGCAGGCCGGGATCGAGAAGGTGCCCGCGGTCGTCCGCGACCAGGAGGAGGCCGAGCGGCTACAGGCGGCGCTGATCGAGAACATGGTGCGAGAGGATCTGAACCCGGTCGAGGAGGCGCGCGCCTGCGACGCCCTCGTCCGTGAGCTCGGCCTGACCAAAGAGGAGTTGGCCCGCCGCGTCGGCCGCAGCCGCCCCGCGGTCTCCAACCTGATCCGGCTGCTCGAGCTCCCCGACGAGGCGCTGGAAATGCTCGAGTCGGGCGACCTCAGCGAGGGCCACGGCAAGGCTCTGCTCGCCGCGCCCGGCAACGACGTCCGCCGTCGCCTTGCCCGTGACGCGGCCCGCGGCGGCTGGTCGGTCCGCGAAACCGAGCAGAGGGTTCGGCTGGCCAGCCAGCCAAAGACCAAACCGAGGCGGGCACCGGTCGATCCCGACGCCCAGGCCGCGCTCCGCGACGCCGCCGAGGCGCTCGAGGAGGCGCTCGGGTACGAGGTCACGGCACGGCCCAAAGGCGATGGCATCGTCGCCGAGCTCCCATTCGACGATGTCCGCGAGGTGCACGCCCTGGCGCGCCGCCTGCGCAAACGCGGCGCCTGAACGCTCCGCGTCCCGTCGCTATCATCGCCAGCCCCGGGCGATTAGCTCAGTTGGTTAGAGCGCGTCTCTGATAAGGACGAGGTCCCTGGTTCGAATCCAGGATCGCCCATCTAAGCCCGACCTATACTTCGGCATTCCAACCACGGTCGGGAGCTCCTTTTGCAGCAGATGCAGATCTATGGCGTCAGCTTCGACATGGTCGGCAAGCAGCCGATCGTGTTGCTGAAGACCGTGGACGGAAACCGCTTTCTGCCGATCTGGATCGGCCACCCGGAGGCGGCGGCGATCCTGATGAAGCTGCAGGGCGCCTCGACGCCGCGGCCGATGACCCACGACCTGCTCTCCGACGTGCTCGAGAACCTCGACGCGAAATGTGAGCGGGTCTCCGTCACCGAGCTGCGCGACAACACGTTCTACGCCTCGATCACGGTCTCGATCAACGGCTCCGAAGTCGAGATCGACTCGCGCCCCTCCGACGCGCTGGCCCTCGCGGTCCGCGTCGCGGCGCCGATCTTCGCCGCCGAGGAGGTAATCGAGGAGTCGGCGATCGAGTTCGAGCACGAGGTCGAGGACACCGAGGAGGTCGTCGACAAATTCAAGGAGTTCCTCGACGAGGTGACTCCGGATGACTTTGCGCAAGGGGAGCAGTAGCGGCTAAGCCGCAGCGGGCTTGAGCGCGAGGTCGAGGATGCGCTCGACCAGCTGCTCGAAGGAGAGCCCCGCCGCCTCGGCGGCCTGGGGGAGGAGGCTGGTGTCGGTGAGGCCGGGGATCGCGTTGGCCTCGAGGAGGGACGGCCCCTCGTCGCCGAGGATCAGATCGATGCGGGCGAAGCCGGTGCAGCCGAGGGCCCGGTATGTGGCCAGCGCCGCCTCGGTCACGGCCCGCTCCTCCTCGGCGCTCAGCTCCGCCGGGCAGACGAAGCGGGTGCGACCGATCTCGTAGCGCGCCTCGAAGTCGTAGCGGTCGCCCTCCAGCAGGATCGCCTCGACCACCGGCAGCGGCTCGTCACCGAGGACGCTGACGGCGAGCTCGCGGCCGTCGACGAAGCGCTCGAGCAGGACCCGGTCGTCGTAGCTGAAGGCGGAGATGAGCGCCTGCGGGACCTCGGCCGCCGAGCGCGCGAACCTGACGCCCAGCGAGGAGCCGCCGCGGCTCGGCTTGACGACGAGCGGGAAGCCGAGCGTCTCCTCGAGCCGGCCGAGCGCGTCGGCGGCCCCGAACTCGCGGAAGGCGGTCTGGTTGAAGGCGAACCAGTGCGGGGTCTCCAGCCCGGCCTCGTCGATCGCGTCCTTCGCCTGCACCTTGTCCATGCAGCGGGCGCAGGCCGCCGCCCCCGGCCCGGTGAAGGGGATGCCGAGGATCTCCAGCAGCTCCTGCACGGTCCCGTCCTCGCCGCCGACGCCGTGCATGGCGACGAAGGCGACGTCGGGCCGCTCGGCGGCGAGCCGCTTGACCAGGTCCGGGCCGACGTCGATCGGCAGCACCTGGTGGCCGAGACGTTCGAGCGCGTCCTCGACCCGGGCGCCGGAGCGCAGCGAGACGCCGCGCTCGAGCGAGCGGCCGCCCTTGAGGACAGCGACCTTCACGCTTCCTCCGCCTTGCGGAAGGGGACCACGTTCGGCTGCGGCTCCTCGACCGGGGCGGGCTCCCGGTGCTCGCCGGTCAGCGTCCCGTAGAGCTCCACCTGCTCGGCGATCACCTTGCCGATCCGCCGCACCCCCTCGCGGATTTCGTCCTCGTCGACGCCGCTGAAGTTGAGCCGCATCGAGTGGCTGCCGCGACCGTCGACGTAGGCCGCCTGCCCGGGGACGAAGGCGACGTCGGCGCGCAGCGCCTTCGCCAGCAGGTCGCTGGTGTCGATGTAGTCGGGCAGGGTCGCCCAGATGAAGAGCCCGCCTTCGGGCTCGGTCCAGGTCGCCTCGGCGGGGAAGTAGGTGCGCAGCGCCTCGACCATCGTGTCGCGGCGGCCGCGGTAGATCTCGACGAGGTCATTGACGTAGTGCTGCCAGCGCCGTTCGGCGAAGTACTCGCGGACGAAGTACTGGGTCAGGGTCGAGGTGCAGAGGTCGGCGGCCTGCTTGCCGAGGACGATCTTCTCCATCACCGGCGGTGGCGCCACCGCCCAGCCGAGGCGGATCCCGGGGGAGAGGATCTTCGAGAAGGTGCCGAGGTAGATGACGAAGTCGCCGCCGTCGAGCTGGTAGAGCGGCGGCATCGGCTCACCGCCGTAGCGCAGCAGCCCGTAGGGGTTGTCCTCGACGACGAGCAGTTCCTGGGAGCGCGCCAGCTCGACCAGGCGGTGGCGGCGCTGCAGCGACATCGTCACCCCGGCCGGGTTCTGGAAGCTCGGGACCGAGTAGATGAACTTCGGCCGCCGCCCTTCGGAGCGCAGATCGGCGAGCAGCTGCTCGAGCACCTCGACCTGCATCCCGTCCTCGTCGCATTCAACCTGGACGACATCGGCCTGGTAGCTGCAAAGGGTGGGGATGGCGCCGGGGTAGGTCGGCGCCTCGCAGATGACGACGTCGCCGGGGTCGATCAGCGTCTTGCAGACGAGGTCGATCGCCTGCTGGCCGCCGGTGGTGACGATGATGTCGTCGGGGTCGGGCAGCATTCCCTCGGCGCCCATCACCTCGAGGATGCAGTCCTTGGTCTCCTCGAAGCCCTCGGTCGGCCCGTACTGCAGCGCCTTCGCCGCCGACTCCTGGGCGATCCGGGTCATCTGCGCGGCGAAGCTCTGCGGCGGGAAGGTTGAGGTGTCCGGGAGGCCGCCGGCGAGCGAAATCACTTCCGGGCGGGCGGTGATCGCCATCAGGTCGCGCATCGCCGAGGAGCGCATCACCCCGGTCCGCTCCGCGAACAGGCCGGCGTAGCGCTCGAGGTCGCGGGTGCCGGCGTGGGAGCGGCGGCGGTGGGTCGGCTCGGGCACTTCTGCCATCGCTGAAGTGTGGCGGATCGACGCGCGGCCATCGCGCTCGGTTAGGTTTTCGGGCGTGGACGTTCTAACCGAGCTCGGAATCGGCCTCGCCGTCGGCATGCTTGCCGGGACCACCGGCACCCACGGCTCCGCCCGTGGCCGGATGACGATCCTCGCCGCCGTGATCGGGTTCGTCGCCGGCTTCCTGCTCGAAGGGATCGTCGGGGGGCTGCTCGGGCTGGTCGGCGCCGCACTCGCCTGCATCGTCATCAGCGACCTCGTCTACGGCGCCAGCCGCCGCGAGGGCAGCGGCGGCGGGGCGCTCGCCTTCATCGTCGCCCTGGCGGCGCTGGTGGTGATCGCGATCGCGCTGTTCATCGAACCGGTGGTGGTCATCCTCGTCCTGGCGCTGATCTGGGTGGGGATCACCCGCCACCGCCGGGCCCAGCGCAAACACGCCGGGCTCCGCGTCCTCCGCTAGCTCGTCTGTTCCTTTTCGGGCTCTGGCAACGAAAAGGAACAGACGAACGAGTCCCTCCGCGATCATGGGACCGGTGCCGTCCCGCAAGAAGCTCGTCCTCACCTACGTCGACTCGCTCCGCACCGACATGCTCGAACGAGCGGTCGCGGAGGGTCGGGCGCCGACCTTCGGCGCCCTGATCGAGCGCGGGGTCCTCATCCCCGACTGCGTCTCCAGCTTTCCCTCGGTGACCCCGGTCGCGAGCGCCGAGATGGTCACCGGCGTCGGCGCCGACCAGCACTGGATCAGCGGCATGAACTGGTACCACCGGCTCGAGCGGCGCTACGTCGAGTACGGGTCCTCGCTGGAGGCGACGCGCGCCTTCGGCGTCTTCCTCGCCCTCTACGACCTCGTCTACAACATGAACCTCGCCCACCTCAGCCCCGAGGTGGAGACGGTCTTCGAGAGCCTCGAAGACGCCGGCGAGCGCACCGCCTGCACGCCGTTCCTGATCTACCGCGGGCGGCAGCGGCACGAGGTCTCGCTGGAGGGTCTGCTGCGGCGCGCCGTCGACGCGACGAAATTGAAGTTCCACCACCACACCTGGGGCCCGACCGACCTCTTCTACGGCGACCTCTACGCCAGCCGCAAAGTGCCGTGCCGCTCGACCTCGATCCCCGGCAACCGCGACGGCTACGCCGCCTGCTGCGCGGCCGAGCTGCTGAAGGAGGACCTCTACGACTTCCTCCTGCTCTCGCTGCCGGACAACGACAACTACTCCCACGCGCACGGTCCCGAGGCGAGCGTCGAGTCGATCGCCAAGGCCGACTCCTGCTTTGCGACCTACGCCGAGGAAGCCGGCGGGCTCGACGAGTTCCTCGCCGGCCACGCGCTGATCCTGGTCGCCGACCACGCCCAGACCGAGGTCCACCGCGGCCTGCCGCTGGCCGAGCTGCTGGGCGCCGAGTGGTCGGTCCTGCAGCCCTCCGAGGAGCGGCCGGAGCGCTCGCAGCTGGCGGTCAGCCCGACCGGCCGGGCGGCGCACGTCTACCTGCTCGAGGGGGAGGGCGAGCGGGCCGAGCCGCTCGAGGTGGCGGCGCGGCTCGGGGTGATCGAGGGGGTCGACCTCGTCTGCCGGCTCGAGGGCGCCGACGGGCTGCCGCTGCGGCGCTCGGGCCCGGGGATGCCCGCGGCCGGCGGCGAGTGGGCGGTGGTCGAACGCGGCGACGCGGTGCTGCGCTTCCGTCCCGGCGACGAGCTCGCCGACCTCCGCGGCGGCAGGTGGGAGCTGGAGGGTGACCTGGAGGCGCTCGCGGCCGAGGTCTCGGGCAAGCAGCTCGACAGCGAGACCTATCTGGATCCGCTGGCCCGGGTCTGGTCGGCGGTGACGGCCCCGCACTCGGGCGACTTCGTCGTCTCGCTCGCTCCCGGCTTCGAGGCCGTCGACTGGGGCGGGGTCAGTCACGCCGGCGGCGGCAGCCACGGGGCGCTCCACGCCGGCGACTCGCTCGGGCCGCTGCTCTTCGTCGGTTGCGGCCCGAGCTCGGCGGACGAGCGCGAGCAGTGGACGCTGCGCGACGTCGTCCCGGCGATCCTCGACCACTTCGGGGTGGCGGCGAAGGGGTGAGGCGCGCGGCGATCCCGATCGCGCTGCTCGTCCTTCTGCTCGCCGCGCCGCCGGCGCTCGGGGCCGAGCGGATCACCCGCGGCGAAGCGATCGCGGTGGCCGACCGGGACGCCAAGGTCCTCGAAGAGGAACGCGAGCACGGGTCGCTGGCGGCGACGGCATCGCTGAACGAGGACGACGACCGCTGGGAGGTCGCCTATTTCTCCAGCGGCGAGGAGCTGGTGCTGGTCTACGTCGACCCCCGCAGCGGCGAGGTGACCGAGTCCTGGACCGGCCACCAGGTCTCCTGGAAGATGGCCCGCGGCTACTCCGGCGCCTTCGGCCACAAGCTGAACGCGCCCTACGTCTTCATCCCGCTCTGCCTCCTCTTCCTGATCGGCCTGGTCGACTGGCGCCGGCTCTGGCGCGTAGCCAACCTCGACCTCCTGGTCCTGCTCGGGTTCGGCATCTCCCACTACTTCTTCAACCGGGCCGAGATCGGCGTCTCGGTGCCGCTCGTCTATCCGGTCCTGCTCTACCTCCTCGGCCGCAGCCTCTGGATCGGGCTGCGGGGGAGGGGGGAGGGGCTGCGGCCGGTCTGGCCGGTCGTCTGGATGCTCGTCGCCGCCCTCTTCCTGATGGGCTTCCGGGTCGGCCTCAACGTCGCCGACTCGGGCGCGATCGACGTCGGCTACGCGGGCGTCGTCGGCGCCGACAAGATCACCCACGGGGAACCGATCTACGACAACTTCCCCGACGACATCTCCTCCGGCGACAC
>Ga0207677_10000787_pt1 | contig 18192 bp, 15 predicted proteins | sample KBSMisM42_FD_184311 | JGI IMG/M metagenome (GOLD analysis project Ga0207677, IMG submission 184311) | Miscanthus rhizosphere microbial communities from Kellogg Biological Station, Michigan, USA - KBS Miscanthus M4-2 (SPAdes) (version 2) | ecosystem: Host-associated > Plants > Roots >...
CGAGGCCTCGCCGCTCGACCCGTCCTCGCCCTACTCGGCGACCAAGGCCGCCGGCGACCTGCTCGTCGCTGCCCACTTCCACACCTACGGCCTGGAGGCGGTGATCTGTCGCGGCTCCAACAACTACGGCCCGCGCCAGTACCCGGAGAAGTTGATCCCGCTGATGGTGCTGAACGCGCTGCACGGCGACTCTCTTCCCGTCTACGGGGACGGCCGGCAGATTCGCAACTGGCTCTACGTCGAGGACTTCTGCCGCGGCATCCACACGGTGCTCGAGAAGGGCAAGCCCGGCGATGCCTACAACGTCGGCGGCCCCGACGAGTGCGAGAACATCGAGGTCGTCAAGCGCGTGATCGAGCTGACCGGCGCCGACGAGAGCTTGATCGAGTACGTCAAGGACCGCCCTGGCCACGACCGCCGCTACTCGCTCTCCTCCGAGAAGCTGAAGCGCGATCTCGGTTGGGAGGCCGAGGTCCACTTCGCCGAGGGGTTGGAGCGCACGGTCGCGTGGTACCGCGAGAACGAGGAGTGGTGGGGCCCGATTCGCTCCGGCGAGTACCGCGAGTATTACGAGAAGCAGTACGGCCGGGCGCTGGGCTGATGCCGAAGCGGCTCGAGACGAAGCTCGAGGGCGTCGTCCTACTCGAGCCGACCGTCCACGGTGACGAGCGCGGCTTCATGGTCGAGACCTATCGTCGCGACCTCTGGGCCGAGCACGGCGTCGATGTCGATTTCGTCCAACACAACCACTCCCGCTCCTCCCAAGGCACGCTGCGCGGCCTGCACTTCCAGACCGAGCCGGGGCAAGCGAAGCTCGTTCGCTGTCCGCGCGGGCGCATCTTCGACGTCGCCGTCGACCTGCGCCGCGACTCGCCCACCTACGGGCAGTGGGAGGGCTACGAGCTCGACGACGAGTCCCACCGTCAGCTCTTCGTCCCGGTCGGCTTCGGTCACGGCTTCGCGGTGCTCAGCGACGTCGCCGACGTCGCCTACCTCTGCTCCAGCACCTACGACCCGGCGACCGAGTCCGGCATCGCCTGGGACGACCCCGGGGTCGGGGTCGAATGGCCGCTCGCCGACCCGCTGCTCAGCGAACGCGACAGGACCGCGCCGACTCTCGCCGAGGTCGGCGAGACCCTGCCGTTCTGAGGTCCGTCTTCGGCGCGCGGGACGTCGCTGAATCGTCACAGTCCGCGCGCCACACGTGCGTGGAGGCCTGCAACGGTCCTCCCATGACCCACGCAACCGCCATAGACATGTCCGCCACATGGCCTAATGTGATCCACATGTCCAAGATGATCCAGATCCGCGATGTCCCCGACGACGTGCACAGGACGCTCAAGGTCCGCGCCGCCGCCGAGGGCCTCTCGCTCTCCGACTACGTCAAGCGCGATCTCGAAGAGCTCGCCAAGCAGGCGACCCTCGAGGACGTCTTCGCCAGTGCCAGGGCCGAGGGGGAGTCCGGCATCACCGCTGAGGAGATCGTCGAAGACATTCGCCAGATGCGCGGCGAGCTCCCGTGACGGTCGTCGACGCTTCGGTCGTGTTCTCCGCCCTCGTTCGCGGTGAGCACGCCGACTGGGCCGAGGAGCGTCTCTCCGCTGCCGGCGGCGGCCGATCGCTCTGGGTCCCCCACCTGATCGACGTCGAGGTGGGGCATGCGCTGCGCCGCACGGTCGCGGCACGGAGGTTGCGAGAGGACCGTGCCGCGGCGGCCTTGGGCAAATTGTCGGAGCTGCCCCTGCGTCGAATCGTCCACACGGGCCTGCTCGGTCGAGCCTGGCAACTTCGCCACAACCTCACCTTCTATGACGGCATCTACGTCGCCCTCGCCGAGATGCTGGACGTCCCTCTTATCACCCTGGACCGCCGCCTCGCAAAGTCCGTCGGCGACGTATCGAGGGCGAGCGCGTTGACCGTCGGCTGACGCCCTAGCGTCCGCGGACCGCGGTGATCGCCAGACTGGTCGCCAGCTTGGCGCCGATACCGGCATAGACCGCCGCGTTGACGAGCGGGTTGTGCTCTTGGGCGTCGAAGCGACGGTAGAAACGGCCCATGCCGCGGTGGAAGGCGATCTCCTGCTTTGGCGCTCGGCGGTGGCCGCTGGAGCCGCCCTTGACGTGCAGGGCGACGCCGGCCGGCTCGTAGAAGACCTTCCAGCCTGCCTGCCAGAAGCGCCGGCACCAGTCGAGGTCCTCCATGTAGAGCCAGTAGCCCTCGTCGAGCAAGCCGACCTCGCGCACGGCCTCAGCGCGGCAGAGCATGAAGGCGCCGTTGACGGCATCGACCTCGCCGGGCTCGTCGTCGCCGAGATGGGTCGCCCGGTACTGGCTCAGGGCCCCCGCGGCGTCTTCCTTGCGGCCGATCCCGGTGAAGTGGGCCAGGGCGCTGAGCGGCGTCGGGAAGGAGCGCTTGCAGGCGTGGTCGAGCTCGCCCGACTCGGTCACCAGCTTGCAGCCGACCATCCCGATCCGCGCCTCGGAGCGCAGGCGAGTCAGGGCGGCGTCGAGCGCGCCGGCATAGACCTCGGTGTCGGGATTGAGCAGCAGCACGGCGCTCGCCTCGTCCTCGCGCAGGACGACGTTGTTGGCGGCCGAGAAGCCGATGTTCTCACGGCGGATCAGGCGCACGTCCGGGAACTCGGTCGCGACCATGTCCGGAGTCGAGTCGGGGCTGCCGCTGTCGACCACGGTGACCCGCATCGACCCGGTCGCCGAGTGCTCGGCCAGCGAAAGCAGGCAGCGGCGCAGCAGCTCTTCGGCGCCGTGGCTGACGATGACGACCTCGAGGTCGAGCGGCTCGGGCATGGGCGGGATTCTCTAGTAGGCGCCTTCGCCGCGCACGATCGCCCGCGGCGTGCGCAAGAGGATCGCCAGGTCGCCGGCGACCGAGAGGTTGTCGAGGTAGTCGCGCTCCATCGCCAGTCGCTCCTCGAAGGTGAGGTCGCCGCGGCCGTAGACCTGCATCGGCCCGGTCAGGCCGGGCTTGACGGCGAGCCGGATGCGCTGACGCTCGTCGTAGAGGGCGACGACCGCCTCCTCCTCGGGTCGTGGGCCGACCAGCGACATGTCGCCGCGCAGGACGTTGATCAGCTGCGGCAGCTCGTCGAGGCTGGTTCGGCGCAGCAGCCTGCCGGCTCGGGTGACGCGCGGGTCGTCGGGGATCTTGAAGGCCGGCTCGTCGAGCTCTTCGAGGTCGACGAGCTCGGCCAGCCGGTCTTCGGCGTCGACGACCATCGTGCGGAACTTCAGCACCGTGAACGGCACACCTTCCTTGCCCGCTCGCCGTTGGCGGAAGAAGACGGGCTTGCCGGAGTCGGCCACGATGTAGAGGGCGATCAGGAGGAGCAGCGGCGAGAGAACGGTCAGCATCAGGCCGGAGACCAAGACGTCGAGGCAGCGCTTCATCGCGAGGGTCGAGCGCGGTGGGTCGGAGAAGCGGAAGTCGAGCACCGGCAGCTCGGCCAGTCGGTTGAGCTCGATCCCGGGCCCAAGCAGGCCGTAGTGGCGGGGCAGGAAGGTCAGCCCGAGGCCGGCCGCCTTGCACTCCTCGATCAGGTGCTCGGCGTCGCGCTCGCTCATCTCCTCCTGTTCGGCGACGACGACCCGCTCCACCTGGTAGCGCCGGGCGACGCGTGAGATCTCTTCGATCGAGCCCAGGCGCGGCAGCGCGGCGCGCCGGTCCTTGTCGCGGGGAGCGGAGAGGTAGCCGACGAGGCGCAGGCGAGCCTCGGGATGGGTGGCGATCCGCCGGGCGACGACGTCGGTGATCGTCGCCGGCCCGACGACGATGCCGGTGACCACCCCGGTCAGCCGGTGCCAGGCGAAGCGCAGCACCGCCCTGGAGACGAAGCAGGCGAGCACCGCGCCGACGCCGACGATGATCGCGCTCTTGGCCGAGAGCGGGCCGGCCGGGCTCAGCCAGAGCAGGCCGTCGAGGACGATTGTGCCGAGAGCGCTGGCGGAGATCAGCGAGGGCAGCTCGTCGAGCGTGCTGTGGCGGATGCGGCGATGATCGTTGTCGTAGAGGCCGTGCAGCTTGAGCATCAACAGCCAGGCGGGGGTGAAGAGCAGCGCCCAGAAGAGCTTGGCGACGTCGGTCGTCTGGGTGGCCGCCGTCGCGACGCAGAGCGCGGCGAAGATCGCTATCAGGTCTCCGATCGCGAGCAGGCGGCGCAGCATCGCGCCGCGGCGGCGCGAGCCGCTCGGCCCGGTCAGGCCAAGGCGGTTGGCGATCTCGGTCGGCGCCGGCGCCGCCGGGTCGAGCGCAGCTGGCGTCGCGGCGCCGCTGCGTTGCTCGCCTGTCGTCTTCGCGCTCATCAGCAGATCCATTCCCCGCGCAGGCACTTGGCCTCGGGGTTGAGCTCGCGCGCCCGTTCCAGATCGGAGCGGGCAGCTTCTTCTTCGCCGGCCTCGTGCTCGACCCTCGCAAGCAGGTAGTACCACTGCCAGTTGCGGTCCTCGCGTTCGATCGCGTGTTCGAAGTGCTCCGTCGCGGTCGCGTAGTCCCCCTGGCGCTCGGCCAGCAGTCCCAACTGCACGTAGGGCGAGGCGGCCCAGGGCTCGATCGAGCGCGCGTTCTCGGCGTGGTCGACGGCCGCGCCGAAGTCTTCGCGGCCCACCGCCGTCTGACTGGCTTCGATCTCGTGTTCGACGAGGAGCGGCCCGACGAGGGCGATCGCGGAGACCCAGGCAAGGACGATCGCCGTCACCGTCAGCGCGAAGCGGCGGTTCTCGACCTTCGGCGTCCGCTGCTCACGGCGCGGGTCGGCCGCGATCTGAGCGCAGCGCGCGGCGACGACGACGCCGGCGGCGGCGAAGAAGATCGCCCCCAGGGCGGCGATCTCCCAGAGCCAATCGATGGCGGCGCTGACAGCGAAGGCGAGCATCGCCGCGAGCAGGACGGCGTAACGGTCGCGCTCGGGCTCGGCGCTGTGGCGCCAGGCCGAGAGGCCGCACCAGAGCAGGCAGCCGACCAAGCCCAGTACGAGCAAACCGCCCACCAGCCCGAGCTCGGCGAAGGCCTCGAGGTAGAGCGAGTGCGCGTCATGGGCCGGCTTGGCGATCGTGCGCAGTTCGTCCCAGGAGAACTGGTACGTCCCGGCACCATGGCCGAGGATCGGGGCTTCGCCGAAGGCTTCGATCGCGACGTCGTAGAAGTCGGCGCGCCCGGCGCCGCCGAGCTCGGTGAAGTGAGACTGCGGATTGCTCGGGAACTGGATGTCGGGACTCGTGAACCGATCCCAGGCACGTCCGCCGACGGCGACCGTGGCGACGAGCGCAAGCAGCGCCGCGCCGAGTGCGATCCCGCGAAGGACCCGCGGATCGCGGGAGATGGCCACGGCGCGACCGCTGAGCGCTCCCTCGCGCCGCTCCTCCCAGCGCAGCGCCGCGACCAAGAGCAGGCAGAGGCCGAGGCCGGCAAGCAGGATCAGCGTCACCGTGACGCCCTGTGCCCGCGCCGTCGCTTCGCCGAGGTTGAGCGCCAGCGCTTCTCGTCCCTGTACGCCCAGAACCGCCGGCAAAGTGCAGAGCACGCCAACGGCCAGGGTGGCGAGCAGCCAGAGTCGGTCCCGCGAGAGGGCGATCAGGCAGGCGCATGCGACCACGAAGGCGAGCAGCCCTCCGCGCGAGTAGGTCAGGTAAAGGGCGAGCAGCGCGATCGGGATGGCAGCGGTCGAGAGCCAGCGCAGGGCGGCCCAGGTCGACCGCCTGCTGCTCCAGAGCAGCATGGCGACGCCGATGCCCAGCAGCACCCCGTTCGCGTTCCAGTAGCCGAGCGGGTAGTTCAGTCGGGGGCCGGCGCCGAGCGAGCTGCCGACGTAGAGCACGTGCGGCAGCAGCCGGCTGACGATGCCCAAAATGGCGATCGCCGCGATCGCGATCGCCATGCCTTCGGCGAAACGTTGGCGCCTTTCGTCGGTTTGGGCGATCAGGAACGTGGCAAGGAAGACGCCGAGATAGACCGCGACGCGGTCTGCCTCGACCACACTCAGCTCGACGGAGGCCGACCAGAGTGACGAAATCGCACAGACAAGCGCCAGACCGAGGATCAGCCCGCCCGCCCAGTAGAGCGGCCGCTCGAATTTGGCGGTTGACCCCGCGCCAAAGACGAGCAGGGCGACCACGACCAGCCAGGCGGCGAGACCCGCTATGTGACGATCGCTCACATCGAAACCGCCGCCGGTCAGGGCCAGGCCGAGGATCAGAGCGACCGGCGCAAGGAACGCCGCCGTTTGGTCTAACCTTGCGCGCGATGGTCGTCGGCAAGCGTCAGCGGTCTGCCCAGGGGCTGGGCCGCCTCGTCCTCTTGGCCGTGTCAGCGATCGTTCTGGCATTGGCTTTCTTTCCGGGTTTCGCTCAGGCGGAATGCACTAGCTCCAGCTGCATCCAATACACGCCCGATTCCGTTCCGGATGCGGGGGGCAACGGCGGTTCCACCTCCCATCACAAGCAAAACCCGGCTCAGGCCTCGAAGAGCGCCAACGGCAACGACTCCACGGGCGGCTCCGGAGGGGGTGGCTCGAAGGAAGCTGAATCCGAAGGTGAATCATCGCAACAGGGTGGAGCGGTAGCCGGCGGGAACGAAGGGGGGCCGCCGCAGGGTAAAGGAGCCGGCAGCCACCACGGTGGCTCCGCCAAGGCGAAGCAGCCAGAGCGCCAGAGCGCGTCCAACGCGCCGGCGCCTGACTCGAGCGACAGCAGCTCGCCGCTGGTCCCGATCCTGATCGCGATCGCCGTCCTCGCCGCGATCTCGGTCGCGGCGGTGATGTACAGGCAACGCCGCCAGCGCCGCGGCCCTGGCGCCAGCGCCTCTCCTGAGGCAAGCTGAGCATGGGCCTGGAGCGGAAGCGGCCCTTGGGGCGGGCACGCGCGTACCTGGTGGCGATAGGAGTCGCCGGCGCGATGATGGCGTTGCCGTCCCCGGCGCTCGCGGTTCCAGCTGACTTCTGGGGGATCTCGCCGCAGGCGACGCCCAGCCCAGAAGAGTTCCAGCGGCTTCGCGCCGGCGGGGTCGACAGCGTCCGGATCCCGATCTCCTGGGCGGCGGTGCAGCCGCTCAGCGGCTCCGAAGCGAGCTTCAGCGCCTCCGACGCGCTCGTCGCGGGCGCCGCGGCGGCCGGCATCGATGTGTTGCCCTTCGTCTACGACGCCCCGGCCTGGGCCGTGCCCCCGGCGCGGGTGCCGGGGCCGGGCAATGTCAAGGCGCCGAAGACGCTGCCGGTCAAGAGCGGTGCCGAGCGCGCTGCCTGGAGCAGCTTCCTCAAGCTGGTCGTCGGTCGCTACGGCCCGGGAGGGAGCTTCTGGGCGACGAACTCGGCCCTGCCCGAACGACCGATCCGCACCTGGCAGATCTGGAACGAGGAGAACTTCAAGTACTTCGTCGTGCGACCCAACCCGGCCGAGTACGGGAAGCTGGTCAACGTCTCCTATGCCGCGATCAGGAGCGTCGACCCGGGCGCGAAGCTGATCCTCGGCGGCATGTTCGCGCGGCCGAAGGAAGCTGAGTTCAAGAGCAAGCCGCCTCAGGCCTATTTCGCCACCGACTTCCTCAACGAGCTCTACCGCTCGACTCCGGGAGTCAAGCGGAAGTTCGTCGGCGTTGCCTTGCACCCGTACGTCTCCAGGTACCAGCTGCTGACGCCCGAGATCGAAGAATTCCGCCGCGTCCTCAGCCGCGACCACGACGCCGGCAAGCAGCTCTGGATCACCGAGATCGGCTGGAGCTCCGAACGGGAATCGAAGAGTGACTCCTTCGCCAAGGGACCGCGGGGCCAGGTCGCGCAGCTCAAAGGCGCCTTCAACCTATTCCAGCGGAACGCGGCGAAATGGAAGCTGAAGCGGATCTACTGGTTCTCGGTCGACGACCAGCCGAACGCCTGCAACTTCTGCGGCGGCTCCGGTCTGTTCGGGCCGGGCTTCGTGCCTAAGAAGGCCTGGTTCGCCTACGTTCACTTCGCCGGCGGCAGGCCGGGCTAGCCTCGCGCTGAGCACGGCGTAAGATCGGTGGGTTGACCACCGAGGCGAAGAAGAGCGTGGGTAACGATCCACTGGCGCCGTTCAGCGCTCCCGTCCGGCGCTGGTTCGAAGCGTCCTTCGAGGGGCCGACCCCCGCCCAGGCCGGTGGCTGGGAGGCGATCTCCCGCGGCGAGAACACCCTGATCTGCGCCCCGACCGGTTCGGGTAAGACCCTCGCCGCCTTCCTCTGGGGCATAGACCGCCTCGCCCGTGCGAACAACGGCGCCGACGGGCCGAAAAGCGCTGATATAGAGCGGAAATCGGCCCGTCGGCCCGGAGACGGGGTGCGGATCGTCTACGTCTCGCCGTTGAAGGCGCTCTCCTACGACATCGAGCGCAACCTTCGGGCGCCGCTGCGCGGGATCGGCGCTGACGTCTCGGTCGGGCTGCGCACCGGCGACACGCCGCAGAAAGAGCGGCGGGCGATGCGCAAAGACCCGCCCGACATCCTGATCACCACCCCCGAGTCCCTCTACCTGATGCTCTCCTCGGGGGCGCGCGAGATCCTCGCCACGACCGAGGCCGTGATCGTCGACGAGATCCACGCGGTGGCCCAGTCCAAGCGGGGCGCCCATCTGGCGCTGACTCTGGAGCGGCTCGAGTGGCTGGTGAGGGAGTCGGGGGGAGGGTCGGCGGAGCAACAGCGGGGAGGCTCCGGCGACCCTCCCCCCGACTCCCTCGTGCAGCGCATTGGGCTCTCCGCGACTCAGCGCCCGCTGGAGCGAGTTGCTCAGTTCTTGGTTGGGCCGAAAAGGGCGTGTGAGATTGTGGATGCCGGGGTGGCGAAGGAGCTGGACCTAGAGATCGTCGTCCCGGTCGAGGACATGGCCGAACCCGGCGCTCCTGCTTTTCCCAGCGAGGACGGCCAGCCCACCGAGGGAGAGCCATTGGCTCACGTGAGGTCGATCTGGCCGGCCATCTATCCCGAGCTGCTCAAGCTCGTCCACGAGCACACCTCGACGATCATCTTCGTCAACAACCGGAGGGGCGCCGAGCGCCTCGCGAAGCGCCTCAACGAGCTCAACGCCGACGAACCTCCACTGGAGCTACCGGCGACCGAGCAGCTAGGAGGGCCGGGGTCGGGTCCGTCGGGAACTCCCGGCGACAGCCGGCCCGACGGACCCGACCCCGCATCCCCCGAGGCTGAGATCGCCCGAGCCCACCACGGCTCGCTCTCCCACGAGGAGCGCACCGTCGTCGAGGAGCTTCTGAAGTCGGGCCAGCTGCCGTGCCTCGTCGCAACGTCGTCGCTCGAGCTGGGGATCGACATGGGGGCCGTCGACTTGGTTATCCAGGTGGAGTCCCCCAAGTCGGTGAGCCGTGGGCTGCAGCGGGTCGGCCGCGCCGGGCACTCCCTTGGGGAGGTCTCGAGAGGGCGGATATTTCCGAAGTTCCGCGCGGATCTATTGGAGTGCGCGGTGGTCGCCAAGCGCATGCGCGAGGGCGCGATCGAGGAGACCGTGATCCCGCGGAACCCACTCGACGTGCTCGCCCAGCAGCTGGTCGCGATGGCGGCGCTCGACGAGTGGGAGGTCGACGAGGTCGAGCGCCTGGTCACCGCGGCGGAGCCCTTCCGCGAGCTCTCCCGCGAACAGCTGGAGAACGTGCTCGACATGCTCGACGGCCGCTATCCGTCGGACCGCTTCGCCGAGCTGCGGCCGCGGATCGTCTGGGACCGCACGGCGGGCACGATGCACGGCCGCAAAGGGGCTCGCTCGCTGGTCGTCACCAACGCCGGCACGATCCCCGACCGCGGCCTCTACGGGGTCCACCTGCCCGACGGCCGCCGCGTCGGCGAGCTCGACGAGGAGATGGTCTACGAGGCCCGTCCCGGCCAGACCTTCCTGCTCGGCGCGACCACCTGGCGGATCGAGGACATCACGCGCGACCGGGTGATCGTCACGCCCGCCCCCGGCGTTCCCGGCGCCGTTCCCTTCTGGAAGGGCGACGGGATCGGCCGCCCGGCCGAGCTCGGCCGGGCGATCGGTGCCTTTGCCCGCGAGGCGGTCTCGCGCAAGCCGAGGGATCTGGCGAAGGAGTACGACCTCGACCGCCGCGCCGCCGAGAACCTCGTCGCCTACCTGCGCGAGCAGCAGACCGCTACGCGGGTCGTGCCCTCCGACGAGACGATCGTCGTCGAGCGCTTCCGCGACGAGATCGGCGACTGGCGCCTCTGCGTGCTCTCGCCCTACGGCGGTCGGGTGCATGCCGCCTGGGGCCTGGCGCTCGCCGCCAAGATCCGCGCCGAGCGCGACCTCGAGGCCGACGCGATCTGGTCCGACGACGGCATCGTCGTCCACCTGCCCGACGCCGACGAGCCGCCCCCGGCCGACCTGGTCCTGATCGAGCCTGACGAGCTCGAAGACCTCGTTGTCGGCGAGCTCGGCGGCTCGGCCCTCTTCGGCGCCCACTTCCGCGAGAACGCGGCCCGCTCGTTGCTGATCCCGCGTGCCTACCCGGGCAAGCGCACGCCGCTCTGGCAGCAGCGGCTGAAGGCGCAGAGCCTGCTCGAGGTCGCCCGCGACTTCCCCCGCTTCCCGGTCGTGCTCGAGACCTACCGCGAGGTGCTGCGCGACGTGCTCGACCTGCCCTCGCTGGCGCGGCTGCTCGCCGACCTGCACGCCCGCCGCCTCGACCTGGTCGAGGTCGAGACCGCGACCGCCTCGCCCTTCGCCTCCTCGCTGCTCTTCGACTACGTCGCCACCTACATGTACGAGGGAGACACGCCGAACGCCGAGCGGCGGGCGGCGGCGCTTGCCCTCGACCGCGACCTGCTGCGCGAGCTGCTCGGCCAGGAGGAGCTGCGCGAGCTGATCGACCCCGAGGCGCTCGCGGAGGTCGAGGCCCAGCTGCAGCACCGCACCGAGGCGGGACGGGCCGAAGACCGCGACGGCCTGCAGCAGGTGCTGCGCCGGCTCGGCGACCTGAGCGCAGCGGAGTGCGACGAGCGGGTGGCGGAGGGTTACTCGGCGGCCTCGATGCTGGAGAAGCTGGTCGGCGAGCGCCGCCTCGCCCTCGTCAGGATCGCCGGCGAGGAGCGCTACATCGCCGCCGAGCACGCCGGGCTCTACCGCGACGCGCTCGGCGTGCCGCCGCCTCCCGGCCTACCCGAGAGCTTCCTCGAGGGGCAGAGCGAACCGCTGCTTGCGCTCGTGCGTCGCTACGCCCGCACCCACGGGCCCTTCCCGACGGCGCAGTTCGTCGCCCGCTACGGCGTCGACCCGACTTCCGCCCTGCGCGAGCTGGAGCGCTCCGGCGCCCTCGTCCGCGGCGAGCTGCTGCCGGGGGGTAGCGAGCGCGAGTGGTGCGACGCCGACGTGCTGCGCCGCGTCCGCCGCGCCAGCCTCGCCCACCTGCGCCGGGAAGTCGAGCCCGCCGCCCGCGACCGCTTCGCCCGCTTCCTGCCCAGCTGGCAGAACGTCGACGCCCACCGCCCGGCCGGGGCGGGGCCCGACCGCCTGCGCGAGGCGCTGGTGCCGCTGCAGGGGGTGGCGCTGACGCCGAAGGTCTGGGAGGAGGACGTGCTGCCGCGCCGGCTTGGCGCCTACTCCCCGGCCTGGCTCGACGAACTCTGCACCAGCGGCGAGATCGTCTGGATCGGGGCAGGCGCCCGCGGCCGCAATGACGGCCGCGTCGCCCTCTACTTCCGCGACGACGTCCGCCTCGCCGGACCGCCGCCGGCCAACGCCAAGCTCGAGCGGCCCGAGGGAGAGGTGCACGACGCGATCCGCGGGCGGCTTGCCTCCGGCCCGGACTTCTGGCTCGACCTGCTCGCCGACCTTCGCGACCACCCGGTCGAGGAGCTGCACGCCGCCCTCTGGGACCTGGCCTGGGCGGGGGAGGTGACCAACGACGCCTTCGCGCCGCTGCGCGCGCCGCGCCTGCGCGCCGCGCCGCCGCCTGAGCAGCGCGGCCGCCGCTTCGCCCGCGGTCGCGCCCGCGGCCAGGCCGTGCAGGGTCGCTGGTCGCTGACCGCCCCGCTCTTCGAGGACGGTCCGGCGGCCGGTCCCCGCCTCCGGGCCCAGGCCGAGCTGATGCTCGAGCGCTACGGGATCGTCACCCGCGAGAGCGTGATCGCCGAGGGAATTCCCGGCGGCTTCGCCGGCGTCTACGCCGAGCTCGGCAACCTCGAGGTGCTGGGCACGGCTCGGCGCGGCTACTTCGTCGAGGGGCTCGGCGGCGCCCAGTTCGCGCTCCCCGGGGCCGTCGAGCGGCTGCGCTCGCTGCCCGAAGACGACGGCTCCTTCCTGCTGCTCGCGGCAACCGACCCCGCCAATCCCTATGGGGCCTCGCTGCCCTGGCCGAAGGCGCCGAGTGGCCGCCGCCCGGCCCGTACGCCCGGCGCCCACCTGCTGACCCGCGACGGCGCCCCGGTCCTCTACGTCGAGCGGGGGGGCAAGGGGATCGTGCGCCTGGTCGAGCTCGACGAGGAGGAGCTGGCCGCCGCGGTCGCCGCCCTCGCCGAGGCGGTCGCCGCCGGCCGCCTGCCGAAGCTGGCGGTCGAGAAGCTGGATGGGGAGCCGGTGATCGGATCGGGTCAGGAGGACGTCCTGCTCGAGGCAGGGTTCAGTCGCGGGCCGCGCAAGCTGACGCTTGCCGCGGGGGGCTAGAGGAGCCGTCCCGGCAGGGGGGCTCCACTTCGCCTTTCCGGTGGAGACGCGGTCGGCTGACGCCTCAAGCTCACGACGAAAAGGCTAAAACGTTCCGCCCCCCTACCGGGACGGCTCTCTCGAGGCGCGCCACATCTTGCGCATAGGGGGGCCTCCCATGGGGATGTCGAAGGTGTCGGTGAGGGAGAAGCCGTTGCGTTCGTAGAGGACGCGGCTGCGGTCGCTGCTGGACTCGAGGTAGGCGGGGACGCCGTCGCGATCGCAGAGGTCGTGCACCGGCGCGAGCAGGGCGCCGCCGACGCCGCGGCCCTGTTGGCGGGGTTCCACCCCGAGGTAGTGCAGGTACCAGTGCTCGGGGCGGCTGGGGTGATGTCGTTCGAAGCGCAGCTGGGTCCACATCGCCAGCGGCAGGCGGGCGCCGAACACCCTCGCCATCGGCCAGGCCTCGCGCATCGCCTTACGCATCGGCACGCGCCAGCCCTCGGGCCTGCCCCAGATTGCCGCGCCGCGGCCGTCCTCGGTCACCCAGAGCTCGCGATGGTCGGGCACGAGGTTGGCGATCTCGGCCGTGTAGTAGGCGAGCAGCTTTTCGGCTCGCGTCTCGTCCCCCGGCAGCAGGTGCGCCCAGGCCGGATCGTCGGCGAAGGCCAGCGCCAGACACTCGGCCGCCGCCTCGTGGTCGCTCTCCATCGCGAGCCTGACTTGGGGTTGCGGAGCGTTCACGTAATCCAGCCTAAACACCGCTCCGCGATAATCACCGCGATGGCGGATCGTCAGCAGGGGCAGAGACCGATCGAGCTGCTGCGCAGCGTGCCGCTCTTCGCCGATCTCGAGGAGGACGAGCTGGAGCGCTTCTCGCGGGTCGCGGTCGCCCGCTCCTTCCCGGCCGGGACCCGCGTCTTCCACGAGGGCGACCACTCCGACGCCTGCTACATCGTCCGCGACGGCCGCTTCAGGGTCACCCGCGAGCACTCCGACGGCCGTGCGATCACGCTGGCGACGCTCGGCGTCGGCGACATCTTCGGCGAGCTGGCGATGCTCGACGGCGAGGTGCGCTCGGCCAGCGTCGAGGCGCTCGTCGACGGCGAGCTGCTCGCCCTGCCGGCCGGCGAGGTGCGGGCGCTGCTCGCCCGCCATCCGGAGATCACGGTGAAGTTGATCGCCGCCCTCGTACGCCGCCTGCGCACGGCCAACGAGCGGATCTCGCGCCAGTCCTTCCAGACCGTTCCCAGTCGCGTCGCCGGCGTCCTCTCGCAGCTGGTCGCCGAAGAGGCTCCCCGCTCGGCCGACGCGTCGTCCTCAGGCGAGGAGGACGACGGGGAGGCCGGAGTGACGATCCGGATGAACCAGGCCGACCTTGCCCAGCTCGCCGGCACCTCGCGCGAGAGCGTCAGCCGCTTCCTCGCCGACCTTGAGAGGGCGGGGATCGTCCGTCCCGGCCGTGGCCGCGTCACGGTGCTTAAGCCCGACAAGTTGAGCAACTACATCTTCTGAGGGGAGAGCCAGTCGGGGGTAGGGGCTCCGCTTGATCTTTTCGGTGGAGAGTCGGCGGGCTAACGCCTAAAGCGGCACTACGAAAAGACAAACCGCTCCGCCCCCACCCCCGACTGGCTCTTCTCAGCAGCTGTTGGGTTTTGGGTCTGAGCGGTCGAGGTTGACTTCGTCTTTGCCCGGACCGCAGTCGATCTTCTTGTCGCGGTGGCCGTCGATCGCTTCGATCGAGTCGTTGCCGCCCTTGCCGAGGAAGGTGTCGGCGCCGAGGTGGCCGAGCATGCCGTTGGCGCGGTTGTCGCCGACCAGCACGTCGGGGCCGTCGGAGCCCTCGAGGTCCTCGTTGTCGGCGCCGACGCGGTCGGGGGAGCCGCAGCCTTTGGGACCGCCGCTGCCGCCGAGGGCGACGAAGAGGCTCGCGTCGGAGCGACCGTAGGAGGCTGTGTCCTCGCCCGGCCCGCCGCTGTAGGTGTGGCCCTGGCAGACGGCGACCGAGGAGACGAGCAGGTCGTTGCCCGGCCCGCCGGCCAGCTGGTCGGCGCCCGGGTCGGCGTAGAGCACGTCGCTGCCGGCGTTGCCGACGAGGACGTCGTTGCCGTTGTCGGGATTGTTGTAGTTCTCGCCCGCTTCCAGCACGTCGTTGCCGGCGCCGCCGCTTAGCGTGTCGCTGCCGCCGTTGCCGTTGATGCGAACCTGGACCGAGGCCGGCACGCTCTCGGAGATCGCGATCGAGTCGTCTCCGTCCCCACCGGTGGCCACCACCAGGCCGGTCGGCACACTCGTCGGGCAGCTCACGGCATCGGGGCCGCTTTCGGCGCAGCCTTCGCCGGGACTGACCGGGCCGTTGTCGGACACGGTCCAGCCGCCCGCGTAGGAGACCTGGAGGTCGTTGGGATGGGCGTCTCCCTGCACGATCAGGCTGCTGCCGTCGAGGCCTTGGTTGAGGATCACGAAGGTGCCGCTGGCCGGCGGCGCCTCTTCGGGGCCACAGGAGTGCTCGGTGGCGAAGCCGTCGCATTCGTCGTTGCCCTGGCCGCCGAAGGCTTCGTCGGCGCCTCCCAGCCCGGCGAGGTCGTCGTTCCCGACGCCGCCGTCCAGCCGGTTCGCCCCGCCGTCGCCGGCGATCGCGTCGCCCTGGGGAGAGCCGACCACGTCCTCGAAGCCGCCCAGGGTGTCGTGCCCGTCGCCTTTCGAATGTCCACTGGAGAGGTCAACGATCACGCCGCCGCGCGTCGCGCTCGCGTAGGTGACGATGTCGTTCGCCCCGGCGCCGCCGTCGAGAGTGTCTTCGCCGCTGTCGCCGCGGACGACGTCGCCGTCGCCCTCGCCGCCGTCGGCCCGGTCGCTGCCGGCCCCGCCGTAGACGAGGTCGGGGCCGGCCCCGCCTTCGAGGTCTGGGTCGTCGCCGGGCCCGCCTTCGACCCGGTCGTTGCCGGCGCCGCCGTCGAGCTCGTCGTTCCCCTTGTCGCCAAGCAGTTCGTCTTCCCCGGGGCCGCCCCGCTCGACGTCGCTGCCCTTGTCGCCGTTGAGGAAGTCGTTGTCGGCGCCGCCGTCGAGTCGGTCGCCCCCTTTGTCGCCATGCAGGACATCGGTGCCGGCCCCGCCATAAAGGCCGTCGCTACCCTTTTCGCCCTTCAGCGCGTCGGCGCCGCCCCCGCCGTCGACGCGGTCCGAGCCGGTTTCCCCGAAGAGCGTGTCGTCGCCTTCTTCGCCATAGAGCTTGTCGTAGCCGCGGCCGCCGTGGATCGTGTCGTCGCCCGGTCCGCCGCAGATCGTGTCGTTCCCGTTGGTCCCGCCGACGATCCGGTCGTTGCCGCCGCCGCCGTAGATCACGTCGCTCGCCCCCTTGCCGGCGATCGTGTCGTTGCCGGGAGTGCCGACGATCGTCGCGTGCCTTCCGTGGCAGGTCGCGGCCGCGGCGCTGCCCGCGAGGAGCAGCAGGCCGGCCAGCGCCGTGACGGCGAGGGCAAGCGTTCGGGTGAGCTGGAGCGAGGGCACGCGTTCCATCTGCTTCCCCTAGATCGGCAACCGACACCGAACCCTGAGCGTGCCTCCCAACACGCGTCCAGTCGGATACTCTCGCTGCCCGATGCGCGGCGGCATCTACGTCCTCAACTTCTACTCGCCGGTCTTCGTCGACCAGCTCAAGCGCGGTCGCAAGACCGCGACGATCAGGCTCGGCGACAAGAGCAACAAGTACGAGCGCGGCCAGGTGGTCTGGATCACGGTCGGCTTCCGTCACAGCCCGCGCGAGAAGATCTTCACCGCGGTGATCGACGACGTCGAGGTGAAGCGCATCTCCGACCTCTCGCCGCGCGACATCGAGCACGACAACCCGGAGTTCCGCCGGCTCGAGGACGAGATCAAGTTCCTCGAACAGATCTACGGTCACCCGGTCTCGCCGGAGGAAACGGTGACGGTGATCCGCTTCTCGCAGATCGTCGAGCCGCCCGGCGCGCATTTCGGCAACGGGGAGACGCCCCATCGCAACTGAGGGACCACCCGCCCGCGGCTGATGGCGGAGTACCGCTTCCTCACGACCTGGCTGCTCGAGGCTCCGCGCGAGCCGGTGTGGGAGGCGATCTATGATCAGGCGCGTTGGCCGCGGTGGTGGCGTGGGGTGGAACGGGCTGAGGAGGTGCGGGCAGGGGCGGAGGACGGCGTCGGCACGGTCGCCCGCATGGTCTGGAAGAGCCTGCTGCCCTACCGGGTCGAGTTCGAGGTGACGACGACGCGGGTCGAGCCCTACTACCTGATGGAGGGCAACGCGGTCGGCGAGTTGAGCGGCATCGGCCGCTGGCGTCTCTACGAGCACGGCGGGCACACGGCGGTCCTCTACGAGTGGAACGTGGCGACGACCAAGGCCTGGATGAACCTGCTCGCCCCGATCGCGCGCCCGGTCTTCAAGTGGAACCACGACTGGGTGATGGCCCGTGGCGGCGAGGGGTTGGCCCAGTTGCTCGGTTGTCGCCTGCTCGCGGCCGGCTGACGCGAAACGCTATCTTTATGGCGCTGGCACTCTCACATGGGGAGTGCCAATCCCAGTTCGAACTTCTTATTCCACCGAACAACGATGGAGGTATACGGATGAAGCTGAAGCCCCTCGGGGACCGGCTGATCGTCAAGCCGATCGAGGAGGAGGAGACGACCGCGAGCGGCATCGTCCTCCCCGACACGGCCAAGGAGAAGCCCCAGAAGGGCAAGGTCGTCGCCGTCGGCGACGGCGCTGTCAAGGAAGACGGCAGCCGCCAGCCGATCGACGTGAGCGAGGGCGACGAGGTCCTCTACTCCAAATACGGCGGCACCGACGTGACGATCGACGGCGACGACCTGCTCGTGCTGCGCGAGTCGGACGTCCTCGCCAAGCTCAGCTAGCCCACCGCCCAACCAGGACTTAGAACCAAGGAGGACTGAAATCAGATGGCTCACAAGGAGCTGAAGTACAGAGAGGACGCGCGCGGGGCGCTGCAGGCCGGCGTCGACGCCGTCGCCGACGCGGTCAAGGTGACCCTCGGCCCGAAGGGCCGCTACGTCGTGCTCGACAAGAAGTTCGGCGCGCCGACGATCACCAACGACGGCGTCACTATCGCCCGCGAGGTCGAGGTCGAGGACGTCTTCGAGAACCAGGGCGCACAGCTCGTCCGCGAGGTCGCCACGGCGACCAACGACGTCGCCGGCGACGGCACGACGACCGCGACGCTGCTGGCCCAGACGATCGTCCGCCAAGGCCTCAAGAACGTGGCCGCGGGCGCCAACCCGCTGGCCCTGCGCCGCGGCATCGAGAAGGCGGTCGAAGAGGTCGTCGAGACGCTGCGCGACAAGCAGTCCAAGGAGGTCGCCGGCAAGGAGCAGATCGCCCGCGTCGCGGCCATCTCGGCCGGGGACGACGACATCGGCAACGTGATCGCCGACGCGATCGAGAAGGTCGGCAAGGACGGCGTCGTCAACGTCGAGGAGGGCCAGACCTTCGGCATGGAGCTCGAGTTCACCGAGGGCATGCAGTTCGACAAGGGCTACATCTCGCCCTACATGGTCACCGACCAGGACCGCATGGAGGCGGTGCTCGAGGACCC
>Ga0207677_10000793_pt1 | contig 18117 bp, 10 predicted proteins | sample KBSMisM42_FD_184311 | JGI IMG/M metagenome (GOLD analysis project Ga0207677, IMG submission 184311) | Miscanthus rhizosphere microbial communities from Kellogg Biological Station, Michigan, USA - KBS Miscanthus M4-2 (SPAdes) (version 2) | ecosystem: Host-associated > Plants > Roots >...
GTGCTGCTCGCGGCGGCCACCTCGCTGCAGGCCATCACGTACATCGTTCCGACAGATCGCGACCTCGTGAAACGCGCCGAAGCCATCATCGTGGCGACCGCGGTGGAGTCGCATTCGGAGATGCGGGATGGCGGACGGATCGTTACCGTTGCCACGCTGCGAATGGAACGTCTTCTGAAGGGATCACTCGGCGAATCCGTCCAGCTTGTCGAGCTTGGCGGCGCCGTCGGAAATCGGATGACGTTCGTCCCCGGCGCTCCGCGTTATGAAGACGGAAAGCGGTACCTGGTTTTTCTTCACACGAATAAAGCCGGCGAGTGGATGACGTTCGGTTTCGGCCTCGGCAAATTCGAATTCGTTTCCGATCTGCGCGGACGCGAGTTTCTCGCGCGAGGCGAACCCGAGGAGAGAATTTTCGGACTCGACGAGAGCGATGGCTCGCTGCATGTCGAAAAACTACGCGGCGCTCCGGAGTTCCTGTCGTTTGTCGAGAATCGAGTCGGCTCCGACGCTCCCGCCCGCGAAACGTACTTCGTCAATTCCTCGGACGTGGTGCTTGCAACGTTCCCCGAGTTTCGGCCGCGCGCACAGAGATTCATTCCGATCGCGCAGGCAACGCGGCCGAACTACATGCTTGCGGGGAACTATCGCTGGCAGTTCGGTGCCACCGCTGCGTTTCTGCACTGCTGTGGAGCGCAGAATGGCGGAACGGGTCTTGATGGCCCAAGTGCGTTTTCCGCCGCGATGGCAGCGTGGAACGGCGTGTCGGGAGCAGGAATTCACTACACACTCACCGGTCCTGAGCCGAATCAAAGTCAGGTTCCTGGCGGATTGACCGATGGCGGATCCGACGGAAAGAATGACATCATTTTCAATGACCGCCACGGCTTGATCGGAGGCAGCGGCGCCGTTGCTATCGGAGGAGTTTCCAACGTCAGCGGCTCCTACTCGAACCTCGGCGACGGCTTCACCTACTTTGCTACCTCCGAGGTGGATGTCGAAACCGGAGACAACCTTCCTTCGTTCATCGATCAGAGCCTGTTCATCCAACTTCTCACGCACGAAGTGGGTCACACGCTCGGATTTCGTCACGCCGATGGTTCATCCAACCCGCTAAGCCCCCAGAACAATGATGGCGGCTGCCAGGCGCCCGCGCCGTGCGCGACGATTGGGACGGCGATCATGGCCTCGGTCATTCCGAAGCCGAACAGCATCGGAAGCCTCAGCCAGTGGGACACCGACGCCGCGCAAACCGTCTACGGCAGCGGCCCTGTTTGCACGTCGCCGTCGATCACAGCGCAGCCGAACGGCGTGACCATCACCTCCGGTCAGCAGACCACGTTGTCTGTCACGGCCGCGGGGACGAGTCCTACCTATCAGTGGTTCATCGGCACCGCGCCCAGCACCGCTACGCCTGCACCGAATGGCACGACCAATCAGTTGACCGTGTCTCCGAGCGCGACCACAAATTACTGGGTTCGCGTCAGCGGATGCAGCACTTCGGTCGACAGCCGGACGGTCACCGTCACAGTCAATCAGCCGACGTGCACGCCTCCCTCCGCGCCCGCGCCGACTGCCTTGCCGTCGTCGATTCAGTCGGGACAATCGAGCACGCTCTCGGTCTCGCCGACGGGCACATCACCGTTTACTTATCAATGGTTCGTGGGTAACTCCGGGAACACGGCCAATCCGATCAACGGCCAGACGAATTCGTCGGTCTCCGTGAGTCCGACGACCACGACCTCGTATTGGGTTCGCGTGACCGGCCAGTGCGCGCCGCCTGCCGATAGTCCTGCCACGACGGTCACCGTCGGCGCGTGTGTTCCGCCCTCCGCGCCGACGCCGACTGCCTCGCCGTCTTCGATCGCAGCGGGACAATCGAGCACGCTCATCGCCTCGCCGACGGGGACCGGACCGTTTACGTACCAGTGGTTCACCGGCGCTTCGGGCGATCAATCCAACCCGATCCCCGGCGCCACAAACTCTTCGACGATCGTCAGTCCGGCCGTCACCACGAGCTATTGGGTCAAGGTCACCGGGCAGTGCGCGCCTGCGTCGAACAGTCCTGCCACCACCGTCACTGTCACCTGCTCGCCGATCTCCGGTGTGAGCGCGTCGCCGTCCACGATCAATGTGGGACAGTCGTCAACGCTTTCGGTGAGCACTACCGGCAGCGGACCATTCACCTTCATCTGGTATCGCGGCAGCCTCGGCGACGTCTCGAATCCGATCGCGAACACGAGCAGTACGATCGTCTCGCCGACGACGAACACGTCGTACTGGGTTCACGTCACCGCACCCTGCGGATCGCAGGACACCAACGTCACCGTCTTCGTGAACGCGCCGTGCGTGCCGTCGTCGATCACCACGCATCCAGCCTTCGCCACGATCGCGCCCGGCGGATCTACCACGTTGTCGGTCGTCGCCGCCGGAACCTCTCCCATTTCTTACCAGTGGTACACCGGCACCTCGGGCAATACCAACAGTCCGATCCCGAACGCCACCAATGCCTCGGTCACCGTGTCGCCAACCGTGACGACGTCGTATTGGGTGCACGTGGCGAACAGTTGCAACACGGTCGGCAACAACAGCACCACCGCGGTCGTGACCGTTTCCGCGACCTGCCCCGCGGCCACGATTACGACGCAACCGGCATCGGTCAACGCTTACATCGGAAGCGCCGCGACTCTGCACGTGGACGCCGCCGTGACCGGAACCACCATTCATTACCAGTGGTACAAAGGCGCGAAGGGCGACCTCTCCACGAAGGTCGGCACCGACGCTGCGACGTTCACCACCGACACCGTCGCCGTCACCGCCAGCTACTGGGTCCGCCTCACCTCTGCGTGCAACAACCTGACCTTCACCGACAGCAACGCCGCCGTCGTCACCGCCCTCGGCACGCCGAAGGGACGCGCAGTACGGCATTGAAAATCTGCGAACATCTGCGTCAATCTGCGGATAAAACCTAATCCGCAGATTGCGCAGATTTACGCAGATCCCTGCCGCTACATCGTGTCCAACTGCTTCTTCATCGACGCGATCATCGCTTCGCTGACCTGTTCGCCGGGGAGCGACTGGGCGTAGGCGATTGCTTCTTCCATCGTTTTGCGCGCGGATGCTTTGTCGCCTTTGGCCAGGTAGGTCGCGGCGCGGCTGCGGTAGATGCCGATCTTGCGCGGGCCGTAGGCGAGTTTGAGGGCGCGGTCGGATGCGGCGATCGAGTCGTCGAATCGGCCCGCGGCGCGGTACGCGGAGATGAGGCGCGCGGGCGGGTTGTAGTCCTTCGGCAGATCGCGCTCGGACTGCTCCAGCATGGCGATGGCCTTCTCCGGCTGCTTGAGTCCGAGGTAGACCTCGAGCCGATGCGAATCGTAGACGGCGCGCGCGTCGGGATTCTTCGCTTTGGCCGCTTCGCCTTCCAGGAAGGCCGCCCACTCCTCGCGGAGTTTGCGCGCCGAGGATTCGTCTTTGGCCTGATCGCGGGCATCGACGAGCGATTCGTAGAGTCCGGAGCGGTCGTCGGCGGACATCTTGATCTTGCCGGCGTCAGCGAGCGTTTCGCGCGTCGCTTTCTCCAGTCCCGCCGTCAGCTCGGAACGGTTCCACGATTTCGCATCGAGATCGGTGGCGCAGGAAAGGCCGGTCGCGGCGACATTGACCGCGGATCCCGTTCCGCGCACGCGTGGATACAGCGTCAGCGCGCGCTCGGCGCAGCGCTGCGGATTCCGGCTTTGCAGCAGCGCGAAGACGAGCGATTCCGAGGCGCGTCCGAGCCGCGGCCAATCCTTCGGTGCCGCCGCAATCGCTTCATCGAACGCTTTCGCGGCCTCGGCCTGCTTTCCCTGTCCGGCCAGCGCGTCGGCGCGAACGAGCAGCGTGTCGGCCTTCGAATGCGCGCCGCGGAAGGCGTGCTGGCCGTCATCGAGCAGCTTGCGGACCTGCGGCACGGTGCCGCCGCCGGCGTAGCGGAAGATGACTTTGTCTTTCGGATCGAGGACGAGCAGCGTCGGCCAGACGCTGATCGGATGCGCTTTCAGGAAGGCGGTGTTCTTCGCGTCTTCGGTGTCGATCGAGAGCCAGACAAACTGTCCGGCGTACCGCTCGAGGGATTTGTCCGTGAAGACATAAGCCCTCATCGAGCGGCAGGTGTGTCACCAGGGCGCCCACGCTTCGACGAAGACCGGGAGGTCCGCCGATTTCGCGCGGGCGATCGCCTTGGTGTAGTCGTTCTCGATCCACGGGAGGACTTCTTTCGCCTGAGCCGTGGCCGCAACGACGAGGAGCGATGCGAGCAGGAGTCGTTTCATGGCGAAAGTGTAATGCACCTCCCGCACCGGTTTGACGTTACAGCTTTGAACCACAAAGACACAAAGGACACAAAGAGCCTTCGTGATCTTTGTGCCTTTGTGGTGAAAACGCTTTTTTATCGCAGGCTCTTGAGCACCTTGTCCCGATACACCTTCGCCTTCGCCACGGCCGCGGGCACATCGACCGTCAGCACCTTGCGATTGCGCATCAGCACTTTGCCGTCGCAGATCGTCGTGACCACGGCGCTGCCGGATGCGGCGTAGACGATGGCCGATTCCACCGCGTAGACCGGCTGCGTTTTCGGCTGCTGGAGATCGATGACGATCACGTCGGCGCGTTTGCCGGATTCGAGGGTGCCGATGCGGTCTTCCATGCCGAGGGCGCGGGCGCCGCCCAGCGTGGCCATTTCGAGGACGTCGCGGGCGCTGAGCGCTTTCGGATCGCCTCGGGTGATCTTCTGCAGGCGGGCGGCGCTGGCGGCTTCTTCGACCATGTCCAGGTTGTTGTTGGAGCCGGCCGGACCGTCTGTGCCGAGGCCGAGCGCGACGTTCGCGTGGCGAAGGTCGACGACCGGCGCGACGCCCGAGGCCAGCATCATGTTGCTCTCCGGACAGTGCGCGACGCCAACGCGTTTCGCGGCCAGCATCCTGATGTCGTCGGGCGTCAGCCAGATGCCGTGCGCGGCCACGACGTCGTGCCCGAGGAAGCCGATCGAGTCGAGGTAGGCGGCGGGGGAGAGGCCGCTAGTGTTGTCCTTGATCTGCGACGCTTCGCCCTTCGTTTCCGCGACGTGAATGAGGATCGGCGCGTGCAACTCGGTGGCAAGCGCGCGGACCTGCTCGAGGTGCGCGCGAGAGACGGTGTACGGCGCATGCGGCGCGAGCGCGGGCGTGATGAGCCGGTCGCCGTGCCAGCGTTTGACGAAGTCGCGGATGTAGGCGACGGCGGCGTCCCACGTCTTGTTGTCGGGCGCGGGGAAGTCGATCATCGTCTCCCCCAGCACGCCGCGCAGCCCGGCCTTCTTGGCCTCGGACGCGATATCGCTCTCGAAGTAGTACATGTCGGTGAACGTGGTCGTGCCCGACGCGATCATCTCGGCCGCCGCCAGTCGCGTGCCCCACTTCACGAAGTCGCGGTCGACGTTCTTGGCCTCGGCCGGAAAAATGAAATGCTGCAGCCAGTCCATGAGATCGCGGTCGTCGGCGATACCGCGAAAAAGCGTCATCGGCACGTGCGTGTGCGCGTTGACGAAACCGGGAAGGATGGCCATGCCGCGCGCATGAATCGTCTCCGCGCCTGCAAATCGTTTGGCGATGTCCGCCGACTTGCCGACGCCGGCTATCCTGCCGTCGTCGATGGCCACCGCGCCGTCCTCGATGTTCGGTCCGGCCATGGTGATGACGGTGCCGCCGGTGATGACGATGTCGACATGCCGCGGAGCGGCGTCGGCCATCGCGGCGAGCAGAGTGAGCAGGAGTGCGGACAGCAGGCGTCGGTACATGGCCGCGAACCTTAGCGGAATCGCGTGCGCGCGTACAAACTCGTCGTGCTTAATCTGCGGGAATCTGCGTTCATCTGCGGATCAAGCTTTAATCCGCAGATAGGCACAGATTTACGCAGATCTCGAAGCTGGCAGAAGGGCAAAAATGCATATCGCCCGAGAGCGTCATATGGTTATTTCCACGTTTCCGCGGCTATGTGACCCCACTCCCGGATTCCGGCGTACCCTTTCCGTTCCTTCCCCGAATCCAGACAATCGAGGAGAGACAGACGCCTTCTATTCACTGTTATAGTTATCGGCGACACTTATGGCTTTATTGCTCATGTCGCAGTCAGCAGCAGAGTTCGCCGCCGGCGTTGCAGGGGATAACCGTGAACACAGGAAGGTCGCGCGAAGGGAGATCCCCTGACGCGCCAACTGACCGATCTTCTCCTGCGGGAGCTTCCCGACGCGGTCGCCATCACCACGCCAGCGGGCGAAATCGTGTACTGGAACGGCGGCGCCGAGCGCCTGTTCGGCTATTCGAGCGCTGATGCGCTCGGCAACTCGATTGACTCGCTGATCGTCCCGCACGGCCAGGTCGACGACCTCGAGCGGTACCGTCGTGAAGCGCTGACCACCGGCTTCTCAACGTTCGAAACGGCGCGGCTGCGCAAAGACGGCTCGCTCATCTATACCGTCGTTTCGAACAAGGCGGTGTATGACGTCGAGGGGCGCGCCGAATTCGTCGTCATCACGCAGAAGGACGTCACGCACCTCAAGGTGCTGCGCGATGCCAAGCTCGTCGAGTCGCAGTACCGCGATCTTCTCGAGTCGACGCCCGACGCCATCATCATGGCCAATCAGACCGGCCGCATCGTGCTGGCGAACAGCCAGGCCGAGAACCTGTTCGGATACGAGCGCGGGGAGATGCTGGGGACGCTCGTCGAGATCCTGCTCCCGGGCCGTTATCGCGGCAGCCATGTCGCGCATCGGTCGGGCTACTTCGGCCAGCCGCGCACGCGGTCGATGGGCGCGGGGCTGGAACTCTATGGACTGCGCAAAGACGGCAGCGAGTTCCCGGTCGAGATCAGCCTCAGTCCTCTGAAGACCGACGGCGGCACGCTGGTGATGAGCGCGATTCGCGACATCACCTATCGGAAGGGAATCGAGAGCGCGCTGCAGGAAAAGAACGTCGAGCTGGAGCGCGCCAACCAGGCCAAGGACCGTTTCCTGGCCAGCATGTCTCACGAGTTGCGCACGCCGCTGAACGGCATCATCGGATTCGCCGAGTTTCTCTCCGACGGCAAGCCGGGACCGCTCAACGACAAGCAGAAGGAGTATCTCGGCGACATTCTCAACAGCGGCCGCCACCTGCTTCACCTCATCAACGACATGCTCGACCTGGTCAAGATCCAGGCCGGACGCGTCGATCTCGCGCTCGAACGGTTTTCATTGAGCGAGGCGATCAACGAAGTCTGTACGGGCGTGCATCCGCTGGCGGTCGGAAAAGGGATCGCGGTGCAGGTCGCGATCGGAGACGGCATCGAGTTCGTGACGCTCGACAAGCAGCGTTTCAAGCAGATCCTCTTTAACCTGCTGTCGAACGCGTTGAAATTCACCGATGACGATGGGCACGTCGGAATCGACGTCATGTCCGTCGACGATGGCTGTTTCCGCCTGGTCGTTTCGGACGACGGCATCGGCATTCGCGCCGAGGACATCGGCCGGCTCTTCACGGAATTCGAGCAGTTGGAAACCGGCACGGCGCGGCGCTTCGGCGGAACAGGCCTCGGTCTGGCTCTGACGCGGAAACTCGTCGAGCTGCACGGCGGCGAAATCGACGTTGAAAGCGAGTTCGGAAAAGGGAGCCGGTTCGGCGTCGGCCTGCCGCTGGCGATGGCGGAACGCGGGGAAACCCGAGGCGAGCGGTGACGCTGGCGCAGGGATTCATTCGGCCAGTGCGGGAAGGATCGTTCGTTGTGTCCCTCGATACCTGTACGGAAGTGCGTCGAGACCGCGCTCCGGGAACGTGCCGCGAAAAGCAAGCCGTCATGAACAGCCAGCGCATCCTCATCGTCGATGACAACGCCACGAATCTGAAGCTCGCCTCGGACGTACTGGGCTTCGACGGCTATGAAATCCTGAACGCGAGCGACGCCGAGTCGGCGCAGGAGATCATCCGGAGCACGCCGCCCGATCTGATCCTGATGGACATCGCCCTTCCGGGGATGGACGGCCTCACGCTCACGCGGCTGCTCAAGGCCGACGACGCCACGCGGCACATCGTGATCGTGGCGCTGACCGCGTCGGCCATGAAAGGCGACGACGCGCGCGCACGCGAGGCCGGTTGCGACGGCTACATCACCAAACCGATCGACACGCGAACGTTCCCGAGCGCCGTGGCCGGCTATCTTCCGAAATCAGAGAGCGGCGGCGATCGATGAAACCGTTGAACATCCTGATCGTCGACGATCAACCGATCAACCTCAAACTGCTCCGCGCCGAACTGGAGGCGGAAAATCACATCGTGTTCGAGGCCACCAACGGTCAGGAAGGGCTGGCCGTTCTCGACCACCGGCAGATCGACGTCATCATCTCCGACATCTTCATGCCGGTGATGGACGGCTACCGTTTCTGCTACGAAGTGCGGCGGAGCGAACGGCATCGCGAGATGCCGTTCATCGTCTACACGAGCACCTATCTCTCGCCGTCCGACGAGAAGTTGAGCCTCGACCTCGGCGCCGACCGTTACCTCCGCAAGCCGGCCTCCGTCGAGGAGATCAAGCAGACCATCGCCGAAGTTTTGGACACTCCCCGCCGTCAGCCGACGGCGGTCATTGATTCGGCCGACGTCCTCAAGGAGTACAACACCGGCCTCGTCACCAAGCTCGAGAAGAAAAACATGGAGCTGTCGAGCGCGATGGGACTGCTCACGTTGCAGAGCACCGCACTCGAAACAACGGCCGACGCCATACTCATCACCGACGCTGACGGAGTGATTCTCTGGATCAACGCTGCGTTTACGACGGCGACAGGTTACACGCCCGAGGAAGTGATCGGCAAGACGCCGCGTATCCTCAAATCGGGACTGCAGGACGAGGCGTTTTATCGCGGGTTCTGGGAGACGATTCGCGGCGGCCATACGTTCCGCGGCGAATTCATCAACCGCCGCAAAGATGGAACCATCTATTACGACGAGCACACGGTCACGCCGGTCTGCACGCCAGACGGCACGGTCACGCATTTCGTCGGCGTGATGCACGACATCACGGAGCGCAGACGTGCCGAGGAGGAGCTCCGCCACGCGAACGCGCAGCTCCGCCAGTTCCTCGATCACAGCCCGGCTGTTCTCTATGCGCTGCGCGTGGAAGGCGAACGAATCGTTCCCCGCTTCACCAGCGAGAACATCACGCGGCTCCTCGGCTTCGAGGCGGAAGAGGCGCTCAGTTACGAGTGGTGGCTACGTCAACTGCACGACGACGACCGCGAGCGCGCCGCCGGCAGCATTGCCCGGACGCTGACGGACGGGAGCAGCAGTCAGCAGTACCGCTTGCGGCACAAGGACGGCCGGTATCTCTGGATCGAAGACCAGCAGCGTCTCGTACGCGACGAGCAGGGAGCACCGGCCGAGATCGTCGGCGTCTGGACCGACATCACGGACAGGAAGCACGCCGAGGAGGAACTGCACGAGACGGAACGCCGCTTCCGCGAGATGCTCGATAACCTCGCGCTGATCTCGATCATGCTCGACCAGGACGGGCGCCTCGTTTACTGCAATGACTACTTCCTCCGGGTCAGCGGCTGGTCATGCGAAGAGGCCATCGGTGTCGACTGGTTTGATGCGTTCCTTGCTCCCGAACACAGCGACGAGATGCGAGAGCTCTATTCACGGCTGTTGACGGATGGAACGTATGAACGGCATTACACGAGCGAGATCGTTACCCGTTCCGGCGAGATGCGGCTCATTCAGTGGAACAACTCTCTCCTTTACTCCAAAGAGGGCGACGTGATCGGAATGGCGAGCATCGCCGAGGACATCACGGACCGCGCCAAACTCGAGAAGCAGTTGTTCCGCGCGCAACGGCTGGAAAGCCTCGGCACACTGGCCGGAGGCATCGCGCACGATCTCAACAATCTTCTCCTGCCGATCCTGATGGGCGTCACGCTGCTGAAGCGTTTCGATCCGAACGAAGCGAGCCTGAAGGCCATCGACAACATCGAACGCAGCGTCAAACGCGGCAGCGAGTTGGTCAAGCAGGTGCTGCTCTTCGCGCGCGGCGGCCAGACCTCGCGCGAGCCGGTGCTCCTCGGCGACGTCGTGCGCGAGATCGAGGCCATCATCCGCAGTACGTTCCCGAAAGACATCACGCTCGAAACGGTCCTCGCCGAAGACGTCCATCCCGTTACCGGAGACGCGACCCAATTGACGCAGGTGCTCCTCAACCTTTGCGTCAACTCGCGCGACGCCATGCCGCACGGCGGACTGATCGTGATCTCCGCGCGGAACCAGGTGTTGACCGATTCCGAAGCGCTGCTGCATGGCGCGAAAGGCGGCCCCTACGCCGTGCTCGAAGTGTCCGACACCGGCGAAGGAATGTCGAAGGAGACCGTCGATCTCATTTTCGATCCATTTTTCACGACCAAGGAAGTCGGCAGCGGCACGGGTCTCGGCCTTTCGACCGTGCAGGGAATCGTCAGCAATCACGGCGGATTCGTCGCCGTTTCGAGCACGGCCGGCGAGGGGAGCACCTTCACCGTTTACCTGCCGGCGCGAGAGCCGCAGACCGAGGGGGTTACGCAGCCGGCCGAAACGTCTTACCCGCCGCAGGGCAACGGCGAGCTGATTCTGCTTGTCGACGACGATGCCTCGGTCCTCAGCATCACGCAACAAACGCTCGAGGAGTTCGGCTACCGCGTGGTCACGGCAGTCGACGGAGCGCAGGCCATCGGCGTCTTCTCGCGGCAGCACGAAGAGATTGCTCTGGTTCTGACCGACATGGCCATGCCGGTGATCGATGGTTTCGCGCTGATCGCGGCGCTCAACCGCATCGGCCGCGACGTCCGCATCATCGCCACCACCGGCAATCCATCCGCCGCGACGATGACGAAAATCGCCAGGAGCGGAGTGGCTCACACTCTCATCAAGCCGTACACGGCCGACCACCTGCTGCGCACGATCGCGGGCGTGCTTGGGGAGCCGTAGGGTCCCGAATTACTTCAAATATCTGCGGCGCAAATTCGCCGAATTGAAGTTTTGCGCCATCATGCCCGCGAAGATTCAATCCGCCGGACGTTTGCGTTCAACGATTTAGATCGTTTTCCCCAGCGGCACCCCTGTTGAATGTCGTCAGGCGCGTCCGTCTGCTTGACATGCGCCGATCCTTTCTCGCGAACCTCGTGATCCTCGCCGTGACCGTGGCGATCGTGGCCGGTGCATTCGCATCGTTCCAGCGCAAACGCTCCTCGTTCGAGCGGATCGACTTCACCTTCACGCGCAACAGCGGCGTCATCGGCGTCAAAACCGTCGACCCCGGCAGCAATGCCGAAGCGGCCGGACTTCGCGCCGGCGATCAGATCCTGCTGATCGGTGAGACGCCGTCGACCGAGATCGAAGGGCTGCAGAAAACGCTGCGGCGGATCGGCCAGAAGGTTCCGCTGGTCGTGCAGCGCGGCAAGGACCTTCGCCGCCTCGACTACCTCGTCCCCGAGCTGAAGATCGACTACGCCTACCTCATCCTCAGTTTCATCGGATTTCTCTACCTCGCCATCGGCATCTTCACGCTGTTCCGAGGAGGGCGGACGGAGTCGACGCTCTTCTTTTTCATCACGCTGCTGTCGTTCATCGTCTACGTCTATACGCCGGCCGGCGACATCGACGCCACATACAAGCTGCTGCAGCTCGTCGAAGAATTCGCGACGATTCTGCTGCCGCCGCTGACGCTCAACTTCTTCCTGGTCTTCCCGCGACCCATCGTTCGTTACCAAAGGCTCATCGCCGCGATGTACATCCCGCCGGCGCTCCTCGCAGCATGGGACCTCGACCTTCTCGTCCTCGGCAACCGCCTGGCCATCGCCGCGCCGTACCGGTCGCTCCTGCTCATTCAGCATTGGGAGCTCGTCCACTTCGCCATCTACTTCACGCTGGCCGTGGTCGCGCTGGCGTACACGTATCGAACCGCCGCCGCCGTCGGCAAGAAGCAGATCAAGTGGATTTACCTCGGCATGGCGCTCGGCTTCGTGCCGTTCCTGCTCGTCTACCTCGTGCCGTATCTCGTCAGCGGATCGGTCAAGCCGATTTACGCGACGATCTCCATCCTGCCGCTGGCGCTGATCCCGCTCGCCTTCGCCGTCTCCATACTCAAATACAAGCTGTGGGACGTCGAAGTCGTCATCAAGGAGATCCTGGCGTACTCCGTCACGTTCATCTTCGGCATGATCGCCTTCTCGACGGTCAACCTCGTCCTGTCGCACGTGATCGAGGAGCGTTCGGCGCTGGAGCGCAACTTCCTCGCCTTCACCTCCGGGCTGCTCATCGCCGGCGTGCTGATTCCGGTCAAGGGACGGATTGAATCGGTCATCGAGATGTTCGTCTACCGCGACAGCTACAAGCACCGCCGCGCGATCGCCGAGTTCGCGCAGGAGCTGGCCACGTTTCACGACGTCCACGAGCTGATCTCGATGATGCGCGAACGCCTTCGCGACGCGCTCGGCCTGCAGCGGATGAACCTCTTCACGCGCGAGGGCGCATCGCTGGTCATCTACGACGCCGAGCCGGACATTCCGCGCCGCGCCACGATCGTGGAGTTCGGCGCGATGCCCGCCGAAGGTCCGCTCGTCCTGACCGATCCTCGGCTTCCGGAGAGCAGCGAGCTGCCGTGGCAACTGTTGCGCGCCGGCTATCGCTATCTTTTCCCGCTCCGCAATCGCGGCGAGCTGCAGGGCCTCCTGCTCCTCGGCACGAAGCGCAACGAAGAGCCGCTCTCGCGCGACGACCTGCACCTCGTCGAATCGCTCTGCGCGCCGGTCGCACTCGCGATCGAAAACTCGCGTCTCTACGGCCGCCTGCGCCGCCAGCTCGAAGAGATCCGTGCGCTCAAGGAATACAACGAAAACATCATCGAATCGTCGTCGTCGGCCATCGCCGTCGTCGCGTTCGACGGCACGGTGCTCACCGCCAATCACGCGTTCTGGGAGCTCCTCGGCGGCGTCGGTCCGAGCGAGGTAATCGACGAACCGATCGCCACGCTCTTTCCGCCGTACGACGAAATGCGCCGCACCAAGGCGCGCTCGATCACCACGAACTTCCTCAACCGCAATGGCGAGGAGAAGGAAGTCACCATCACCGCCAGCCCGCTCAACGCCGACGAGCCGGACGGCGCGCGCGTGCTGGTCATCGGCGACATCACCGAACGCGTTCGTCTCGAGCGCGAGCTGCAGGACAAGGAGCGCCTCGCATCCCTCGGCCTTCTCGCCGCCGGCGTCGCGCACGAGGTCAACACGCCGCTCACCGGCATTTCGTCATACGCTCAGCTTCTGCTGGCCGACACGGACGAAAACGATCCGCGTTATCGCCTGCTCAAGAAAATGGAAGCGCAATCTTTCCGGGCCTCGCACCTGGTCAACAACCTGCTCGATCTCATCGCCAACCGTCCCCGTTCGCGCGAGATCGTCAATATCCCCGCGCTCATCGACGCCACCGTCAATCTGCACGAAGACCTCTTCAAGCCGAAGAACATTCATGTGCACGTCGCGCCGATGTGCGATGCCGAGGTGCAGGGAAACTTCCATGACCTGCAACAGGTGCTGACGAACATCCTGCTCAACGCCCGCGACGCAGTTTCGGATGGCGGCAACATCTGGATCACCGCGGAAGAGTGCGGCCCGAACGTCGTCATCAGGATCAAGGACGACGGCAAAGGCATCGCGCCCGATATGATCGGCCGCATCTTCGAGCCGCTCGTGACGACGAAGCGCGGCCAGGGCGGCACAGGCCTCGGCCTGGCCATCACCCGCAGAATCCTGCACGCGTCCGACGGCGAAGTGACGGTCGAGAGCACGCCCGGCCACGGCGCCGAGTTCACCATTACGTTGCCGGGCAAGCGCATCGCGACCACGCAGGATGTGGAGACGGAGTCGGTCGCTCCGAACTGATGATGCGAGTTCTCATAGTCGACGACGAAGAAGTCCTGCGCGACGTGCTCGACGCCGTCCTGCGCCGCGAAGGCTTTGAAGTGGCCATGGCCGCCAGCGGCGAGGAAGCGCTCGCGGTTCTCGACGAGGACGACAACATCGACCTGGTCATCCTCGACATCATGCTGCCCGGCATCAGCGGCATCGACACGCTGCGCGCGCTGCGCATTTCGAATCCGTCGCTGCCGGTCATCATCATCACCGCCTTCTCCTCGATCGACGGCGCCATCGAGGCGATGAAGCACGGCGCGTTTCACTACATCCCCAAGCCGTTCAAAAACGAAGAAGTCATCCTCACCGTCAACAAGGCGCTGGAGCAGCGCCGCCTGTCGCGCGAGAACGAGCGCCTCAAAGCGGAGCTGTCCGAGAAGTACGCGTACGCGAACATCATCGGCAAGTCGGAGCCGATGCGGAAGGTCTACGACTTCATCCGCCTGGCCGCGCCGTCGCGCTCGAACATCCTCGTCACCGGCGAATCGGGAACGGGCAAGGAGCTGGTCGCGAAAGCGATCCATCACGCCAGTCCGCGCGCGCGCAATGCGTTCGTCACGGTCAACTCCGGATCGCTGCCACCCGAGCTGCTCGAATCCTCACTCTTCGGTCACATGAAGGGATCGTTCACCGGCGCGATTGCTACAAAACGCGGCCTCTTCGAAGTGGCCGACGGCGGCTCGATCTTCCTCGACGAAATCGGCAACATCAATCTCGAGACGCAGGCCAAGCTGCTGCGCGTGATCCAGGAAAAAGAGTTCATGCGCCTCGGTTCCGTCGAGACGATCAAAGTCGACGTCCGCATCATCGCCGCGACGAACGCCGACCTCACCAAACTGATGGCGGAGAACCGCTTCCGCGAGGATCTCTATTACCGCCTCAACGTCATCACCATCCCCCTGCCGCCGCTGCGCCGCCGCCGCGAAGACATCGCGCTCCTGGTCGCGCACTTTCTCGACAAGTACGCCGAGGAAAACAAACGCAAGGTGAAGGAAGTGACGCCCGACGCGATGCGCATCCTGCTCGACCATCCGTGGCCCGGCAACGTGCGCGAGCTGGAAAACACGATCGAGCGCGCCGTCGTCCTCTGCACCAGCGACCGCATCGGCGTCGATCTGCTCCCGGACTATCTCCGCTACCCGCAGCAGACCGATCAACCCGCGATGATCGTTCCCTCCGAGGGGCTGTCGCTCAAGGATGCAGTGTCGCGCTACGAGCGAGGCATGATCCTGCAGTCGCTGGAGATGGCGAACGGCGTTCAGAAAAAAGCGGCCGAACTGCTCCAGCTCAAGCCCTCAACGCTCAACGAGATGATGAAGCGCCTCGGCATCCACACGAAGTCGAACGCGAACGTCGAAGAGGAAGTCGGTGTTGAGTAGTTCATGACCGACGTTCGCGACTCCATCCTCTCCGCAATCGGCAACACGCCCGTCGTCCGGCTCCGCAAACTCGTCGATGACGGCAGCGCCGACGTCATCGTCAAACTCGAGTTCTACAACCCGACCTGTTCGTACAAAGACCGCATGGCGCTGGCCATGATCGAAGGCGCCGAACGCCGCGGCACGTTGCGGCCGGGGATGCGCGTCATCGAATACACCGGCGGCAGCACGGGGTCGTCGCTCGCGCTGGTCTGCTCGGTCAAAGGCTACCCGTTCATCGCGCTGTCATCCGACGCCTGGTCCGAGGAAAAGCTGCGCACGATGCGCGCATTCGGCGCCGACGTGCGCGTCTTCCCGAGCGAGGGAGGCAAGGTGACGCCCGCGCTCATCCAGACGCTGAAAGCCGAGGCGGAACGCTTGGCCGCCGAGCCGGGAACGTTCTACGCGAACCAGTTCAACAACCGCGACGCCATCGAAGGCTACCGCGGCATCGGGACGGAGCTCCTCACGCAGGCCGGCAAGATCGACGCCTTCTGCGGCGGCGTCGGAACAGCCGGGATGATCGCCGGCGTCTCACAAGCGCTGAAGCCCGGCGGTACGCGCATCATCGCCCTCGAACCCGCGACGTCTCCCGTCCTCACCGCCGGCTACGGCGGCCCGCACCGCGTCGAAGGCATGGGCGTCGGCTTCCTCCCGCCGCATTTGACGCCCGACGTCTATGACGAAGCGCGCGCGATCGACGAATCCGAGGCCCGCGCGATGGCGCGAAGATTGGCGCGCGAGGAAGGCATCTTCGGCGGGGTGTCGACGGGGCTCAACGTTGTCGCCGCGCTCCAACTCGCCCGCGAGCTCGGACCGGGCCGCACCGTCGCAACAGTCGCCGTCGATACCGGCCTCAAATATCTAGCCGGCGATTTATTCGAAACGTAACGTTCTCATTTCGCGCGAAGCGCTTTGGAGTGCGCGTGGCAGAGCCACCGCTTTGGGAGGGCGGAGGAATTGCGACGGATAAACGCCGTCGATTGAATCCCAACATCAAGGCAAACGACGGGGATTCAATCACCGGTTTTCTTTCATTCACCGTTCCCCCATCCCTCCCAAAGCGGTGGCTTTGCCACGCGCACTCCAAAGTGCTGTGCACGAAAGCGAATCTATACTTCGCCGCCATGAAAAAACTCGCTGTCATCGTGCGCAGCGGCGACGGCTGGAAAGTGCTGACGATTTTCTGGGAAGAGGAAGACGTGGCGCATCCGATTCCGGCGCAATATCTGCCGAAGCGGTGACGTTCGCGGCCCCGCATGACAAGACTCATCCCGCCCTACGGCGGCGCATTGATCGATCTTTTCGAACCCGCCGCATCGCTCCCTGAGCTCCTCGCAACCGCTGCCGCGCTTTCGTCGGTGCAACTCTCTGAACGTTCGCGCTGCGACCTCGAGCTCCTCGCCACCGGCGGTTTCTCTCCGCTCGACCGCTTCCTCGGCCGCGCCGATTACGAGCGCGTCGTCGCGGAAATGCGCCTCGCCAATGGCACGCTCTTCCCGATTCCCATCACGCTTCCCGTCACCGACGATGCGCCGGTCGAGATCGGAAAAGACGTCGTCCTTCGCGGACCGCACGCCGAAATCCTCGCGGTCATGACCGTCGAAGAAATCTACGAATGGGATCGCGACGAAGCGGCAATCAACGTCTTCGGAACGCGCGACACCAAGCATCCGCTCGTCGCGGAGATGGCGGGATGGGGGCGGCGCAACATCAGTGGTCCATTGCGCGTGATCAGCACCGGCACGGCCTGGGATTTTCGCGACTTGCGGCGTACGCCCGCCGAGGTGCGTGAAGTGCTGGAAAGTTTTGGTCATGACAATGTCGTCGCGTTCCAGACACGCAACCCGATGCATCGCGCGCACGAAGAACTGGTGCGGCGCGCCATCGATGCCGTTGATGGCGTTCTGCTGTTGCATCCCTCGGTGGGCATGACCAAGCCAGGCGACGTCGATCACTACACGCGCGTCCGCACCTATCGCGCGCTGGCCGAAAAGCACTTCCCGCCGGGCCGCGTCCTGCTCTCGCTGCTGCCGCTGGCGATGCGCATGGCCGGTCCGCGCGAGGCGCTTTGGCACGCCATCATCCGCCGCAACTTCGGCGCGAATCACTTCATCGTCGGCCGCGATCACGCCAGCCCCGGCGCCGGTTTCTACGGTCCGTACGATGCACAGGAATTGGTCGCTCAACATGCAGCCGAGATCGGGATGACGATGATTCCCTTTCGCGAGCTGGTGTACATCGCAAACGAAGATCGATACGAAGAAGCGTCGAACGTTCCTGCCGGCGCCGAAACGCGATCCATCTCCGGCACGCAAGTCCGCGACGATTTTCTCGGCGCCGGACGTCCGCTGCCGGAATGGTTCACGCGACCCGAGGTCGCTGCGATCCTGGCCGAGAGCCACCCGCCGAAACATCGCCAGGGCTTCTGCATCTGGTTCACAGGCCTCAGCGGCGCCGGCAAATCGACGACCGCGGAAATCGTGGTCAGCCGCCTGCTCGAGCACGGCCGCCAGGTGACGTTGCTCGACGGCGACGTGGTCCGCACGCATCTTTCCAAAGGCCTCGGATTCAGCAAAGAGGATCGCGACGCGAACATCCTCCGCATCGGCTTCGTCGCCGCTGAAATCGTCCGTCATGGCGGCGCCGCCGTCTGCGCGGCCGTCAGTCCCTACCGCGCCACGCGCGACGCCGTCCGCGAAATGGTCGGCCCGTCTAACTTCA
>Ga0207677_10000797_pt1 | contig 18099 bp, 10 predicted proteins | sample KBSMisM42_FD_184311 | JGI IMG/M metagenome (GOLD analysis project Ga0207677, IMG submission 184311) | Miscanthus rhizosphere microbial communities from Kellogg Biological Station, Michigan, USA - KBS Miscanthus M4-2 (SPAdes) (version 2) | ecosystem: Host-associated > Plants > Roots >...
TCGGCACCGGCGGCTCAGGCGCCGGTCAGTTCAGCTTCGGCTGGCCGATGGGAATCACCTCCGATGCCAAAGGCCACCTCTGGATCTCTGACACCGGCAACAACCGGGTGCAGAAGTGGCAGATACCCAACTGGGGTCCCACCTACGTCTCCTCCTTCGGCTCCTCTGGCACCGGCAACGGCCAGTTCGCCCACCCCGCTGGCGATGCCGTGGACTCCAAAGGCAACCTCTGGGTCGTCGACGAGAACAACAAGCGGGTTGAGAAGTTCAACGAAGCGGGCGAATACCAGAGCTCCTTCGGCTCCTCGGGCACCGGCAACGGTCAGTTTTCGCGCCCGACCGACATCGCGATCACATCCAGCGGCAACCTCTGGGTAACCGACGCCGGCAACAGCCGCCTCGAGGAGTTCAACGAAAAAGGTGAATACATCACCAAAGTCGGCACGGCCGGCTCGGGCAACCTTCAGTTCTCGGGGCCCGAATCGCTCGCGATCGACTCCAAAGGCAACATCTGGGTGGGCGACACCTACAACCATCGCGTCCAGGAGCTGAACGAAAAAGGCGAATTCGTCCGGACCTTCGGCACCAACGGCTCTGGCCAGGGCCAAATCGTCGAATCGACCGGGATCGCGATCGGTCCCAATAACAACGTCTGGGTCGCCGACTGGGGCAACCAGCGGGTCGAGGAGTTCACTGAAACCGGCACCTTCATCCGCCAGTTCGGCACCGAAGGCACCGGCAACAGTCAGTTCAAACGCCCCGACGTGATCGAGATCGACACTAAGGGCAACGTCTGGGTCGGCGACCAGAACAACGAGCGCATCCAGGAGTTCAACCAGAATGGCGAATATGTCGGTCAGTTCGGCACCGGCGGCTCAGGCGCCGGTCAGTTCAGCTTCGGCTGGCCGATGGGAATCACCTCCGATGCCAAAGGCCACCTCTGGATCTCTGACACCGGCAACAACCGGGTGCAGAAGTGGCAGATACCTGGGTTCGAAGGCGAATCGACATCCTACAATCCCGCACCCTCCCTCAAATACACCTATTCTGGTTCAAATCTGACGAAAATGGCCTTGAACGAACCGGCGACCAGCACCGATCCTTCTGTGAGCGTCGGCGTTACCAGCGGCCTCACCTCGAGCGTCAGCGGCGAAGCATCCGGTTCGACCACCTATGGCTACGAATCCGGGAAGCTAACGACCGAGCACGATCCAGAAGGCGAAACTAAATACGGCTACGACGCCAGTGGAAGGCTGAATCGGGTCGAACTTCCAAACGGCACCTGGGCGACGGTTGTCTACGACACGACGTCACGGGTGACCGAAGTCACCGTCCAGCCAGCTGGCGGAACCGCAAAAACCACTCACTTCTGGTACGGGGAACAACCTCGCGAAACCAAGGTGTGGGGAGGCGGCAACCCAGAAATCACCTACAGCATCGGCGAAGACGGGTCGGTGTTCAAGTGGGCATATGCGGAAGTCCCGCCCGCCATCGATTCGATCAGCGGCAGCCTTTGGGCCAATCGCAACAGCAGCACATCGATCGAAAACAAAGACCATACGCTCTTCGTCACCGGATCTTCGCCGCATGAGATTGGGTCGATTCAGGTCTTGGTGAACGGCAACGCCGTTGTGGCCGAAAAGACTTGTGAAGACAAATCAGAACCCCCCGCACATAATTGCGAACATGTAACCCTGGAATGGGTCACGAACGCCGCTGAACATGCCGCCGGGCAGCTCAACCTCGAAGTCGTAGTCACCGACTTCCTGGGGCATTCGACTGCCGAACGATTCTTCGTCACCATTCCGCAGCAGCCGCCCCCGGACCCGGAAGCGCCACCGAAGCCCTCGTTCGAACAGACCAAGCAGTTCCGTGAAGAATTCGGTCTTGACCGGGAACACAGCTACACCGAACAACAGATGACTGCGTTGATCCTGGAATTGCTCTACGAATGGGAAATTCAGCGTCCGACGGCCGTTCTCGCGGTCGAAAAATGGGGAGTGCCGATGCGTTCGCCGGAAGTCGAAGAAATGGAATACAGAGAACGCTATATCGAACAGTTCGCGGAAATCATCCCCGAATGGGCAGAAGAACACGCGCCTGGCACCTATGGCGGTTATTACGTTGATAACCGGGCGGGCGGCATTATCTACGTCGGTTTTACAACCAACCAGCAGAGTCAGGTCGAAGCGCTGAAGCAGGGCGCCGGCCTGATCGCGCCAGGCCAGGTGCGCGAATACCCGACGCCGCCGACAACCTCCATAGCGACGGTTGAAGCGACCGAAGAATCGGTCGCCGAATACATTGCCGCAAACCAGACGATTTCCCAGGAGACGACGCGGGTCGGAGCTGAACCCGGGTCGGCGACTATCAAGGTCGGCACTACCAACCCCAGCGGAGTCCAGGCATATCTAGAAGGGCACTTCGGCTCGGGGGCGTTGATTGAAACGTACCTCGACCAGAATTTCGGGGAACTTGAATTCAGCCGCTATACCACGAATGGCCCGATTAATCCTGGCGACGCGATTCAAAGCAGCAAAACAAAACCGTGTGGTAACGAAATATGCGTGACTACTTGCACTGCCGGTTTTGGGGCGAGGGCGTTCACCGGCAACCAGCAGGGACAGCCAACATATGCATGGTTCGCGATGACAGCGGGCCATTGCTTCCCGTACGAAGAAAAAGTAAACCGTTCCACCAATGTAAAAAATGTTCCTAAGCCTCTGGGTACTGTACGACGTTACGCATGGGGATCGCCCGGTCAAAAGGGAGTGACTGACGCAGAGGCGATACGGATAGATCCAGATGTCGTCTCGGGCAATGTCTTCATCGGCAATGCGAAATCTCTGCTGCCAATGCGAGGCGTTATGCGGGCAAAGATTGGCAGCACCCTTTGTCGGTCTGGCAGGAACGGTGGCGTTAAGTGCGGGATCGCGAGGAGGCTATTCTGGACCGAAGCCGAGGGAGGACGCTGGACTCGCGAGGTGGAAATGACAGGCGGCGGCGCCACGGGTGATAGTGGCGGGCCGATCTGGAACGTGCGAACACAAAAGGCGGTTGGCCTCGTGTCCATAGGATGGGGCACGGCACAGCTCCCCTGTCATGAACTGGAATCGGGCGCCAGATATTGCAAGCTGCATGGCATTACTCCATTGGTCCCCTACGCCAATCGGCCTAATCCAGCAGGCGCCCTCAACGTCATGGGTCTAGAGCTCGTCAGAGGGGACTTCTAGAGCAATGCGCGTAAGAAGACCTTTCTTCGCGAGTTGCATAGTGGTGATGTTTCTTTGCGCGGCTTGTGGCGGCGCGAGTTCGCCTGCGTCCACCGGTACGAGTACCGGTGTCGAGAGCACCGCACATGACCGAGGGAGAAAGCTGCCTGCCAGGGCGTGTGTGGATGCGAAAGTCAGCGTAGGCCCCAGGGCAAGCGAAGTTCGATTTGCGGTGGCCTGTCGCGCGCCTGCGCGCGGCGGCCGCGTCAGATTTTCGGTGGGGCGTAGACATCTAGGTCGTTTTTCGCATCATCCATATGTGCGAGGCCCGGGCGCGGAGAGACCCTACGGATCGTGCTCCCGGCGTCTAAAGGAAATCATTGACTGCCAAAGCCTTATCGACGGCAGGGTCGAGGTTGTTGGAATGATCGCGACCAATCCGAAGACTCGCTGCTCGGAAGAGATTTCTGTGACGGTTCTCGAATCAACCGAATGCAACGGCAGCGTATGTCCCGAAGATGCCGTTGTGCGAGAGATGTTCAAAGGTCTGCCTGCGGGTTGTTGATCGGCTTGGCGCTCATGTCAGAGTCCGGCGACATCAAGGTGGTCGATGATCGCGAGGTCCCTAGCTGCCCGAGTGGCGGGCCCAAGCGCGGCGCATGGAGGACGATCGACATCCGCTATGAGACCGCAGTCGGATTCGCGAGACTCGTCGTGAAGCATTCCTTGTCTGTTGACTTGTAGGTAGTGTTTCCTTCGGTGGACGGGTGATTCACCGTCGTCGACCTGGATGAGCCCTGGTCGAGAGAATGGGCTTGGGCTCATGGCCCCGGGTTACCGTTGCTTGAAATGGCTCCATCGAGGCTCCTTGATCGCCCTCTGAGATGGGGCTTCCCCGAACGCGGGAGTGGTCCGGTTGGTTGTCGCCGTGCACTTTGGATCAGAATTCAAGGGGGCCGACGCTCACCTACGGGGTGGATTACGGCGTCCAACAATGCGTGGCCGGCGTGTGGCAGCTCGCGCCCTTCAGCCCGACGGGCTTTTCCAGGAAGCGCATGCGACAGCGACCGAGCCGCGGACGGGTGGCAGAGAGCCCCGATTCGCGCCCCGGAGCGGCCGGGGAGTACCGGGTTCGAAAGTCGGTCAATGACGGCATGAAGGGTCGCTGGCTATACGAACGCTTCTACATAGTCGCTCATACGAGTGCACGGCAAGTTGGGGTGCTACAGAAGCCGGCGGGACCAAGCCCAATCGCGAAGTAGTGCTTGTGCTCTGTTTTGCGGGATTCGCACCCGAAGGCCTGAGCTACGTCCTCAAGGCGAAGCTTTCCGATCAAGCAGGGAGATAGCGGTGCGCCAGTCTGGGTCGGAAGACGGGGAGGATCGCGGGCCTCGTTGTGCTGGGCGGCCACGTGGGCATCGTTGATCATGTCCAACCTTCCGAGGACAAATTCGCCGGGTATTTTGGGACGCGCCGAGAAGGGGGTCGAGGCCGCAGCGTCAGGAATAGTCATACGCCCAGGGGGAAGCTTCGGATGTAGGCGAGTGGTGACGCCAAAAGCGAAGGCAAAACCGAAATCTCCTACAACGGCGACCTCGAGCTGAAGGCAACCCGCTGATTGGCAATCACAGCTACGCCGCTGGTAGTGGCCTGACTTACACTGAGCTTTGCGGAGAGTTTGCGGTGCACCTGAAGGAGATGCCGACCCACCGCATTCAGCTTGATGCGCACCAGCCTACGATGCCCGGCCTTGAGCCGTGCGGTCTTTTTGCCAAGGGTCACAGTGCGCTTGGGAGGACTTGATCTCTCTGCGGCGCCGAGCGAGACGCGCTTGCCACGCCTCAGCTTCTCGGTCATGTGCAGCGACAAGATAACGGTGCAGCTCGCGCCGCTTGGGCCAGTGCAACTGGTCGGCACTCTCACGACCGCGTCTCGTGCTTTGACCCGGCCGATCTTGGCCCTGCCGACAGTGCTTCGACGTCTTTGCGCCGCAGCAGTTACTGCCGAGGGCGAACCCGAGGTCACCAGTGAATCGCCCGAAAAGGTCAGCGCGTTGCCTTGATCGTCCATCGCTAGGCAGAACGCTGCCGACGGGCATGAAACCGAGGTGAGAAAGTTCGTGCCGTCAATGTTGACCGGCGCGCTCCAAGAGCTGCCGTCGTAGGTGAGGGCATTGCCTTTACCATCAACGGCAGTACAGAAGGAGACAGAGGGACAGGAGACCGAGACGATGCGATTCGTGCCGTCGATGTCGGCCGGGGAGCTCCAAGAGCTGCCGTCGTAGATGAGGGCGTCTCCTTTGGTATCCACGGCAACGCAGAAGAACCTGGATGAGCACGACACCGATATGAGCCAGCCGCCGGGGAGGCTGACCCGGGTGCTCCAAGAGCTGCCGTTGTATGTGAGGGCGCCTACTCCGTCCACGGCGGCGCAGAATCTCGAGGACGTGCAGGACACCGACTCAAGATCGCTTTCCCAGGTAATCTCGGTGGGCGCGCTCCAAGAACCGCCGTTATAGGTGAGGGCGTCGCCTTGTGCGCCCCCAGCGACGCAGAATGACGCCGAAGGGCACGACACCGAGTTGAGCCAGTTTTCGCTGTTGGTGTCGATGCTGGCGGGGGAGCTCCAGGTGTTTCCGTTATAGGTGAGGGCGTAGCCTTCGCGGTCCACGGCGGCGCAGAACGATTCCGACGGGCACGACACCGAGCTGAACTGATCCGTGCCAGCGACGCTCACCGGCGCGCTCCAAGCGCTGCCGTTGTAGGTGAGCGCCCGCCCGGTCCAGTCAACTGCCACGCAGAATGACGCCGAGGAGCATGACGCCGAGTCATCTCCGCCGCCCAGGGAAACAGGCGGATTTGACCAAGAGTCGCCGTTGTAAATGGAAGCGTTTCCAACGAAATCCACTGTGGCGCAAAATGACGCGGATGCGCAGGAGACGGACATAAGCGCTCTAGTCTCAGCGAAGCTGACCGGCGCGCTCCAGGTGCTGCCGTTGTAGGTGAAGGCCTGGTTATCACCGAGAGCCCAGTTCTCTCCAGCTACCGCGGCGCAGAACGATGATGAGGAGCACGACAGCGATTCGATGGAGTACCCCGTGCCCCCGCCGACCGAGACGGGGGCGCTCCAGGTGCTGCCGTCGTAGGTGACGGCACTTGTGCCGCCGACGGCGGCACAGAACGACTCGGACGGGCAAGATATCGACCCCCAACCGATGCCGGTGCTCGCAGGCAAACTCCAGGTGCTGCCATTGTAGGTGAGGGCCTTACCGTAGTCGTCCAAGGCGATGCAGAACGATGACGAGGGGCAGGAAACCGAGCTGAGAGATATCGGACCAGAGCCGTCGATTTTGGCCGGCGTGCTCCAGCTGCTGCCGTCGTAGGTCAGCGCTTTGCCTTCCGCGCCCACGGCGGCGCAGAACGATGATGAGGCGCAGGACACAGAGTCCAGTGCGCTCGTGCCGTCGATGTCGACCGGCGCGCTCCAGCTGCCGCCGTTGTAGGTGACGGCATTCCCCTCCTTGTCAACCGCGACGCAGAAGGACGCCGAGGGACAGGATGTGGAGGTGAGCCAGTTCGTGCCGTCGATCCTGACCGCCGCGCTCCAAGTGGCGCCGTTGTAGGTCAGCGCCTGGCCGTTCGCGTCCACGGCAGCGCAGAACGATGATGAGGAGCACGACAGCGAAGGAAATAACACAGGAGGAGAATCGACCGGTGCTGGGCCTGACCATCCGGTATCGGCGCGCGCGACACCGGGAGGAGCGGCCAAGAGCAGGAGGCTGAAGATCAGCACGACGAGTTGCGTGCCGAAGGTCGTACGGAGCTTGCCGTCGTATCTGATGTCCTCGCCTGCTGTTCCCACTATTGCCCTCTCTACCTCGCGGTTCCCTGGACTCAGGGGGCTGCGAGCTTCAATCCCGGCATCCGGTAGCCCGTCAGCGTCTCCAATAAAGATCGTTAATGTACCTGAACTTGCTTGGTGCATCGCCGCGACGGCTCGACGGCTCCATCGTCTTCGTCGGGAGGCAGCAGCGAGCCGAGCGCGACCGTCGCGTGCCCGCCCGGCGCCAAACGCGGAGGATTCGTCGGTGAAGGCCTGTTTGCCTGAGAGATCACCGGCTCGGTAATTTGCGAGGCAGTCGCCACACGAGCTACCGTGACAAACCCGGACCTCCCGCTTCGTAGCCGTTCCGGAGATCCGCTATCGAAGCTCGTCTATCGCCTCTAAGATCGCTCAAGTCGGGTAGTAGGCGGCTTGACGGTTGCGGAAAAGGAGGCTGCAATGGATTCGTTCGAGGTGAAGCGACTGAGCCCAGGGACCATCCTGGGAGCGACCGGAGCCCTGTTGGGTCTCGCCGCACTGATCGTCTCTCTGTCGAGTAGCGCCGATGCCACCGGTCGCCACACACTCGTTCGCAGGGGTGATATCGCGCCGGGCGCGGTGACGGCCAAGGATCTCGCTCGGGGCGCTGTTCATGCTAGGGCGCTTGCGAAGAATGCCGTCCACACAAAGGCTCTCGCCAAAGAAGCAGTCAAAGCCAGGGCGCTGGCGAAGGGCGCAGTTGGCGCGAGCGCCATCGCTGCCGATGCCGTCACTGCGGCGGCAATCGCGCCGCGCTCGGTGTACGGCGGGGCGCTCGGAGAAGAGACGTTCCACGCCAAGGCGATCGCCGATGTCGATGCGGTGGCATCCAACCCTGAATGGACAGCCGGCAACACCGAAATCGCTGCCTGCGCGCCTGGGGAAGCCCTGCTGAGCGCCAGCTTCTCGTTCACCGAACCGGGCAATCGCGAAGTCGCCTTCCTTCAGGCCAAGCCGATCACGACCAGCACCGGGGGAAGCGGCGTGGCCGGGCGCATCACCAGCAACTCAGGCGGTACAGCCGTCGGAGAGGTTGGAGCTCTTTGCCTCAAGTGAGGCGGGGTGTCTGACGAGACCCCTCCGGGTGATCGGCGCTAACGGCCGGCGCGTACCGTGACGAGCGCCGGTTTGCTGTGGCCGACCTCCCACGGGTAGCCGTGCTGGCGCGGCACGACCGCCCGGATCCGGTAGACGACGCTACGAGTGGTCGCGTCGAACCGGTAGCGGCTGTGAAAGACGCCGTGGCGGTTGGTGGTCGCACGGTGAAACGTGTACCAGCGCGAGGAGCGCAGGGCGCTTGCCTGCAGGACGACAACCCGGCCAGCCGCCCTCGGCCTGGGCACCCTGCCGCTGATCCGGACGCGGTCGCCTTGCCCAACTTCGCTAGGTGTAATCCGCAGGGTCGGCCTTGCGTGCGCGTAGTAGAGGACGGAGCGAGCTACCTGGAAGCTGTCGTGGCGGTAGCCGAGCAGCACCCGCCGGTTGGGACCGGGGTGAACCGCGTAGACGAAGTGCCCGTGGGCGTCGGTGGTCGCCGTGGCGATCGGCCTCAGCCGGTGGCGGGTCCCGAGCGTTTGCGTCTCAACGCAGATCGTCGCGCCGCTAATCGCGTCTCCGGCGGCGTCGGTCAGTTCGCCGCTCACCTTGGCGGGACGGCCGTAGGGGACGGTCACCGCTTCGCGGTGCGAGCGCGCGAAGCGCGCGCTCAGGACCTGGCCTCCGGTCACCGCGGATTCCGTGCAGCTGTTGTCCACGTCGATTACTGCCGGAGCGCTGCAGGTCGTGTTCGGCTCACTGAGCGTCGAGAAGTCGGACGCGCAGACCTGTACCGAGTTGACCCCCTGCTGGAACGGGTAGGCCGTCGTATCGAGCGTCCAGCTGGGTTTCAGGCTCGTCGGGCACGGAGTCACCGCGGCTGCCACCGTGCCGGCCAGGCTCGGATGTTTGATTTCGACGAGGTCGCAGTTGGAAACGTCCGGCTGACCCGCCGGGAGCCCGTTGACCAGGATCGCCACCTTGCTGAGGCCGCCCCCTTCGTCGCTCGCTTCGGCGGCGAGACCCTGGTGGCCGCGGATCACGCCGCCGGCGAGCAAGGTGCCGCCTACGTCGGAGAGCGTCGGAGGGGTCGGGTCGACCTCGGTGGCGGCGAAGTAGTGGGCCCAGACCAAAGGCCCTGCCCCGCAGCCCGGTCCGTAGTTACCGTCGCAGTTCATGAAGATCGAGAACCCGGCTCCGGCGAAATAGGGCGTGGGGGCGCTGTTGACTTGGAAGATCCGCTGCGTCTCGGCGCAGCTGCCGGGCCAGCCCTGTTCGTAGACGAAAACGTGGTCGTTGCCCGGCCCGAGGTTGCACGAGGCGCCTGAGATCGTCAGCGATTCGACGTAGCCGCCCGGATCGGCTTCGATCGGCACGCTCCAATAGCTGTAGGTGGAGTTGACCTGCCCTGTCTCTGTGATCGAGAGCGAGCCGCCCGGCGAGGCGCAGCTGTCGCCGCCGGCCATCGCGACCCCCGGGTCGACGACGAACTTCGTCCCGGCCGGGACGCCCCCGCCGGGAAGGGCCGAGTCGCAAGCCTCGTAGATGTAGCGGGCGGGACCGGCCGTTGCCGATGGCGGATGCGCCGCGCCAAAGGTCAGCGTCGCCAGCGCGCATACGCATATGACGGTGCGCCGCGACCTCATTTGAAGGCTCCGAACTGCTGTTTGGCCTGCGCTTCTTCTTCGGTAGCGCTCGTGCCCGCCGAGCTGCCACTCGGCGCGGCGCTTGTCGCATCGGTCGCTTCCGCGCTCGAGGCGGAGACCGGCGACGCGGACGGGGCCGGCGCGATGCTCGATTCGCTTGCCGCGCGGGCGAGCCCGTCGGTCTGTTCCCTGACCTGGCGAGCGTCCCGCTTTCGCTTGCTCGTACTTGAGCCAGACGTTCCCGAGGGGGTGCGACGGCTCGCGGACGTTTCGCTCGGGGGTGATTCAGGACCCAGAGTCTGGGCCCTGCCTTCGGCCGCGAGTGAGCCGGAGCTTGGGACATGCCGGCGGACGGGCTCGGGGCGCCGGGCGCGATCGTGACCCCCGGTGAGGTCGAGGCCTCCGACGCCCGGGCCGATCACTCCGCTTAGCGCGCATGCTGTCAACGCCCCTGCGCACAGCCCGCCTGTGGCCTTGCCCAGCGATCCGCTCGCCGCTGCGCCGATCCCTTCGCCGCCGCCGGAAGCGAGCACGCGAGCGGCGGCGTCCCTGCCTCGGCCCAGGAGCCCTTCCGTCGCGCCGCGCAGCGCGTCGGCAGCGGCCAGCAGCTGGTCGGCGAGACCGCGGGTCGGGACCACGCGGGCGCCGGAGAGGCTGAGCCAGGCGGCGAGTCCGACCTCGATCGCCAGCTCCTCACCGGGCTCGGGGACGGAGATGCCAAAGCGCTGGCGTAGCACGCGCAGGGCGGAATCGAGACGGCGCCGAAAGGTCGTCTGTCCGCAGCCGAGTGCTTCGGCGGCCTCGCGGGTGGGCAGTTCCTCGAAGTAGTAGAGGCCAAGCGCCTGGCGCTGCTGGGCAGAGAGCTTCGCCATCGCGGCGCGCAGCTGTTCGGTGGAGACGTTGGCGAGAGCCTCGGACTCGGTCGGGGTTGCCGGGTCGCCCCCGCTGATCGCGCCCGGCGCGTCGGCGAGCCCGCCGTCCGGCTCTTCGTGCATCTCACGGCGCAACTCGTCGATCGCCCGGCGGTAGGCGGTGAAAACGATCCATCTGTCCGGCGCGTCGATCTCGCTTTCGTCCGCGACCGCTCGCTCGTATTCGGCGAGCGCCTGCTGGAGCACGTCCTCGCCGTGGCGGTCGATGAAGCCCTCCGAGAGGCGATGCGCGCGCAGCTTGCCGTGCAGGGCGCGCTCGATCGCGCCCAGCGCCTCCGCGTCGTCGAACGCCCGAACCCTCTCGGCCGTCTTCATTGCATCGCCTTTCGTCTGCTCTTTACCCATTCAAGCGCTCGTGAATCGCCGTTTCGGGAAGCGCGTCGGCGCATCCCCCTACCTCTCTGTCGGAGAAGCGGCCGTTTTGCGCCGCGGATTTGGCGAATTTCTGAAATCCGCGGCGCAAAACGGCCGCTTCTCCGACAAGGGGGTATGGACCGAAACGAAGGCAACGGCGCTCCCGCACGGCCCAACCGCCGCCGGGAGCGCCTCGACCCCAAGGCGATGGCCCTGACGGCCGAGCGGCTGCGGGTGATCGCCGAGCCCAACCGGATCGCCTTGCTGGAGGCGCTCAACGAGGCCGGCGAGGCGAGCGTGCAGGAACTCGCCGACCGCGTCGGCGTGCCCCACCAGAAAGCCTCCAAGCACCTGGTGGTGCTCTACGGAGCGGGAATGGTCAGCCGCCGTCCCGGTGAGGGGAACACAAGCCTCTACACCCTCATCGACTGGACCGGCTGGTGGGTCGTCGAGCAGATAGCCCAGTGGGTGCAGTCCGGCCTCGGGGACGAGGGCCAGCAGGGTCGCTGACGCGCCGGGTTCACCTCCTCGACCCGATGGAGCGTGGAGAAGCCAGGGCGGAGCGCGTCGCGCTTTTCACACCCGCGAGTAACACACCATCGGCGATCGGTCAAGACCTACTCACGTGTGCACGTGTACACGTGCGCGGTTGTAGCCAGGTCGCCTTCTCCGTGGTACCCCTAGCCGCACACACACGAAAAGCGGCCGTCGGTGTCACACACACCGTTCGGACAGCGGCAAGGAGATATCGAAGGTGAGTAACAAGATAGGCGGAACGAAAGTAACGGTAAGCGGCTCAAGCGTCCGCTCTGTGCTGCGCGGGATCGGCCGCGCGGCGCTGTGGACGGTGGTGGCGCTGCTGCTCGTGCGCGGGGCGGAGGGCGTGCTCTCGGCTCCGCAGGGCATGAGCAGGCAAGCCGCCCCGGCCGAAGGGCGGCTCGATCAGGCGAGCGCGGCATTCGCCGTGCGCTTCGCCCGCGCTTACCTCGCCGACCCCTCCCCCCAGGGGCTCGCCTCTTTCCTCGCCGAAGGCGCAAGCCTCCCGGCGGGAACGTCACCTTCTGCAGGCCCCAGGGTCGAACAGGCCGAGGTCGCCGGCTCGCGCGAGCTGGGCGGCGAGCAAGCGATCGTCACCGTGGCCTGCGAGCTCCGCGACGCGCGCACCCTCTACCTCGCCGTCCCGATCGTCCGCTCGGCGGCGGGCGAGGTGGCGGCTCTGGGTGCGCCCTCGATCGTCGCGGCGCCGGCGGTGGCTGGGGCCGAAGCCTCCCGGCCCCAGCCGCTCGCCGGCTCTGACGCGGCGGCGATCGAAGCGCTGGTCGCGAAGTTCCTGCCCGCCTACTTCAGGGCCAGCGAAGGCTCGGACCTCTCCTACCTGCTCGCGCCCGGCGCGGCGGTGGCGCCGCTCGCGGGGACGCTCGAGCTGCGCGGCACCCGGCTCGCCGGCCAGCTCGGCTCCGGCGAAGGGTCAAGCCGCGCCGTGATCGCGAGCGCCCGGGTGCGCGATCCCGCGAGCGGCGCGGTCTACCCGCTCGCATACCGCCTGGAGCTGGCGAAGCGCGGCCGCTGGTACGTCGCGGGGGTCGAGGGGGCGCTGCCTTGAGCCGCCGCTTCCGTATCGCCCTCCTCGTGGTCGCCACGGCGCTGGCGCTGCTCGTGGTGCCGGCCACGGCGCTTGCCGCCGGCAACGATGTCGGCCACAACCTCTCCTCGCTCCTTCGCCACTACGCCGCCGAGGTCTACACCGGGATCGTCGCCGTCGTCGGCCTGGTCTTCCTGCTGAACCGCCGCTTCACCGACCTGGTGATGTTCTTCGTTGCGGCGATCCTCGTCGGCTGGCTCGTCTTCGCCCCCGACCAGGTTGCGAGCACCGCGCGGGCGATCGGACAGCGGGTGCTGCCATGAGTGAGGGCTACGAGCCGATCCGCTCCTACCAGCGCCTCTTCCGGCCCGAGCGGCGCCTTTACGCGGTGGAGGGCCGGCCGCTGCCGGTGCCGGGTGGGGTGCCGCTGCGCTGGCTTGGATGGGCGGCCGGAACGCTCGTCGCAGCAATCGCACTTGGCTCTGGCTCGCCGCTCGTGCTCGGCGGGATCGCCACCGCGGGGGCGCTCACCGGGCTCTCGACAGGGGACCGCGGTGCGGCGATCGTCGCTGCTGGAGCCACGCTCGCCGCAGCCTGGCTCGCGGGGACGGCGCTCGGACTGATGGACTGGCCGCTGCGGCTCGTCGTGCTTCCGGTCGCCGTCGCCACGCTCGCCACCCAGGCGACCCCCGACGGCCGCCGCGCCGAGCGCTTTGCCGTGTCCTGGCTCGGGCTGCGGCTGACTCCTGAGCGGCGCTCACTCGACCGCGGCCTGCCGCTCGCCGGCCCGCCTCGTCGCCTCGGCGGCAAGCTCTGGGTGGCGCCGGATGAGCGCTCACCCGTCCTGCGCCGCGGCAGGGTGCGCGGTCCCGCGATCGCCACCTTCGCCGAGCCGGTCAGCCTGCGCCGTGCCAGGTCGCGAGGACGGCGGCTCGTGGCGAGGCCAAAGCGGCGCAGCGCTCGGCGCGGCTCGCTGGTCGCCGAGCGGGTCGCGATCGCGGCGGGCGAGGTGCTGGAGGTTCACGCTTGAGCCGCTTCCCGCTGCGCTACGCGAGGCGGAACCTCCTGATCGGCCCCGGCGCGGAAGCGGCGGCGCTCTACCGCGCCGGCACGGTCGCTTATCCGTTCCTGCCGACCGCGCAAAAGTGGGCGCTGCTTCACCGCCTGGAGCGCTTCGCCCACTTGGCGGGCGCCGACTTCGCGCTCTGGCGGGTGCAGCGCGCCTACCCCGCCGAGCGCTACCCGGCGGAAGTCGCCGGCCTCCTCGACCCCCGCCACGGAGACCCCGAGGCCTGGCGGCGCTACCTCGAAGGCCACAGGGAGCGGCTGCGCGAGCTCCGCTCGCACCTCCCCGAGATCTACCTCGCCGTCTCGCTGGCCGAGGCGGGCAAGGAGCCGGGGCTCCTGCGCTCCTTCGGGCGGGCGCGGCGGCGGGTCGAGGAACTAGCCGGGGTAGGCGGGCCGCGGCCGATCTCTGGCGCGGAGCTGGAGGCGCTGGCGGCCGCCGAGCAGCGCACCTACGAGCGCCTCGGCGCCGTGACCCCGCTGCGCCGCGCCTCGACGCGCGAGCTGCAGTGGCTCTTGCGCCGCGCCGCCTGCCGCGGCGTCGCCGAGCCGGGGCTCGATCCCCATTGGCAACCCGACGCCTTGGTCATCACGACATCCGAAGGGTCGCCCGCCTACGAGCCGCTCGAGCACGACCTCTGGCGCTGCGCGAACGCGCCCGCCAGAGAGGACCCGGGCGAGCCGCCCTCGCTGCTCGTCGAGGCGGAAGAGGGCACCTCGTGCCAGGTCTTCCTCTGCGCCGGCTCGCTCGCCGAGGAGGCCGAGTTCCCCGGCGCCGCCGAGCTTCTCTTCGCGCCCGTGGAAGGCGCCGGCTTCCCGGTCGACGCCGTGCTCTACGCGCAGTGGGTCGGCAATCGCGAGGCGCTCGGCCAGGTGCGAAAGCGGATCCTCGACGTCGAGCACGCCTACCGCGAGCAGCTTCAGGGCGCAAGCGGACCGGGCATCCTCGCCGAGGAGGATCGCGACCTCGCCCGCGAGTACGAGGCGATCCAGCAGTCCACCGCGCACCCGCCGATGTTGCGGGCCTCGCTCTCGCTCGCGGTCGGCGCCCCCGACCGGGAGGAGCTGGAGCGCCGCGTCGCGGCGCTGCGCGAGGGCTTCGGCGAGGTCACCCTGCACCGCCCGCGCGGCCTGCAGCACGCGCTCTTCGCCGACCACCTTCCGCAGCCGGGCGGCGGCTCGGTGGCCGACTACCGCCAGCAGATGACCGTCGAGCAGTTCGGCGCGATGGTAGCCACCGCCAGCACCGAGGTCGGCTCGCCGGACGGCATCTACATCGGCCACACGCCGCAGGGTCGACCTGTCCGCTACGACCCGACTGAGGCGCCGCGGACCGCGCGCCCCTCGGGCGTCCTGCTCGCCGGCAGCCTCGGCTCGGGCAAGACGCTCGCCGCGCAGACGATCGCCTTCGCCGCCCAACGGCGCGGGAGTCTGGTGGTCGACTTCGACCCCAAGCCCGACCACGGTTTCGACCGCGTGCCCGAGCTGGCCGGCGAGGTCGAGGTGCTGGAGCTTTCGGGTGACCCCGAGCACCGGGGCAAGCTCGACCCGCTGGCGATCGGCCTGCCCGAGCTGCGCGAGGAGCTGGCCGCGAGCTACCTGATCGAGCTGCTGCGCGACCCGCCGCCGGCCTGGGAGAACGCGATCGACCGGGCGGTGCGCGACGCGGTGCGAGCGAGCGAGCGCAGCCTCATGTGCGTCGTCGAGCGGCTGCGGGGAAGCGAGGCCGACGCCGCGCGGGAGGCCGGCGAGGCGCTGGAGGTGCTCTCCGACTTCGGCCTCGCGCGGCTCGGCTTCGCGCCGAGGGGCCAGGAAGGCACGCAGCCGGTGGTGAGCGAGGAGTCGGTCATCACCATCCGCACGCCGGGCCTGTCCTTGCCAGACCCCGGCGCCTCCCGCGAGACCTACACCCGCGCCGAGCGCGTCTCTGTGGCGACGCTCACCTTGGTCGCGGCAAAAGCTCTGCGCCTCGTCAGCGGCAACCGCCGACGCCACAAGATCGTGCTGCTGGACGAGGCGTGGTTCTTTCTCAGCTCGGTGCAGGGCCGCGCCCTGCTGAACCGAGTGATCCGGCTCGGTCGCGCCTTCAACGCGACCGTGCTGGTGGCGACCCAGCGCCTGGCCGACCTCGGCGACCTCTCCGAGCTGTTCGGCGTCTACCTCCTCTTCGGCCAAGAGACCGAGGCCGAGGCGCGGGCGGGCCTCGGCCAGGTTGGCCTAGACCCCAGCTCACCGCTCAGCTTCCGCCTCACCGAATACCGCCAGGGCCTCTGCCTGATGCGCGATCTCGACGGGCGCATCGGTGAGGTGCAGATCGACCTCGTCTTCCCCGGGCTTTTGGCGGCGCTCGACAACACGCCGAAGGCGGCCACGGCGTGAGGGCGGTGAGCGTAAGCCGCTGGCGGCGGCCCATTCTTGTCGCCCTCCTCGCCGGGGCGATCGTCCTGGCGGCGCACCCGATCGCCGCCGCCGCGACCGACGTCTGGGGGAACGTCGGCCCCGCGCCTCAGCTCGGCTCGAACGGCCTCTTCGGCCGCTTCCCCCTCTCCCACTACATGCTCGACCAGCATTTCGACGCCGTCTCGGCCTCGCTGACCGGCGGCGTCGATGTCTCCGGCGTGCCGCCGATGATCGCCTACTTCCTCGCCAGCGTGATCTGGTCGCTGACCAGCTTCCTCGCCAGCGCCCTGATCGCCCTCTTCGACTTTGCCTTCGGCCTGGACCTGGTGAACGGCTCTCAGGCGACGGGCGGGGCGGGGGCACTCGGCCCCGTCGCCCAGGCGATCCACTCGCTCTACGCCGATGTCTTCGGCGCCCCCTGGCTGGTGCTCGCCGTCGCGGTCGCCGGGATCTGGGCGATGTGGAAGGCGCTGGTCCAACGTCGCTACGCCGAGACGGCGGGTGTGCTCGGCCTCTCGCTGATCTACGTGACGCTCGCGCTCTTCTTCGTCGCCGTCCCAGGCAAGACGATCGGCGCCGCCTCTGAGTGGACGAACCGGATGTCGGTCGCCTTCCTCTCGGTCGCCTCGCACGGCAGCGCCTCGGATGGGGCCTCCGCACGCGAAGGCGGCGCTCAGCAGCTCTTCGACCTGCTCGTCGCCAGGCCCTGGGCGGTGCTGGAGTTCGGCGGCCTGCAGCACTGCGTCGTCGCCGGCACCGGCTCCGACGACGAGGACCCCGTCTCGGTCGCGGTGCGACCGCTCTCCTCCGATCCCTCCCAGGACGCCGCGCTCGCCCGGCGCCTGGAATCCGGCACCGGGATCTCCGCCGGGCGCAAGGTCTGCGTCAACGACGCCAGCAAGTACGGGTCGCACTTCCTGCGCTTCGCCGTGGGGAGCGACGAACGAAGCGCCGAGTACGACGCACTCGATCACGGCGACTCCTCCAAGCTGCCCGAAGCCGACCCCGAACGCCGCGGCTACCGGCTCGGCGCCGCCGACAAGCCCGCCACCGACGCGATGGAGGGGGGCGGCCAGTACCAGCGCCTGCTCTTGGCGATCGTCGTCTTCTGCGGCGAGCTCGGCGCCTTCTGCCTGCTCGGGGCGCTCTGCGTCGGGGTGATCCTCGCCCAGGTCCTATTGCTCCTGATGCTGGCCTTCTCGCCGGTGGCGCTGGTGGCGGCGGCGATCCCCGGGCGCGGCCACGCCTTCTTCCGTGGCTGGCTGGAGAAGCTCGCCGGCTTCCTGCTGCGAAAGGCCGCCTACTCGCTGGTGCTGGCGGTCCTGCTCGCCGTCAACGGCGCTCTGGCAGCTGCCACCGACTCGCTCGGCTGGCTGATGTCCTTCGGGCTGCAGGCACTCTTCTTCTGGGCCGTCTTCCTGCAGCGAAAGGCGCTGGTCGAGGGCCTGATCGGGATCGCCACCGGGCCGAGCTCGCCGGGGCGCGAGGGCTCACTGTGCCTACTCGCCCTCTACTACGGGGCGCGCCGCCTGGGCCGGCCGCTGCGGGGCCGGGGCCGCTCAGGGTCTCCGGCGCCGATGGGCGCCGGCGCTCCGCCCCCCCTTCACGGCGGCGGCTCGGGATCGCGGTGGAGCGGCGGGCATCACGGGGTTGGCCTGGCCGGGTCCTCTCCCCGTTTGAGCGACTCGCGCGCCGGCCGTCCCCGGGACACCAAAGGCGAGCGCCCGGTCGAGCAGGCGCCGACGCCGGAGCGTCGAGGTGGCAACGCTCCGGCCGATCACGGCGACGCGCCCCTGCCGGCGGTCTCCCCGCGAAAGCCAGTCGCCAGGGAGGGCCGGGTCGCCGAGGCGGCGCTGGGCGCCACGGCGCGCGAGGCGAGCGGCGAGCGTCCTGAGGCGAGGCCGACGAGGCGCGCCAAGGCGAAGGGTGGGCGGCAGGGAGCCGCCGAGGCTCCGAAGGCGACCCCGCCCGCGAAGCGCCCACGGCCGCAGACTCGCGAGGCGGGCGCGCCC
>Ga0207677_10000799_pt1 | contig 18068 bp, 15 predicted proteins | sample KBSMisM42_FD_184311 | JGI IMG/M metagenome (GOLD analysis project Ga0207677, IMG submission 184311) | Miscanthus rhizosphere microbial communities from Kellogg Biological Station, Michigan, USA - KBS Miscanthus M4-2 (SPAdes) (version 2) | ecosystem: Host-associated > Plants > Roots >...
CGAGCGCCCTTTTCCATCTTGTCTTCGCCGGTGTCGGCGTCGGAAGTCAGATGACCGACGTCGGTGACGTTCATCACGTGACGCACGCGGTAGCCGTTCCATTCGAGCACGCGCTTCAGGATGTCTTCGAACAGGAAGGTGCGAAAGTTGCCGATGTGCTGATAGTCGTAGACGGTCGGCCCGCAGGTGTAAAGCCCGGCCGCGCCGGCCTGCAGCGGCTCGAAGGGCCGCAGGCTCCGTGTGTAGTTGTCATACAGCCGAAGCGATGTCGACATCTTTCATTTCGCAATAAAAAAGCCGCCAGCGGATTCCTGGCGGCTCGTCGTGCCCTGTCCGTCAGTCCGGGCTAGCGCGCGCGGCGGGCCGCGTGAGCATCGCTGCGACAACGCGCACTGAATCGAACCGCAAAGGGGAGATCGGACATGGCGGCCATGGTAGCGAATCGGCGACTCAGCGGCAAGCCGATGCCCGCAAACAGAAGGCCAGTGCGAACGCCTGCGGCCCTCGTTGACGTGGCGAACAGGTAAAATCGCGCTCGCGCCGGCTTCTTGCCGGGACCAAGCCCCGATGCCCGCCCCCATCGACCCCGTTATTCGATCGCCCGACGCAACGCTTTCGCGGTCCGCATCGATCGCACTCATTCTCCTGTTTGCGCTGATCTGGTTCGCCAGTCTCGATTACCGCCGACTGATCCATCCCGACGAAGGCCGCTATGCGGAAATACCGCGCGAAATGGTGACCAGTGGCGACTGGCTCACGCCTCGCCTGGACGGCATCAAATACTTCGAGAAACCGGCACTGCAATACTGGCTGACCGCGGCTGCGTACGAGGCGTTCGGCATCCATCAATGGACAGCGCGTCTTTGGCCCGCGCTCGCCGGATTCGCCGGCGTGCTGTTCATCGGTTACGTCGGATTTCGCCTTGGCGGTCCCCGTCTGGGGCTGTACAGCGCGGCGGCGCTTGGCGGATGCCTATGGTATGTGCTCAACACGCACATCCTCACCCTGGACTCGGGACTCACCTTGTGGATGAGCGTCGGCTTCGGCGCGCTGCTGCTGGCGCAACGAAGCTTGGCGCTGGAGCGCGAGCAACGCATGTGGATGCTCATCGCCTGGTCGGCGCTGGCGCTGGCCGTGCTGTCGAAGGGACTGATCGGCGTCGTCCTGCCCGGCGCGTCGCTTTTCGTCTATTCGCTGCTGACCCGCGACTGGGCCGTATGGCGGCGGCTGCATCTGGTTGGCGGCCTGCTGCTGTTCGCGCTGATCGCCGCGCCATGGTTCATCGCCGTGTCGCTGGCCAATCCGGAATTCTTCCGTTTCTTTTTCATCCACGAGCATTTCGAACGCTTCCTCACCAACGAACATCATCGCGAAGGCGCGTGGTGGTATTTCATTCCGATCCTCGCCGCCGGCATTCTGCCGTGGCTGACCGTCCTCGCCTGGACGGCGCCGCGGATATGGTCGGGCCCGGTCGTCGACAGCAATGGCTTCAGCTGGCAGCGCTTCGCGCTCGTCTGGTCGGCCTTCATCGTTGTTTTTTTCAGCGTGTCGAGCTCCAAGCTGCCTTCGTACATATTGCCGATCTTTCCGGCGCTGGCACTGGTGATCGGCGTACAGCTGGCGGCGCTGCCCGAGCGCACGCTGATCTGGTTGACCCTGCCGCTGGTCGTCGCCACCGGCACGTGCATGCTGGCGATCGGCTTCGGCTTCGACGCCATCGCGGCTCACTTCGCCGACGAGCGCCAGCCCCTGGCTCCGCTGCTGGCCTACGGCCCGTGGCTCGCTGCCGGGTCTGCAGTTGCGCTGGCCGGCGGCGTGGCCGCGCTCTGGTGGCTCAAAGGCGGCAAGCGCACGGCGGCGATATTGGCGGTGTCGTTGACCACGCTGCTGGCTGCGCTGCTGGTGCTGACCGGCCATGACGAGCTCGCCGACTCGCGCTCGGCCGCACCGATCCTCTCCCGCGTCGTCAGCCAGCACGGGCCGATCGCCGTCGACGTGCCGTTCTATTCGGTCAAGATGTACGATCAGACGCTGCCGTGGTATCTGGGCCGCACGGTGACGCCGGTCGCGCATCTGGACGAACTGGCGATGGGGCTGGCCACCGAGCCCGACAAGGCGGTGGCGACGGTGGACGAGTGGAAGCAGCGCTGGGACCGGGAAACCCAAGCGTATGCGATCATGCAGGTCGACATGTACGAGATGCTGCTGCGCGAGGGCGTGCCGATGCGGGAGCTCGGCCGAGACCCGCGCCGCGTGATCGTCAGCCGCCGTTGACGGCCGACACCAGAAATCGACCTAAAGGGGCGAGCGCCGATGCATTCCAGCGATACCGGCCGGCAATGAACCTGTCGGGATTTTCGTTTCTGATTACCGGCGTGCTGTTGAACGCAATCGCGCAGCTGCTGCTCAAGGCAGGCACCAATACGCTGGGCGTCATCACGCTGACCCGCACCAACTGGACCGGCGAATTCGGCAGGATGGCGACCGAGCCGCATTTCATCGGCGGGGTGATCTGTTACGGGGTCAGCCTGATCGTGTGGATACTCGGGCTCTCGCGCGTGCCGGTGTCGATCGCCTATCCGATGCTGTCGGTGGGCTATGTGATCAACGCGATCGCTGCCTATTATCTGTTCGGCGAGGGCGTGAGCTTCATGCGCTGGCTCGGCATCGGCTTCATCGTGCTCGGCGTGTGGCTGGTGGCGAGGAGCTGACGGGATGGGCCAATGAGCGCGCGCGCGCAGGCGGCGCAGGCTGCCTATCTCAAATTCGCCGGTCCCGATCTGGACGAAGCGACGATCGCCGGCGTCGCCGAGGTCCTGCGCTCAGGCCAGATCACCAGCGGGCCCTGGGTCACTCGATTCGAGCGGCAGCTCGAAGAATTCTGCGCCGGCCGGCCGGTTCGCGTGCTGACCTCTGCAACCGCTGCGATCGAGGTCGCGCTGCAGCTTTGCGGCGTCGGCCCCGGCGACGAAGTGATCACCGGTGCGCAAAGCTTTTTCACCGTGCTCAACATGATCGTCAAAGTGGGCGCGACCCCGGTGTTCGTCGACTGCGACCTGGTCACGCGCAACATCGACCTCGCGCAAGTCGAATCTGCGATCACGCCGCGGACCAAAGCGATCATCCCGACTCATTTTCCCGGCGCGCTGGTCGACCTGGACGCCGTTTACGCGTTGGCCAAGAGGCGCGGCCTTCGCGTCATCGAGGACGCAGCGCTCGTGCTGGGATCGCGCTGGCGCGAACAGAACGTCGGTGCCGTCGGCGACATCGTCACCTTCAGCTTTCATCCGAACAAGAACGCGACATCGATCGAAGGCGGCGCCCTGGTCGTCAACGACAAGGACGAAGCGCGGCGCGTCGAAACGCTTCGCTTCCACGGCATCAGCCACCTGCCCGACCGCACGCGCGACGTCGGGTTTCCCGGCGGCAAGTTCAACCTGCCGGATGTCAACGCCCGCATCGGTCATGCGCAGATCGAGCGTCTGCCGGAGTTCCTGGCCAAGCGCCGCGCGCTCGTCGACCGCTATTTCACCCGCTTTGCGACCGAGCCGGCGTGCGTGCTGCCGCCGCGGCCGGCGGGCGCCGACGACGGCCATTCCTGGAACATGTTTTGCGTCCTGCTCCCGCTGGATAGCATGACGATCGATCGCAACGGTTTCCGCGACGCGATGGAGGCGCGCGGCATCGGGACCGGCGTATCGTACGAAGCGCTGCATCTTTGCACGCTCGGCCGGCGTTTCGGGGGCCGCGAAGGCCAGCATCCGAACGCCGAGCGGATTGCGCGCGAGACCGTGACTTTGCCGCTGCATACCGGGCTTCGGCAAGCGGACGTCGACCGCGTGTGCGAGGCCGCCGCCGTGATCATCGCCGCGGCGGGAAAATAGCGATGGCCTTGCCACAGCTTTCGGTGGTGGTTCCCGTCTACAACGAAGCGGCGGGGCTGCCCGCGCTGTTCGAGCGTCTGTATGTCGCACTCGACCGGCTGGCCGTGCCTTATGAAGTGATATTCATCGACGACGGCAGCCGTGACACTTCCGCAGCGTTGCTCAAGGACCAGTTTCTGCGGCGGCCCGATGTCACGCGCGTGGTGCTGTTCAACGCCAACTACGGCCAGCACATGGCTATCGTCGCGGGCTTCGAAAGGAGCCGCGGCAGCCGCGTCGTCACGCTCGACGCCGATCTGCAGAATCCTCCGGAGGAAATCGCGAAGCTGCTGGCTGCGATGGATCGCGGCCACGATTACGTCGGCAGCATCCGGCTCTCGCGCGAGGATTCATGGTGGCGCCGCTGGGCGTCGAAGGCGATGAACCGCATCCGCGAACGCATCACCCGGATCAAGATGACCGACCAGGGCTGCATGCTGCGTGCATACAGCGGCGAGATCGTGCAAACGATCGCTTCGGCGCGCGAGGTCAGCACGTTCATCCCGGCGCTGGGGTACATGTTCGCGCACAATCCGACCGAGGTCGAGGTCGCCCACGAGGAACGTGCTGCCGGCGAATCGAAGTATTCGCTGTACAAGCTGATACGGCTCAACTTCGATCTGATCACCGGCTTTTCCCTCGTGCCGTTGCAGCTGTTCTCGATGTTCGGGATGCTCGTCTCGGCCGTCGCGCTGATAACCTACTTGGTCGTCATTGTCGAACGTCTGGTGCTCTCCGGCTGGCGCGAAGGACTGGCGACCCTCTGGGATCGTGACATCCTCGCTTTTTTCCTCATCGGCATGATGCTGTTCGGCGTCGGCCTGATCGGCGAGTACGTCGGAAGGATCTACCAGCAGGTGCGCGACCGGCCGCGCTTCACCGTGCAGGCCGTGCTGGAGAGAGCCGAGGCTGCGCCGGACGCCGCCGTCCGGCCAGGCGATTCGCTACGCTGAGCGCGCGTCCTCCGCTCGGCGACGCCCCATCATGACCCGCGCTGTCGTATTCGGCTACCACAACGTCGGCGTGCGCTGTCTGAGGGTCCTGCTCGCGCACGGCGTCGAAGTCCCGCTGGTGGTCACGCACGACGACAGCGCGGGCGAGACGATCTGGTTCGGCAGCGTCGGCCGCACCGCCGCCGAGTACGGGATTCCGACGCTCGCGCCCGAGGATCCGAATGCGTCGGACGTCATCGCGCGCGTCGCCGCCGCGCGTCCGGACTTCATTTTTTCGTTTTATTACCGCCGGATGCTGGCACCCGCGCTGCTGGCGGTGGCGCCGCGCGGAGCGCTGAACATGCACGGCTCGCTGCTGCCGAAATATCGCGGCCGCGCGCCGGTCAACTGGGCGATCATCCACGGTGAGCGCGAGACCGGTGCGACGCTGCACTACATGGCTGACAAACCTGACAACGGCGACATCGTCGCGCAAACGGCGGTCCCGATCCTGCCCGACGACGTCGCCAGCGACGTCTTCGCCAAGGTCACGGTCGCGGCCGAAATGACGCTGGATCGCGCGCTTCCTGCGCTGCTCGCGGGCACGGCGCCGCGAATTCGGCAGGACCCGGGCAAAAGCTCGTACTTCGGCGGCCGCAAGCCCGAAGACGGCGTCATCGACTGGGCTAAGAGCGCCATTGCGATCCACAATCTGGTGCGCGCCGTCGCGCCGCCCTACCCGGGTGCGCGCACGCTGATCGACGGCCATCCGGCTCGGCTCTTGCGCACCCGCGTGCTCGACGCCACGGCGTCGGCCGTCATCGCGCCGGCGTTCGATGTCGCCGACGGACGCATTACCGTTCGCTGCGGGGGCGGCGGAATCCTGCAGATACTCGAGCTCGAGATCGACGATGCGCTCGTCGGTGCGGGCGCATTCGCGCACTGGCGGGCGGCGCATGCGGAGGCGGTTCCCGGTAGAATCGGCGCGCAGGAACCGCCGGCAGTGCCGGATCAAAACGACTGACCATGCCAAAAATACTGATCCTCGGCGTCAACGGCTTCATCGGCCACCATCTGTCGCAGCGCATCATCGCCTCGACCGACTGGGAGGTCTACGGCATGGACATGCAGAGCGAGCGCATCGCGGACCTGCTGCCGGAAAAGCGCTTCCACTTCTTCGAGGGTGACATCACGATCAACAAGGAGTGGATCGAATATCACATCAAGAAGTGCAATACGGTGCTGCCACTGGTCGCGATCGCCACTCCCGCCACCTACGTGCGCGAGCCGCTGCGGGTGTTCGAGCTCGACTTCGAAGCCAATCTGCCGATCGTCCGCGCCTGCGTTCGCTACAGGAAGCACATCGTCTTTCCATCGACCTCGGAGGTCTACGGCATGTGCGCCGATGCCGAGTTCGATTCCGAGACTTCCAACTTGGTGCTGGGCCCGATCAACAAGCCACGCTGGATCTACGCTTGCGCCAAGCAACTGATGGACCGCGTGATCCATGCCTACGGCCAGCAGGAAGGGCTCGACTACACGCTTTTCCGGCCGTTCAACTGGATCGGGTCGGGCCTGGACTCGATCAATACGGCCAAGGAAGGCAGCTCGCGCGTGATCACCCAGTTCCTCGGGCACATCGTGCGCGGCGAGCCGATCAAGCTGGTCGACGGAGGGACGCAGAAACGCGCGTTCACCTACATCGACGACGGCGTATCGGCGTTGATGCGCATCATCGCCAACGAAAACGGGATTGCAAGCGGCAAGATCTACAACGTCGGCAACCCGCTCAACAACTATTCGGTCAGGGAGTTGGCCCGGATGATGCTGGATCTCGCGCTGACCTATCCCGAATACCGCGACACGGCGAAGCAGGTCGAGCTGGTCGACACGACCGCGGAAGCCTACTACGGCACGGGCTACCAGGACGTGCAGAACCGCGTCCCCGACATCTCCAATACCTGCGCCGAGCTCCGGTGGCAGCCGACGGTGACGATGAAGGAATCTCTGAAGCGCATATTCGACGCCTATCGCGGGCAGGTTGCCGAGGCACGGCACCTGGTCGACTGACGATGGACGCGATTCGGGCGCGACGGCAGCGCGTCGACACCGCACTGCATTCGAAACCGCGATGAGCATCCTGGCGTTGAAGATCGACGTCGACACGCTGCGCGGCACGCGCGAGGGCGTTCCGGCCCTGCTCGATCTGCTGCGCCGCCACCAGGTCGGCGCGACCTTCCTGTTCAGCGTCGGGCCCGACCACACCGGGCGCGCTATCAAGCGCATTTTCCGGCCCGGATTTTTCAGCAAGGTGCGCCGCACTTCCGTCGTTCAGCACTACGGCGTGACGACGCTGCTGTATGGCACGGCGCTGCCGGGACCCGACATTGGCCGGCGCGCCGGCGACACGATGCTCGCTGTGCGCGACGAAGGCTTCGAAACCGGGCTGCATTGCTGGGATCACGTCAAATGGCAGGATGGCGTCGCCGGCGCCGATGCCGACTGGACGGCGAGGCAGATGCGGCTCGCCTGTGAGCGCTATACCGAGGTGTTCAAGGAGCCGCCGCGCGTGCACGGTGCCGCAGGCTGGCAGATGAACGTCGATGCGCTGCGGCAGACGCAGGTCCTGGGGTTCGACTATTGCTCCGACGGTCGCGGCACGCATCCGCACCTCCCGGTGTGGAACGCCGAGCTGATACGCTGCCCGCAGCTGCCGACGACGCTGCCGACGCTCGACGAGCTGATCGGCATCGACGGCGCTACTGCGGACGACGCCGCCGGACGGCTGCTGGCGCTGACCGCGCCACAGGGGACCGATGGCCCGGTATCCAGCCACGTCTTCACCTTGCACGCGGAGCTCGAGGGTTTGCGTTTGGCACCCACGCTCGAGCTGTTGCTGAACGGCTGGAAGGCGCAGGGCTACCGGCTGTCATCACTGCGACGCCTGTACGAAACGTTCGAGCCGATGGCGCTGCCGCGCTGCGAGGTAGGCCTGGACCCGGTGCCGGGCCGCAGCGGCACCTTGCTGTGCCAGCGCCGGGAATTCTTAGGCGACGTCGATCTGGTCCGCGCCGCATAGCGGCGATAGCGCCCCTCGCGCCACCTTCATCAACCTTCCGGAGCAAGACTATGCCGAACACCAAAGTCGCCGACTTCAGCGCACCTTCGACCGCCGGAACGTTCCGCCTGTCCGAGCACCGCGGCCATCCGGTGATCCTCTATTTTTATCCGAAGGACAATACGCCCGGCTGCACGACCGAGGGCGCCAATTTTCGCGATCTGCACAAGGCGTTCGCTCGCGCCGGGGCCGTCGTCGCCGGCATCTCGCGCGACAGCCTGAAATCGCACGAAGGTTTCAAGGCAAAGATGGGCTTTCCTTTCGATCTGATTTCCGATCCCGACGAAAAGCTCTGTGCGCAGTTCGGGGTGATCAAAATGAAGAACATGTACGGCAGGAAAGTGCGCGGCGTCGAGCGCAGCACCTTTCTGATCGACGGCAACGGCGCGCTGGCGCGCGAATGGCGCGGGGTCAGGGTTCCCGGCCATGTCGACGAGGTGCTCGAAGCGGTCAAGGCGCTCTAGCGCGTGGCGGTCGCGGCACGCCCGCGCCAGGCGCAGGCCGCGACGTTCGTGTCCCCTTTGCACCACAACTGATGCGGTTGGCACGCCCCGGCGCCTACAATAGCTTGTGTTTTCGGCGTCAGCTGTTCTACGATGGTGCCAGTACACCGCTCAAGCTCATCCCCAAGGAGGCCCATGGTCGAGCGCAAACTTCGTCTCGCGCCCCAAGTCACCAAGATCAGCAAGACCCCTTCCTCCAAGCTGTTCGTGCTCGACACCAACGTGCTGATGCACGATCCGACCAGCCTGTTCCGCTTCGAAGAGCACGACATCTTCCTGCCGATCCTCACTCTCGAGGAACTCGACAACAACAAAAAAGGCGTCACCGAAGTCGCGCGCAACGCGAGACAGGCATCGCGCTATCTCGATGAGCTGGTCACCGCCGCCATCGCCATCAGCGACGGCAGCCTTGCCGCGGGCATCCCGCTGAAGCCGCAGAGCGGCGGCGCGGCGACCGGCCGCCTGTTCCTGCAGACCGAGGCGATCTCGACGACCTTGCCGCCGTCGCTGGCCGGCGGCAAGGCCGACAACCAGATCATCGCCGTGGTCATGCACCTGTCGCAGGCCCAGCCGAAACGGAGCGTCATCCTGGTGTCCAAGGACATCAACATGCGCATCAAGGCGCGTGCGCTGGGCATTTCCGCCGAGGACTATTTCAACGACAAGGTCCTCGAAGACACCGATCTGCTCTACAGCGGCATGCGCGAGCTGCCTGCCGATTTCTGGGATCGCCACGGCAAGGGGATGGAGTCCTGGCAGCAGGGCGGCAATACCTATTACCGCGTCACCGGTCCGCTGTGCCACAGCTTTCTGGTCAACGAATTCGTCTACCTCGAGGGCAAGGGCCCGGGAGAGACCCCGCTGTACGCGATGGTCAGGGAAGTCACCGGCCGCACGGCGCTGCTACAGACGCTTAAAGACTATACGCACCAGAAGAACAACGTCTGGGGCATCACCGCGCGCAACCGCGAGCAGAATTTCGCGCTCAATCTGCTGATGAATCCCGACATCGACTTCGTCACGCTGCTCGGCCAGGCCGGGACCGGCAAGACACTGCTAACGCTGGCCGCCGGGCTGATGACGACGCTCGAATTCAAGGTCTATTCGGAAATCATCATGACCCGCGTGACCGTCCCGGTCGGCGAGGACATCGGCTTCCTGCCGGGGACCGAAGAGGAAAAGATGAACCCGTGGATGGGCGCGCTGGAGGACAATCTCGATGTGCTCAACAAGACCGACGACGAAGCGGGCGAATGGGGCCGCGCCGCGACGCGTGACCTGATCCGCTCGCGGATCAAGGTCAAGTCGCTGAACTTCATGCGCGGACGCACGTTCATCAACAAATACCTGATCATCGACGAGGCGCAGAATCTGACGCCGAAGCAGATGAAGACCTTGATCACGCGGGCCGGACCCGGGACCAAGGTCGTGTGCCTGGGCAACATCGCGCAGATCGACACGCCGTATCTCACCGAGGGCAGCTCCGGGCTGACCTATGTCGTAGACCGCTTCAAGGGCTGGTCGCACAGCGGTCACGTGACGCTGACGCGCGGCGAGCGCTCGCGACTCGCCGACCACGCGGCGGAAATCCTGTAGCCGCGGACTCCGCGATGAGCCTGCCGTCGGAGCTGGCCGCCCGTGATTTGGACCGGCCCGAGGTCAGCGTCGTCGTGCCGGTCTATAACGAGGAAGCGGGGCTCGCGGCATTCTGGACCCGGCTCGCGCCGGTCCTCGCCTCTCTCACGGGCACCGCGGAAGTGATCTTCGTCGACGACGGCAGCAGCGACGGCACACTGGCGCAACTGCTGTCACTGCGGCATCTCGATCGGCGCGTGCGTATCGTCAGCTTGTCGCGCAACTTCGGCAAGGAAATCGCCTTGACCGCCGGTCTCGATCACGCCGGCGGCGACGCGGTCATTCCGATCGACGCCGATCTGCAGCACCCGCCCGAGGTCATCGGCGAACTCGTCGCGCGCTGGCACGACGGCAGCGATATCGTCATCGCGTTGCGTCGCGACCGCGCGACCGACGGCATTCTGCGCCGAGCCGGCTCATCGCTGTTTCACCGAGTTTTTGCGCGGATGACGACAGTGCCGGTGACCCGCGACGCGGGGGATTTCCGGCTGATGTCCCGCAAGGTAGTCGAGGCGCTGCGGCGGCTCCCCGAGCGCACCCGGTTCATGAAAGGACTCTACGCCTGGGTCGGCTTCCGTCAGACCACCGTGTCCTACGACATCGAGCCGCGGCTCGAAGGCCGATCGAAGTACGGCGTCTGGCGCCTGTGGCGGCTGGCGATCGACGGCATCACGTCGTTCAGCTCGCTGCCACTCAAGGTGTGGAGCGTCGTCGGCCTGGTTTTTGCGCTCGCGGCGCTGGGCTACGGCGTCTATCTGATCGCGCGCACAATCGTGCGCGGCGTCGATGTGCCCGGCTACGCCTCGTTGATGGTGGTCGTCCTGTTCCTCGGCGGCCTGCAACTGCTTTCGCTGGGCATCATCGGCGAATACCTGGGACGCGTGTACGACGAGGTCAAGGCGCGGCCGCTGTATGTCGTGCGGCAGCGCATCGGCTTCGACCGCGACGATCCGGGCGCCGGCTGATCCGGCGCGGCCGATGCCGACCCTGCTGCACAGGTTTGGCCGCTTCGCGGTCGTCGGCGCACTCGCGACCGCGACGCACGCGGCCGTGTTCGCCGCGGCGATCGAGGCGGCCCACGTGGAACCGGTGCTTGCTACGGCGCTGGCCTTCGTCGTCGCGATGCTGGCCGGTTTCGCGCTGAACCGGCGATGGACGTTTGCCGTCCGCGACGCGCCGGCCCAGCGGCTGTGGCGCTACGCCTTCGCCGCCCTCGCGGGCCTCGCGCTCAATACAGCGATCATGTACTGCGTCGTGCACCTGCTGCACGCATCGCCATATCTCGGCCTCGCGGCGGCGATCGTCATCGTTCCGCCGGTAAGCTTCACGCTCAATCATTTCTGGGTGTTTCGTCGGCCCGCGCCGCGAGGATGACGCCAAAGCGATGAGCTATTCGATCGACGTGCCGGTACGGCGCTATGCGACGGCTCGACGCCCGAGCCGAGCTGACATGGCGGTCGTCGGGGCATTCATGGCGATTTACATCGCCAGCAGCTATTTCGGCGCTGCCGGTCCGGATACGACCCGCGACGTCGCCGCGGCGCTGGCGATCCGCGATCTCGGCGCACTGCCGCTGCACGGGCCGCTGCTCGCCGGCACTGCGCACTTGGGACCGCTGTGGTTCTATCTGTTATCGCTGCCGATGCTACTGGCCCGCTCGTGGGTCGGCGTCGCCGTTTTCGTTGCCGTCATCGGCAGCCTGCAATTTCCGCTGGCTTATGCGGCCGGACGGCGGCTGATCGATCGGCGTTTCGGCATCCTCTGGTGCGCGCTGCTGACGCTGCCCGGATGGGGAAGCTTTCAGCTGGTCGGCTTTTCGCATACCAACATGGTGCCGACCTGCAGCATGCTGGCGCTGTACGCGCTGGTGCGCCTCGCGCAGCAGCGGCGCCCGCGCTGGCTGGTGGTCTCGGCGCTTGCATTTTCACTGGCGCTGCACGCGCATCCGACGACGATCGTCCTCGCGCCGATGATCGTCATCGTCGCGCTCCTCGCGATGCCGAACATCGGCGCGTTGCTGCGCTGGAGCGTGCTTGCGATGCTGGTCGCTCTTCTGCCGTTCGCACCGTTGTTCGCAGACCGGACCGCGGTGGCCGCGCCGCTGGCCACGCAAGTCGCCGAGTACGTCGGCAGCACGATGCAGGCGTCCAATCTGCTCGGCACCGGACCGTTGCTGTGGGCGACGCTGGCGCGCGGCCCGCGTATCGTCGCCGAGGCCTTCGTCGCGATCGTCCCCGGGCTACCCGTGGCCGTGGTCGTCGCGGTCCTCGCGCTCGAGCTGGCAGCGCTGGCCGGACTCCTGTTCGCGGCCAGGCGCCAGCCGCTGCCCGTCGCCGCGGCTCTGCTCGCGACCGTTGGCGCCGCCGCGCTGATCGCGTGGCTGCGCTCGGCGACGCCGTTCTACATGACTTATGCGCTGCTGCCGTTCGTCGCCGCGCTCGGTGCGCTTGGTCTGTACGGACTCTGCGCCGGCCTGCAACAGCGGGGCTCGGCGCTGCTGGGCGGCATCGTCAGCCTCGCGCTGCTGTTGCACGCCTCCTTCGCCGTCGGCATCGCCACGACGATCGCCTCGGGCGACGTCGCGCTCGATGTCGCATCGCGTCTCGACATCAAGGACGACGATGCGACGCCGGCACTGGCCGAGCCCTGGTTGCCCGCGCATGCGGTCGACGCCAGCGGCGCGTTGCTGTGCCGCCAGCAGGGACCGATCGTGCTGCATGGCGCATATGCCTATCTCGAGCACGTGTATCTCGGCTTGGATCACCGCCTGCATTGCGGCATACTCGACGTCCGTCTCGCGGGCATCGAGCCCGCCGCCGGCGGCCACCTGGTCGGAATCGCGCGGCCCGCATGGCGCGCGCTGGGCTGGACGCCGCCGATCACTCTCGGCGGGATTGGAGTGACGCATGCCGCAGAGGTGCTGTGGCCCACGCGAGGCCTGCCGCCGCCCGACGGCAGCGTCTATCCTCCGCCGCCGATCGCGCTGCTGCCGATGCGCTCCGTCGCTGTCGATGCGACCGTGCAGGGCGATCGTGCGCTGATCGTCGCCTTCCCCTATGTGCCGTGGATGATTCCGCCGCAAATCGAGGTCAGCGCCAACGGGATTGCACGCGCGCCGCTGGCGCGCGACGTAGCCGGGGCGGTCTATGCATGCCAGGAATGCGTTGGCGCCGCGGCGGTCGCGTGGCACCTGTCGATCACCTCGTCGGCACCCGATCGGGTCGATGTCGTCACGATCGCGCCACCGCGACGCGAATGAGCGCTCATGTTTGCGCCGGCGCACCATCCGGATGGCGCTCGCTGGCGCGATCCCTGTCGATGCTGTGCCTGGTCGCGATGGTCGCCGCCTGCAGCGAGGAGCCGACGCGCCCCGACCTGGGCCGGCTCTACCGGGTCGGCGACGTCGATACGACGCCGGTCATCGTCATCCCGGGCGTATTCGGCTCGCGGCTGCGCGACCGGGTCAGCGGCGTCGAAGTCTGGCCCGGCACGTCGAACGAAATCCTGTTCGGCGAGTATCGGAATATCGCCCTCGACTTCGACCCCGTCACGCTGCAGGTCCGGAGCGACAAGCTCGAAGCCTACGGCATTGCCGAAATGGCGCTGGGACACGACTTCTACGGCCAGATTATCGACACCTTGCGCCGCTTCGGCGGTTATGTCCCCGGAACACCCGGTACGGCAGCGCCGCAGGGCGAGCGCCGCTACTACATCTTTGCGTACGACTGGCGGCAGGACAACGTCGAAGCGGCGCGCGGGCTCGATCGCCTGATCGAAGCGATTCGTCGCGACTACGCCAATCCGTCTTTGCGGGTCGACATCGTGGCGCACAGCATGGGCGGGCTGATCGCGCGCTATTACCTGCGCTACGGCACCGTCGACGTGCTCGACGGCAGCGAGCAGCAGGTTACGCTCTACGGCACGACGCGCGTGCGCAAGCTGGTGCTGCTCGGAACGCCGAACATGGGCTCGGCCTCGTCGCTGCACGCCTTCCTGATCGGCGAGCCGGTCGGACTCAAGCGGATTCCGCAGGAAGTGCTGGCGACGCTGCCTTCCGGCTACCAGCTGTTCCCGCATCCGCTGGTTACCTGGCTGATCGACATCACCGGTGCGCCGCTCGACGACGAGCTATTCGACGGGGCGACCTGGCGCCGCTATCGCTGGTCGATCTTCGATCGCGCGGTCGAGGCGCGGATCCGCGCTGCGCGCGGCGCCGACGCCGACGCGTATATCGCGGCGCTTCAACGCTATTTCGATTACCGGCTCGAACGCGCTCGCCGGTTCATGTGGGCGCTGTCGACGCCGGAGCCGGCTACGCCGATCCGCTATGTGCTGTTCGGCGGCGATTGCACGCTGACGCCGGCGCGCCTTGCGCTGGAGTACGAAATCGAAACTCCGGTCGCGCGCCTGTATCCGGCCGACATACGCCGTCCGCTTGCGGGCGTGCGCTACGACGAGCTGATGCTCGAGCCCGGGGACGGCACCGTGACCAAGCCATCGCTGCTGGCGCGCGAGACGCTCGATCCCAGCGCGCCGCAGAACGAGGACAGCTTCATTCCGATCGCCTACTGGTTTTTCCTGTGCGAACGACACAACCGGCTTACCGGCAACATCAATTTCCAGGACAACCTGCTCAATGTGCTGCTGACCCGAAGTCTCCCCTGGGAGATGACGACGCCAGCTGCGCATTGATCGGACGCCCGTCAGCCCCGCCTCAGCGCCATCAGGCGCAGCGTCGGCGCGTCGACCAGATCCGCCAGACCGGTCTCCAGAATCGCTTTCCTGAACTCGATCGGCCAATTGGCAACGCATGGCGCCACGGGCGAGACGCTTTCGTCCGCCGTACAACCCCAGTGCACGTACCGGCGACACACCTCGGCTGCCTCTGCGTGCAGAGCAGCGAGGATCGCCGAGGGTTGATTGCCTCGGTGAAGCCGCTTGCAGTACACGGCGTCGCGGACAAATACCGGCTCGGCCCGTTGCAAGGCGCGGAGGCAGAAATCCCAGCCGCGGACATGGCTGTACTCGTGGAATCCGCCAAGCGCCCGAAACAGCTCGCGCGACACGAATAGATTGCCGGACGAGGCCGCGATATTCTGCGCCATCAGCGCAAATCCTATCGTCGGTGCGGCACCCGCGTCGCCGACCGCGCAGCGAAGATCGTAGACATAGCGGTTGTGCAGCGGATCGATGTAATTGCCAGCCGCATCGACGCACTCCGTTGACGAAAATCCCCACTGCGCGCCGGTACCAGCGATAGTCGTCACCATCCGGCGCAGACGATCTTCGCGCATGAAATCGTCTGAGTTCAACACACAGATGAACGTTCCGGTCGCCATCCCAGCGGCTTCGTTAACCGTCTCGGGCGCGCCCCGGTGGCGCGCCCGTTCGACAAAACGATGCGCGAACGGCGACTCATCCAGACATCGGCGGATCGCCTCGGCCGAGCCATCGTCCGACCCGTCGTCGATCACGACCACTTCCACCTGGCGATAGGTTTGTCGGAAGATGGACCGCAAGGCGGCTTCGACATACGCCACGTGGTTTCGACAGGGGATGACGACGCTCACGAGCGGCGCATCGAGGCTCACCGTCTTCGCGCGCGCGGCCTGTTCTGCGAGGTAGCCGTCGCCGGGCCCGGACACCGCGCCCGGTCCGGCCGGCGCCTCATCTGCCAAAAGCGCCGAAAGAAATCTCCGGTAAGACGCCGATTTCCAGCCGGTCAGATCCAGGGCCTCGAGAATGTGCGCCTTTGCCGGGCCGCGGTCACCACGCTCGCGGCACAAGTCCGCCAGCATGTACCGCGCGTCATGCCGGCCGGGATCGCGCTCGAGCGCGGCTTCATAGTCTCGAATTGCCTGGTCATAGCGGCGCTGTTGCCGGTGCGCCAGCGCGCTCGCCATGAGCTCTGTATGTCGCTCGCCGGCTGCGTGCGCCTGCGGCGCGTTCGCCTCTCCCATCTTTCCGTGGCATTCCTTGAAGCGCAACCCGCTTCCGCAGGGACAGGGTTGATTGCGCGCGGGCTCACTCATCGATCGTGTACCTGGCGTGCTCGCGTCAGAACGGTGTCCGCGAAATGGCGGCCGGTAGTTCGCAGATCATGGTGTCGTCGCACGTCGTCGAACGCCCCCTCCGCAATGGCCGAGCGAAGCACGGGAGACGCCACGAGCTTCTCGAGCGCGCCGATCCACGCGCCCGCATCGTTCTCGACCAGCATCCCCGTTCTTCCGTCATCGACCGTTTCCCGGAATGGCGACACATCGCTGTACACCCCGGGTACCATGCAGCCGCCGTATTCGCGATACTTGTTGTTGGTCTTGTACTTTTCGAAGCCGTCGCCGATAAGCGGAGCGATTCCGATGTGCCAGCGACGGGACACTTTGAACTCCAGATATTTGTCGTAGTCGTCGATCCATGGATGGAATACGACATTCGGCAGCCCGCCGAGCGCCTCCGGCATCCAGCCGATAAATTCAAACGTCACGCTGCGCCCGTATGCCCGCAGAAAGTGCTCGACAACGGGAACGATGAGTGCCGACACGCGCGGTCGCGGCGTCGTCGGATAGCCGATGCGAACGACAGCGTCTTCGGCATCCGTCGGCGGCCGATGCCGCTGCAGAAGCGCGGCAGCCTTGGCGACATCGAACCCCGGCGCCACGAATTCGGCCGGAATATCGGGAAAGCGAGACGCCACATAATCGCGCAATGGCTGCGACCAGGTCAGGACGACTGCGGCGTGCCGGACGAACGCGTCCAGCGTTTCGACCGTCGCCGGATGCCGGAAGAATTGCGCAAGTCGCACGTCGATATCGGGCGTGATTTCCCAGAAGTTATCGTCGACAAAATAGGCATAGCGCACGCCTTCGCGAGACAGGTGGTCGGGCAACCACGAATAGCGCGGGAAGCACAACCTCGAGACGATGACCGGTCTGCCCGTGACCACCGCTCCAAAAATATCCGGCGCGACCCTGACTTCCAGAGACGAGAAACCTTCGCGCAGCTCGCGCGCGACCAGATGTGTCGTCGGTATGTCGCTATCCGCGATGAGCAGCGCGCGATGCCCTTCTTCCGGTGACATCGTCAGGTCCGGCGATCGCGGACGCGATGATCAGGGTCGGCGCCGCCGGCACCAATCTCCAGAGCCAGGCGGCGGAGCTCTTCCGCCTCGAACAAGCCTGCCCAACCGCTGTTCAGGCAGGAGCAGACGAAATACATGCCCCAGGTCCGCATCGTCGGCGCCAGCGGATTCGCGCTGGCTTGCTCGCTCGACGCCCAGCGGAAGAACTCCGTCAGCATTCTGTTCGCCTCGCTCATTCCGCCGTCGCCGATTGCGCCGCTGATCGTGTTGCTATCGTGCAGGCGGTAGTAGTAGGTCGGTGCCGGGACAAACTCCGGCTCGGCGACGCGGACTGCGCGGAGACTGAACTCCCAGTCGTGGTTGTAGCGCAACGAGCCGAACGGTCCGATGCGCTGAAACAGCGCTCTGGAAAAGAAAAGATTGCCGCTGGAAATCGCCGGGTTGCCGCCGAGAAGCGAAAACCCGACGGTCGCCCGATCCGTAGCCGCGGCGGCCACGGCCGAGAGCGTCCCGGCGCGCTTGTCCAGTCGGGGGTCGACCGGGTGATCGCGGTCGTCGACGTATGCGGTCTGCGAAAATCCCCAGTGTGCACCGCTTGCCACGACATGCTCGACCATCAGCGCGATGCGATCGTCCGAAAACCAGTCGTCCGAGTTCAGGATATTGATGAATGGCGCGGAGGACAGGCCGATAGCTTCGTTGATCGTCGTGGTCGCTCCGCGATTCTCCCGGGCGACGAAGCGGGAGGGAAACGGCGAGTCCGCCAACGTGCGACGCGCTACCTCCGCCGAGTCGTCGGTCGAGCCATCATCGATGACAACCACTTCGATCTGCCGATACGTCTGCGAAAATACCGATTCGATCGCACGCTTGACGAAT
>Ga0207677_10000817_pt1 | contig 17805 bp, 18 predicted proteins | sample KBSMisM42_FD_184311 | JGI IMG/M metagenome (GOLD analysis project Ga0207677, IMG submission 184311) | Miscanthus rhizosphere microbial communities from Kellogg Biological Station, Michigan, USA - KBS Miscanthus M4-2 (SPAdes) (version 2) | ecosystem: Host-associated > Plants > Roots >...
AGGGCCATCGCGGCGACCTCGGCGGCCACGACCTCGGCGTCGTCCCCGGTGGCGAGACCCGGGCGCAGTCGGTCGCCAACGCCCTCGAAGCGGTGGGGACCGGATACGTCGCGATCCACGACGCCGCCCGTCCCCTGCTGACTCCGGAGCTGGTCGAAGCCCTCGTCGCCGACCTCGACGCGGCGCCCGACGCTGCCGGCGTCATCGCAGCCGCTCCGGTCACCGACACGATCAAGCGGGCAACCGCCTGTTCCTTTTCGGCGGATAGCAACGAAAAGGAACAACTGAAGATCGCGGCGACCGCGGACCGCAGCGAGCTCTGGGCGGCGCAGACGCCCCAGGTGTTCCGAACGGAGGCGTTGCGCGCGGCGCTTGCCGCCGCCGAGCGGCCGCAGGACGCTACGGACGAGGCGATGCTGGTCGAGTGGAACGGGGGCACTGTCCTCGTCCACCCGGTCGCCGAGCAGAACCTGAAGGTGACGACGCCGCTCGACCTGCGCGTCGCCGAGCTGCTCCTGGCCGAGCGCGCTCAGTCGCGCAGCAGCACGTAGACCAGAACCGTCGCGAAGCAGAGCTGGCCGACCCCGAGCGCGGTGCCGAGGTTCTTCGCGCCGAGGAGGAGGGCGAGGGCCGTGCCTACGACCAGGGCGAGGAGCAGTAGGAGGAGCTGACGGCCCATTCGGCGCGAAGTTTATGCTCGGCCCCCATGCTGACCGACTATCACCTGCACCTGCGCCCGGACGAGGACGGGACCACATTCGAGCGCTACTTCACCGCCGAGAACGTCGAGCGCTACCTCGCCGCCGCCGCGGCCGCGGGGATCGAGGAGCTCGGCGTCTCCGAGCACGTCTACCGCTTCCGCCAGGCGCTCGACCTCTGGACCCACCCGCTCTGGGTCGAAAACGCCGTCGACGACATCGACGCCTACTGCGAGTTCGTCCGCGGCACGCCGCTGCGGCTCGGGGTCGAGTGCGACTACGTCCCCGGCGCCGATGAGCGGATCGCCTCGCTGCTGGAAGCGCGCGACTTCGACTACATCGTCGGCTCGGTCCACTTCGTCGGCGACGGTGACGCCGCCGTCGACCACGACGGCTTCGACGTCTGGGACGGCGCCGGCGACGCCGACGAGATCTGGCGCCGCTACTTCGAGGCGCTCGCCGCCTGCGCCCGCTCCGGCCTCTACGACATCCTCGCCCACCCGGACCTGGTCAAGGTCTGGGGCCGGGCGCGCCCGCTTCCCGACCGCGACCTGCGCGCCTTCTACGAGCCCGCCGTGGAGGCGATCGCCGAGAGCGGGATCGCCGTCGAGATCTCCACCGCCGGCCTCCGCAAGCCGGTCGGCGAGCTCTACCCCTCGCGCGAGTTCGCCGCGATGTGCGTCGAGGCCGGCGCCCCGTTCGCCCTCTCCTCCGATGCCCACCTGCCCGAGCACGTCGGCTTCGAATACGACCGCGCGGTCGACTTTCTCGGCGAACTGGGAATAGACGAGATATGCGTCTTCGAGCAGCGCCGGCGGAGCACGGCCCCCCTGGGCAGCCGCGTCGGCTGAGCATGGTCGGTCTCGGCTACGACAGCCACCGCTTCGCCCCCGGCCGCCGCCTCGTCCTCGGCGGCGTCGAGATCGAGCACGACCAGGGGCTCGACGGCCACTCCGACGCCGACGTCCTCACCCACGCGGTGATCGACGCCCTCCTCGGCGCCGCCGGCGGTGGCGACATCGGGACGATGTTCCCCGACGACGATCCTGCCTGGAAGGACGCCGACTCGATCGACCTCCTGCGCACCGTGGTCGGCACGCTCGCCGGGCCGATCGTCAACATCGACGCCACCCTGATCTGCGAGCAGCCGCGGCTCGGCCCCTACAAGGCGGAGATGGAGCGGACAATCGCCGAGGCCACCTCCGCCCGGGTCAGCGTCAAGGCGACCAGCAACGAGGGCATGGGCTTCATCGGCCGCGGCGAGGGGATCGCCTGCATCGCCGTTGCCAGTGTCGATAGCGAATAGGCTTCGGCTGGGATGGCGGACGCGAAACTGAGCGTGGCGGGCCTGCGAGCCTCGGTCTCCGACTCGATCTTCGAGGTCAAGGTGCTGCGCGAGGCCGGCATCGTCGCCCCGATGCGCCCGGACAAGGCGCTGAAGATCGGCAGCGCCTTCATTCGCTGGGGCGCCTCCCCGGCCCTCGGTGTCACCACCGCGGCGATCCACCACCCGCACGAGCTGGCGATCGTCGACGAACGCGGTGCCCTCAGCTGGGAGCGGCTGCATCGCCGCACCAACGCCCTCGCCCACTCGTTCGCGCGGATGGGGATCGGTCCCGGCGACGGGCTCGGGATCATGTGCCGCAACCACCGCGGCTTCGTCGAGGCGACGCTGGCCGCGGCCAAGCTCGGGGCCAGCGCGCTCTACCTGAACACGATGTTCGCCGGCCCGCAGCTGGTCGAGGTGACCCGCCGCGAGGGTCCGAAGGCGCTCGTCTACGACGAGGAGTTCAGCGACCTCCTCGCCGGGGTCGACGAGTCGGTCACCCGGATCGTCGGCTGGTGCGACGGCGAGGTCGCCGAGCCGACGCTCGAGAGCCTGATCCAGGCCGGCGACGAGTCCGACCACAAGCCGCCCCCGGAAAAGCCGAAATTCGTCATCCTCACCTCCGGCACCACTGGCACCCCGAAGGGGGCCCAGCGCTCCAGCCCCGACGGGCTGATGGCGATCGCCTCGCTGATCGACAAGATTCCCTTCCGCAGCCGGATGACGATCGCGATCGCCGCCCCGCTCTTCCACTCCTGGGGCTTCTTCCACTTCGTAATGAGCCTGCCGACCGGCTCGACGATGGTGCTGCGGCGCCGCTTCGACCCGGAGGAGACGCTGAAGATGGCGGAGCAGAGCCGCGCCGACGTCCTCGCCGCGGTGCCGGTGATGATCCAGCGCATCCTCTCGCTGCCGGACGAGGTCCTCGACCGCTACAGCCTGCCCTCGCTGCAGATAACCTCGCTCTCGGGCTCGGCCCTGCCGGGCGAGCTGGCGATCGAGTGGATGGACCGCTTCGGCGACAACGTCTACAACCTCTACGGCTCGACCGAGGTCGCCTACGCGACCGTGGCCACGCCGGAGGACCTGCGCGCCGCGCCCGGAACGGCCGGCAAACCGCCGCGCGGGACGAAGATCTGCCTCTTCGACGAGAACGGCAAGGAGGTGCCGCAGGGCGAGGTCGGCCGCATCTTCGTCGGCAACGAAATGGCCTTCGAGGGGTACACCGGCGGCGGCGGCAAGGAGATCATCGACGGCCTCTACTCGAGTGGCGACGTCGGCCATATCGACTCCGAGGGGCGCCTCTTCATCGACGGCCGCGACGACGAGATGATCGTCTCCGGCGGCGAGAACGTCTTCCCGCGCGAGGTCGAGGACCTGCTGGCTGACCACGATGCGGTCGAGGAGGTGGCGGTGATCGGGGTCGAGGATGACGAGTTCGGGCAGCGGCTGAAGGCCTTCGTCGTCGTCCGTACCGGGCTCGAGGTTTCGGCCGGGGACCTGACCGCCCATGTGAAGGCGAACCTTGCTTCTTATAAGAGCCCGCGGGAGATCGAGTTTCTTGAAGAGCTGCCTCGGAATGCGACTGGCAAGGTTTTGAAGCGGGACCTGAAGGCCCGCGATAAAGAGACTTCGGCTTAGTTGGGGGGAGCCGGGTGAGTACCTCCCCGGACAACAGCGGGGAGGGTCCGGGGAGGTACTCACCCGGCTCCCCACTTGGGCCGTCGGAAATTGCGGGGCTCTTCGGTTGGAGGTTGGGGAAGCTTCCGGTGCTGGTAGTAGGTTGCGCGGGGATGGGTCAGCCCTTGGAGCAGCTGCAGCAGGTTGGTGAGGCGACGCGTGCTGTTCGTGGCGTTGCTGACCAGGCGCTCGAGTGGGTGAAGGTGAGTGAGGGCCGGGTTGTTGAGGCTGAAGCTCGGGCTGAAGCGCTGAAAGGTGAGCTGAAGGAGCGGGCGCTGCTGGCGATGCGGAAGCTGACCGCGGAGGCGCGGGAGCGGATCGCTGCCGAGCACAAGGCCCGCACCGAGGCCGAGGGGCGGGTCAGCGCCGCCGAGGGTGCCCGCGACCGGGCCGAGAAGAACTTCGAGGAGCTGCAGCGGCGCTCGCAGGTCGAGCGTGAAGAGATCATCGCCCACACTTCCAAGGCGCGCTCGGAGGCTGAGCAGGCCGCGGCGGCGGCGAAGGCCGAAGCCGAGACCGCGATCGCCGCGGCGCAGCGGGCCGCCGAGACGGACTTCAAGGTCAGGGTCGAGGAGGCGCGCACCCGGATCCAGGCTGAGGCCGACAAACGGATCGCCGCCGCCGAGCAGCGCGCGGCCGAAGCCGAGGCCGCCGCCGCCGAGTCCCACGAGGCCGCGGTGCGGCTGGAGACCGAGATCGAGAAGCGGGTCATGGCCGGCACCGAGGACGTCCGCCGCGAAGCGGAGGAGAGCATCAAGCAGATGCTCGAGAAGGTCGAACGCGAGGCCGAGGAGGCAGCGCGCCTGCGGGCCGAGGACCAGCTCCGCGTCGAGGCCGACAGGATCCGCATCCAGGCTCAGAAGCGCGAGGAGCGCGTGCGCGAGGCGACCGAGGACGAGATCAAGGCCAGCGTCGGCAAGGCCCGGCGCGAGGCACAGGCGGCGGCCGACGAGATCGCCCCGACCTGGCTCCGCGGCAACGAGTCCAAAGCATCAACCGCCGGCTACAGGACCTTTTGATCTAACCTCGCCTGCGCAATGCGCGAGGTGAGGATCAGGGACACGCTCAGCGGCGAGCTGCGCTCGCTCGAGTCCGGCTCGGAGGTCGGGATCTACGCCTGCGGGCCGACCGTCTACAGCCGCATCCACATCGGCAACGCGCGCCCGTTCGTCGTCTTCTCGCTGTTCGCGCGGTTCCTGCGCTCGGAGGGCTACCGGCCGAAGTTGGTCGTCAACGTCACCGACATCAACGACAAGATCTACGTCGCCGCGGGGAGCGCGGGGAAGGGATCGGCGGAGTTCGCCGAGGAGATGACCGCCGCCTACTTCGAGGACACCGGCCGGCTCGGCCTCGGCCGGCCCGACGCCGAGCCCCTGGCGAGCGAGACCGTCGCCGGGATCGTCTCCCTGATCGCGGAGCTGGTCGAGGGCGGGCACGCCTATGAGTCCGGCGGCGACGTCTACTTCCGCGTCCGCAGCTTCGACGACTACGGCAAGCTCTCCAACCGCCGCCCGGAGGACATGGACCAGGGTGAGGACGCCGGCTCGGCCTCGCTGAAGGAGGATCGCCTCGACTTCGCCCTCTGGAAGGCTCACAAGCCCGACGAGGACACCAGCTGGGACTCGCCGTGGGGACCCGGTCGGCCGGCCTGGCACATCGAGTGCTCGGTGATGGCCGAGCAGGAGCTGGGTGCGACCTTCGCGATCCACGGCGGTGGCTCCGACCTCGTCTTTCCCCACCACGAGAACGAGATCGCCCAGTCCGAGGGGGCCGGGCGGCCCTTCGCCAGGCTCTGGATGCATAACGGGATGATCGAGACCGACGCTGCCAAGATGTCGAAATCCGAGGGCAACATCTTTCAGCTCTCGATGGCGCTCGATGCCTATGGGCGTGAGGCTGTGGTCGCTTACCTGATCTCGGGGCACTACCGGCAGCCGCTTGCTTTTGGGGCTGAGCAGATGGAGGAAGCGGTTGCCAGGGTCGAGCGGCTGCGGAACTTTTTTCGGGAGAACCCGGTTGATCCGGCCGCTGGGCGGGACCAGGGGGAGGGGTCGCCGGGCAAACAGCGGGGAGGGCCCGGCGACCCCTCCCCCTGGCCCCGATTCGAGGCGTTCAGAGAGGCTCTCGCCGATGACTTCAATACGCCGCGAGCGCTCGCTGAGGTGTTTGAGCTGGTTGGGGAAGCGAACCGGGGTGAGGTTGCGAAGGGTTCCGCTGCTGAGGTGCTCGCGGTGATGTTGGAGCTCGTCGGTCTCAGCACCCTTACCCAGCCGGAGAAGGGTGCTGAGGGCGACGAGCGGGCTTCGGAGTTGATGGAGGAACGGGAGGCAGCTCGGGCTGCCAAGGACTTTGCTCGGGCGGATGAGTTGCGGGATCAGTTAGCTGAGCTGGGGTGGACGGTGCGGGATTCGGCTGATGGGCCCAGCCTGGTTCCGAAGACTTGATGATTGACTGCGCCTGATGGCGAACCAGTTCATCTACGGCCGCCGGGCGGTTGCCGAGGCGGAGCGGGGGCGGCGGCGTGTGCACCGGGTGCTGCGGGTGCCGGAGACGGCGCCCGAGGAGCTGGAGCGGCTCTGCGGGTCGCCGGACCACCAGGGCGTGGTGGCGGAGGTCGACCCCTATCCCTACGGCGACCCGACCGGGATGCTGCGGAAGCAGGGGGCGCTGCTGGTCGCGCTCGACCAGGTCCAGGACCCGCGCAACCTCGGCGCCGTCTGCCGCTCGGCCGAGTTCGCCGGCGCCGCCGGCCTCGTCATCCCGGAGCGCCGCTCGGCTGCCATCACCCCGGTCGTCTGCAAGACGTCCGCAGGCGCGGTCGAGCACCTCGAAGTAGCCCACGTCCGCAACCTCGCCGACTGGCTGGCGGAAGCAAAGGAGGCAGGCTTCTGGATCTGGGGCGCCGACGCCGAGGCCAAGCAGACCCCATGGCAAACCGACCTAACCGGCCCCACCGTCCTGGTCCTAGGAGGAGAGGGCAAAGGCCTCCGCCCCCGGGTGGCTGCCGCTTGCGATGACCTCATAGCCCTACCGCAGCTCGGACGCATCGAGTCATTGAATGTCTCGGCAGCCGCCTCAGCTCTCCTATCAGAGGCAATCCGCCAACGCACCACCTAGGCCGCTCGAAGCGGGGTCAGGGGGTCCCTCCCCAGGCACTCAACAGCGAGCCACAAGCGAGATGTGCCTGGGGAGGGACCCCCTGACCCCGCCCCCAAAAACCCCTCCCGATGCAAAGGCAATTGCAGAAAGTCGCAATTTGGGGTTGACAGAACACCGCAGTGCAGTAAAACTACCGCCGCAATAAGGGTGAACCTCAGGTTGAGGGGCGCCTTGGATGAATAGGGCGCCTCGGGGGAGGTAAGTGGCGCCACGACCCTTCAGCAAGGAGAAGGATCTGTGGCTCTGTCTACGCCTACGCAGGAATTGCCGAACTCGGTTGCCCAGCGCACCGGTCGCGCCCTCAACACTAACCCTCAAGTTGAGCTTGATGATCACTACCTCGTCGCCCTCGCCAAGGACGGTCGAGACGATGCCTACGACGCGATCGTCCGCCGCTACCGCGGTTTCGTCCGCCTTAAGGCTTCTTCGTACTTCCTCCTCGGCGGCGAGTCCGACGACCTGATCCAGGAGGGGCTGCTCGGCCTCTACAAGGCGATCCGCGACTACCGGACCGACCGCGAGTCGAGCTTCCGCAACTTCGCCGAGCTCTGCATCACCCGCCAGATCATCACCGCGGTTAAGACGGCGACCCGGAACAAGCACACGCCGCTCAACCAGTACGTCTCCTTCAGCCAGACCCCCGCCGCGGCCGGCGACTCGGAAACGACGCTCGACGAGATCCTGCCCGGGCCCAGCGTCCACGACCCGGTCAACCAGGTGATCGCCACCGAAGAGCTGGAGAGCCTCGTCTCCTGCCTCTCCGGCGTCTCCGGGGTGCTCTCGGAGCTGGAGAGCCGGGTCCTCTCGCTCTACCTCGACGGCCACTCCTACGAGGTGATCGCCGAGCGCCTCGAGTGCGACACGAAGACGGTTGACAACGCCCTGCAGCGGGTCAAGCGCAAGGTCGGCGCGCACCTCGCCTCGCGAGAGGTCGCCGCCTAGGCGCCCTGAGGCAGATCGGCGAGGACGTAATCCAGCAGTTCGCGCCCGTGGTCCGAGGCGACGGCAACGTCGTCGGCCTTGACTCGGACCCGGTGCAGCGACTGCATGCGGAGGACGTCGCCGTCGGTGCGGTGGTTGGGAAAGACGCCGGCGTAGGAGACGCCGAGCCGCTCCAGGTGGTCCGCGACGAGGGCGGTCGCGGGCCGCTCCAGCGGCAGGTCGATGTAGACCGCGTCGAGGTTCTCGCGGTGGAAGAGGTGGCGGCGCTCGCCGCCGATCGCCTCCTCGAGGTCCGCTCCGGGTTGCAGGACGGTGATCAGGGCGAGGTTGTGGTCGCGGTCGATCTCGACGTGAAGCTCGCTGCAGGGCGGTAGCTCACAATCCGCCGGCGGCTCGGCAACACGCCCGCGCAGCCGGCAGAGCTCGATCGTCTGGCTGACGATCCCCCGGTGGCGCTCCGGCGCGTAGACCTTGCGCTCGAGTCCGTCGTTCAGCTTCGTGTAGAAGAGCGCCGCCGACTGCCGCCCGGCTCGCTCGCCGGCGGCGTCGTTGGCGACAGTGGCCGGAATCCAGCCGAGCAGGAAGCCGCTCTCGTGTGCTCCCAGCTCGATATTGGCCTTCTGGCTGTAGGGGTGGGCGGCCGTTGCCTCGCTGTACATCCCGGCCAGCCCGCGCTCCTGCGCCCAGTCCATCAGGTAGCGCTTGGTGCGGGTGAAGAGGTGCTGCCCGCGGGCGGCGGGGAGGGTCACCGCCTGGCCCGAATGACCGACGGCATCACTCGCCGCCGCCAGGCTCATCCCGATGTGGCAGAGAAGGTCGCCTGCAGGGCTTTCGGCGATGCAGGCGACGTAGGTACCGGCGCCGATCCGGGCCCCGACCTCGTCCGGGTCGTACACCCACCGGACGTCATAAGTTTGACCATAAGCAGCCTCGATCGCGCCCGTCAGCACGGTACCCTCGTCTGGCTCCAAGAACCTGAACGTCACGTCCATTACGTACATCATCGCCACCACGCCCCCCTAGCTCAACCTGGGAGAGCGCCTCATTTGTAATGAGGAGGTTGTCGGTTCGATTCCGACGGGGGGCTTTCCGCAACTTTCACTCACTCCTCCGTTTAGCGCAAACGGTGTCCAGCGCTTAGCGGCACTTAACTCAAAAGGAGGCAGTGAAAGATGCGGCAGCAAGCAGGGGTAACGGTTAGCAGGGGAGAGCGGGGCCGTTTGCGTCTATGGGCGATCGCGACGGTGTGTGTGGTCGGCGCGATGGCAACGGCGAGCGCAGCGCAGGCGTCGGTTTTGAGCGTCGGCAGCGTCTTGCCGGAAGGCGCGACCTCCGAACCCTTCAAACGGGTGCAGACGCTCTTCAACACCGCTCTGCCGGAGTCGGGCGCGACGCTCGCCTCGCCGGTCAACGGTGCGATCGTCCGCTGGCGGGTGCAGGGCGCGAAAGGCGGCCCCTTCTTCCTGCGGGTGCTCCACCCCGACGGGAAAGGCAGCTACGAAGCGACGGCCACGAGCCAGGGAGCGACGCCGAGCGGGACCGGACTGGAAACCTTCTCGACCAACCTGAAGGTTCAGACGGGGGACCTGATCGGGATCGATCCCTCGCACGACACCGACGAAATCGGGTTCACCACCGTCGCCGGTGCAAGCTACGCGTCGATCTTCCCGACGCCGTTCGACGGTTCGGTTCACGCTCCGAGCGAAACGTTCGACGGTAAGGAGATCTCGCTCAGCGCGGAAATCCAGCCCGCCCCTGAAATCACCACGATCGCCCCGGCTTCCGGGCCGGCTACGGGTAACACCAAAGTGATCATCAGCGGCAAGAACCTCAACGGAACGACCGCCGTCACCTTCGGCTCCGTGCCGGCGGCGGCCTTCAGCGTCGAATCCGACACGAAGATCACCGCCACGGCACCGAAGATTGCGCGCCCCGGCAAGGTCGACGTCTCGGTGACCACGCTGGCGGGGTCGAACCCGGACACCCGGTTTGACGACTTCGTCTACAAGGCGTGCGTCGTCCCGGCGGTCAAAGGCAAAGGCCTGAGCAAGACGAAAACCCTGCTGAGGCGGGGTGGCTGCAAGCTCGGCCACGTGAAGAAGATCGAGGTCTCGGGCAAAGAAGAGGGCAAGGTCCTCAGGCAGGCTCCGAAACCGGGCAAGGTCCTCGCGCCCGGCGCGAAGGTTCGGATCACCCTCGGCAAGTAGGGCTCAGCCAGAGCTGGAGGAATCGCCGCCGAGAAGCCTCGCCTTCTCGGCGGCGAACTCCTCATCGGTGAGGATTCCCTTGTCGCGCAGGGACCCCAGTTTCTCCAGGCGCTCGAGGCGCGCGTCCTCGCCGGTCGGCATCGTCCTGGTCGGGGCCTCGGCGTCCGTCTCGTCGGCGCCGTGCTCGCCGCCGGGTCGCTTGACCTCCGGCAGGCGCAGCTTCGAAGCCTGCTCGCCGACTTTCTCGGTGATCGCCGAGTCCTTGACGGCGCTGACGACTTTGTCCCGGGTGCCGCCGAAGGTGTCGTCGTAGGTCGCCTCCGGGAACTCCTCCTCGGTCAGCCTGCGCAGCTCGTGGATTCCGAAGGCGGCCATCGCGGCGATGATCAGCGTCGTCAGCAGGGTCCGCAGACCCTGGGTCGGGCCGGTGAGGAAGTAGAAGCAGACGATGAGCCCGAGGGCGGTGTAGACGTAGGCGGGGTGGAGGCGGAGGGTCGGCGCCATGTAGCGACGGGTGGCGCGGGCGCCGTTGGTCGGCGAGGCGAGCCAGCCGGCCGCGAGGAAAAGGACCCCGACCACGATGATGGTCTTGGCGATGCTGGTCATCAGCGAGGTGCCGATGTCCCAGGCCGCTTCGCCCGCGCCGGTCGCGCTTTCGGCCGTGACCAGCTGGTCGACGACGATGCCGCCGGCGATGTGGCGGACGACGATCACCGCGAAGCCGGCGGCGATCAGGCCGACGCCGCTGAGCAGGACGGTGACCCAGCGCCCGTCGCGAGAGAGGTAGATCGCGCCGGCGAAGCAGGCGAGGGTGAGGATCGAGAGCAGCAGCGCCAGACCCTTGATCGCGACCGCGATGTCCTGCGCCGTCTTCAGCTCGTCGGACTTGAGGATCTCGACCTGGGCGGCGTCGGGCGGCAGTTTTTCGGCCAGGCTTTCGCCGATCCCGATCTGCTCGGCAAGGTTGGTGAGGAGGCTGCCGAGGTTGAGCTTGACTTCGCCGCCTTCGGTTTCGACCGCTTCTTTCTTGTTTTCGAGGACGGCGAGGAGCTGTTCGTGCGTGCTCCGGTTGGCCTGTTCCCAGAGGTCCTGGGCCGTCGAGGTTTCCAGCGCCTTTTCGGCTCCCTGCCCGGCCACCTGCCGCAGCCCCCCGGCCGCGGGCCCGGCCAGGTCCTTGGTGTCGCCGGGGAGGATTTCTTCCAGTTCTTTGCTGACGTCGACGTTTTCGTAGAGCTGGTCGACCAGGTAATCGCTCAGCGTCGAGCGGATCGTCTCGTTCTTCAGCAGCCGGCCGCTGGTGTGCACCCAGTCGTCGGTGTTGAGTGCCTGGCGCTCGGTCCAGATCGCGAAGGCGCTGAGGAAAGCAAGGACCGAACCGAGGATTACAAGCCCCCTGACCACCCGACGTCGTCCGCGGCTCATCGGCGGATGGTATACGTGAACCATGAAGCTAGAGGGGATTCACCACATCACTGCGATCACCGAGAACGCCCAGAGCAACGTCGACTTCTATGCCGGCGTGATGGGTTTGCGGCTGGTCAAGAAAACCGTCAACCAGGACAACCCGACCGTTTACCACCTCTTTTTCGCCGACGAGGCGGGTGACGCCGGCTCCGATCTGACCTTCTTTGAGTACCCCGGCGCCGCGCCGGGCCGGCCCGGCGCCGGGATGGTCCACCGTGTCGTCTGGCGGGTCGCCTCCGGCGAGGCGCTCGACTTCTGGGCCGAGCGCCTGCGGGCGAACGACACCGACTCCGAGCGCGACGGCGACAGCCTCGTCTTCTCGGACCCGGAGGGCCTCGAGCACGAGCTGCTCGTCGTCGAGGTTCCCGACCAGCCGCTGATCGCCGACCACCCGGAGGTCCCGGGGGAGATGGCGCTGCAGGGCTTCCACGCGGTCCGCGCTTACGCCGCGGCGCCGGGGGCGAGCGAGAGCCTGCTGCAGGCGCTCGAGTTCGAGCAGGTCGACGGCGGCTGGGAAGCGCGCGGCGAAAATCGCGGCGGCCTCTACCTCTACGACGAGTCTCCGCCCGAGCGCGGGATCCAGGGCGCCGGCAGCGTCCATCACGTCGCCTGGGCCTCGACTCCGGAGGAGCTGCTCGACTGGCGCGAGAAGGCGGTCTCCGGCGGCGCCCAGCCGACTCCCGAAATCGACCGCTTCTACTTCCGCTCGATCTACTTCCGCGAGCCGAGCGGCGTCCTCTTCGAGATCGCCACGCTCGGTCCGGGTTTCACCGTCGACGAGCCGGTCGAGCACCTCGGCGAGAAGCTCTCGCTGCCGCCCGACTTCGAGCACCTGCGCGAGGAGGTCGAACCGCGGCTGCGCCCGGTCGTCAACCCGCGCGTCAAAGCCCAGGGTTGAGCGCCGACTTCAGCTGGCGCGACGCCGGCCGCACCGTCGTCTTCCGGCGGGGCGGCGTGGCGGGCGCCGTTGAGATGCTGCGTGACAACGGAGTGGGGGAGTTCGAGTTGCTGAGTACGGAGCGGGCGATGGGGGATCTGGATGGGGCGGAGGCGCTGGCGAAAGCGGCTGACCGGATTTACGAGGTCGCATCAGGGCAGGTCCCGGCCGCCGCAGCCGCGTTGACGGGCGCACTCGCACCCCCTTCACATGCTGAGGAGGGGGTGCGAGTGCGCCCGCTCGTGGCGCTGGGCGGCGGCCGGGTGATCGACGTAGCGAAGGCGGTTGCTTCGGTCTCGGGGGCCGAGGTGGTGGCGATCCCGACTACGTTGTCAGGGGCGCCGATGACGGCGATCCATCGCGTGCCCGAGGGGGCGGAGGAACGGGTGCGGGGGATGGTGCGGCCGTCGCTGGTGATCGCCGACCCGGAGGCGATGACCGGGCAGCCGGAGGCGGAGATGAGGGCGAGTGCGATGAACGCGCTGGCGCACGGGGCGGACACGCTTTATTCGCCGATGTCGAACCCGGTCTCCGAGATGACCGCGCTGCGCGGGGCGGAGCTCATCGGGTCGGCTCTCGACGAAGACCGGGAGACGCGCGACCGCGCCGACCTCGCCCTCGGCGCGATCCTCTGCGGCTACGCGATCGACTCCGCCGGCCTCGGTCTGCACCACGTCGTCTGCCAGACGCTGGTCCGGGTGTGCGGGACGCCTCACGCCGAGACCAACGCCGCGATCCTGCCCCAGGCGCTGGCGTTCCTGGCCGAGCGGGCGCCGGAGCCGTATGGGCGCCTGGCCTCTTCGCTCGGCACGGACGTGGGGGGCCTGGCCGAGCGGGTGAGAGAGCTAGGGCGGCCGGAGCCATTGGGGGAGCTGGGGGGCGACGAAGCCAAGCTCAGCGAGGCGCTCGAAGCGATGTTGCAACGGCCGGAGCTAGAGCGGGTTCCGGGGCCGTCGCCGTCTCGCGCGGACCTGGAGCGAGTGGTTCGGGCAGCCTGGTAGTTCAGCCCCGGCCGCTTTCTTTCTTCTTCTTTATTTATCTATCCCCAGAAAGACCCGAAGATCAGAGGCAACCGCCTCCGGTTCGTCATCCAACTGATTCCAAGTCAGGTGGATGACGGAGTAGCCGTGGACGTGGAGGATGCGGTCGCGGGCGCGGTCTTCTCTGAAAGCACTGCGGCTCTTATGGCCCTGCCAGCCGTCCAGCTCGACGATTTGGTTCGTCCCTGGCCGATGGCAGTCGACCTGGAAGCGCCTGGAGCCGGCGGTGATCCATTGGTTGAAGGGAGGAACCGGCAGGCGGTGGGCTCGCAGGAACGGGGCGAATCGTTCCTCCAAGGGGCTCTTGCGCTCATCGATCGGTTCGTCCTTCAGGCCTTCGAGTGCGGCTCGGACCTTGCGGATGCCACGCCTACCGGGATAGCGCTCGATCAGGTCCCAGAGCGAGAGCCGGTCATGCAGCTCCCTGAATTCCGCCTCCCGCAGAAGCGCCTTCACCACCTCGATCGGCTCGGTGGCGGCGAGGTCGAAGATCGTCCGCGGCACGGTGGTGACCGGAATCCCCTCCTCGACCGTGACCTCATCAGGGGGAAGCGCTTTGTGGTGGCGCCTGATCCCGTCCCAGGAGCGGCTCTTGCTCGGGCAGGTCACGTCGATGGTCGTGCGCGAGTTGGGCCTGATCATCCAGAGCGCCGCGGCCGACCAGTGACTGAGGACGGCATCGGGGCCTGAGGCGAGTACGGCAGCCATCCAGCGTCCCTCTCTTTGCACCAGCCCGTGGCCCACCCGGTACACGCCCGCATAGAGGGGATGGAGTCGCCCGCTCCGCATGCGCTTCTCGATCGCTCCACCACTCCAACCCGCCTCCAGCAACTGAGTCCGCCCCACAACCCCGTACTGCCGCTCCGCCAAAGCGGCCAACCAGCGGTCGTCATCGCGAGACCGCGAAAACCCTTCCCCGGGGATGGTTTTTGCGGTCTCGGCGGGCACCCGCCTGAGGTTGCAGGGTGCGGTCTCAAATTTGGGTGCGGTTCGTGCCGAGTGTCTCGCTGAGTCTGGGCGTAACCGTGACTTCGTGGTCGTGTAGCGCTACGCGTGGATCCTGAATTGAGCCCGGAGCGGCTTGCCTCCTACCACGCCTATACGCGCAGGCACAGCGTCAACTGGCCGATGTACTGCCTCGCCAGGGCGTTCCTGCTGCCCTTCTTCCTCATCTACTTCCGCCTTGACCGGCGGGGGCGGGAGTACGGGCGCGCTAAGGGGGGCGTGATCGTCGCCGCCAACCACCGCAGCTTCCTCGACCCCTTCGTCGTCGGCGCCTGCCTGCCCTGGCGGCGGCCGATGAACTACATGGCCAAGGTCGAGCTCTTCGAGCGGCGCTGGCAGGGGTGGATGCTTTCCCGCCTGGGTGCCTTCCCGGTCCGCCGCGGCGAGTCGGACGAGGAATCGATGCTGACCGCGCGGATGATCGCCGAACGCGGCGGCGCCGTCTGCGTCTTCCCCGAGGGGACGCGAATCCGGCGCGGAACGCTCGCCAACCCGAAGCGGGGGGTGGGGCGGCTGGCCCTGCAGACCGGCGCCGTGGTGATCCCGACCGCGGTCCTCGGCACCGAACACGTCCGCCGCGGCTGGGCGATCCGGCCGCGCAAATGCAAGGTGCGGCTGGGGCCGCCGATGACCTTCCCGCGCGCCGAGGAGCCCTCGCCGGCGCTGGCCGAAACGGTGACCGGCCGGATCTGGCCCAACGTCCTGCTGCAGTGGGAAGACCTCGGCGGGCTGCCGCCGATGCGCCGCGCCGCGGTGATCGGCGCCGGCAGCTGGGGCACCGCGGTCGCGGTCCTGCTCGCCCGCGGCGGCCTCGACGTGCAGCTGGGGGCGCGGACGACCGAGCGGGTCGAGGAGCTGATCGAGGACGGCGAGAACCGGCGATACCTGCCGGGGGTGCCACTGCCGGAGTCGATCGACGTGCGGCCGGCCTCGGCGATCGAGCTCGCCGGGCTCGACCTGATCTGCCTCGCGATCCCGTCGAAGCAGCTGCCGCAGGCGGTCGGCGCGATCGCCGACCGGGTCAGCTCCCGCAGTGCCGTCCTGATGCTGACCAAGGGCCTGATCAGTCCCCAGGGCCAGCTCCCCTCCGACTACGTCGGCGAACGGGTGCGGGCACGGGGGATCGCCTGCCTCGGCGGCCCCGCGCACGCCCGCGAGGCGGTCTCAGGCTCCGCCGCCCTGGTGCTGGGCTCGGCCGACGAGGAGCTGCGGGTGCAGGTCGGTGAGGTCTTCGACCGCGCCGGGCTCGTCTGCGAGCGCTCCCGCGACGTCACCGGCGTCGAGATGGCGGGCGCCGCCAAGAACGCCGCCGCCCTCGCCGCCGCCGCCGCCGAGCCGCATGGCCTCAACGCGGCGGGGATCGCGGTCGCCGCGATCTGGCGCGAGTGCATCGACCACGCCGTCGCCCGCGGCGCCGACCCCGACACCTTCTCCGGTCTCGCCGGGGTCGGCGACCTGACCGCGACGATGATGGCGCCCTCGGGCCGCAACCGCCGCGCCGGCGAGCTGCTCGGGACCGGCACGCCGGCGGCAGAGATCCCCGGCAAGATCGGGCAGGCCTCCGAGGGTCTCGACACGGTCCCGATCCTCGCCGAAGCGGTCGCCTCCTCCGGGGTCGAGGCCGACGCCCTCGCCTCCCTGGCGGCGCTGATCCGCGGCGATTGCGACGTCGAGAGCTGGATCGCGACGTTGCGCGAGGTCGAGCGCGAGCGCAGGGCCGCCTGATGGTCACGGGGTCACGAAGCCTTGGCGTAGGCTTGCCGGGTGAGCGGCCGCGAGCAGAACGTCGAGCCGGCCGAGCTGGCTCCGGCGGCCAAGGCCGAGCTGGATCGCGCCTTCGAGGACTTCTACCGGGCGCACCTGCGCGACGTCTACTCCTACGCCTACTACCGGATCGGGAACCACCACGACGCCGAGGACCTGACCGAGCAGGCGTTCCTTCAGGCCTACCGGCACTTCGACCGCGCCCGGCGCGAGTCCGACGGCCGGCCGCTGCGCCCGTGGGTGATCCGGATCGCCCACAACCTCGCCTCGAACTACTACCGCGACCGCTCGCGGCGCCCGCAGACGCCGCTGGAAAACGCCGACCCGATCGCCACCCGGCACGACACCGAGGCGATCGCCGAGGGGCGCGAGGAGCTGCGTCAGGTGATCGAGCACCTCGACCAGCTCCCCGAGGACCGGCGCGAGGCTCTGATCATGCGCTTCGCGCTGGGCATGGACAACCGCGAGATCGCGCGCGCGATGGGGCGCTCGGACGGCGCTACCAAGGTGCTGATCCACCGCGCGATCAAACAGCTGCAGGAGGAAATGGAAGATGACGGAGCCGAGTGAGCGACTGACCGGCACCTGGGACGTCGAGGCGCTGCTGAGCGACGCGCTGCGCCCGATCGAGCCGCCGGAGCGGCTCTCGAGCCGGGTCGAGGACACCCTCGCGGCGGTCACCCAGGCCGCGGCCGAGGAGCTCTCCGACTGGGCCGACGAGCTCTCCGAGGCCGAGCTGCGGGCCCTGCGCGACCCGCGCAACTGGGTGCGGCCGGTGGTCGCGGTCGGCGCCGGCGGCGTCGCCACGGGCGCCCTGGTCCTCCTCGAGCTGCGACGGCGCAGCCGCCAGCAGAGCCAGAGCGGGCTAAGGGCGCTGACGAGCGGGCTTCGCTCGCGGCTTTGAGGTTCTGGTTCTAGGCATTCCCCACGCCGCGGCCAGCCCCAGCACCCCGACCAGGATGTTCAGCCACTCGGTCCCCCAGCCGACGATCGCCAGCACCAGGTAGATGAGACCGATGGCGAGCGCGTAGGTGCGGGACGAAGCGCCCGCGACGAGCAGCCCGAGCGCGCCGGTGGCGACGTAGAAGAGGTTGAGCCAGCCGTTCACGTCCAGCGCTCCCAGCGCCTCCTCGTAGGAGTCGAGCCCGCCGAAGGAGGCGGTGTAGAAGAAGCCGAGGATGCCGAGCAGGAGCAGGGCGGCTCCGGCCGCGGCGGCGAAGAGACGGGCGGGGCTGGGAGCCTCCATCGGCGGCGATTGTAGGCTGCGGAGCCCGATGGCCGAGACTTGTTACCGCCACCCCGACCGCGAGACCCGCGTCTCCTGCTCCTCCTGCGGGCGGCCGATCTGCCCTGACTGCATGACCCCGACCCCGGTCGGGATGCGCTGTCCCGAGTGCGCGAGCCAGCGGACGAAAGTGGTGCGGAACCCGACCGGCACCCCGGGGGGCAGCGCCACCCCGGCGACCTACGCGTTGATCGCGATCAACGTGATCGTGTACCTGGTGGAGATCGCCAACGGAAGCGGCGGCCTATTCCGCGAACAACTCAGCCGGTTCGTCGTCGACTTTGCCCTCTTCGGCCC
>Ga0207677_10000819_pt1 | contig 17787 bp, 13 predicted proteins | sample KBSMisM42_FD_184311 | JGI IMG/M metagenome (GOLD analysis project Ga0207677, IMG submission 184311) | Miscanthus rhizosphere microbial communities from Kellogg Biological Station, Michigan, USA - KBS Miscanthus M4-2 (SPAdes) (version 2) | ecosystem: Host-associated > Plants > Roots >...
TGAATCTGCCCGCTCTGGGACGCTTGATGCTCCATGCGCTCCCTTTCAGACTCCAGAATCGAGCGAAACGATTGGATGCCGCTGCCGAGTGTCACGATGCGTCGCACAGCCTTGCGACCGTGGGGGCGAACTATCTCCTTGGCTTGCTCTCTGGCCGATATGTAGCCGATACCAATGGCTATTGCCGTGCTGAAGGCAAAAGCAACGAACTGGAGCAAGCCGTTCTCAAGCTTCGTAGAGTTTCGGTTGCCAGTGACGAGGATTGTCAGAACGAGAAGAACGACGATCAGAGCAGCACCCACTATCAGCGGCCAGCCAACCGGAAAGCGGCGCTTTGGTGCCTGATCCATGCCAGCAACGTATCTAAAGCGCAGGCGGGCTAGTCGTCCAATAGTTCAGCCCGCTGGGCCAACTCTCTAAGCCGACAGCCCAGGCCGCCGGCAATTCCCTTCGCTGTACCCCATGTGGGGTTGGAATGGCCGCGTTCGATCATCGACATGTGGCCGACGGTGATGCCGGCCTCCTGGGCCAGAGCTTCCTGGGTCATGCCGCGCTCTTCGCGGAACTGGCGAATTGCTTTGCCTAGGGCGGGCTGGGGCTGGTCGGAGCGTCGCATTGAGGGACCGTCTCAAACGCGGGCGTCTTAGGCCAATGGTTGAAGCACTTGTGTTTGAGCAGAAGCTACGCTAGGGTCCTCGCCAACGACAACAAGTGCCCCCGCGCTGGTGGAACAGCCGGGGGCGTGGCACAGGAGGCGAAGCTCCCATGCACGACGACGATATCCGGCGGCGCGATCTGACGAGCGCCCAAGAGGACGAGATCATGCAGCGCTCGGTCCTCACGCAGGTCCTCTTCCTCCACCCCGCCCAACTGACGATCCTTGAGCTGTCTCTGCGAGTCGAGAGCGACCTTGACGATCGCGAGCAAGACGCTGTAGAGCGTGCTGTGCGCGAGCTGAGCCGCGACGGGCTGCTCAGTTGCGATTGTCGGCGCCTGGCGCCGAGCAGGGCCGCAGTGCGCTTCGACGAGCTGCTTGGCGGCGTCAGTTGAGCGGCGTGGCGGAGTGCTTCGCCGAGAACCTGGCAAGCGCTCGCAAAGGCGCGGGAGTCACCCAGGAGGAGCTTGCCTTCCGGGCGGCGCTTCACCGAACTGAGATCGGGCTGCTGGAGCGCGGGGAACGGGTGCCACGGATCGACACGTTGGTCAAGCTCGCCAGTGCTCTCGGAGTAGAGGTCGAGGAGCTTCTAGCCGGACTCATCTGGCAACCAGGCGACTTCCAGCCCGGAGCCTTCGAGGTCTCGATCAGGAAGGTCGCTCCCGAGGCCTGAAAGCCCTCCCGCAACCTCTCACGCCCTATCACTCCGCAGTGATCGCGACACCAACCGCGACCACCGACACATTATGAACCCGAACCGGTGTTCGCTTTCTGGACGGATGTCGCGAGGCATCTCGGCCTCCCCGTGGACGTACAAGGCGATGGCATCCACAGGCATCAAGCTCGACGCCGAGACGGTGGAGAAGATCGCCCGCCGAGTGGTCGAGCTGCTTGAACGTCGCGGCCTGCAGAAGCGCGAGCTGGTCGACGCGGCCGAGCTCGCCCGGCGCTTCGGGATCGAGCGCTCTTGGGTCTACACGCACGCAATCGAGTTGGGGGCCGTAAAGCTTGGCAGGGGTACCAAGCCCCGGTTGCGCTTTGACCCCGAAGTGGCGGCCCAGGTGCTGCGGAAGGTCGGCGAGGTCCCGGCGGCTGACCCACCCGCCCGCTCGGGTAAGCGGGCGGGTCAGCCTCGCGGATCGGAGGATCGCGGGGATCTGCTGCCGATTCGCGGTCAGGGGGAGAGCGGACCGCGCCCTGCGGCTTAGGTCGATATGCCGCGTCGAGCGACAGGGCAGGTAATCGAGCCGAAGGCGGGACGGAGCTGGGCGATCCGGTTCCGCGCCTACGGGCAGCGCCGGTACCTCGCGCTCGGCACCGCCGAGGAAGGCTGGAACCGCCAGCGAGCCGAAGCCGAGCTGCGCGGGGTGCTGGCCGATGTCGAGCGCGGCCTGTGGCAGCCCTACGAGCCGGCACCGGCTCCACAGACCGCCGAGGTTCCGACGTTCCACGAGTTCGTCACCGACTGGCTGCGGGACCGCGAACCGGAGTTGCGGCCGAAGACGATCAACGTCTACCGCTGGCTGCTGAGCGGTCACCTCCTCCCCCACTTCGCTCAGCTTCACCTCGATCAGATCGGCGCCGAGCACGTGGACCGCTACAAGGCGGCGAAGCTGCGCGAGGCCGCGCTCGGGCCGAACCAGATCAACAAGTCGATCGGGCTGCTGGCGATGATTCTCGACGCCGCCGGCGATTACGGGCACGTCGACGCGGCGCGTAATCCGGCGCGCGGACGCAGGCGGCGGGTCAAGCGCACGATGCCGAAGCGGCCGACCGTCGAGCCGGAGCAGTTCCCCTCCTTGCTCGACGCCGCGCACAGCCTGCGACTGATGGTCGGGACGATGGTAGGGGCCGGCCTGCGCAATGGCGAGGTCTGCGCGCTCGATTGGCCAGACTTCGATCCGGCCAGCGGCACGCTGACTGTCGGAGCCTCGAAGACCGAGGCGGGCGTCCGCCAGGTCGATCTGCCGGATGCCCTGCGCAAGGAACTCACGGCCTACAAGCTCCGCACCCTCTACAGCGACCAGGGGCCGATGTTCCGCAACCGCAAGGGCAGGCGGCAGAGCGTCAGCAACGTCGAGCGACGCCTGAAGACCGCGATCCGGCGGGCCAACGTGCGCCTCGAGGAGATCGGCCTGCGGCCGATCGACGAGGCGGTCACGCCGCACTCGCTGCGGCGCCTATACGCCAGCCTGCGCTTCGCCCTGGGCGACGATCCCGTGTACGTGGCGAACCAGCTCGGGCACACCGAGCCGGGGTTCTCGATGAAGGTCTACGCTAGTGCTGTGCGCCGCCGCGCGAGGCTGACGGGCGTGGCGCTTCGCGAGTTCGACGCGGCCCTCGAATGGGCAGCACTGGGCAGCGGAGAGCCGGTCTCGGTCGATTCAGAGCCAGACGCGGGTGGCGAGCAACAGCCGGAAACGGCTCAGCAGAGCCTTTTCCGGTAACCCGCCCCGATAGCTCAGCTGGATAGAGCGACTCCCTCCTAAGGAGTAGGCCCCAGGTTCGAATCCTGGTCGGGGCGTTTGCTTGCCCGGAGCCGCGTAAAGCGACCTCGCTAGCGCTAAGGTGAACCGGTGGGCAAGGGCGGCTCCAACTCGCTCGCCGGCGGCTCTCCTTCGGCCGCCCCAGCGGCCCGGCCGGGCCGGGTGTCCGATCCCGGACGGGCCTTCGAGGAAGTTTGCGCGGCGGTCGCCGCCGGCCTGCGCGCCAGGCTTCCCGAGCTCGAAGCGAGCCTCGCCGGCTTGATCGAGGCGATCTCCGACCCCCGCGACGACTCCGCCTACCTGGGCAGGCTGCCCAACGTCCGCGCTGCGGTTCTCGAGTACGTCGTCGAGGCGCTTGAGGCGAGCGAGCGGCAGGAACCCGCCGTCCCCGCGGCCGTCCTCGGAGGTGCGAGGTCCGCGGCGCGCTCGGGCATCGCCCTCGACACGCTGCTGCGGCGCTACGCGGCTGGCAACGCGCTGGTCGGCGACGTGCTGGTAGAGGAGGCGGAGCGGGCTGGGGCAACCGGCACCGATCTACGCAGCCTGTTGCACAGGCAGGCCACCATCTTCGACGGCCTGCTGGAAACGGTGAGCGAAGAGTATGCCCGCGAGACCAGGAGCCGGCCGAGTACTGACGCGGGCTGGCGCCACCGCTACGTCAGAGGGCTACTCGCCGGCCGCCTTCCCAGCGAGGAGGTGGAGCTCGGCTATGACCTCGAGGGCTGTCACCTCGGTGTGATGGTGAGAGGCGACGGGGCGGAGGAGGCGATGCGCTTCCTCGCGAAGCGGCTCGACCGGCTGCTCCTCGCCTGCAAGCCAGAGGAGGAGCCGGCTTGGGCCTGCTGGCTCGGCGGCAGGAGCCCACTGGAGGTCGGACCGGTGCTGCGGGCGCTGGAGAACCTCTGCCCGCGAGGCCTCCTCGTCGGCCTCGGCGAGCCGGACATGGGGCTCTCGGGCTGGCGACTCAGCCACCGTCAGGCCGAGGCGGCGCTCTCGATCGCCGAACGCAGGGAACAGCCGATCGTCCGTTACGCAGACGTCGCCGTGCTGGTGTCCATGCTCCGCGACGAGTTGGGCGCCGTCTCGCTGCGCCGGCTCTACCTGGAGCCGCTGGAAGGCGGACGGGACGGCGGCAAGACGGCGCGGGAGACGCTGCGCGCCTACTTCGGCAGCGACCGGAACGTCTCCTCGACCGCTGCCGCCCTCGGCGTCGACCGCCGTACGGTGGCCAACCGGATCCGGGCGATCGAGGAGCTCTTCGGCCGTCCCCTTCGCGACTTCGCGACGGACCTCGAGACCGCGCTGCGCCTCCTCGACTGACCCGACCGGCAGCGTTACCCAACTTGCCGAATCGGCGCCCCATCTTGGGGAAGCGGCATCAGCGCTTCGTCGGGAAGATTTGGGAGAGTGAGACGGAATACAGGCAAGAGCGCCAAGTGGCGGCGCCTGGGCTGTGTCGTCGCGGCGGGGGCGATCCTCGCGGGGATCGTCGCGACGAGCGCTCTGGCGAGCATGACCACCGTCCAGGTGGGCAACCTGAAGCTCACCTTCGGTGGGACCGTAGCTCCCAAGGCACTGCCGAGGAGGAAGCTGGCGCCGATCGCGCTGTCGGTCAGCGGCAAGATCCAGACCACCGACGGCACCCACCCCTCGGCGCTTCGCGAAGCGATCGTCGAAGACGAAAACGGCGCCGTCAACGCCAAGGGGGTGCCGGTTTGCCAGGCCGGGCAGCTGCAAGCGCGGGACACCAGCGCCGCGATGAAGGTCTGCGGCAAGGCGCTCGTCGGACGCGGGGAGGCGGGCGCGGAGATCGCCTTCCCCGAACAAAAGCCGATCGAGGTGCCGAGCCCGCTGCTGATCTTCAACGGCGGCACCAAGGGCAACAAGACGACGATCCTCCTGCACGCCTTCATCACGGTGCCGGTCCCGGCGGCGATCGTCACCACGATTACGGTCACGCAGACCCACAACAGGCTCTACACGGTGTCGAAAGTCCCGGTGATCGCGGGGGGAAGCGGGTCGGCGCTTGACTTCCACTTCACGATCGGCAAGAAGCTGTTCTCCTACAAGCACCGCAAGCACACCTACCTAGAAGCGAAGTGCCCGAACGGTCGCTTCACCCCCAGGCTCGTCAAGGCCGTCTTCAAAAACGAGGCGAAGGTCGAAGGCGTCGGGCCCGAAACGGTGCTCTCGGGCCGGCTCGTCGTGCCCTGCACGCCGAAGGGGTGAGGGCTCCTCAAACGAGGGGTGAGCCGGGCCAGGTTTTGTAAGGCGGTCGTCGTTGAACCAGGCGACGTACCTCGACTACGGCCAGCTCGCCCGGCCCAGCAAGCTGATCCACATCGACATCAAGAAGCTGGGCCGGATCGGCCACTTGGGGTCGGCCAATCGGATCACGGGCCGCAAGAAACGTCGCACCAAGACCCGACGCCACCCGCCCTTGCTTGCAAGGCGCTCGGGTCAAGCACCTACGCACCCAGCCCTACCGGACCTCAGATCATGGAAAGGTGGAGAGATTTATCCGCACGATGCCGCGTGAGTGGGCGTATGCAGCCGTCTACGGCAACTCGCCTGAGAGAGGGCCGTGGCCCTCTCTCGGGCCGGGTCGAGCGCTACACCTTCAGGCGATGACACGGCGCCTCCCGGGGCGCAACCTATTCCCACCGCTCCCCCAGCGTCACCTTGTCCGAGGCCGATTTGGCCGTCGAGCCGACCGCCGTGCAGGCACTCGTCGGAGTGCAGGAGACGCCCTTGAGCGCGTTCAGCGTCCTGCCTTCGGGGTTGGGCGTGCTCTGCACGGTCCAGGCGGTTCCGTTCCAGGTCTCGGCCAGGGTCTTTTCTTCGACCGGGACCCCTTCGGAGCTGACGTACTTGCCGACCGCGTAGCAGGAGGTGGACGTGGGGCAGCTCACGCTGCTCAGTTCGACCGCGCCTTTGGCCGCGGTCGGTTTGGGAACCGTGAGAACGCTCCACGTACTGCCGTTCCAGGACTCCGCGAAGGCCTTGCGCGCTTCGCCGCTGGGCGTGTAGCTGCCCACCGCCATGCAGGCGCTGGCGGAGTTGCAGGAGACCTTTTCCAGGCGCCGTTCGGTGCCGGCAGGGTTGGGTGTAGAGACGATCGTCCATTCGCTGCCGTTCCAGGACTCGGCGAAGGTTTCGCCTTCGCGCTTGCCGACCGCCTTGCAGGAGGTGATCGAGGGGCAGGAGACGCCGAGCAGCTGGGCGGAGCCCGATTCGGGGTTGGGCGTCGTCTGGATCGACCAGGTGCTGCCGTTATAGCGCTCGGCCAGGGTCTTGGTTTTGCCTTCTTTGAGGTAGGAGCCGACCGCCGTGCAGGCCGATTCGGAGGTGCAGGAGACGTCGTTCAGGCGCACTTCGCTACCGCCCGCCGGCTGAGCCAGGCTCAGGGCCCCGTTGCTCCATTTCACCCCGAAGACGCCGACGTAGTACCAGCGTTCGGCCGCCGCGGTGGAGCTCGAGCCGCTGCCGGCCTGCCCGACGGCTATGCAGGAGGTGGTCGAGGGGCAGGAGATCGCCCGCGAGGTGTTCGAGAGCTTCTTGAAGGCGAGTTCCCATTCGCTGCCGTTCCAGACCTGGGCGAATGACTTTTCCGCGTAGGTGTCATAGCCAGCCGCGACGCACAGCGTCGAGGAGGGGCAGGAGACGCCTTCGAGGCTCGATTCCTTGGCTTCGGGGTTGGGGGTGCTCTGGGTGGACCACTGATGCGTGAAAAAGCTCTGGTCTTCGCCATAGGTCACGCCAAATTCATTCGTAGCCACCACGCGGAAATGATATCTGGTACCCGGTTTTAGGCCACTTAGCAGCTGGCTGACCTCCAGATAGCTCATGCCGGAGCCCAGAGCTTTGTCTGGCACGGGAACTTTCGTCCCATGCGCCGCTCCCCCCGCTTTGTATTCCGCCGTGTCGTATTCGAAGTGGTAGTCCGTATCAAAATCCTGCGCATTGACTCGCGCCTTCAGAGTCGCTGACGTTGAATCAACCGCCGACGCGGGGTCGGTGACGGCAACCGGCTTTGACGCCCCATACCCTACGTAGAGAGGCTGTGGCGCCAGTAGCCTAGTTTCGCGAGGAATCAATTCTGCCCCCCCTTCGGGACAAACCCCTCGTGGTTGCCGGAGTACAAATCCCTTACTCGCCAATCTCGTTTCTTTCCATCCAGGCTGGGATTCAATATAGAATTGACCACCCACTTCATACGTACAGTTCAGTTCCAGCGATCCGCTGCAACTTACGCGAACACTTTCGTTCCCTTCGCCTCCCAGTGTCAGAGACCCGGTAGAGTCGCCCCCCTCTTCTGGACTGCCGGTACCCCAGTAAAGTGTTGCGCTGAGCGAGCCCTGAACGGAGGGGCTGCAACTCGCGCTAGGCGAACTGTCTTCACAATGTTCCATTGCCCAAGACGTGGACGTAAGTTGCAACGGTTCGCCGGTGGCTGCCGACGATTGGAGCTTCAGCGTGGATGTGCAGCTCACACTGACAGTCGGAAACACAAAGTCGATCTCTCGGCTATACGCTTCGAGCGTCGTTCCACTGGGGTAGCGATTGTCGCGAGCACAAAGGGAGTTGACCTCGGCCACTCTACAGAGGGTCGCCGAATAGTTGGCCGTGGCGAAAACCTGATCGCCTCCGTAGCTCTTTTCGCCCTTGTCGTTCACCGCCACTACGCGGTAATGGTATGTGGATTCTGGGCTGAGACCTTCCAAGACCGAGCTCACCGGAGTTTGACTACCTCCGTACCCAGAAACCCCGCGGGGTTTCGGCGCGCTGTGTCCATATTCGGGCGTAGGACCGTATTCGAAATAGAATGCGGCATAATCCGCATGGGGCGTAACGGTGCCGTGCAGCACAACGGTTTCCGGACGTATCGACGTGGCTCCGCCGGTTTCCGCTTTGGGTGGTTCAGTTGGCATGCTCACCAGGAAGGGATCCTCTGGGCCGCCGACGTCCCAATGTTCGGCTAGCCATGTGCCAGGTTTTGGGACGGTGTTGAAGTAGGTGTCATATTGACAGTCTATGGGGAACGATGTCGGGAAATTGTATTTATCTGCCGGACAGCGGGCTTCGGTCCTGCCACTCCAACACATGACATCGGTTCCATCATTACAATGCCCCGATCCGTTTGAAAATGGCGGAGGCGGGTCACCGTACTGGACGGCACCAAGGGTATGGAATAGCTCATGGATCGTCGCGTGGTCCTCCCAGGCCGCGCGACCGACCATCCCCACCTCCGTGAATCTGGCGCTTGCGTTTTCGCGGCTTTTTTCTCCGCTTGTCAAGTATCCTTCGGCGACGGCAGGGCCATTGGGTTCGGGGTCGCCGTCGAAGTCGAGGTACTTGACGGCGTCGCCGCCTTGGGGCCTACCGAAGAGCTGACCCGGCGCTGCCGTCGAGATGAATTCCCATTCTGTGGGGCTTACTATTTCGTTTATCGAAATATTCCCGTTAGCATCGCATTCCGTCGCCATGCGGACTTCTCGTGCACCGTTGCTCGAGAGGCGCGCTTGGTCGGCTATCTTCCAGTTCATCCGCCGCACGATGCTTCGCAATTCTTCTTTCGGCGCAATGGTGTAGGCGCCAGGGGGATGGCTGTAGACGACTACTATTCGGTTGCCGGAGGTGCGGCAGATGGGAGCAAGTTCATTTTGCGGAAGATCGGAGCTTCCAAAAAAAGTCTCACCAAAGCTACTGATGTCACCTTCTTCCTTTCCGCCAATCGAATCTTGATGCACAAAGAGTGGCGGCTGGCCCGGCCTTGTCACTTCGTACTCGCCTTTCTTGGGGACAAAGCGGTAGGTCGTGTCGCCGTGCCGCTCGAAGTCACCCAAACCCGGTATCCGCCCGGAATCTCCTGGGCGCTCGTCATGCGCTGAAGCAAGGCCGCTGCACTGGCAGACCAGGCAGACCGTCATGATGATCATGCCAGCGAGACGAAACGTCTTGGAGCGCGATCCTCGTCGAACGGTGGTTGGGTACATCGGCCTCCTCCTAGCTAACGACTAACGAAGTCTCATCTGCTTCTGAATTTGCACAAGAGGATCTTGTCTGTTGCTAAAGCGCAGGTTCTTTCCATGTGACAAAAAATGAGGAGACAAATTGACCACTTGGAAAGGATGACCCTACGTCGCTACGGGCCAGCATTCTGAGGACCGCGATAACAGTCGTACTGCTCCAGCATGAGTGCCATTTCGATATCAGTGGCGCATGCGCTGAATGGGCGGGCGGGAAGGAGCTGCTCGATGACGCGAAGGCGGTTGTTGACAGTCTGGCGCGTGACTCCAAGCGTGGCGGCAGCGGACACGCAGTTTCGCTCGGCTGCGAAGTAACTTCGCAGCGTGTTCATTAGCACCCGGGAGGACTCACCCTCACCCGCCAAAGGCTCGAGGTAGAGCTGGCGCAGAGAGGTAGTGAGCAGGTCGTCCTGAAGTACTGAGGCAAGTAGGGCGACGTCGGCGTAGTGGACGACTGGGTGCGAGCCGCGGATAGCGATGGGCAGGGCGGCCTCAGCTTGACAGTGGCTGAGGCGCCAGCCGGCAAGGCCCTGACCGGAGACACCGAGGGCGAGGAGCAGCGTCCGCGGCCAGAGGGTGGAGAGATGACGCTCGAGCTGCTCGGGGTCGACCTGCCGCCGGGCGCCCAGCCAGCCCCAGAAGACGCCGACCCCGCGCCGCAGAGACAGCAACCGGCGGTCGAGGGAGTGGGCAAGGTCGCGAATCGCCTCCTCCGCCCCATCTCCCTGTGTCACCAGGGCAAGGTGGTGGCCCTCGAAGTCATAGTCAAGTCCCGACACGTCGACCATCTCCCCAGCGAGCAGCCGCTCGATCTTCTCCGCCTTACGACGCTCTGTGGAGGAGGGCCGTTGGCGACACTCTCTTACGTGCTCCTCTGAGACCGCCTCCAACAACCGGTCAAACAGCGCCGCCTGGGTGCGCAACAGCTTCTGCAGGGCCGCCCCCCTCAAGAGCCTCCCCCCTTCTGCCTCTTCGATCAGGAAGTCCCCAAGCAGCGCATGGCCCGCGAAGTAGCGGCGCAGGACCGTGTCGAGGCCGATGCCCGCACGGGCGGCAAGGCGGGCCTGAGCAAGCAGGACCGGCGGCGGAGGCTCGCTTCGGTCCTCACCCAGCGCGATCGCGGTAAAGCCGTAGTCAACGGCGGCGGTAACAGCGGTCTTCAGCCCTTCGGCGTAGGTCGGATCAAGGTCGGTGGTATCCGATACCGAGTAAACCCGGGTCATCACCGCCGCTTCGATCTCCTCGCGACGGCGCTCCAGACGCGAGGCGAGCTCCGCCCGCGCCTGCTCTACCGTCTGCGGGCGGGGCTTGGCGCTCACCTTCAAGGCCTGTCCCCTAGCGGTAGGCCACCAGGAAGAACGGCGCTTCCACGTTCGCTCCTCCGTTCCAGGTCTGCACCTCGACCTGAGGGAAGGGACAGGAGGCGGCACCGCCGATCCGCACGAAGGCATCGGTGGAGCCGATGCCGTTGAACTGCGGCGTGACCTGGGCGCCGACGGGAGTAAAGCCCGAGACCGTGAGGCAGTAGACGCCGGCCGCGATCTCTTCGACGGCGGCGATGCCCTTGGAGGAGGCGGCGTCGAGTTTGCCCGCGGCACTGACCTTGGCGTAGGCGGCGGGGTTGGCCGCCTCGGCGAAGGCGGCGCTCTGGGCGCGGGCGGCGGAGGGGACCTCAGAGAGGGTTCCCTCCTCGACCTTTGCCCCGGTGACGGCGCCGTCGGCGAGCTTTTCGGTGATCACCGCGGAGTTGGCGAGCTTGGCCGAGGAGACCGCGCCGTCGGCGAGCTTGGCGGTGGAGACTGCGCCTTGGGCGAGCTTGCCCTCGACCACCGCCCCGGCCGCGATCTTGGGCGAGGTGACGGCGTTCTTTCTGATCTTGGCGGCGGTGATGGCTCCCGGCCTGAGCTGTCGCTCCCCCACGGACTTAGGCGCCAACTGCGAGGCGGCATAGGCACCCGAGGTGGTGAGGGCGAGAATCAGGGCGAGGCTCGAGGCCGCGTTGGCGTAGGTGAGGTGGCGCGGGCGCCTCATCGGCTGCCCCACGGACACAGGATCTGGATCCTCCATGTCCCTTCGCCCTCGACCAAGACGAAGCTGGCGGGAAAGTGCTGCTCGAAGGGCTCCATCCGTGCGTCTCGGCCGACGACTCGCGAATGTCCCTGGCCGCAGGCCACCTTGCCGGCGCGCTGCAGGGCGGTGATCTCGATCTGGATGCGGGTTCCGCCGGCGGTGAGCTGAGCGAGAACGGCGGCGATCTCCTCCATACCCCGAATTGCGGTCGCGTCGGGTGTGATGAGGCACGCCTCGCTCGCAAAGCAACCGGCGGCCGCTCGTGCGTTGCCCTCGGCTATCGCCAGCGAGAAGGCGTCGATCGCCTCCAGTGGGCTTGTCGCGGCACGCTCCTCCAGTTGCGCGACGGTGCTCACCCCGCCACCTCGCAACTGCGGCTCAGGGTCGTGCCCAGCGAGAGCCCGCCGGCGAAATCGAAGCTGGTGCGGGTGAGCGGGAAGCTGCCGCCCTTGAAGCCGGCGGGGGCCGGGCAGCCGGCGCTCAGGTAGCTGTGGGTGCGCCCCTGGGAGCGATAGGTGCGCCCCAGGGTCATCGAGACCCTGGTGATGTTGCCCCATTCGCCCGCCACCTGGGGCAGGTTTGCTTCCAGCAGCAGGCCGTAGGTGCCCCTGGTGTGGGTGACGGTGAAGGGCAGGGTGTAGGAGATCGAGGCGGGCTGGGTGCCGTAGATGTGGGCGAAGATCGCCGGGCGGCCTCGCAGCCGCCCGTTGAAAGCGAGCATCTTGCCCTTGGAGGGGAAGGGGGACTGTTCGGGCAGCTTGACGTTGGCGGCGAACTCCCCGGTGCCAACGAGGGAGGGGCCGCAGGCTTCGAGCGCCTCCTGGTTGGTCGAGGGCTGGATGTGGCCCACCCTGCAGACGGGCAGACCACTCAGGTCCAGGTGCCCGTGGGAGTTGATCGCGAAGGAGAGGTGGCGCAGCTGGGGCAGGGCTCCGCGGTGGGTGGCGGAGATCCGCCCTTCGAGAGTGACCGAGACCGGGGCCTGGCCGCGCCTGGGCAGCGCCTTGGGGGCAAGGTGACCCGAGACGACGACCTTGGCCGGGCCCTTGACAACCGTCTCGGCGACGGTGGGAGCCGAGGAGGCAAGGGTCAGCCCCGCCGCCGCCAGGAGGGCCGCGGCGGGGCGCCAGAGCCAAGGGAAGGTGCGGGCGCTCATCGGCGGCGCTTTTTGCCCTTGTGGCCCTTCGCCGCTTTCTTGCAGCTGCTGCCCAACAGCGGTCGCAGCGTCGCCGTCTTGCCGTTTTGGGCGACGAAGTCGCCGGTCAGGCGGTGCTTGCCGACGCAGAGGTTGGTGCTGTTGACGATCAGCCCCTTGGCGCCGCCGGGGAAGCGGGCGATCACTTCGGTGAGCGGCGCGTCGGGGACCGCTTCGAAGCTGGCGCGGATGCCGCCGTTGACGGAGTCGATCTGCCCGACGGAGTCGACCTCGACTGGGAAGTAGTCGGGGCCGCGCAGCACCGCGACCATGTCGGGCAACGGGTGATCGGAGGAGCGCAGGTAGATCTTGCCCTGCAGGGGGAAGTCGAAGAGCGGGCTGATCGCGGTGACTTCGCCGTAGACCGAGCCTTCGGGGCACTGGTCGGCTCTGAACTGCACCCGGGTGCAGACCGTCTTGATGTGGCCCTGATCGAGGAACTCCGAATGGGGCAGGGCGACCGAGAAGGCGCCGACGTTGGCATCGCCCGCGTGGGGGCGGATGATCGCCTGCAGGCGCGGGTGGGCGCCGCGGTGGGTGGCGCCGCGCAGGCGCAGGGCCACTTTCGGCTTGAAGGCGAGCTTGGCGCAGTCGGTCGCCGCGTAGGAGGAGGAGGCGGCGGCGCTCTTGCCTTCGGCGGAGGTGAGGTTGGCCAGCGTCTCCTTTCTCGCGCAGCTCGTGGGGTTAAGCGAGAAGCGCGGGCGGTCGAGTGCCACGTTGATCGCCCGGTAGCCGATCGGGATGCCTTCGACCAGCTGCGGCAGGGGATCTGCCTTGGCGGTCGCCTGGGCGGTCTCGGGGTCGACGAAGATCGCCGATCTGACGACTTCGTCGCCGAAGTCGAAGGGGCCGGCCTGCTTGGGGACGACGGCGACGATGCTCAGCGGGGCGCCCTTGTAGGGGCCGGAGAGGTAGACGGCGGCGGGCCGCTTGCCCGCCTGGGGGACCCAGAGGGGGGCGGGACCGGCACCAACGGCGGCGGTGACCTTGCCGACGCGACTATCGGCCGGGCAGTGGCCGCTTTGCGCGTCGGCGCCTTCGCAGCGCGCGAGGCCGGCGAAGGAGGCCGAGATCCCCCTGGGCAGGGTGATGTTCAGCCCTTCGAGGTTCTGTTCGCCGTCCTCTCTGGTTAGGGTGAAGGCGAAGGGGGAGAAGGCGCCGCCCTGGGCGTCGGTGCTCCCTGCCGAGAGCTTCGGCGCGAAGCCGCCGGCGCCGCAGCCTTCGGTGATCTGCATTTCGGTGGTACCCGTCTTCGGCGGGCCGCCCGACCAGGGGGTGAATTCGTATTCGGTCTCAAAGGCGCCGCAGTGGCGCGGGGTGACCAGCGGCGCGCGGAAGCCCGACTTCAGGTCGATCTTGGTTTCGCGCAGGGGCGCCTGCGGGATTTCGGTCGTGATCGAGGTGATCTGGCCGGTCTGCTTGTCGACTTCCAGCTCGCCGGGGAGCTTGACGTGCAGGCCGAGGTCATCGGCGGTGATCCAGACGCGGAAGGGGTGGCCGGGTTCTGGCTCTCTGAGGTAGACCGCGCCCCTCAGGTTTCGTTCGAGCACTGGGATGTCGAATTCGGTGCTCGCCATCTTCGCCGCGTCGGGGCAGTGGGAAGCTTCGCGGGTGCGGAAACCGACCTGGGCGGGGCTGCAGGTGGCGAGGCCGTCGCCGGCTCCCGGGTTGAAGACCAGGCCCGGCGGGAAGGCGATGCGCAGGTCGCGCATCTGGGAGGGTTCGAGGACTTTCACGCCTTCGGAGGCCGGCAGCTTGAGAGTGATGTTCGCGCCGGTGGGCGAGTCGGTGTGGTGGGAGGTCGGTTCGAGCGTCATGCTCGGGCCGAAGGGGAGGCGGTTGCATTGAGCGATCTGGCCCATCGTGCCCGTGGCGGTGTCGAAGCGGTCCGGTTCGGACCAGCTCGAAGCGGCGACCCGGATCGGCAGCGGCGCTCCACAAGTCGTCGGGTTGGTCCAGAAGGGAAGTTCGAGCGAGCCGGGCGGGCGGGCTGGCGATTCGGTGCAGCTCTTTTCAAACACCTCATGAGGCGTACAGCGTTCGTGGTCATGGCTCGCCGCGGCGGGAACCCCCCAGATCGTGGTGTTGGCGGCGACGAGGCCGCCAGTCGGGATCGCGTCGCGCACTTCCGCGTCGAGACCGTAATCGTCCTCGGAGCGCACCTTGTTGTCGACCAAGGTCGGGTAGATGCCGGCGATGAAGCCAAGCTCGGCGGCGACGTCGCCGCCCGGCGGCTTCATCATGTAGACGGGCTCCGCGGCAAGTGTGCCAAGGCCGTATACCGACACGGTGGTAACGCCAACCTGCGAGCCGTTGGGGCATTCCGCTTCGCCGACGAGTTCCTGCACGCTGCACTGCTGCTGGGAGCCGATCACGTTGGGGTCGCCGATCAGCCCCGGCGGCAGTTCGAAGCGTACGTCGCGGGTCAGGGCGTAGGGCGCCTTGAAGCCGGAGGAATTTTCTTCGCTGGTCGGATCCTGCTTCACTTCGAAGCTGAGGGTGACTTCCGGATGGGCCCCCGCCTGCGACGTGGAGAGCTGGGCGCTCGCCGAGCTGAGCCCGAAGCAGGCGGTGCGCGGGCTCAGTTCGCATTCGTCGGCCGCGGCGGCGCCGCTCGGTGCCAGAATCGCGAGGAGGAGAGCGGCGATCGAGAGGGAGAGCAAACGGCGGCTCATTTGTGGCCTCCACGGTTGGGATTGGTTCGGTGGTGCGTGCGGTGAGCGCCACTGCGGTGCTTGCGGTGTCGCCTGGCGACGCAGCGGCCCTTGACACGACGCTTGCCCTTCGCGCAGCGCGGATGAGCCGGCGGCACGTTCCCTTCGCCCGCTCCGGTGCTGGCCGGCACCGGCAGAGCGGGGGGAGAAGAGCCGCTGCCTTGGCAGGCGTCACCCTGGCACGGAGCTTCGATTCCCGCGACTGGGATGCCGCCGCCTTCGCGGGCGTCGTAGATCGACTGGCTGGCCGGCAGGTCGGCGGGCGCCAGCTTCTCGAACGTGTGGAGGAAGACGTCCGAGCCGTCGGCCGTCATGCTGTAGAGGTAGCTGGGTCGCTCGCCCTGTCCGGAGGAGATCAGCCCAAGGCAGCCGTTTGGCTGCCCACATCCGCCGACTCCCTCCGCCCGCCACTCGTAGACGTCGCGCACGCTGTTGGCGTCTTCGGGTAGGAGCCGGTCGAGGCTCTCGAAGAAGACCTTGCGCCCATCGTCGGTGATATTTCGTATTTCGCCTCTCGGCCGGGCGACCTGGTCGGGACTCTGCAACATCGCGTCGCCGCTCGGGGGCGAGCCGGACGGATCGCAGGAAACGCAGAGGAGGCGCTGGCCCTCCGGCGCGGCAGGGTCGTAGCGGTAGATCTCGCCCCGGCCCTCGTTGTCGTAGGCGTCGAGGCGGGCGTGGGACTGAAAGGCGAAAGCGGAGCCGTCGTACGTGCTACGCGCCGGCTGAATGCCCAAACCCGCCTCAGACAACGCATCGGTCCATCGGTCGATCCGGAGTGCGGCGTTTCCGTCGAAACCTTCGAAGTCGGCCGGATCGAGGGCCGCGACAAAGCTGGTCGAGCCATCCCAGAGGTAGAGGTTCTCTTCCCCCGCCTGGGCAAGTTCGCATTCGGGCTCGCAGTTTTCGTTCTCTTCGGCCCCGGTCAGGTCTTCCTCGGAGGTGAAGAGAGCGCCAGAGCCGTCGGCGGAGACGACGACGAAGCTCGCGTCGGGGGCGATCTCGGTCCTTGTTTCGCCTTCGGCGTCGAAGACCCAGACGCCGCCGCCGCTCTCGTAGAAGACCCGCTCGCCGTCCGACGAGATGCCGGCGAAGCTGCCGGCCGGGGCGACGGCGAGCGTCTCCACGCCGTCGCGGCGCAGGTAAATCTTGCCGTTGACCGAGAAGACGACGTCGGCGCCGTCTTCGGTCGCGCCGATGAACCCGGCGTCTTTTCCTTCGAATTCCGCGACCGTGGCCGGGGAGGCGCCCGTCGGGGGGATCGAGACCACCACGGCGTGGGAGCCACCCGCTTCGCGGTCGTAGATCGCTTCGGTGCCCGCCGGCGGGGCCCCGTCCTCGAGATGCGCCGCGGAGCTGAAGATCACGTGCGAACCGGCGTCGTCGACGAAGTCGCTCTTCGCCGCTTCGAGATCGGTGCCGAGATCGCCCCTGCCTACCGCTTCGAATCCCGCCGGCGCGTGCAGGTACATGCCGTTCGGCAGAGTCCCTTCGGTGCCGGGCGACCATTCCGCCTTCCAGAAGAAATAGCGCAGCCCGGGAGAACCGCCGCGGCCACTTCCCCCGTCCGCCTCGGTGAAGACGGTGCTGACCAGATGGCTGCCCCAGCCCGCCGTCGGGTGCTCGCCCGGCGCACGGGTGGCGCGGTAGGCCTGATTCAGGCCCACCGCATCGAAGCCGGGCAGCGTCGAGTCGCTGCCGAAGCCAAGCGATTCGCCGGCGCCTTCGCCGCGCAAGGGCGTCATCGGGTAGTTGATGGGGGGTTCGCCTCCGGGGTCGCCGATCGGCGACCCGCCGGTCTGAGCAGGGGTGACGAGCTCATATGCACGGCAGTCGGGTAGGTTGGACGAGAGGCCGACGCGGTATTCGGCGTTGGGGCAATCCTCAGCGGCGGCGCGCTCGAGCGTGGTGACGTACAGCGCTTCGCCGCTCGCTTCGCCGGCTTCGTTTTCGGCGACGGCGCGGAAGACATACGCCGTGCCTTCGGCGAGGTCGCTCGCGGCCTCTTCCACCTCGGCTTCACCGGCATCGGCCGCAAGCGTCAGGGGCGCCGTGCTCTTCGCGCCTTCGAACGTTTCCCCGTTGGCTTCATATTGCCCCCGTGTCAGGTACTCGAAGCGATATTCGGTGGGCAGGCCGGCCGGGTCGACGTGTCCATGGAAGATCGCTTCGGTATAGAGCACGGGCAGGGCCGGTTCCGTCTGCGCGACCGGGGGCCCGAAGATCGAGTCTTCCCCTTCGCTTTCGCCAAACTTGTTCTTGGCGACGAGACGGAAGTGGTAGCGGGTTTCGGGAGCGATTTCCGAGATTTCGAGATGCACCGGCACGGGGCTCGTGCCACTGCCTATCTGCGCGGGCGTCTCGGCGCATTCCTCCGTGTGTTCGTAGGGATGACCCTCTTCGGCCCATTCGAACGCGCACGTTTCGAGGTTGACGCCGCGGGGGTCGACCGTGCCGTGGAGGATGGCGTGACCGCCGCCAATCCCGCTCGCGGCGCCGGTGACGGCGATCGGCCCTTCCCCGTAGTCCAGCGGCCCGAAGGCGGCCAGGTCATAGCTGCCGGGCGCGGTTTCGTCGTAGGCGACGTAGACGTCGCCGCGATTGGGACTGTGCTCGCCGTTGTCGACCGCGACGCCAC
>Ga0207677_10000821_pt1 | contig 17760 bp, 19 predicted proteins | sample KBSMisM42_FD_184311 | JGI IMG/M metagenome (GOLD analysis project Ga0207677, IMG submission 184311) | Miscanthus rhizosphere microbial communities from Kellogg Biological Station, Michigan, USA - KBS Miscanthus M4-2 (SPAdes) (version 2) | ecosystem: Host-associated > Plants > Roots >...
CTTGATGGGCTGGATCGGCGACGACGTGCTGCACACGCTGTACCGGATCGCCGACCTGACGGTCGTGCCGTCCATCTACGAGCCCTTCGGGCTGGTCGCGCTGGAGGCGATGGCGAGCGGCTGCCCCTGCATCGTCGCCGACACCGGCGGCCTGCGCGAGGTGGTGCCACACGAGGACGTCGGCTTGCGCTTCCGCGCCCACGATCCCGAAGCGCTGGCCCAGGTAGCGATCCGCGTCCTCTCCGACGACGAGCTCGGACGCAGCCTCGTCGCCGAAGCCTACGAGCACCTGCGCCGCTTCGACTGGGGCGACGTCGCCGAGCGGACGGCCGCGGTCTACGCCGACCTGGTCGGCGCCCGGCTGGACCGGGCCTGAGCGCTTAGTTCGAGCTCGGGTCCCCCCCGGGGGCGACCGAGAAGCTGCCCGCGGTGAAGCGCCCGGGGTTCCAGTCGATGCCCTCGATCAGCTCTTCGGGCCGCACGCCCAGCGCTCCCGCCAGCTTGACCAGGGTGTCGATGCGCGGAACGCGTTCGCCGCGCTCCAGCAGGCCGATCTCGGTCCGGTGCAGGGCGGAGTGGTACGCGAGTTCCTCCTGCGACAGGTTCGCCCGCTTGCGGGCAGCGGCCAGGTTCTGCCCGAAGCGAGTACCGATGTCCATCGCGGGCAGTGTTCTGTCGTCCAGCCGAAGAATCTACAGACCCCTCTCGACTCATTGTCGTCGAAGACAAAACGATTCCAGCATGCTATTGTCTGCAAAGGACGTTGCGGCATGGGTTCGCCGCGAACGCCCGAACTACCATGACCGCATGCGAGAGATCGGAGTCGCGGAATTGAAGGCGAAGCTGAGCAGCGTGCTCAGGCGAGTCGAGCATGGCGAGCGGGTCAGGATCACCCGCCGGGGCCGGCCGGTTGCCGACATCATCCCGCCGGAGTCGGCGGAGGAGCAGTGGGAGCGGATGGTCGCCGAAGGCAGGATCACGCCCGGGCGCCGCCCCCTGTCGAAGGATCCGCCTCCACCGATTCAGACCGACCACCCAGCCTCGGAGCTGATCCTCGCCGAACGCGAAGAAGACCGTTGAAGCTATATCTCGATTCGAGTGCGCTGGTCAAGCGCTACGTCGCCGAGGCTGGGAGCGACGAGGTACGAGTAGCGATGGCGGAAGCCGAAAAGGTGACGAGCTGTCGGCTCGCCTTCGTAGAGACGGTTCGGGCTGTCGGCCTGCGCACGGGGACACAAGGCGTTCTGCGTTTCAAGAACGAGTGGCGCGACGTTAACGTCGTCGAGATCGACCAAGGCCTTGCCGAGCGCGCTGCGGAGATCGCTCTCGCCACCGAGCTGCGGGCGCTCGATGCCATACACCTTGCGGCGGCGCTCTCGTTGTCGGTGGGGCGTCCGGTCTTCGCCACCTGGGACGCTCGCTTGCACCGTGCCGCACGCGAACACGGTCTGCGCACGTTGCCCGCGACACTCGACTGAGTCCGGTCGTTTCGCACTACTTTGGAGCCGGCGGCCGCAGCGTCGTCCAGGCCTCGGGGTCCGGCTCGACTGGGTCGGCCCAGCGCAGCTCCTTTGGCGCCTCGCGCATGCGGATGACGCGGGCCGGGATGCCGGCGACGACGGCGTTGGCAGGAACGTCCTTGGTGACGACCGAGTTGGTGCCGACGATCGAGTTGTCGCCGACGCGGACGCCGCGCAGGATGCAGGCGCCGTAGCCGATCCAGACGTTGGAGCCGACCTCCACGTCGCGCTTGTAGATCCCCTGCTGGCGGATCGGCCGGTCGACCTCGACGACCCCGTGGTCGAAGTCGATGAACATCGAGCGGTCGGCGATCACGCACTGCTCGCCGATCCGCACCCGCTGGTAGGCGGAGATCGTGCACTCCTGGCCCATCACCGTCTTGGCGCCGATCTCGACCCGGCCCTCGTGGCAGCGGATCTTGGTCCCGTCGCCGATCCAGACGAAGCGGCCGAAGTCGAGCCGGCCCTTTTGGCCGACCTCGAGTTCGAGGCCGCGGCCGAGGAAGAGCAACCCGTCGCTGCGCCAGCGGCGGCCCGCGTGGGTCAGGAGGCGGCGCCAGAGGTAGCGCCAGAGCAGGCGCCCGTATTTGCGGTTGAGCATCCCGTTGCGGGCGAGGAAGCGGATCGTCTCGGTCACGGCGGCGCGGACTCTAGACTCACTGCGCCGTGCCCGACTCCGCGAAGACAGCCTCGCTCTCCGAGCGCCTCGTCGCCGGCGACAAGCGCGCCCTGGCGCGGGCGATAACGCTGATCGAGTCCGACGATCCGGCCGGCTGGGAGCTGGTGCGTGAGGTCTACCCGCGAACCGGCAAGGCGCGGATCGTCGGTTTCACCGGGCCGCCTGGGGTCGGCAAGAGCACCCTGATCGGGGCCCTCACCGGCGAGCTGCGCAAGGCCGAGCGCCAGGTCGCCGTGCTCTCGATCGATCCCTCGAGCCCCTTCACCCAGGGCGCCTTGCTCGGCGATCGGATCCGCCTCACCGAGCACTTCCTCGACCCCGGCGTCTTCATCCGCTCGATGGCCTCGCGCGGCGCCCTCGGCGGTCTCTCTGAGGCGGCGCTGCAGGTGGCGCTGGCGATGGACGCGGCCGGCAAGGACGACGTCCTGATTGAGACGGTTGGCGTCGGCCAGGCCGAGATCGACATCGTCGACCACGCCGACACGATCGTGCTGGCGCTGATGCCGGGCTCGGGCGACTCGATCCAGGCGCTGAAGGCCGGCGTGATGGAGATCCCCGACGTGATCGTCGTTAACAAGGCCGATCACCCGATGACCGACACGATGGTGCGCGAGGTGCGCGGCGTGCTGGCGCTCTCGCACGATCCGGAGGGTTGGCAGGTGCCGATTCTGCGCACCGAGGCGGCCCGCGGCGAGGGCGTCGACGAGCTGGCCGAGGCGATCGCCCGCCACCGCGCGCACATCGAGGAGGCGGGGACGCTCGAGGAGCGTCGCGCCCGCAACCTGCGCAACGAGGTGCTCGGCATCGCCACTTCGCGGATGCGGCGCCGGCTCGAGGCGACCGTTGCCAGCGACCCCGAGACGGCGGCCCTGCTGGAGCGAGTGGTGCGGCGCGAGCTCGACCCTGCCAGCGCTGCCTCCGAGCTGCTCGAGAGGCAGGGCGATGGCTGAGGCGGGCACCGCCACGGCGCTTTCGGCAGAGGCGGTCGGAAGCTGGATCGGGTACGGCGTGGACGACATCGAGGGCTCCACGGTCGGCCAGGTGCATGGCTTCTTCGTCGACCCCGAGAGCGGCGAGCCGAGCTGGTTGATCGTCCGCCAGGGGCGCCTGCGCGGCACGCTCGTCGCCGTGCCCCTGCGCGACTGCGCCGCGGCCGTCGACCGAGTCTGGATTGCCCACGGACTCGACGCGATCCGCGACGCGCCGGTCGTCGATCCCTCGCGACCGCTGCTGCGCGAGCACGAGCTGACGATCTGCGCCCACTTCGGCATCGGCGAGCGGGTCGGGCGGGCCGCCGAGGTCGCCGGCCGCGGCGAGGGCGTGGTCACCTCGCTGCCCGGCTGACGTGCCGTGAGTTGGATACCCATGTGGTCCGCTAACTCGCGGCACGTCACCGTCTCGTAAGGCCCGCCTGCCAAGGTTCCAAGTGATGGCGCTGCTGATGCTCTTCGGCTTCCTCGCCGGCGCCGGCACCGCGCTCTCTCCCTGCGTGCTGCCGGTGCTGCCGATCGCGCTCTCCGCCGGCGCGACCGGCGGCCGGCGGCGGCCGCTGGGCATCGTCGCCGGCCTCGCCGTCTCCTTCACCTTCGCCACGGTCGCGCTCGTCTACGTGATCTCCGCCCTGGACCTGCCCGACGACTTCCTGCGCAAGCTGGCGATCGCCGTCCTCCTCGGCTTCGGGATCTCGTTGATGGTCCCGCCGCTTGCCGCTCGGATCGAGGCAACGACGAGCCGCTTCGCCAGCCGGGCCGGTGTCGCCGGCGGCGACGGCGACGGCTTCTGGTCGGGGACGCTGGTCGGCGCCAGCCTCGGCCTCGTCTACGCCCCCTGCGCCGGCCCGATCCTCGCCGGAGTGATCACTGTCTCGGCTTCGCAACCGTTCACCGCCGGCCGCCTCGCGGTGGCGCTCAGCTACGGCCTCGGCTCGGCGGTCGTCCTCTACTTCCTGATGCTCGGCGGCCGCCGCCTGACGGCGCCGCTGGCCCGCCGAGGCATCGCCCTGCAGGTGGCGATGGGGGCGGTGATGGTCGTCGTCGCGCTGGGGATGGCCGGCGAATACGACATCCGCTTCCAGAACTCGATCGCCAGCTCGCTGCCCGGCTTCCTCGTCAACCCCACCGAAGGTCTCGAGGACACGGCCGCGGCGCGCACCGCGCTTAGCGACGCGCGCGGCGAATCGGCCCATGGCGTCGGAGCGAAGGCGACGAGCGGCGCGAGAGGACGGCCCGCATACGCCGCGCTGCCCGTGCTCGGGACGGCGCCCGAATTCATCGACACGCAACGCTGGTTCAACACGCCCGAAGGCAAGCCGCTGACCCTGCGCGCGCTGCGCGGTCGCGTCGTCCTCGTCGACTTCTGGACCTACACCTGCATCAACTGCCTGCGCACGCTGCCCTACTTGACCGCCTGGGACCGGACCTACCGCAAGGACGGCCTGACGATCGTCGGCGTGCACTCGCCGGAGTTCCCCTTCGAGAAGGACGCAGGCAACGTCGGGGAAGCGATCGAACGCAACGGCATCCACTACCCGGTGGTCCAGGACAACGACCTCGCGACCTGGAGCGCCTACGGCAACCAGTACTGGCCGGCCGAGTACTTCATCGACGCCAGGGGCCGGGTCCGCTTCGCTCACTTCGGCGAGGGCGAATACGGGGAGAAGGAGAAGATCGTTCGCGAGCTTCTCGCCGAAGCCGGCCGGCCGGTCGCCAGGCACGATGCGGGCGCCCACGGGATCGCGGCCTCGGCGGGGGTGACGACGCCCGAGACGTATCTCGGCGTTGCTCGGGCGGAACGGTTCACGAATCCGATGCTCTCGCCCGGCAGTCATGAGTTCGGCAAGCCGGGCGAGCCGCCACTGAACGAATTCGCCTACGGCGGCCGCTGGAAGGTCGCCTTCGAGTCGGCGACGGCGGAGAAGGGCGCCTCGCTGGCGCTCCATTTCGGCGCCCGCCGCGTCTACCTGGTGCTCGGCTCACCGGCGGGCCCCCGGCGCGTGCGGGTCCTGCTCGACGGCCGCCCGATTCCGGCTGGCCTCGCCGGGCCCGACGTCCACGGCGGCGCGGTCGAGGTCGCGGGTCAGCGCCTCTACGGCCTCGTCGACCTGCCCCGGGTCGAAGATCACGTCCTCACCCTCGAGCCGGAAGAGGGGGCGATGGCCTATGCGTTCACCTTCGGCTAGCCCGCACGGGACAATTGCCGGCGTGGCGGAGCCCTCCCACGGCACGATCCTCGTCGTCGACGACGAGGCGACGATCGTCGAGGTCGTCTCCCGCTATCTGGAGCGGGCCGGGTACGAGGCTCTGGCGGCGGCCGATGGCGCCGAGGCGCTGCGCCTCGCCGCGCTTCACGATCCCGACCTCGTCGTCCTCGATCTGATGCTGCCCGAAATCGACGGCCTCGAGGTGATGCGCCGTCTGCACGACGGGAACGGCAAGCCGGTCCCGGTGATCCTGCTCACCGCCCGCGGCGAGGAGTCCGATCGCCTGGTCGGGCTGCGCCGGGGCGCCGACGACTATGTGGTCAAGCCCTTTTCTCCCGCGGAGCTGGTCGCTCGCGTCGACGCCGTGCTGCGGCGCGCGCTCCCGCCGGTCACGGCCGAGGGGCCAGCGCCGCCGATCGAGGTCGGCCCGCTGCGGATCGACCCCGGGATGCGCACGGTCTTGCTCGAGGGCGAGGAGGTCTCCCTCACTCAGCGCGAGTTCGACCTGCTCGCCTACCTCGCCTCGCATCCCGGCCAGGTCTTCTCGCGCGACCGGCTGATCGAGGCGGTCTGGAACTTCCCCTTCTACGAGGACACGAGCACGGTCACGGTGCACGTCCGTCGCCTGCGGGTCAAGCTCGGCGACGACCCCGCGAAGCCGCGCTTCATCGAGACGGTGTGGGGCGTGGGGTACAGGTTGAAGCCGTGAAGCGCGCCGCCCTGATCGCCGTCGCCGCCTTCCTCGCCGGTGCCGCCGCGGTCGCGGTCCCGCACTGGATGGGGATCGAGCAGGTCGCCTTGGTCGTCCTCTCGATCGCCGGCGTCGCCCTCGCCACGGCGCTCGCCATGCGCCTGGCGATGGAGGAGCGCTCGCGCCGCCAGATCGAGGAGGCCCGGCGGCAGATGGTCGCCGCCGTCTCGCACGACCTGCGCACGCCGCTGGCCTCGCTGCGGCTGCTGGTCGAGGCGATCGACGACGGGGTCGCGACGGGGGAGACCCGCGAGCGCTACCTGGGCGAGATGCGCACCCACGTCGAGGCGCTGACCACGCTGATCGACGACCTCTTCGAGCTATCGCGGATCGAGGCGGGGGAGATCGCCTGGACGATGGGCCAGGTCGAGCTGCGCGAGCTGATCGACGACACCGTGGCGGCGATGCGGGCGCCGGCCGAGGCGCGCGGGGTGTCGCTGATGGCGGAGTTGCCGGCGGACGACGTGTTGGCGCGGGCCGACGCCGAGAAGGTCCAGCGAGTGCTCTTCAACCTGATCCAGAACGCGATCCGCCACACCCCGGCCGACGGCAGCGTCACCGTGCGGGCGCGGACCGCGGGCGGCGGGATCGAGGTCGAGGTCGCCGACGAGGGCGAGGGTATCCCGGCTGGCGACGGCGAACGGGTCTTCGAGGCCTTCTACCGTGGCGACGGGGCGCGCAGCGAGGACGGCGCCGGCCTCGGCTTGGCGATCTCGCGCGCGATCGTCGAGGCCCACGGCGGCCGCATCTGGCTAGAGGCCGGTGCGCCCGGCACCCGGGTGCGCTTCACCCTCCGCCCGGCCTAGCAGCCCAACTGCCTGGCGATCACCATCTGCTGCACCTCGTCGGTGCCCTCGCCGATGGTGAGGATCTTGGCGTCGCGGTAGAAGCGGCAGACCGGGTACTCCTCGATGTAGCCGTAGCCGCCGTGGATCTGCACCGCCTCCTCGGTGGCGCGCACGGCGAGGCGGCCGGTGATCAACTTCGCCTGGGCGGCGGTCAGGGTGAACGACTTGCCGGCCTCCTTCTCCAGCGCCGCCCGCCAGGTGAGCAGGCGCGCCGCCTCGATCTGCGCCGAGAGGTCGGCGATCTTGGCCTGGATCGACTGGAACTTGGCGATCGGCTGGCCGAAGGCCTGCCGCTCCTTGGCGTAGGCAATCGCCTCGTCGAGGGCGCCCTGGGCGAGGCCGACGCCCATCGCCGCGACCCCGATGCGGCCGCCGTCGAGGATGTGGAGGAAGTTCTTGAAGCCGTCGCCGCGGCGGCCCAGCAGGGCGGCCTCGGGCAGGCGGCAGTCCTCGAAGGAGAGCGGCCGCGTGTCCGACGCGTTCCAACCCATCTTGCGGTAGGGCTCGCCGGCCTCGTAGCCGGGCGTGCCGGTGGGGACGATCAGGTTGGAGACCTCCTTGCGCCCGTTCGCCTCGCCGGTGACGGCGGTGATCGAGACGCAGCCCGAGATGTCGGTGCCCGAATTGGTGATGAACTGCTTCGCCCCGTTGACGACCCATTCGCCGTCCTCGAGCTTCGCCGTCGTCCGCACGTTGCCCGCGTCGGACCCCGCCTCCGGCTCCGTCAATCCGAACGAGGCCAGCCGTTCGCCGCCGCAAAGCCTGGGCAGCCACTCGTCCTTCTGCTCGTCGCTGCCCCAGAGATAGATCGGCATCGTCCCCAGCGACGTATGCGCCGCCATCGTGATGCAAACGGACGAGTCGATCCGAGCCAGCTCTTCCACCGCCAGCACGTAGCTCAGCGTGTCGGCCCCGCCCCCGCCGTACGCCTGCGGGAACGGAATGCCCATCCACCCAAGCTCCCCCATCTTGGCCACGATCTCGTAGGGGAACCGCTTCTCGCGATCCAATTCCTCGGCTACGGGCTTGACCTCCTGGAGCGCGAACTCCCGAACCGTCTCCCGCAGCAGCCTCTGCTCATCCGAAAGCTCGAAGTCCATATTCGATCAGCCTATTCCGCTGGTGAGGAGGGCAGGGGGGTCCCTCTCGCGCAGCGGCGTCCTCTTTTTCGCCCTACAGGCATCCCTCGGACGGCGGCAACCGTCCCAGGCGAAAAACCCAGCAAGCGAGAGGGACCCCCCCTGCCCTCCCTTACTAGCCGGTTACAGCTGCAGAGACTTCACCTGCAACAGCTCCTCGATCGCGTACCGCCCGTTCTCGCGACCGTGCCCCGACTGCTTATAGCCACCGAAGGGAGCCAGCGGGTTGAAGGCGCCGCCGTTGATCTCGATCTGCCCGGTTCGGAGCCTCTTGGCTACGGATATGGCGCGGTCCTGGTCGGCCGACCAGACGCCGCCGGCGAGGCCGTAAACCGTATCGTTGGCGATCCGCACCGCGTCCTCCTCGCCGTCGTAGGGCTGGATCGAGAGCACCGGCCCGAAGATCTCCTCCTGGGCGATCGTCATCTCCGGCGTCACCTCGGAGAAGACGGTGGGGCGAACGAAGTAGCCCTTTTCGAGACCCTCGGGCGGCTCGGCGCCGCCTGTGAGTAGCTTCGCGCCCTCCTCCTCGCCCTTGCGGATGTAGCCGCGCACGCGCTCGCGCTGCACGTCGGAGACGAGCGGCCCGAGCCGGGTCGAGTCCTCGAAGGGGTCGCCGGGGGCAAAGGCCTCGGCGGCCTGCGCGGCGATCCCCTCCGCTTCGGCCAGCCTCTCGCGCGGCACGAGCATACGGGTCAGGGCGCTGCAGGTCTGGCCCGAGTTGAGGTAGCACTTGGCGACGCCGTCGGGCACCGCGCGGCTCAGGTCGGCGTCGTCGAGGACCACGTTCGGCGACTTGCCGCCGAGCTCCATCGCCACCGGCTTGACCGTCGCCGAGGCGAGCTCGGAGACGCGGCGGCCGGCGCGGGTCGAGCCGGTGAAGGAGACCATGTCGACGCCGGGGTGGCCGGCGATCGCCTCGCCGACGACGGGGCCGGTGCCGGTGACGAGGTTGAAGACCCCGGCCGGCAGGCCGGCCGCCTCGATCGCCTCGGCGAGGATGAAGGCGTTGAGCGGCACGACCTCGCTCGGCTTGAGCACGACCGTGCAGCCGGCCGCGAGAGCGGGGGCGACCTTGGCGGCGATCTGGTTCAGGGGGTAGTTCCAGGGCGTGATCGCGCCGAGCACGCCGACGGGCTCGCGCAGCACCTTCGAGTTGCCGATCTCCTCCTCCCAGGCGACTTCCTCCATCAGCCCCGGCATCGCCGCGAACTGGCCGGTCGGCAGGCCCGCCTGGATGATCTGGCTCAGCTTCAGCGGCATGCCGAGCTCCTGGGCGATGGTCGCGGCGATCTCCTCGGCGCGCTCGCCGAGCCCGGCGGCGATCGCGCTCAGGAAGCCTGCGCGCTCCTCGCGCGACGTCCGCGACCACGACTCGAACGCCTCACGGGCCGCGGCGACCGCGCGGTCGGCGTCGGCCGGCGTGCAGGCCGGGATCGTGCCCATTACCTCCTCGGTGGTCGAGTTGATCACCTCGAGCGTCTCGGTCCCCGCGGGCTCTACCCACTCGCCGCCGATGAAGACCCTGTCCCTGACCTGAAGCTCCGCCGTCGCCGCCATCTCAGTCCTCCTGTCGCCGTTGCCGTTCCTGGGCCGCTCGGCCAAAGCTAGCGCGCTGCCGCGGCCTCTGTCTTCTCGGCGCCCGCCTCAAGGCCGGGGCCGGGCAGCGCCCGGGCGTCGCGGGCGTGCAGCAGCTTGCCGCAGCGCTCGCAGATGCCCCGGTCGCTGATCTCCCCGCCGCACTCCTTGTGGACGATCAGCATCGGCGGGCCGTCGGGGCCGGGGGAGTAGCGGTCGCCCCAGCGCAGCAGCGCGACCAGCGAGGGCCAGAGGTCGAGCCCCTTCTCGGTCAGGAAGTACTCGTAGCGCTCCGGGTTTCGCTGGTAGGCGCGCCGTTCGAGGATGTCCTCCTCGACCAACCGCTGCAGGCGGGCGGAGAGCGTGTTGCGGGCGATGCCCAACCCCCTCTGCAGGTCGTCGAAGCGCCGCCGTCCATTCATCACGTCGCGAACGATCAGCAGCGTCCAGCGCTCGCCGATCACCTCCAGCGAGCGCGCGATCGAGCAGACCTGTCCCGGATAGTCGTTGCGCAGCACGAGAGTGATCTTGGCACACAAGGTTGCGTCAAGCAACTGACGGCAGTAGGGTTTTGATCGACGAAAGTTGCATCAAGCAACCCAATCTGCTGACTTCGCCTTTCGTTCCGGATAGCGGAACGAAAGGCGAAGTCAGCGGGTGGGGGGCGGAAATGGAGGCAGTGCGATGAGGCTGATCTCGAGACATAGGCAGCATCAGCGGCCACGGCAGTTGCGGGTCTCGATAAGTGAGGCGGAGATCGACGCGGACCTGCTCTATCCGGCGCGGCCGCGGGCTCGCCAGCGGGTGGCCGGCGAGCGTCGGAAGGCGGCCAGGTGAGCGACGGTGGAGCCGTGACGGCCCCGGAGGGGACCGCGCAGGACGTGGCGGAAGCCTTTGCCGCGGCGAACCCCGAGGGTTCGCGCAGCCGCTCGATCGTCTGGCAGGACCCGGTGCCGACGGCGGCGGCGGGAGCGACGATGACCGGCATGGAGTACATGACGGCGGTCGTCACCGGCCAGATGCCGCCGCCTCCGATCGCGGTGACGATGCGGCTGCGCCCGGTCGAGATCGAAGCGGGCCGGGTCGTCTTCGAGGGCGAACCGGGGGAGGAGCACTACAACCCGATCGGCGTCGTCCACGGCGGCTACGCGGCGACCCTGCTCGACTCGGCCCTCGGCTGCGCGGTCCACACCACGCTTCCCGCCGGCGTCGGCTACACCTCGCTCGGCCTCGAGGCAAAGTACGTGCGTCCGATCACCCGCGACACCGGCCGCGTCCTCTGCGAGGCCAGGGTCCTCTACGGCGGCCGCCGCCAGGCGACCTCCGAGGCCAATCTGACCGCGGCCGACAGCGGCAAGCTGCTGGCGCACGGCATCGCGACCTGCATGATCCTGAGCTAGATATATCAAATCTGCAATAAGTACAAATTTGGTATATTTCAAACGTGAAGACGCCTGGAGAATTGTTGCGAGAGGCACGCGAGAGGCGTGGCGTCAGCCAGAAGCAGCTCGCGATGCGAGCTTCGACGGCGCAGTCCGCGATCTCGCGGATCGAGCGCGATCGTGTCTCGCCCTCGATCGAGACGCTTCGAGAGCTGCTGTACCTGCTTGGTGAGGATTTGATGCTGGAGGTCCAGAAGCGCGATTCGGGAATTGACCGTTCCCTGAACGCCGAGCGGCTGAAGCTCTCCCCTTCGGAGCGCCTCGAATATGGCATGGCCTTCGCCGATCAGGTGATCGCGATGAGTCCCCTTCCTCGCCGGGAGGCGTGGTGAGCGACACGAGATCGCTGCCCGAGAAGGCGCCCCAAATTGACCGCTTGCTTGGACCCCTGGTCACCCATGGCGTCGACTTCGTTCTGATTGGCGGGCAGGCTGGGATCGCCCACGGCTCCAGCTATCCGAGCTATGACGTCGATGTCCTTTACGACCGCGGTCGAAACAATGTGGCGCGCCTCGTCAGGGCCCTCGAGGAGATCGGCGTTCGTCTTCGCGGTGCGCCGGCCGATCTCCCCTTCATCCTTGATGGGAAGACGATCGAGAACGGCGCCAACTTCACGTTCATCACGCCGTATGGCGATTTCGACGTGCTTGCGGACGCGGCTGGAATGCCGTCCTATGAGGAGCTGAAGGCGGCCGCGGTCGATCGCGAGGTGTTCGGCCATGTCGTCAAGGTCGCTTCGATCGACCACCTGATCGCAATGAAGCGGGCGGCGGGGAGGACGAAGGACAAGCTGATGGTCGAGGAGTACATCGTTCTCGCCGACGAGCAGCGCAAGGCTGACGGCGATGGCCGGTAGGAGCGTTCAGCCCGCCAGCTCGCGCGCCAGCGCCATCAGCAGGCGCACGCCGTAGCCGCTGGCGTCGTTGCCGGTGTAGGGACGGCCGACGTCCCAAGCGGTGCCGGCGATGTCGACGTGGGCCCACGGCGTCTCGCCGACGAACTCCTCTAGGAACGAGGCCGCGGTGATCGTGCCGGCCTTGCGCTTGGGCGCCGCGTTGGTCAAGTCGGCGACGGTCCCCTTCATCAGCGCCTTGTACTCGCTGTGCAGGGGTAGGCGCCAGACCAGCTCGCCGGTCTCGCGGCCGGCCCATTCAACCGCCTCCGCCAGCTCGTCGTCGTTGGAGATCACCGCCGCGTGGGTCGAGCCGAGGGCGATCATCACGGCGCCCGTAAGGGTCGCGATGTCGACCACCCGGTCCGCGCCCTGCTCGATCGCGTAGGCGAGCGCGTCGGCGAGGATCAGGCGTCCCTCGGCGTCGGTGTTGTTGATCTCGACGGTCTTGCCGCTGTACTGGGTGATGATGTCGCCGGGCTTGATCGCCGTGCCCGAGGGCATGTTCTCCGTGGAGGGAATTACGGCCAGCAGGTCCAGCCCGAGGCCGAGCTCGGCAACGGCGCCCACCGCCTCGAGCACGGCCGCGGCGCCCGACATGTCCATCTTCATCTCTTGCATGCCCGCCGAGGGCTTGAGCGAGATGCCGCCGGTGTCGAAGGTGACGCCCTTGCCGATCAGGCCGAGGGTCTCGCCGCTGCCGCCGCCCGCGTAGCGCAGCACGATCAGCTTCGGCTCCTCGGCGCTGCCCTGGCTGACGGCGACGAGGCCGCCCATCTCCTTGGCGGCGATCTCCTCGCGGCCGAGCACCTCGACGCTCAGCGCCTCGTGGTCGGCGGCGAGCTCCTCGGCGCGGGCGGCGAGATAGGAGGGGGTCGCGACGTTGGAGGGCAGGCTCTGCAGGTCGCGAGCCCGGTTCTGGGCCTCAGCGCAGACGCGGGCGGTCTCGGCCGCGGCGCCGACGCCCTCGGGCGCGAGCAGGGTCAGCACATCGAGCCGCGGCGGCTCGGGCTCCTCGGGATCGCTGCTCTTGAAGCGGTCGAAGCGGTAGGCGCCGAGGATCGTGCCGGTGACCAGGCCCTCGGCAAACGCATCCGCATCGTCGTCCTCGGGCAGCGCCCAGGCGACGCTTGCGGCCTTCAGCTTCCCAGCCTCCTTGGCGACCAGCGCGGCGACGATCCGCAGCCGCTCGGCATCGAGCTCCTCGCGCTTGCCGAGGCCCGCGACGACGACCCGGGTCGGGCGCTCCGGGAACACCGCGCTCAGCTTCTTGAAGCCGCCCTTGGCCTCGGCGGCGCCGGGCGCGGAGGCGATCTCGGCCGGCAGCTCCTCGCCCTCGCGGAGCCCGATCGCGAGCAAATCGGCCTCGACGGCCGGGATCTCGCTCTGGCTGACGTGCACGCGCATGGAGCGCGCGAGTCTATGACCTTGCGCACGGTCGCCGTTCGCAAGCTCGCGCTATCGTCCTGTTAGGGCCATGCGGCCCTGTCCGAGCCGAGACCCGGCACAAGAAACGACAGAAAGGCCGTCAAAGATGCCCAGCACAGTGATCCTCGGTACCGCGCGCACGCCCTTCGGCAAGATGGGCGGCACGCTCTCCTCCCTCGACGCCACCGACCTCGGTGGCCACGCGATCTCGGCGGCGCTGGAGCGCTCCGGCGTCGACCCCGAGCAGGTCGAACAGGTCGTCTTCGGCCAGGTCCTGCAGGCCGGCCAGGGCCAGATCCCCTCGCGCCAGGCCCAGATCAAGGGCGGCGTCCCCAAGGAGGTGCCCTCGGAGACGATCAACAAGGTCTGTGCCTCTGGCATGCGCTCGCTCGGCATCGCCGACCTCGCGATCCGCGCCGGCGACACCGATGTCGCCGTCACCGGCGGCATGGAGTCGATGAGCCAGGCCCCGCACCTCCTCCCCGGCGCCCGCTTCGGCTACCGCATGGGCCACGTCGAAACGATCGACGCGATGGTCCACGACGGCCTCACCAACCCCTTCACCGAGAAGCAGATGATCAACGAGGCGAGCGAGGTGTCCAACGAGTTGGAGATCACCCGCGCCGACATGGACCGCTTCGCCGAGCGCTCGCACCGGCTCGCCGCCGAGGCGACCGACGCCGGCCGCCTCGCCGAGGAGATCGCCGGCGTCACCGTCAAGTCGCGCAAGGGCGAGAACACGATCGAGGTCGACGAGGCGATCCGCCCCGAGACCACGGTCGAGACGCTCGCCGGCCTGCGCGCGATCGGCGGCGAGGACGCCACCCACACGGCGGGCAACGCCCCGGGCGTCAACGACGGCGCCGGCGCGCTGGTCGTCGCCTCCGAGGAGTGGGCCGACCGCGAAGGCAAGACGGTGCTCGCCCGCGTCGTCTCCTACGGCACGGTCGCCGACGACTTCCCCTACCTGGCGAAAACGCCGGCCAACGCCGCCAAGCAGGCGCTGGAGAAGATCGGCAAGAGCCCCGAGGACGTCGACCTGTGGGAGATCAACGAGGCCTTCGCCTCGGTCGCCCTCAACTCGGTGCGGATGCTCGGCGTCGACGAGGACAAGGTCAACGTCAACGGCGGCGCGATCGCGCTCGGCCACCCGATCGGCGCCTCCGGCGCCCGCATCGTCGGCTCGCTCGTGCACGAGCTGAACCGGCGCGGTGGCGGCCTCGGCGTAGCCGCCATCTGCTCCGGCGGCGGCCAGGGCGACGCGATCGTGATCGAAGTCGCCGGCTAGGAGCGCCGTGAGCCGCGCCGCGGCCTTCTTCGACCTGGACAAGACCCTGATGGCGGGGTCTTCCGGGATGCAGTTCGCCCGGGTCGCCCGCCGTCACAGGCTGGTCGGGCGGGGCCAGCTCGCCAGCTGGGGTGTCGAGCACCTGCGCTACCGCCTGCGCGGGACGACCGACGAGCGCACCACCGAGGTGCTGAAGGTGGCCCGCGAATTGATCGCCGGCGTCCCCGCCCGCAGCCTCGAACGGATGAACCCGGAGGTGATGGCGGCGATCCTGCCACGCGTCTACCCGCGGATGCTGGAAGAGGTCTACGCCCACCAGGACGCCGGCCGGCCCACCTTCATCGTCAGCGCCGCCGGCAGCGGTGTGGTCGAGTCGCTCGCGGTCGTGCTCGGCATGGACGGCGGCGTCGGCACCCGCTATGGCATCGGCGAGAACGGCGCCCTGACCGGCCGCTTCGACGGTCCCTTCGTCTACGGCGAGGGCAAGGTCGAGGCGATGCGCGAATACGCCGCCGAGCACGACATCGACCTCGCCGCCTCCTACGCCTACTCGGACTCGGTCTCCGATCTGCCGATGCTGCGCGCGGTCGGCAACCCGGTCGTCGTCAATCCCGATCCGCCGCTGCTCGAGATCGCCCGCGAGGAGGGCTGGCAGGTGATGCGCTTCGAGCGTCTCGGCCGCCGCCTCGTCGCCCTCGCCGTCACCGTGCTGGCGACCGTCGGCGGTTTCGGCGCCTCGCGCATTGCCGCGCGGCGAAAGGCCCCGCCACCGCGTCGCTTCGCGCGGCGGTAGCGGGGCCTCGTCGAACGGCTCCCCGGCTCAGTGCTGTGCGGCTGGCTTGTGGCTATGTGGTCGGTGGGAGCGGAGGAAGCGCAGGACGCTGTCGGGGTTCTGCACGGCGCCGCCGGCAACGAGGACGGCGAAGCCGAGGCCGGTCAGCAGCAGCGCGATGCCGATCACGATGCCGAAGACCGAGAGCCGGTCGGCCATGTAGCTGGCGTTGAGGGCGGTCGTCAGCGCCGTCTCGGTCACCCAGACGTTGCGAGCGCCGTTTTCGGCCGGTTCGCCGGTTTCGGGGTCGAGCGCGGCGAACTTTTCGTTTTCGGTGCCGCCCCCCTGGGCCAGTTCGGACTTCGGCGTGCCCGGCTTCGCTTCGTAGCGACCCATTTCGGCGTAGGTATAGCCGCCGGTCGCCTCGAGCGCGTGGACGTTCATGTACTGAGCGAAGCAGCGCGCCTCTTCGCCGCTGTCGATCGAGTGCCCCGCGACGTCACAGCTCGGCAGGCTGACGTCCTTCAGTCCCGCTTCCTTCGCCTCACCGGCGATCGCCGCGGGTGTCATGTCTTCGGTGCCGACGATGTTCTGCTTGGTCAATTCCGTGCCGACCGTGTCGCGCCCCGCGGCGCCCATCACGATCGAGACCACGCCGAACGCGATCAGGACGATGGCGGCGACGACGCCTCCGATTTCAAGTGCCTTGCGCATCTTTTCCTCCTGCTCAGTGATTGATGGGTGTCCGCCGCCGCAGCGTCAGGACGACCGTCAAGGTCTCATCCGCCCGCATCCGCGGCCACCGCTGAATCCCGCCGTCTAAACCCGCTGAATCCCGCCGACCGCGCCCGTAGAAAGCACTGACCTACACTCCCCGCATGGCTGCCGAGCCGGGATCGAAGCCCAGGCCGGAGGAGCGCAAGGCGGAGTTCTCGACGATGTCGGGTGAGCCGATCGCGCCGCTCTACGGGCCCGAGGGCGCGGTGGCCGACCCCGAGGAGACGATCGGCCGCCCCGGCGAGTACCCGTTCACGCGCGGGCCGTACGAGTCGATGTACCGGGGGCGGCTCTGGACGATGCGCCAGTTCGCCGGCTTCGGCACGGTCGAGGAGACCAACGAGCGCTTCCACTACCTGCTCGACCACGGGCAGACCGGGCTCTCGACCGCCTTCGACATGCCGACCTTGATGGGCTACGACTCCGACCACGCCCGCAGCCTCGGCGAGGTCGGCCGCGAGGGCGTCGCCGTCGACACGCTCGACGACATGGAACAGCTCTTCGAGGGTATCCCGCTCGGCGGCGTCACGACCTCGATGACGATCAACGCCCCGGCCGCGATCCTGCTCGCCTTCTACGTCCTCGTCGGCGAGGCCCAAGGGGTGCCGCCGGAGAAGCTCGGCGGCACGATCCAGACCGACATCCTCAAGGAGTACATCGCCCAGAAGGAGTGGTGCTTCCCGATCGAGCCGGCGCTGCGCCTGGTCACCGACATGATCGAGTGGTGCTCCGAGCACATGCCGCGCTGGCACCCGGTCTCGATCTCCGGCTACCACATCCGCGAGGCCGGCTCGACCGCCCAGCAGGAGCTCGCCTTCACGCTCAAGGACGGCTTCACCTACGTCGAGCGGGCGCTCGAGCGCGGCCTCGACGTCGACGACTTCGCCCCTCGCCTCTCCTTCTTCTTCAATGCCCACATCGACTTCTTCGAGGAGATCGCCAAGTACCGCGCCGCGCGCCGGATCTGGGCACGCGAGATAAAGGAGAAATACGGGGCGACCCGCGAGGAGTCGATGCGGCTGCGCTTCCACGCCCAGACCGCCGGCGTCTCGCTGACCGCCCAGCAGCCGCTCAACAACGTCGTCCGCACCTCGCTCGAGGCGCTGGCGGCTGTGCTCGGCGGCACCCAGTCGCTGCACACCAACTCCTTCGACGAGGCGCTGGCGCTGCCGACCGAGGAGGCGGTGCGGGTGGCGCTGCGCACCCAGCAGATCATCGCCTTCGAGTCCGGCGCGCCGAACACCCCCGACCCGCTCGGCGGCTCCTGGTTCGTCGAGAAGCTGACCGACGAGATGGAGGAGGCGGCCTACGGCTACTTCGTCCGCATCGACGAGCTAGGGGGGATGGTCGAGGCGATCCGCCAGAACTTCCCCCAGCGTGAGATCGCCGACGCCTCCTTTCGCTTTCAGCAGGAGCTCAACGACCGCCGCCGCATCGTCGTCGGCGT
>Ga0207677_10000824_pt1 | contig 17718 bp, 15 predicted proteins | sample KBSMisM42_FD_184311 | JGI IMG/M metagenome (GOLD analysis project Ga0207677, IMG submission 184311) | Miscanthus rhizosphere microbial communities from Kellogg Biological Station, Michigan, USA - KBS Miscanthus M4-2 (SPAdes) (version 2) | ecosystem: Host-associated > Plants > Roots >...
TTTCCACTGGAAACGAGACCGGAATTTCTTGCTCACGAGGTACCCCCACGCTTTCGAGCAACGTCTGCAGGAAGGGCTTCTGTTCGGCGGTCTTAAGTTCCCCGAACCCGTAGCCCAGGTCCGCACCGGTGCAAGAGATGAGAACGAGCCCCCGCAGAATCGGCCCGCCCGCGTCCTCGAGATTGAAGGCAGCGTTGAAGTTGTGGTTCAGCCAAGGCAGGTAGAAGAGGAAGCTCTCCTTGGAGCCTTCGGGCTTGTAAGACAATTCGTTGAGGAAGGAGTTGAAGCCGCCGAGCGAGTTGCCGAAGCTGCGAACGGTCTTTTCGAATGGCTTTGCCGCTTCCGCCCCATGCTCGAGAACGGGTCGGATTTCGCGGGTGAAGGGCCGGATCTGGTCGCGGATCGGCGGGGTGGTTTCCTCGAAGAGCTTTTCGGTTGCCTTGAAGGCGGGCGTCAGCGCCTGCGCCTGCGGGATCAACTTGATCAGGGTCGGATAGGCGGCCTGCGAGAAGCGGTTGGAGCTGGCGAGGCCGGCATTTGCCGCGCGCAGGGCGGAGGGGAACCGCTCGAAAGCGGCCTGGACCGATTCCTGCTGGTTGGCGAAGTTGCCGAGGGCCGCCTTGGAGGAGGTGACGAAGCGCTTGACCTCCGCGTCGTGGCGGGCGAGTTCGGTGGTGACGAGGTTGAAGTTGTGGATCACCCGGGAGAGCTCCACGTGCCTGGCGGCGACGGCTTTGTTGAGCTTCGCGGTGTAGTGGACGAAGGGTTGGAAGCGGCGGAAGGCGTTGGAGAGCTGCTTGCCGCGGCCGCCGATCCCCTGGGCCCCGCCGGCGACCAGCAGCTGGATGTACTGGCGGGTGTCGGCGTCGAGGGTGGCAAGGAAGGCGTCAAGGTTGGTGTTGGGTTCCGTCTGGGTCAGCGTGAAGTGGTCGCCGTCTTCGACCTCGCCCTTCGCGGTGCCCGGTTCGATCTCGACGATCATGTCGTTGAGGTTCGTTTTCGGGCGCAGGAGGAAGCTGGCGTCCGGGTGGATCAGCTCCATGTACTTGGGCTCGATGTCCATGCCGACGACGGCGTGCCCGTTTTCGAGGTCGACCGAAGCCACCTTGCCGATCTGGATGCCGGCGATGTCGACGGCCTGGCCCTGGCCCGGCGTCACCGCCTGCGCGGTCGAGAACTCAGCGGTGATGTGGTCGAATTCTTCGCCGACCACCGGCAGCCAGGCGGGCAGCGACGCTTTCTGCTGGGTGAAGATCCCGAGCATCATCACGATCCCAGCGATCGCGAGGACGACGATGGCAATCGTGTCCTTGCGACGACCGCGCACCTGACGGCTGAGCCAGGCGCGGAAGTGGGTGACGCGGCTGACGTTCGGTTCCCGCTCGCTCATGGATTCACCCCCGCGACGGACGGAGAAGGCGGACCGACCTGGCCCAGCGGCCCGTTTACATCCGGAACCGGGTTGGTGTAACAGCGAACTTCCGGCTTATGTGGGGGTCTGCCCCCTAGCTGAGGTTGGGTTCCCAGAGGCTCTTCGATCGTATGGGCGTAGTTGATTTTGTCGCTGAGGGTTGCTCTGTTGCCAAACGGATTTGGTTCTCCCACCAGCACCGATCCACCTCCGACCTGCGCCCGGCTATAGGGACCGTTGCCGTCGAAGTTCTGGGCCATCCCGGCGAGATTGACGAGGTTGTAGAGGAACTCGCGGTAGTTCGGGCCGCCGGTACTGAAGCGGTCATTGATCACCTGGTTTGCAGTCGGAACCATGACCTTCGTCGTGCAGAGGCTGAGACGGTTGAGCTGCGGCAGGGTGATCTGCTTGCTCGCCTGGGCGGCACCGGCGAGGGCGGGCGTCGATTCGCTCAGCAGCTTGACGGCGCCCCCCGCCTCGCGGCCGGAAAGCAGCGGGCGCACCTGGGCAAGCCACGGTTTCGAGGCGTCGATCAGACCGGGCAGCTCGGCGACGGCCGGGCGGAACTCGATCGCGTAGGTCCGCAGTGGCGGCAGGGTGCGGTTGAGGCTGACGAGCGAGGCGCGGGTGATCTTGAGCGTCGGCGCCAGCAGTTGAATCGTCGTCGAGAGGTTCGCCGACTGGTTGGCGAGGGCGCCGGTGAAGATGTCGAAGTTCTCGATCAGGCCCTGGAGGTCACGCTGGCGGCTGGCGAAGGCTCCGAAGGCCCGCCCGGCGCTGGAAACCAGACGGGAGAGGTCGCGGTGTTCGGTGCCGAGGAAGGCATCGGTCACCTGGGCGCTGTAGCGGCCGGCGTCGCCGCCGTACTGCAAGGCCCCGTTGAGCGCCTGGGCACCGGTGCGGCCTTTGACCTCGGGCAGCTGGGTGAGGTCTTCCTCGGCGGTCGGTTCGTGGTTGAGCGCTTTGCCGTAGCCCTCGAGCAGGCGTCCGAGATCAGCCCGCACTGGAGACTGCAGGGCAGAGAGGACTTCGTCGATCTGCACAGCGGTCGAGGTGCGGCTGACCGGAATCGTCCCGCCGCTGTCCAGATCCGGCGCGCTGGGGCTGCCGGGGTCGAGTTCGACGAAGAAGTTGCCCTCGAGGAAGATCCGCGGTTTGATCGTGGCGAAGGCGTCGTCGTGGATCGGCCGGCCGGAATCGTCGACGGTGAAGGTGACCTTGGTGTTGTCGCCGTCGCGCTCGGTCCCGATCACTTTGCCGACGTCGACACCGGCGACACGGATCGGGGAGTTCTTGGCGATGTTGGCCGAGTTCGAGAAGGTCGCGTTCAGTTCATATCCGTAGCCGGTGAAGGGCACGTGTTTGGTGAAGGCCAGGTAGGGGCCGATCGTGAAGATGAGGATGAAAATGATCGCGATCATGGCGTTGCTGGGGCGCCATTTGATGAAGCCGCTGCCGGACGCGGCTGCTCGCCTGTCTCTCTCCGGGAGCCGGCTCATTCTTCTTCCTGCCCTCGGGTAGTGGTGCCCCAGAGCTTGGGCGCATAGCCGACGATCCTCTTGCCAGCAGTGTAGGCCTCATTTCCGGCTTCGCAGATTCCTTCTTGACCTGGCGCCGCAGTTTTCGGATAGGGGTTGTAGTGAAGGTGGTTTTCGCGATCACTTGGATCGTTGGCGGGCGCGCTCGCATAGGTGCTCTCACTATTTGGCCCTTCTGGGGGGGCGAAGGAGATGAACTGCAGCCAGTTGCCATTGCTGTTCCCCTGGCTACTTGCGTTGGCTATCTGCTTAAAGGCGAGAGACCAGTAATTGCAGACAGTCTGACTTGGAGTGATGTACGCCAGGGACGGCTTCAGAACGCGGTTCGTGTCGGTCAGCAGGTCGAGCCCGTTAAAGACGCCGGGCGCTTCCTGGAAGTCGACCAGCGCTTCGGCCGTCGGCTGCAGCTGGTTGTTGAGGACCGGGGAGGCATTGAGGACCGGGACTCCCGCATGCAGGGATTCGGCGATGATCGGTGAGGTTTCGGCAAGCGCTTTTACGCCAGGTCGCAGTGCGGTGAAGAAGCGCGCGGAGTCCTCCAGGAACGGCCGCAGCGCCGGCAGGTCGGCGTTGACCTCGTCCAGCGTCGGCGGGCTTTTTTCGATCGTTTCCTGGATGTAGGGGCGAGAGACGCTGGCGAAGGCGGCGAAGGTCCGGTCAAGGGCGACGAACATGCTCGCCTGGGTCTCGGCGACCGGGGCCACCGTCGCCGAGAGGGCCTCCAGCGCACGCCAGAAGCCCGCGAAGTTGGTGCTCGGTTCGACGATCTTCCGCAGGATCGGCTGGCCGCTGACGGCGGCGCGGCGGAGGGCGCCAATCGCTTCGTTCAGCTGCGGCCCGCGGCCGGCGAGGGTGTTGCCAAAGCCAGCCAGGTTCTGGCGGATGGCGTCGCGGGTCGGTTTGTCGAACATGCTGAAGAACTGATCGATGTCGACAGGTTCCGGCTTCGCCGAGGTGACCGGGATCGTTTCCCCGGCCTTGAACCCCTTGTTCGAGTCGCCAGGGGTGACCTGGAGGAACTTGAGGCCGAGGGCCGACTTCGGCCGCACGGTGATCGTCGAGTCGACCGGCAGCGGTTCGGCGTTCTTGTCGAGGCTGAGGGAGAGTTCGGCGGCGACCTCGCCGTTTTCGAGGTGGACCGGGACCACCTTCTTGACGACGCCGACGCGGACGCCGCCGATCCGTACCTCGTTGCCTTTGACGAGCGCGTCGGCGTTCGGCACCCGCGCCTTGAGGTTGTAGGTGGAGACGAAGGGGAGGCCGTTGTTGGCGTTGTAGGCGAGGAAGACCGCGACGATGACGACCAGCACGGTGACCGCGCCGACGAGGATCGGGCTGCTGGCGACGCCGCTGAGTCCGCTGCGATTCCTCATGGCGCCAGGAGATAGTCGAGAAGGGGTTCGGTCCCTTCGGTTGCCGATGACTGGGCGACGCCCGCTTCAGGCTCTGAACTCGGCTCGACGGCGTTGCCTGCCTGACCAACGCCAATCGCCGAGCCGGGTTCGGCCAGAGTTCCACCGTTTTGTCTCGCGAAGCCTCGCTGCAGAAGACGGAAAAGATCGGCGGCGCTGGTGCTGGCTTGTTCGTCACTAAACGGGGCATTTGGACCGTTGAACCTCGCAACACACCCTGAATATCCTCCGGCCAGCACCTGATATTCGACACAACCCGAAAGCGTTACACGGGTGCGGCCGAAGTGTCCGTACTGATCGAATCCGTTGAGCGACGCAGCGGTGTTGTAGATCAGCTCGGTAAGCCCTTTCCAGCCTCCCGTCTGTTTGACATTCACCAGCAGCTTCGCCAAATCGGCAGTCGGCTTCACGCCTGACTTAGACAAGGTCGCAGCCTTCTTGATCACCGGATCGGCTTCCACGAAGAGCGGCCCGGAGGCTTCACCGGCGTCACCGAGGCTCTTCAATGCGACGGTCAGGGCTTCGGAGAAGGGGGTCAGGGTTTCGGTTGCGTCCGTCAGCGCGGGGGCCGCGGTGCCGAAGTCTTCGAAGAGCGGCGTGCCCGCGTCGGAGAAGGTCTGCAGGCTCCGCATCGTCTTGCGGAATTCGGTGAGGAAGGTGGGGAACTTCTGCAGCGCCTCTTCCAGTTCCGGGCCCTTTTCCGAGCTCGCCTGCGCGGCGGCCCCGGAATTGGAGAGGAAGCCGGCGAGCGCCTCGCGCTCGCGCGAGAGCGGCCCGAGGATTTCGTCGGAGTCGGCGGTCAGCTGCGCCAGCTGCTCGCGCTGGGCCGAGAGGATCCCGAAGAGCCGGTCGGCGTCGCGCAGGACCGGGTTCGCCCGTTTGACCAGTTCCTCGAGGTCTTCGCCGCGACCGGCGAGGCCGGCGCCCAGTTCGTTGAGGATCAGGCGGAAGCGCTGCGCGTAGGGGAGCGAGTAGATGTCGTTGATCAGGTCGGGGTCGACGCTGGTGCCGTTGCTGCCGAGCGGCAGCAGGTACTGGCCTTCGCCGGTCTCACCGTCGGGAATCTGTTCCAGCGGCGGTGGCGGCTCGGTCCCCGGCGCCCGCGGCATGGTCGCGCGACAGTCGACGAACTTCTCGCCGATCAGCGACTGCGGCCGGATCTGACAGGTGGCGTCTTTGCGGAAGTCCTGGAAGCCGGGGTCGTTGATCTTCAGGACGATGATCGCCTTGCCCGGCTTGGCGACCAGCTTGCCGTTTTCGTAGGCGACGTCCTCGTCCGGCATCGAGACGCCGACTGATTCGATCTCGCCGACCGTGGCGCCGGCGATGCGGACTTCCTCGCCCTTGACCATGAAGCCGCCGTTGTCGAAGACGGCGCGGACGCGGTAGCCATCGGAGGAGCTATCGCCGCCGGAGACGATCAGGACGATCGCGACCACGGCGGCCACCAGACCCAGGGCGAGTATCAGTCGTTTGCTCATGGTCCGGGGGGCACGTCGCCGGGGTCGCATTCAGAGGAGTCGACGCTGCCGCCACCGACCCAGGGGTTGGAGCCGTCGGCGGCGGGCTGCGTGGCGCCGCCGGGGCAACGGCGATTGACTCCAACCGAGCCGAACGGTGCGTACTGTTCCGATTTCGAGATCGGTTCGAGTTCGGAGCTCGAAGCGTTGTAGCGGAAGAGATTTTGCGCGGCGGTCACCGCGCGCACGTAGTGGCCGTTGCCGTCGTAGTAGCCGGCGACCTGGCCGAACTTGCCGAGCGCGTTGAAGAGGTCCGGCGTGTAGGCGCGGATGAAGTTGAGGTTCGGCTGGAAGTCCGAGATCGCCTGTTCGGAGTGCGGGAAGGCGCTCGAGGTCAGGTCCTGCACCTGCGGCAGCACCGCGAGCAGGTCGCCGAGGTCGTTCCCCTTGCCCGGCTGGCTGACGATGAGCCGCAGGTTGTGGGTGAACGGGACCAGTTTCTGGAAGACCGGCCGCAGTTCGGCGAGGAACGGCGCCAGGTCCTTGGTCGCCGGCTTCGCCGTGTTGACCAGCGGTTCGAGGTCGTCCAGCGCCGCCCGCAGGTTGACGAAGGTCGTGTTCGACTGGCGGAACACCGGCGGCAGCCTCCGCAGCGAGGCGTCGAAGGCGGCGGTCTGCCCGGCGATCGCGTTGAAGGCGGTGTTGGCGTTGGAGATCGCGCTCGAGAGCTGCTCGCCGCGCCCCGCCACCGCGGTCGTCAGTCGCGAGGAGCTGACGACGAAGCGCGAGAGCAGGTTCTGGTCGGCGTTCAGTTCGCGGGCGAAGGCGGCGGTGCGGTTGAGCGCGGTGCCGAAGTACTTGTAAGCGTCATTGCCGTTTTTCCCCTGGCCCGAGTAGATCGCCGCGTTGCCGCGGATGAAGTCTTCGAGGCCCTTGCGGACCCGCGGCGGGAAGGTGTTGAAGAACTGGTCGATGTCGATCGGGGTCGTGGTCGAGGCGAGGCCGAGTTCGGCACCGTCGTCGAGCGGCTCGTTGCTGTTCGGCCCCGGGCTGATCGCGACGTAGTGGTTGGCGACCCCGGAGAGCGAGGTGGCGCGGATGACCGCGGTCGTCCCTTCGTGCAGTTCCTGGTCGACTTCGACGTTGACTTCGGCGAGGTTGTCGTCGGTGAGGCCGATGCTTTCCACGGTCCCGGCCGGGGAGCCGCCGATCAGGACCTGGTTATCGGGCACCAGCTGGCCGGCGTTCTGGAAGACGAGCGTGTACTTGTGGCCGCTGCTGCCGCCGAAGAAGACGACCGCGAGGACGATCACCGCGACCGCCAGGGCAACGATCACCGCGACCCGCGCTGGGGTCGTTCCCCGGCTTGCCGCCGGACCAGTCTCCTCGCCTAATGGTTTGGCAGCCACAGATCGTCGCTTGCTTTCAAGTTCTCCGGCCCCTCCGAACCCGGTAGAACGGCCCCGGGATCGTATCCAAGGGGGTCCCGGGCAAGCTGCCCGCGAGCAGGGACTTAACTGGAAATCAACGCGCTACTCTGACCCTCGGGAGCGGTTTAGGGGAATGGGAGAGCGCCGCCAATCCAACCCTAGGAGAGTGCAATGCGCAGAAGTCCATTCCTGATCGCGGCGATTGCCGTGCTCGCAGCCGTGGTCGCAGTAACGGCGGCCTGGGCGGGCCCGACCGTCAACGCGCCCGACGGCAACACCCAGTCGATCGACGTCCAGGTCCGCCCGAAAAAGCTTTCGAAGAAGACGTTCACGCCGGCGAGCCTCGAAGTCACGACGCTGACGACGTCGACCACGGACCCCAGCGGAGTCCCGATCCCGGCTGTCCACGCAACCCTCGACTTCGACAAGAACACGCGGCTCTACACGAAGGGCCTCCCCACCTGCGAAGCGGCGAAGCTGCAGAGCCAGTCGACCGAAGTCGCCGAACAGGTCTGCGGGAGCGCGAAAATCGGCAGCGGCCATGCCATCGCCTACCTGAGAGCCGGGAAAGTCTACGAAGTGCCGCAGACCGTGACCGCCTTCAACGGCGTTCCCAAGGGCGGCAAGCCGACGGTCCTCCTCCACACCTACGGGACGACGCCGCTGCAGGTCAGCCTCGTGCTCGAAGGCACCGTCTCCAACCCGAACAAGGAAGGCTACGGGCCGCGCCTTGATCTCGACGTCCCGCTGATCGCCGGCGGCACCGGCGCGCTGAAGGAATTCAACGTCAAGATCGACAAAAAATGGCGCTTCAAGGGCGTCAAACGGAGCTTCATCTCCGCCAAATGCCCGAACTCGAAGAAGCTGAAGGACCGCGGCACCTTCACCTACCGCGACGGCGAAGCGCTGACGGCGCTCTCCAAACAGAGCTGCAAGCAGGCCCCCTAGAGACGGCCTCAAGCACGAAAGGGACCGCTCCGGCGGTCCCTTTTTTGCGCGCTACTTTCCATGTTGGAGAGGGATGTATGTGCAAAGACCCTCCGGGTCCAGTCGAAAGGGAGGCAGATGGGCACGTCAATCGAGAAAGCCGAGGGCAGCAGGGGCTTTCAGGAGGCCGTCAGCTACGCGGTCGGGCATCGGATCAGGGTCGAAATCATCTCCGCCCTCCATGATCTCGGCAGCGCCAGCGCGACCGAGCTGTCGCGGGTGGTCCATCAACCGCTCAGCACCGTCACCCACCACCTGACCGAACTTCTCAAGTCCGGCTCCCTGAGGATCGAGCGGACCGAGAAGGTCAAGAGCGTCCACCAGCACTTCTACATGGTGGTCAACCCGCTCTTTCTCAGCGACGAGGAGATGCAGGCGCTGCCGGACGAAGAGCGACAGGAAGTCTGCCGCGTGATTCTCCAGTCGCTGACCGCCGAGGCACTTGCATCCTTCTGGAGCGGCGACCTGCCCAACGACCCCCGCCTCTTCCTCTGCTGGAACTGGTTCAACGTCGACGCCAAAGGTCGAGCGGACATCGCCGACGAGCAGGTCCGCTTCTGGCGCCGGGTCCGGGAGATCGAGGAGGAAGCGACCGATCGCTGCGCCGAATCCGGCGAGGAGCCGTTCTCCCTCGTGGTCGCCGGGCTCAGCTACCCGCGGTGGAGAACGGCCGAGCGACCCGAGAACGAGCGCGAGAGCTGGTAGCTGTCACGGGAAAACCGTTCAAGAACTGGGTATGGACGCGACCGTTTTCCTCTGGAACCGTTCACCGCTCCAATGGAGCCGACCGCTTATCCCGCCGCCCCGCCGCAGGACTTCGACTGGGAAGCCCTCGTCCCCCTGCTCGTCCACCCGGTCAAAGTGGAGATCATCGAAGCCATGGCCTGGGTCGGCCTCCCGCTCTCGGCCACCGACCTCGACCGGATCCTCCGCGGCCAGGTCGGTGTCTCCCTCCTCTCCTACCACCTGCGCAAGCTGGCAGAGGTCGGGGCCCTGAAGCGGGTCCGCCGCGAGCAGGTGCGGGGGGCGATCCAGACCTTCTACGGCCTGCCGAGCGCCGGCGCCGCGGCCTAGTCGAGCAGCTGGCCGGGCCTCAGCTCCACGGCCTCCGCCAGCCGTTCGACGGTCGAGACCCGCGGATCGCGTTTGCCCGCCTCGATCCGGCTGACCTCGGTGGCATGCACCCCACTCCGCTCCGCCACCTGCTCCTGGCTCAGATCCAGCTTCTTGCGGGCCTGCCGCAGGTTGACCCCAAGATTGCCCACAAAAGAGATCGTTAAGGCTGGTGGGCCGGTTGACCATAGGGTAAATCACAACTCTTTCGCTCCGGCATGCCATAGTAAAATTCACAAGTTCTCAGTAGGCTTCGACTAATGACGGAGAAGGAGATCCCTTTCCGCCCACGGGGGCCTGATCTGTCCTCGGATTCGGAGAGGCCGAGCCCCGGGACCGGACAGAGGTGCCCCGGCCGCAGTAGCGGCCGGGGGCTTATCGAGGTGTCAGGACCCCTTTCCTTTTGCCGAGAGCGGCAGGACCCTCTCCATATTCATAAGCACGATTCATCACCTCCCCGTAATTCTCGTTTGGTGGAGAGGATTCCAGCGGTGGAGGGCAACTGCCGTATTTCCAGTGGCAGCTTGCTGAGTGAAGGACTACGATCCATCACTCAGGAAAGGGAAAGGATTTGACGTGGCGACCAGGGCTCAGCGCCGCCAGGCGACGCAAAACCGAATCAAGGCTCTCTCACATCCCCTTCGGGCCGAGGCATTCCGACTGATACGCGATCAAGGTCCGCTCAGTCCGCGCGGGCTGTCGAAGGAGCTGGAAGCCGACGTTCGCGCCGTGAGCTACCACGTCAGGAAACTCAGGGAGTTCAACTGCATCGAAGAAGTCGAGACTCGCCAGGTACGAGGGGCAATCGAACACTTCTATCGCGCCACCGAGGAACACATGATCGACACCGAGGAGTGGGGCGAGCTCGCGGAGGCCGAGCCTCAGATGGCACAGGCGCTAACCGACGATTTCATGCAGAGTGTGGTTGACGACTACTCAACCTCTCGTCGGGCAGGGGTGGTGGCTTTGGACGAGGAGTTTTGGATCGTCCGCACTCCCCTCGTCCTCGACTCCCCGGGAATTCTGGAAGTCCTTGACGCCTCGCGCACTTACGAGAATGAGGTGCTCGAGATTGCTGCGCGCAGTGCTCAGCGTCGAAGCGCCAGCGGAACGAGTCCGGTGCGCGCATCGCACTCGGTCGCCTTCTTCAAGATGCCCAGTAGCTCTCTCCACAGATAACGGTGTCCCCACGGGGCGAAGGCATGCCCGGACCATCCGCCGCCGCAGAGAGTTACAACTGGTGGGCTGAGGCATATGACGAGTGCAATCCTGAAAACGACTACGAGCACTGGCTCGGCGAGAGTCTGCTGCCATTGTTGGAGGGGCATGGTCTGAGGCGCGGCTGGGCCTTGGACATCGGCTGCGGTACCGGTCTCGCATTTCCACCCCTGCTAAGGCGCGGCTGGAGAATTGTCGGCTGCGATTCCTCTGTGGGTATGTTGGCCGCTGCAGAACAAAAGGTCGACGGAGCAGTTCGCCTCATGAATCTCGACGTCCGCGATCTGCCGCCGATCTCTCCCAACCAAGGCGATACTGCTCAACAGGCGTTCAGCCTGATATTGATGCTGAACGACGTCATCAACTATTTAACGGGTGATGGCGATCTGATTCAAGCCTTTGCAGGCATCGCGAAGAACCTCAGGCCCGACGGCGGGCTTGCAGTCCTTGATGCCAACACGGTCGCATTGTTTCGTCGCGACTATGAGCTTGGTTGTGCGGCAAACCTAGGATCTAATGGCTGGCGCTGGCGTGGAGTGACCAAGCGATGCGTCCCAGAGCAGATTTACGAAGCCGAACTTCAAGATCCATCGGGCCTGGTTCGTCCTCATAGGCAGCGCCATTGGTCTCGGGATCAGATACTCGGCGCACTGGCGGCTGCCGGACTCCATTGTGTTGCAATTCTCGGTCAGCGTGAGGAGGCGGGCCAGATTCAACTGTGCACCTCGCCCTCCGAGACCAGAGATCTCAAGATCCTCTATCTCGTGAGCCATTTGCCCGCGAATTCATAAGGCACACGTTCGCTGGGAATTCTTCCACCGGTGGAGGTTTGACCCGCCGGCTGCTTGAGGTTACGTTGCCGCGAATTATTCTCTGAGCGGTCGGGGGTGTGAGGTGGCACAGGAAGAGGTGGACTTTGATCCAAATTTGGCCAAGGCCCTAGCCCATCCCTCGCGACTGCGAATTTTGCGAATCCTGAGGGAGCAGACAGCAAGTCCCGCCATGATGGCGAGGATGCTAGATCTCTCGCTAGGCAACGTTTCCTACCACACGAAGGTGCTGGTTGAGACCGACTGTGTGTGGTTAGTCAAATCGGAGCCTCGGCGTGGTGCAGTCGAGCATTTCTACCGAGCCAAACCGCACACTGCCTTAGGGTCGCGGGATTGGCAGAGGATCCCGGAGTCGCTGCGAGGCGATCTGGTTGCAGCTGCCTTGGACCAATTTCATAACTCAGTCGTCCGAGCGCTGCAATCCGGAAGCTTCAGAACCCGGATGGATTCATGTCTTGTGTGGCAGCCGCTCACCGTTGATCAGGGCGGCTGGGAGACGATAACTGCGGTCATGGCTGACGCCGAGGCAAAGATCAGGGCTGTCGCAGACGAATGCGCTCGGCGTTTGGACGATCCGGCTGTCGCCATACCGATCATCGTCATGTTCTCCGCATTCGAGGCGGGAAGCTCGGATCAGGGGACTGAGTGACCCCCGCCGGCCACCGCTACGAATGGGACAGGCTCGTCCCGCACTTCGTTCACCCACTGAAGGTGGTGATCATTGAAGCGATGAGCTGGGTTGAGGAGCCGATTTCGCCGCGAGATCTGGACATGCTGCTCGAAGAAGAATTCGGGGTCTCGTTGGTGGCCTACCACGTGCGGGGGCTGGTGTACATCGGGGCGGTTGAAAAGGTTGGGCAGCGGGCGGTACGGGGGGCGTTGCAGTCGTTCTACGTGCTGGCGGCAAAGGAACCCGCGGGCGCTGCGGTGACCTACGAATGAGTGTGCGGATAACAGCGGCCGAGCGGGACGCGCTCTACGACCAGATCTTCGTCCGACTCAGCGGCATCGACAACCTCTGGCTCGCCGCGCAGGAAGAGGACTGGGAGGCGGCGGATCGACTGGCGCGCGAGTACACCGACGAGCTGCGACTGGTCCTCGACGACCTGGGCTGGGGTGAGGGAAGTGGCGGGGAGCTGCATATGACCACTCCGCCCGACGTCCTCCGCCGCGTCCTCACCCGGATGCAGAGGCAGGCGGAGGTCGAGCAGGAGGCGGAAGAGGAAGAGCGGGCCGAAGGCCGCCGTCACGAGGAGCAGAGGCAGCGGCTTATGCAGGCCTGCCGGCGAGTGCTGGCTGAGCTCTGAGCAGCGGCGGCAACCGAGTGGTCCAGACTGGATTTGTACTCCCCACCCCTCCGTGGCCTAGGTGGCGGAGAGGGCTCGACGGAGGATTCCGACCAGCAGCACTCCCAGCAGGACTCCAAAATAGGCCCATTGCTGCGCTCTGAAGCGAGCATCCTCGCACGCGATGAAGCGGTCCCCCATTTCGGTCTGCAGGCCCGCGACCTCCCTTTTAATTTCTTCGACGTCACAATCGAGTCGCGCGAAATCGACATCGACCCTGTAATTGAAGTCGTCGAGGCGACCATCGGTCCAGGGACTGCTCGGAGGGATCGCGGGCGGAGCCGCGCAAGTTTGGCGGGGGTGACGCTGTTCGGCATCCAGATGGCTATCGCGCCGTCGTAGTCGATAGCGACGACCCAGCTGGTCGAAGCGCGCGGTCAATTCGCCCCTCCAGACCTCGACCTCATCCCGGAGGCTGTGGAGATCTCTGTCGAAAAGCGCGACGCCGTCGCTCACCGTGCGACAAAGATCGTCGATGCGCCCGTCCGTCCAGCCTTCGCCCCCAATCAGCTCCCCGCTCGTCATAGGGGTGGGTCGCTCGGAACTCCGTGGATCGGGCCGTTTTCTTCCTCGGCGAATTCGGTCGAAGCGGTCGAACCCGTGGTTCATCTCATCCGTTTGCCGCTTGACCTCGGCCCGAATGATGCGAATGTCGCCATCTAGCTCTGTGAGCTTGCGCATAACCACCTGGTTGAGCTCATCTAGATGTCCGCCGGTCCATCTCTTTATCAAAGCCGACTCATTCATAAGTGTGAAACCTTTCGTCTGCGGTTGCACGCCTACGATAGCGCAATGTTTCGTCTGCTAGATGCCGGCGAGAGCGCCGATGGTTCCGATGAGGGCCACGACGATGGCGACGGCCGCCATCAGAAGATTCCGGTTCAAGGTTTTGAACTCCCCTCGAAGTTCACGCATGTCCCGATCCAGGTGGGCGAAGCCCTGGTCGACTTTCGTCTCGAGCGCTCCGACGCGAACCTTGAGTTCGCCAAACCCCTTGTCGAGGGCGTCGACTTTTTTGCCGAGCCCGTCGACTTTGTTCTCGACAGTGGCGATCCTGTTTTCGACCCGGTCGAAGCCGTCGTCGGTCCATTTCTCTCTCGGCGCCATCACGGTCATGAGCCTAACGTAATGTTTCGTCTGCTACAGAACAAGACGCTATGCATGCCGAAGTGAAAATCCTTCGGGGAAGGTTTGTGACTTGGGGCGGGTTTAGACGCTGAGTTTCGGGATCACCCGCTCCAGCGGCTTCGGCAGCCACCAGACGCGGTCGCCGAGGAGGAGCATCAGGGCCGGGAGGAGGACGATGCGGACGACGGTGGCGTCGAGGATGACGGCGACGGTGAGGCCGACGCCGAGCTGGCTGACGGTGGCGATCGGGGCACCGGCGAAGGCGATGAAGACGACCATCATGATCAGCGCCGCGCCGGTGATGACGCCGGCGGTGCGGGAGAGGCCGAAGTCGACCGCGGCGGCGTTGTCGCCGTGGGCGTCGTAGTGCTCGCGCATGCGGCTGAGGAGGAAGACGGCGTAATCGATCGAGAGGCCGAAGACGAGGCCGAAGATCAGCGTCGCCCCGACCGCGTCGACGTAGTTGTGGCCGCCGAGGGGCCAGCTGTCGGGGATGTGGAAGAGCAGAGTGAGGACGCCGAAGGCGACGCCGACGGTGACGAGGTTGAGCGCCACCGCGATCGCCGCCAGCAGCAGCGCCCGCAGCACGATCATCAGCACCAGGAAGGTGGCGATCGTGATCGCCAGGACGACCCAGGGGATGCGCTCCCGGGTCACCCGGCTGTAGTCGTTGAGCTGGGCGGCGGCCCCGGCCACCCCGGTTTCGAGGTCGGCGTCCTCGGCCAGTTCGGAGGCGTCGGAGTTGAGCGTCTTGTTGAGCCTGATCGAGCCGGGGGTGTTGAAGCTGTAATCGGAGATGACGAGCATCGTCGCCGCCTGCCCGCCTCTTTCGAGATCGATCGATTCGCTGATCTGCTGGCGCGTCGTCGGCGGGGTGCCGTCGAGGGCGGAGAGCACGAAGTAACCGGAGTTGAAGAGCCCGGGCGAGGAATCGGCGACGCGGCCGGCCTGTTTGCGGATCCGGTGGCGGCCGGTCAGGACCTGCACGCTCGCGTCTTCCAGGCCGCTTTCCAGCGGCGCGCTCTGGCTGACCCCGGCGGCGAGCGCCGACTGCAGCGCTTCGGCGCCGTCGCCGAGATCGTCGAGGCCGCTGACCAGCCTCACCGCACCGCCGCTGAGCTGGTTGATGCCGTCCCCGAGCCGCCCCGCTTCGCGGGCCAGGCGGGCTGAGCCGGCGGCGAGGCGACTGCTGCCACCGTGCAGTTTCCGCAGCCCTTCCTCGAGTTTTTCGGCGCCCTTCAGAGCCAGGCTGATTTCGTTCTTGAAGGTGATCAGCCAGTAGTTGATCTGCTTCGCCTGCTCCCAGTCCTCGAGCAGGCGTTCGTTCAGAGCACCCAGTTCGGTGGGCAGGCCCGCGTAGGGCTCGACCTCGGGCGTCGCCGGCAGCGGGTCATAGGGGGCGCCGGTCGCCGGATCGGTGCCGCTCACCGCCGCGGTCGCCTTCCGCACCGCTTCCAGCGCGGCCGCGTATTTCGGGTCGGATTTGCCGACCGTCATTTCTTCCAGCTGCGTCAGTGCCGCTCTCAGTTCCGCATCGGCGACCTGCGCCGGTGGGATCAGCTGCGGCAGCTTCTGGTTGGCGTCCTCATTGAGGGATTTGCGCAGGATCTTCGAGCGCCGCAGCAGGTTGACCCGCAGGTTCGGGAGCGCATCGCGGAGGCCGATCTTCAGTTTCAGGGCGCCGAGGAGCGCGGTCCCGAGGCCGTTCTCGAGCTGGCGCGATCCCTTCGCGAAGCGATCGAGCGCGTCGACCGCTTCCTGGCTTCCCCCCAGCGCCCGCGTCAGGCCGTTGGCGATCAGCTGCGCGCCCTCGGCGGCGCGCCCCGACCCGAGCGCCAGCAGGCCGGCGCCGTCGCTCGCTTCGGAGATCCCGTCCCGCAGCTGCCCGACCCCCCCGGCGGCGACCTCGAGGCTGCGGCCGAGCCGGCCCAACTGCTTGACCGGGCCGATGTTCCCTTCCGAGGAGAGGACCGAGTTGCCGAGCGCCTGCAGCGGCTCGACCCGTTTGGTCGCACGCACGGGCCCGATCACCGCCTGCACACCCGGGGTCCTCGCCAGCTTGTGCTGGAAGCTGTCCAGGGCGGCGAGGTTCTTGGCGTCCGTGATCGGCCCCTCGTCGGTGACGGCGACGACCTGGAAGGGGGCGTCGAAGCCCTGGCCGATCGAGCGGTCGATCAGTTCCGCGTCCTGCCGCGCCGGCGCGTCCTTGGACAGCTGCTCGGGGCTCGGCGGCCCCGTCTTCAGCCCGATCGCCGGACCAGCCAGGACCAGCAGCACGGCACCGATCAGGATCGCCGCCACCGCCGGCTTCTTCAGCGCCGCCCCGACGAACACCATCAGCCGCGAGCGGCCGCCGGCCGGTGCCGTGGCGCCGAAGCGCCAGCGGTCGACGTTCGGCCCCAGCAGGGTGAGGATCGCCGGGCCGACGACGGTCGCGACGAGGACGCTGAGGAGCACCACCATGCAGACGGTCCCCGCCAGCGAGGCCAGCAGCGACCCCGGCAGGATGAAGAGGGAGACGAGCATCGAGAGCAGCAGGGTGCTGCCGGCGAAGCCGACCGTGCGGCCGGCGTGGCGCCGGGTCAGCCGCGCCGCCTCGACCGGCTCGGCCCCCTCGGCGAGCTCCTCGCGGAAGCGGGAGACCATCAGCAGCGCGTAGTCGACCCCCAGCGCCAGGCCCATCATCGAGCAGACCACAAGTGCGAAGGCGTCGATCTCGAACCAGCCCGTGAACCAGTAGAGGATCCCGCGCGAGGCGACGACCGTGAGGAAGCCGAAGGAGAGCGGGATCAGGGCGGCGATCGGCGAGCGGAAGACGATCAGCAGGATCAGCAGCAGGAACGGCAGCGCGATCAGCTCGCCGCGTTTGGCGGCGTCGAGGCTGTCTTCCTGGATCGCCAGCGAAAGGCTCGCGTAGCCGGTCTGGGTCGCCTCGACCGGGGGGGTGATCGTTTCCCCGAGGACCTGCTTCAGGTGGGGCACGGTCTCGTTCAGCGAGGTGCGCGTGTCGACGTGGAAGTCGGCGATGATCAGCGCCTTGTTCGGGGTCGGCCGCAGGCGCTGGACCGAGCCGCGGTCCCAGGGCGAGAGCGTCGTCACCCGCGGGTCCTCGCGCAGGGCGCTGATCAGTTCCGGGCCCTGGCGGTCGATCGCCGGCCCGGGCCCGCGCAGCAGGATCGCGAAGGGGGCGGAGTCGCCGAAGTGTTCGCGGAGGATCTCGTTGCCGCGCAGGGATTCGGTCCCCGGAACGTCGAGGGTGGTCGGGTCGAGACGGTCTTCGGTGCCGGTCCCGATCACCGCCAGGGCGATCAGGATCGCCGCGGCGACCGCGAGCACCGCGCGCGGATAGCGCAGCAGAAATGGTTGGTCCTTCCGCGGGCCTTTCCGCGAGGACTCTTTGCGCACCCTGCCGATCCTCCTTCCCACGGCTGGTAGTTTGGCGGTAGAGGCCTATGGAGGGGAGGAATTTGTGCGGAAGACTCTGTTAAGGGTGCATGTGCTGGGGTTGGCTCTGCTGCTCGTCGCGGCGGGTACGGCGGTGGCGATCAAGCTGGAAGCGGGCAACCTCGTCGTCGACACCGACGGTGGTTTCACGCCGACGACGCTGCCGAAGAAGGGTTTCGCGCCGATCAAACTCCACGGTTACGGCAAGGTCTCGACCAAGGACGGCGCCCCGCCGCCGATCACCGACACGGTGACGATCTGGTTCGACAAGCACGGTGAAGTCGAGACCAAGGGCCTGCCGACCTGCACCCCCGGCAAACTGGCGGCGACGACGACCCCGCAGGCGCGCAAGCTCTGCCCCGGCTCGATCGTCGGCACCGGCTTCGGCAAGGCGGTCGTGA
>Ga0207677_10000826_pt1 | contig 17714 bp, 16 predicted proteins | sample KBSMisM42_FD_184311 | JGI IMG/M metagenome (GOLD analysis project Ga0207677, IMG submission 184311) | Miscanthus rhizosphere microbial communities from Kellogg Biological Station, Michigan, USA - KBS Miscanthus M4-2 (SPAdes) (version 2) | ecosystem: Host-associated > Plants > Roots >...
CGATGGTGAAGGCCACCCGGTGCTGGGCGCCGGCTCGCACCCATTCCAGATCATCACCAGCTTCGCGGTGAACACCAATCCGGCCCCGGCTGGATCCGCGGCTCTGTTCCTGCCGGCGCAAGGTGACGTCAAGAACATCGAAGTCGCCCTCCCTCCAGGACTCGTCGGGAATCCCACCGTTGCGACCCGCTGCACGCCGCAGCAGTTCACGACGGTGCACCAGGTGTCGAAAGGGGGCGGAAACATCTTCATCAACGACTGCCCGGATAGCTCTGCCATCGGCACCGTCTCGCTTCGACAGATCGAAGGTCATGTGGGAGAGGTCGGCCTCGGCGGCGGCCCCATCTATAACTTGGAGCCGCCAAAAGGGATGCCCGCCCAATTCGGCTTCCAGGCGGCTGGCGCGCCGTTCTACATCGACGTCAACGTTCGCAGTGGATCGGACTACGGCGTCACCGCTACGCTGCAGAACACTTCAGAGGCCAAGCGGGTCTCCGCCGCCAGCGTGACCATCTGGGGGGTTCCAGCCGAAGATTCCCACGACGGCATGCGCGGAGAATGCGCCGAAGCCGGTGGCTCCTGCGACGCCGAACTGGAACCGCGACCGTTCCTGAGGATGCCCACCTCCTGCGGCTCGCCCCTTCCGCTCTTCATGAGCTTCGACATCTGGACCGATCCAGGCAGTTTCATCAGCCAGGAGTCCGTCCAGCCGGCAGTAACCGAATGCGAACTGCCGGATTTCAGCCCGGAGATCGAAGTCCAGCCGACCACGACGGTCGCCGATTCCCCGACCGGACTGCACCTGGATGTCCACCTGCCGCAGGTGGCTCATGAAGAAGATCCTGAAGGTCTGGGCGAGGCCGACCTTCGCGACATCACCGTCGCACTGCCACCGGGCCTACTGGTCAACCCTGCTTCTGCGGACGGACTGGCGAGCTGCTCGCCGGCACAGATCGGATTCCTCGGATTCGAAGGAGCATCTCCCCGGTTCACCCCTGACCCGCCGCAATGCCCGGATGGATCGAAGATCGGAACGGTCGAAGTGGAAACGCCTCTGGTCGACCACCCGCTGCCTGGAGCTGTGTACCTCGCCAAGCAGGAAGACAACCCCTTCGGCAGCCTCATCGCGATCTACGTGACCGTGGCCGATCCGCAGTCGGGCGTGGTAGTGAAGCTGCCGAGCAAGGTCACGCCGGACCCGAGTACCGGAAGGCTCACGGCGACGGTTACCAACAGCCCCCAGACCCCGTTCGAAGACTTCAAGCTCGACTTCTTCTCTGGTCCGCGAGCGTCCTTGCGCACCCCGGCCAGCTGCGGCATCTACAGCACGACCGCAGATCTGGTTCCTTGGACCGCGCCCGCAGGCGCCGCGGCCTCTCGCTCGGATTCGTTCGAGGTTGCCTCTGGTCCCGGCGGAGGGTGCCCTTCTGGAGCTCTCGCTCCTCATCTTTCCGCAGGCCTAGGAGATCCGACTGCCGGCTCCTTCAGCCCATTCACCATGCGGATCAGCCGCGATGACGCGACCGGCGAGTTCCAGGCAGTGACGGCGACGCCACCGCCAGGCCTGTTGGCGAAGCTCAAAGGTGTTCCGTACTGCCCTGAGAACGCAATCGCGCAAGCCACCTCTCGCACCGCTCCCGGGCAAGGGACGGCCGAGGCGGGCGCTCCGTCCTGCCCCGCTGCGAGCCGGGTCGGTTCCACCACCGCCGGTGCCGGCGCCGGTCCGAATCCGTTCCGGGTCAGCGGCAACGTGTACCTGGCGGGTCCCTACAGGGGCGCTCCTATCTCGCTGGTAGCGGTCGTTCCCGCACTTGCAGGGCCTTTTGATCTCGGTGTGGTCACCGATCGGGTCGCTCTCCGCGTCGACTCGGAAACTGCTCAGGTCAAAGCAGAAAGCGACCCTTTCCCGACGATCCTCTCGGGCATCCCCCTCGACGTCCGCGAAATCGAGATCGCCCTCGACAGAACCAACTTCACCGTCGCTCCCACCAACTGCGAACCGATGGCCGTCAGCGTCCAGGTCTCGTCGCCGTCCGGTGCGACGGCCATGGCAAGCGATCGCTTCCAGGTCGGAGGCTGCCAGTCCCTGCGCTTCGCTCCGGCATTGAAGCTGAAGCTGAAAGGCGGCACCAAGCGCAACTCGAACCCGGCTCTGAAAGCGGAACTGAGAGCGAAACCGGGGGAAGCCAACATCGGTCGTACCTCGGTCGCAATGCCCCACGCCGTCTTCCTCGACCAGGAACACATCGGCACCATTTGCACGCGGGTCCAGTTCGCCGCCGATGCCTGCCCCAAACGATCTGTCTACGGGAAGGCGCGTGCAATTACCCCGTTGCTCGCCAAGCCCTTGGAAGGTCCGGTGTACCTGCGCTCGTCAAATCACCAGCTCCCCGACCTCGTGGCTGCCCTCGAGGGACAGATAGACGTCGACCTTGTGGGTCGGATCGATTCCCACAAGGGCGGCATACGAACCACCTTCGACACCGTTCCAGATGCCCCGGTATCGAAGTTCGTGCTTGAAATGGCCGGAGGCAAAAAGAGTTTGCTCGTGTATTCCATCAACATCTGCCACGGAAAACACCGTGCCACGGTAAAGATGAGCGGGCAGAACGGCAAGCGCCATGACTTCCGGCCTCTTCTTCAGGCCGACTGCCGTAAGGGCAAAGGCAAGAAGCGCCGGTAGCCCTGGCTGCTGCAGCTTGCGCCCATTCGCGCGTACCAATGCTGCCCAACTCACCCTGAACGGCAGATGCGCGGATAGCCGCTCGCGCGCTCGCGCGCACGCGCCCTTTAGTCGCACACGATTTGCAGCACTTTCCTTGCTGGGCCAGCCAAAACCGATCGTCAGCCGGCCTCTTCAATCGACAGAAGTTGAGCATTACCGGCCGGCTGATCAAGATCTTGGCTCTCAGATATGCCCGCCTTCCTGGCGAGCTGACAAACGACAAGGAGCAAACATGATTCGCAAGATCAAGATCCTCGGTCTGCTCGTGGTGGCCGCAATGGCCATGAGCGCGATGGTTGCCTCGGCAGCCTCGGCGGTCGAATTCCACTCAGACTCGACCACCGGCAACACGTGGTTGACAAACACAACCACCACCGGCACAAACCATAAATTCGACGCAGCGGGCAACAACATCACCTGCACCACGGCTTCGTTCAAAAGCACACAGGCGGGAAATACGGCAACCGCCATCAAAGCTGAAGCGACCTACGGCAACTGCACCTTCTTCGGTGTGGCTGTCTCGGTCAATATGGGCAAATGCGCCTATGAATTCAAGGCCAACGGAGAAGTTGCGGTTGTCGATAAGACTGGCGTTGACTGTAACTCCGAAAAGATCACATTCAAAGCAACGTTCCTCGGGGCCAGCTGCGACGTTGAAATCGGCGAGCAGGTTGGCCTCAAATCTGTGACGTACGACGGTGCGTCCACAGCAGTGGGCACCGTCACCGTCACACCGGCAGTTACGGGGATCACCTACACCGCGACGGGCGGGTTGTGCAGCGAAAAAGGCGAATTGACCAACGGCAACTACACAAGCGGTACGACCACGATGACCGGTTACCTTGATACCGCAGGGGCAGAGGGAGCTTCCACGCCCATCTGGGTCTCCTGACCGACCCTTTCGCGAGGGCAGTGCAACCGGGGGATCAGAGCTCCCCCGGTTGCGTCTCAGCACTACTCGGGCAGCGCGCCGGTTAGTGCCCTCGCGCTTGTCCGCGCGCGCTATTCCGCGCGTGCGCAAAGCTACCGAACGCTGTATGCAGGAAAAATGAGAACTCGATCGACATCAGTGCTCCGAAAGACCCGGTCGTGGCAAAAAGATTTGACCAAAGGGTCTCTCAGCGACTAGGTCTTTAAGCGTCATCCCGACCGAGCCAAGGGAGCTCCGGTCGGGCGAAAACGAAAAGGAGCAAGAATGATTCGCAACGTCAAGATTCTCGGGCTGCTCGTGGTCGCCGCAATGGCCATGAGCGCGATGGTTGCCTCGGCAGCCTCCGCGGTGGAATTCCACTCAGACTCAACGAACACCTGGTTGACAAACACAACCACCACCGGCACAAGCCATAAATTCGACGCAGCGGGCAACAACATTACCTGCACCACCGCTTCGTTCAAAAGCACACAAGAAGCAAAAACAACGTCATCGATCAAAGCTGAAGCGACCTACGCTAACTGCACCTTCTTCGGTGTGGCTGTCACGGTCAGCATGGGCAATTGCGCCTATGAATTCAAGGCCAACGGCGAAGTTGCTGTTGTCGACAGGACGGGCCTGAACTGTGACTCCGCAAAGATCACATTCAAAGGAACGTTCCTCGGGGCCAGCTGCCACGTCGAAATCGGCGAGCAGACCGGTCTGAAAACCGCGACCTACGACGGTGCGTCCACAGCAGTGGGCACTGTCACCGTCACACCGGCAGTTACCGGGATCACCTACACCGCGACCGGCGGTCTCTGTGGCGAAACCGGCACCAAAACGAATGGTAACTACACAAGCGGTACCACGACCATGACCGGTTACGTGGACACCGCAGGAGCAGAGGGCGCGTCCACGCCAATTTGGGTGTCGTAGCTCGAGTTAGCTGGATTTTCTCCAGATGCGAGGCCGGGGGAGCTCAGGCTCCCCCGGCCCTTTGATCAGCGATACCGCCAGCCCCCACGCGAATCCAGATCATCGCTCCGGGTCCTGTGCCGTCAGACGGGGGTCTTTGCCCCCTCGGGAGCCGGTATCGGGGTAGGCAGGTCCCGATTCCTACAGCCGGGTTTCCTTGACAGGGACAATTTCGTTCCGATAGCCTCGAAGGCAGCTCAAATGGGATTTGAGCTGGGCGAGCGAGGGGAAAAGTCGCTCGCCGGCCACGGGACCAGGGGGATCAACGATGAGCGGAGGGCTGTGCGCAAATTGCATCTCGCGACTCAGTCCGCTGTACCCCCAGGGCACTTGCCCTGACCTTGGAGGGGCCCGGGACATGGAATGCAATTTACCCGCAAGGGAGGGATTGATTTGACGCTTCTACGCAACCGATTCGGACTACCGGGAGTGATCTCGGTGATCGCGTTGGTCTTCGCCCTGGTTGGCGGCGCCTACGCGGCGAACAAATACATCATCACTTCGAAGAGCCAGATAAAGCCGAGTGTCCTCAAGCAGCTCAAGGGCAACGTCGGCCCAGCTGGTCCTCAAGGGCCTGCCGGCGCGGCCGGTGCTAAGGGGGATCCTGGTGCTAAGGGGGATGCCGGTGCGCCTGGCACCAACGGATCCAGTGCCACCACCACCGCGTTCAGCGGCCCCAAAGCCCCCTGCACCGATGGAGGTGTAGAAGTCAAATCCGCGAGCGGGACGAATCTCGTCTGCAACGGAGCCGACGGAGAAACGGGGTTCACCGAAACTCTGCCGCCTGAAAAAACCGAGACCGGCGCATGGAACCTGTCCGGAGGCGTTCCGGCGGAAAGCGCCGGAGGAGCTGCACTTTCATTCAACATTCCGCTCGAAGCCGGGTCAGAACCCGAATTCGAATTCATTCCCAAAGGGGGTTCCAGCACCACTAACTGTCCAGGGACCCCTGAAGAACCCGCCGCAGCGCCCAACTTCCTGTGCGTGTACGTCGGGACGCAGATCGGGGCTGAATTCACGGAAGGCGTGAGCGCTCTCAAACCCGGAGGCTCTTTTGCCGCGGGCGTCGGCACTACCGGTGCGATTATCAATTTCGCCACTGGTGAAGGCGCTGTGATAGCTGCATTTGGAACCTGGGCTGTTACTGCACCGGAATAATCCGCTGAACTATCAGCCGGGCGGTACTGCCGCCCGGCTGAAGTCTGCCGAGTACTCGATAGGTACGTATCAAGCTCTCCTTCGGTATGGCGAATTTTAAATAGACAAGCCATCCATTAATCCGGAAAAACTGGTTAAATCAGAGCCTCAATTCGAGGTCTTGTGGGATCAGGACCTAAAACCAGTCCACTTAGGGAGAAGACATGAAGCGCAGACGCCTTGTCAAATCCGTGCCGGCGATCGTCGCCGCCACGGCCGTAATGCTGGTGGGTGGATCGGCTGCCCAAGCGGCCACGCCGGCCCCCGGATTCGAGCAGTTCGCAGGATGCCCGAGTCCGGCGGAAAACCCGGGTGTGGTCAGCTGCATCCGGGCAGTAATTACCGGTGGGAACTTCAAGATGGGAAGCAAGAACGTGCCCATCAGCAAACCGATGGTCCTCAGCGGGGGTCTTGGAGAAGGCTCGAAAGGGTTCTTCTATAACTCAAAAGGTGGACTGACCCCGGTCAAACAGCTGGTGCCAGGTGGCGTTATCGGGCTCACCGGTCTCGACTGGTTGGTCAACTTTTTGAGTATCGAAGCACTGCAGCTGTTTGCTGTGACCGAACTCGCCGGCTCGCCCGACTTCTCGGGTGAAACCCTGCCGCTTCCGATCAAAGTCCACCTCGTCAACCCGGCGCTGGGGTCTAACTGCTACGTCGGTTCGAGCTCCAACCCGATCAAACTCAACCTGACGATGGGGACGACCAGCCCGCCCCCTCCCGCGAAACCAATTAGCGGCAATGAACCGACCAAAGTCTTCCTGGAAAACAACATCTTCCACGCAGAAGGCGTCAAAATGGTCGACAACGCATTCTCGGCGCCTGGCGCCAGCGGATGTGTCCTGACGCTGTTCGGTTTCATCCCGATCAGCATCAACGGCTTGGTCAACAGCCAGTCTGGCCTGCCGTCGCCCGCGGGCTACAACGAAACCGTCCAGAACGTGAACCAGGAACTCACGTCGCCCGAATTCGTATATCCGTAGGCACGTTTCGAGGGGTGCGCGGTGATCCGCGCACCCCTCGCTCCTCGCCCCAGGGGTTATGAACAGGAAAGTTTGTTATGATCGCGCCGAGTAATCAGATGATTCGCACCAAATGGAATAAGGGACTCCGTGGTATCGCCGTCGCCGTTTGCGCGGCGGCCGCAGTGGCTGCTGTCGGATGCGGGAGCGACCGCTCATCCAGCAGCGAGGACGCCCCCACCAAGGTCGTCTTCGTCAAGGAAGCGGACAAGCTCTGCCAAAAGGCCGACGCGCGTCAGCTCGCGGGTCTAAAGCTCTACAGCGAGAAACACCAGCCGAAGGGCAGCACCCAGGCCTGGGAAGAACAGCTCGCTGTAGCGGTCGGCCTGCCGCCGCTCGAAATCGAGGCGCGGGAACTTGCCGGATTGACCCCTCCGAGCGGCGACGAAGATGAAATCGACGCCATCGTGACCGCGATCGAAGAAGCCGTGGAAGATACGAAGGACGAACCCGCCGGCGCCCTCAAGCAACCGGGCAAGAACAGCTTTGCGGCCGCCGAAAAGATGGCCCGCGACTACGGGCTCAAGGTCTGCGGCGAAATCTAGCCGCGCCTCTCTCGCTTCCGCTACGGATCTCCCAATTCACCTAGGCGCTGCAGCGCCTCGTCGAAGCCTCCGGTCTCGGATTCGATCAGGCGCGCTGCGATCTCGACTTCCCAGAAGCGGGCGCCGGCGACCCAGGCTTGGCCGAGGTAGTTCCAGGCGGCGAGAGTGGTGCCGACAGTCGTGTCGAGGTCCTCGGCCAAGCGTTCCATCAGGTCTTGGAACTCGCCCTGCATGCTGATGATGACCGGCTGGGGATCTGTCTTTCCCATCTTCGTCTCGATCATCACTGCCTGGCCGGTGCGGATGCCGAAGAACCAGGCGTCATGCAGATATCCCTCAAGCTCGGCCAGCTGCTGCGCGTCGAGGTCGAGGCTCTCGGCACTCTCCTCGGCGATGGGCTTCAACGCGCGTTCCTTTGCGCTCTGAACCGCAGCCGACAAGCTGTTGCCGCTAGAAGACATCAACCGCCAATCTAGACAACTAGGTTTAATCGAGTACGCCTATTTGTACTACGGCGCCTGTCGATACGCAACCGGATCGACAGGGGTAGCGGCAGCCGGCACCCGAACGAGAAAAGGGCGGCCCGGAGGCCGCCCTTTCGGTGATTCTGCGCGCTGCTTAAGCGGCGCGTGGACTGTTCCTCAGGTGCCGGTGCAGGTCCGGAGGATCGTCGCCGGCCCGGCCTGGGTCCCGTCGGAGAACTTGCCGGTGGCCTTCGCCTGGAGCTTTCCGTCGGGGCATTTAGCCGTCAGGACGCCCTTCTTGTTGATCTTCAGGCTGAACGTCTTCACAGAGCCGCTGCCGCCGGCGATTTTCGGAATCGTGGCGACCGTTTTGAGGCCGTAGCGACCATTCTTGACTTTCTTGATCTTCAGGGTGGTCACGATCGCCCCGGTCACCGGCGCCGAGAAGTAGGCGTGGATGTAGAGGGTCGTGGTGCCGCCGCTGAAGCCGCCGTTGAAGACGAGCAGTTCAGAGTTGACGTCGATCGGTTTCTGTTCCGGGAACTGGACCTCGACGGTGGTTTTGCCGTTGCCGATGATCGCCTTCGGACAGGCCTTGCGCGCGGCGGTGGTGTCACGCGACTGCAGCTGACCCGACTTGCAGACCGGGAGGCCCTTGACGTTGATCGCGCCGTTCTTGTCGGTTTCGACGATCGTTTCCGTCAGCGCCGGCGGGTGCGTCCCATCTTTGGTCTTGATTTCCCCGGAAGCGGTGAGCGTGATCGGGGCAAGCTTCTTCTTCGGCAGCTTGCTGGGGCTGAACCCGCCGTTGAAGGTGAATTCGAGATTGCCGGCCACTACCGTCACCGGTTTGTTGGCGCCGGTGGCGATGCCGGCCACGCTGACGGCAATCAGCGCCGCAATGGCCATCGTCAACATCAAGTACTTACGCATATCCCTATAACTCTCCTTTGCGGCCTGCCCGTCCTGGGTCCGATGCCGTCGGAACTTGGCTGAAATATCTCTCCAGCGGGTCAACCTACCACCCCCGCCCTATTCGTAAACACGTCGATCCGCGGAATGGAGCGCTGCTTGCGCCGCCGTCAGGAGCGGACCTTCGCGAGCCGCACGCGCTCGCGCTCCGCGGTTGCCCCCTCGGCTCCGAGGAAGGGCAGCGTGATCCAGAACATCAGGTCCGGGAGCCGGCTCGGGAGGCGGGTGACGGCGCCGTGGAGGATCTCGCTGTAGAGGAGCTCGTTGACCCCGCCCGCGATCGCCACCGAGGTGATCCCGGGGAGTTCGACCGTGGTCTCCGAGCGCCCCGACTCCAGGAAGCCGGTGAACTGGCGCAGGGCCGAGTCGCGCCGGGCCAGCGCCTTCGGCCCGGCCGCGAGCACCTCGACGATCGCGAAGCGCGCCTCGGCAGGGTGCTGGGAGAGGTGCTCGAGCAGCACCTCGAGAGCCGCGCAGACGCGCTCGGCCCAGGCCGCTCCGGCCTTCGACTCGAACGCATCGGTCGCCTCTGCGAGAAGGTTTTCGAGGAGGACGTCGTAGGCGGCAAGGAAGCAGTCCTCCTTGCTGTCGAAGAGTTCGTAGAAGGTCTTGCGGGAGACGCCGGCGACCCCGATCACGTCGACCACCCGCGTTTCGGGATAGCCGCGCTCGGAGACGACCTCGATCATCGCCTGGTGGATGCGGTTGCGCTGGGACTCGGTCACCGCCTCCCTCGGCAAACCGTGCCTTCCCCGGGGCAGCCGCCCGCTTAACTTGGCGGAGCGTCTAGTGGAAGCCACCGACCCACTGTAGAGGAGTCGAGGAACCGGTGGGGGATGTTTATCTAAATGTCCGGCGCGTCTCAGCTATCGAGCCAGATGACCTGCTCGCGGTCCGGGCCGACGCCGACAAGCCGGACCGGGACGCCGACGAAATCGGCGATGAAGTCGAGGTAGTCGCGCGCCTCCTGTGGCAGGTCCGAGGCCTGGCGGCAGGAGGTGAGGTCAAGGTCGAAGCCCGGCACCTCCTCGTACTCGGGGGTGGCCGAGTGGAGGATCGACTGGTGGTAGGGGAAGGTGTCGAGAACCGCACCCTCCTTCGAGCGGTAGCGGACCGCCAGGCGCAGCGGCCCGATGCCGCTGAGCACGTCCAGCTTGGTGATCGCCAGCGCATCGAGGCGGTTGAGCCGCACCGCGTAGCGGAGCGCGACGAGATCCATCCAACCGCAGCGGCGGCGCCTCCCGGTCGTCGTCCCGAACTCGTGGCCCCGCTGCAGCATCTGCTCGCCGACGTCGTCGAAGAGCTCGGTCGGGAAGGGGCCGGCGCCGACCCGGGTGGCATATGCCTTGGCGATTCCCCAGACCTCGTCGATGTCCTTCGGCCCGACGCCGGCGCCGACGCAGGCCGCGCCGGCGATCGGATTGGACGAGGTGACGAATGGATAGGTGCCGTGGTCGAGATCGAGCAGGGTCGCCTGGGCGCCCTCGAAGATCACCGTCTCCTCGTCATCGAGTGCATCCCAGCAGAGGCGGGCGGTGTCGGCGATGTGGGGCTCGAGCCGGTGCCCGAAGCTGATGTGTTCCTCGACCATCGCGTGGAGGTCGAGTCGGGGATCGGGGACGCCGGCGCCGCCGTCGCCGGCCTTCGCGTCCTCGCCCGCCTCCTTCAGTTGCTTGCGCCGCTGCACCGAGAGCTCGCGGAGCGCCTGCTGCTTGGGCTCGAGCGCGGCGCGGATCTTCGTCCGCAGGATCTTCTCGTCGAGCAGGTCCTGTACCCGGATCCCCAGCCGCAGCGCCTTGTCGGCGTAGCAGGGGCCGATCCCGCGACGGGTCGTCCCGATCGAGAGCTTGCCCAGCTTCGTCTCGCCGGCGGTGTCGAGCAGCACGTGGTAGGGCATGATCAGGTGGGCGTTGGCGGAGATGCGGAGATTGTTGACGCTGACCCCCGCCCGTTTCAGCCCGTCGATCTCGCCCAGCAGGACCCGCGGGTCGACGACGACGCCGTTGCCGATCACGCAGGTCTTGTCGGCGTGGAGGATCCCCGAGGGGATGAGGTGGAACTTGAACTCCTCACCGCCGCGGACGATCGTGTGGCCGGCGTTGTTGCCGCCCTGGAAGCGCACGATCGTGGTAGCCCGCTCGGCGAGCAGGTCGACGACCTTGCCCTTGCCCTCGTCGCCCCACTGGGCGCCGACTATGACCACGCCTGGCATGCCGTCGGAGATTCTGACGGTCCGGCCCGGCGGACGGGTTTTGCCCGCTCAGCCCGCGGCGCGGGCCTGGTACCGGTGGTCGGGGCCGAACAGCGGCAGCGGGTCGCCGCAGATCTCGATCAGGCGGGAGATGGTGCGCCGGCCGATCTGGTCCTCGAGCTGCTGCTGGCCCTCGTCGATGATCTCGCCGGCCGCATTGCTGGTGACCAGCATCGGCCGCTGGTTCTCGTAGCGCTCGTTGACGACCGCGTAGAGCTGCTCGACGACCCAGTCGGTGCGGCGCTCGGAGCCGAGGTCGTCGATGTAGAGGAGATCGACCGAGGTGACCCGCTCGAAGAACCGGGCGTACGCGTTCTCCTGCTCGGCTTCCTGGTAGGTCTGGCGGATCCGGGTCAGCAGCTTCGGGGTGAAGTAGATGCCCACCGTCTTGCCGGCTTTCATCGCCTCGGAGGCGATCAGCATGCCGAGGGTCGTCTTCCCGGTCCCGGTCCCGCCCATGAACCAGAGTCCCTTGCCGCGGGCGAGGTTCTCATCGAGGTTCTGGATGTAGCTGCGGGCCTCTTGGACCGCGAGGCGCGCCGTCAGGTCCCGCGCCATGTCGGAGACCGGCGGGCGGTCGAAGGAGACGCCGCGGTAGCGGGCCGGGATCGCCGAGGCGACGCCGCGGCTACGGCCGCGGTTGAGCCGCTCGCCGCGGCACTCGCACGGCCGCGCCACGTCTTCGGGACCGAGGATCCAGCCGGAGCCGTCGCAGACGGCAAGCGGGCAGGCCTGTTCGCGGAAGGGCTCGGAGCGGGCGATCGCCGGCATCAGAAGTCAGGGCCCGCCGCCGCGGCGTCCTCGTATGGCGGCGCTTCGCCGGCCGGCTGCTCGATCGGCGGTTCGGTGTGGGCGTGGTCGGCGAATTTGGGGTAGCGGTCGAGGAAGACCAGCTTCCTGGTCCCGATCGGGCCGTTCCTATGCTTGGCGATGATCAGGTCGGCAAGGCCGTCGGGCTCCTCGTCGGGGTCGCGGTAGTAGTCCTCGCGGTAGAGGAAGGCGACGACGTCGGCGTCCTGCTCGATCTGCCCGGACTCACGCAGGTCGGAGAGCTGCGGCTTCGGCGGCGTCCGCTGCTCGGGCGCGCGCGAGAGCTGGGAGATCGCCACCACCGGGACCTCCAGCTCGCGGGCGAGGATCTTCAGCCCACGGCTGATCTGACCCACCTGCTCGACCCGGTTGGCGCGGTGGTCGTCGGAGCGCATCAGCTGGATGTAGTCGAGGATGATCACGCCGAGGCCGCCGCGCTCCTGTTCCTGGGCGTGCAGCCGCCGCGCCTTCGCCCGCAGGTCGAGGATCCCGAGGTCGGAGGAGTCGTCGAACCACAGCGGCGCCTCTTCCAGCTCGTTGCAGGCCCGCAGCACTTTCGGCCAGTCGCGTTTGGAGACCTGACCCTTGCGCAGTTTGTCGCCGGAGATCCGTGCCCGGCAGGCGATGAACCTCTGCGCCAGCTCGACCTCCGACATCTCGAGCGAGAAGAAGGCGACCGGGAGATCCTTCTTGACGGCGACGTTTTCGGCGATGTTGGCGACCAGGGCGCTCTTGCCCATCGCCGGCCGGGCGGCGACGATGATCAGGTTGCCGGGCTGGAAGCCGCCGGTGATCGCGTCGACGTCGCGGAAGCCGGAGGGGGTGCCGGTGAGTTCGGTCTCGCCGGTCGAGAGCTTCTCCAGCCGGTCGACCTCGTCGTGGAGGATGTCGCCGAGCAGTTTGAAGTCGCTCGCCTGCTCCTTGTGGGCGACTTCGAAGAGCAGTTTCTCGGCCCGCTCGGAGAGCTCGCGCGGTTCGCCGTCGCGCTCGTTGACCCAACCCTGGATCTCCTGGCCAGCGCCGAGCAGCCGCCGCAGCAGCGAGTTCTGCTGGACGATTTCCGCGTAGTGCTTGGCGTTGGCCGCGGCCGGGACTTTCGCTGCCAGCTCGGAGACGTAGTGTCGCCCACCCGCCGCGTCGCTCTTGTTGTGCTGGGTCAGCGCCTCGCTGACGGTGAGCTCGTCGACCGGTTGGGAGGCCGCGTAGAGGTCGTGGACGGCCTCGAAGATCGCCTTGTGCTTGTCGAGGTAGAAGTCCTCCCGGTGCAGCTTCACCTCGTCGATCACCCGCGTCAGCGTCGACTCGGAGACGAGCATCGCGCCCAGGACCGATTCCTCGGCCTCGATGTTCTGGGGCGGTACGTGGGAAGTGGGCGGCTGCGGCATCGACTCTCAGGTATAGGCGGCCCGGCGGCGGGAACCGGGGGCTGTGGGGGCACTGCAAGCAAACCAGAGCCGGGCAGGCCGCATTTGGCACTTCCGTGCAAAAGCCGCCAAAAAGAATTCACGCTTCGGCGAGCTTTATGCGGCAGTTCCGAAGGAGAGCTGGTGGTGGTGCGCGGGTGGGATCAGCCCCTCCTGCTCCTGGCGGGCCTCGCCGCGGCGGAGCATGCGGAGGGTGAGGATGGCGATGCTGAGGATCGCGGTCGCCCCGAGGCTGAGCTGGACGCTGAGCAGTCCTTCGCGGCTCCAGTAGACGTCGCGCAGGTCGAGTAGGAGCGCGCTCTCGTCGAAGGTGAGGCCGATCCCGACCCCCATCGGGATCGCCAGCCACTGCTCGAGCTCGTCGTCGTCGGTGAGAAGGGCGGCGGTGCCGGAGCCGAAGGCGAGCAGGATGCCGGGGACGAAGTGGTGGATGTGCCGGCCACCGATGCTGACGTTGCGGAAGGGGCCACGGCCGTCGCGGATCGCCCAGGTCGATATCCGGACCGAGGCGAAGGAGCCGAGGAAGCCGGCGAGCAGGTTGAAAAGCACCGTTTCGTAACGCGGCGCCTCTTCATAGCCGCGGACCGCGACGCCTACCGTGTCGGCGGCGGCGGCCGGCGCCGATTCGAGCAGGGCTTCGGGGTCGTGGGCCTCGCTCGCGCGGCGCGCGAACATGCGGCTGAACTGGCCGACGAGGACGGTGCCGGCGGCGGCGAGGGCTACTCCGGCGAGACCAACCGTCGCTCGCTCGGAGCGAACCCAACTGGCCCTGCGACGACGAGGAAGGACTACTTCTCCTCGCTGATGATCGTCTTGACGGCGGCGGTGGTGCCGTCCTTGAGCTGGATCTCGACCATGAAGGTGCCGAGTTCACGCAGCGGCTGCTCGAGCTTGATCTGTTTTTTGTCGACCCGCAGGTCGCGGGCCTCGCGCAGGGCGTCGGCGATCTCCCTCTCACCGACGGAGCCGAACAGCTTGCCGTCCTCGCCCGCCCGCTGGTGGATCGTCAGCACCGTCTTTCCGAGCAGCCCGGCGGCCTCCGCTTCCCGCTCGGTCCGGGCGGCCTCCGCCTTTTCGGCGGCCTCCATCCGGCGTTTCGCTTCCTCAAGGGCGCCGGCGGTCGCCGGCTGGGCCAGCTTGCGCGGGATCAGGAAGTTGCGCAGGTAACCGGGCGCGACGTCGACGACGTGACCGCGCTGGCCGAGCGAATCGACGTCCTGGAGCAGGATCGCCTGCGCCATCAGCGCTCTCCGACGTAGGGAAGCAGGGCGATTTCGCGCGCCCGCTTCACCGCCACCGAGAGCTGACGCTGGTGACGGCGGGAAAGTCCGGTGACCCGGCGCCCGCGCGTCTTCCCCTTGTCGGAGAGGAAGCGTCGCAGCAGGTTCAGGTCCTTGTAGTCGACGACCTCGGAGTTGACGCGCGTGTATTTGCGCGGTCGCGCCCGGTCGGCGCCACGCCTGCCGCGGCGGCCTCCGTTGCGGGAAGAACTCTCAGTCGCTCTGGCCATCGGCCGGGCATGCTACAGAGCGCCGCATCGCGGCGCTCTGTAGTGCTGATCAGAACGGGATGTCGTCTTCCTGGCCGCCGCCTCCGCCACCTGCGGGGGCGCCGCTGAAGTCGGACATGTCGGCCGGGACGTCGCTCTGTGGGGTGAAGCCACCGCCACCGCCGTTGTCGTTGCCTCCGCCGGCACCGTCGCGGGAGCCGAGGAACTGGACGGTGTTGGCGACGATCCGCACCGCCTGGCGCTTGCCGCTGCCGTCTTTGGCCTCCCACTCACTCCAGTCGAGTCGGCCTTCGACCGCGACCGGGCGCCCCTTGGCGAGGTACTGGGCGCAGTTCTCGCCCTGCGCGCCCCAGACGGTGACGTCGAAGTAGTTCGGCTTGTCGACCCAGTTGCCGCTCTGGTCTTTGCGACGGCTGTTGACGGCGACGCGCAGGTCGCAGACAGCAGTCCCACCGCCGGTATGACGCAGCTCCGGATCCCGGGTCAGGTTCCCGGTGATGACCACCACGTTCACATTCGAAGCTGCCAATGCACTCACTCCTTACGAATTTGCTTGTCGGGTTCCCAGTCTAAGGAGGAGCTCGGCTCTATTCGCCCCCCTCGGCCGGGGGGTTCCCGCAAACAGCGAGTCGCGGCTGCGTTACTCGTCGTCGGAGTCGGGAGCGTCGGCCTCGCCGCGCTCCTCGCGGGCCCCGGCGGTGGCGCGCTCCCGCGGCCCGGGGGCGGCGGTCGCGGCGGGCGGGGCGATCACCGGCGCGCCGGGATCGACTTTGAAGACGCGGAAGCGGAGGACGCCGTCGGCGATCTTCAGGTTGTGGTCGAGCGAGTCGAGCAGGTCACTTGGGGCCTCGAACCGCATCCAGCGGTAATCGGCCTCGGTGCGGTGGTCGATCTCGTAGGCCATCTTCCGCAGGCCCCAGCTGTTCTCGTGTTTGAGCGAGCCCTTCGCCTCGATCTGCCCACGCGCATCCTGCGCCAGAGCGTCGCGCGCGCCGGCGTCAAGTTTGGGGTCCAGCATCAGGACCAGCTCGTATTCACGTGGTGCTGCCAAAGCGGCGAAGGACTATAGCGGCGGGATGGCGCTAGCGCGGCGCGAACTCCTCGGAGCCGTCGCCCGGGGGAGGAAGGGGAGAGGGTGGCGGCGGCGCTTCGTAGGTGACGGGCGGCGGCGATGGTGGGGGTGGCGGCGGAGGAGCAGTCGGCGTCGGCCGAGCGGGCGCAGGGACGGCTGCTACAGACCGCGGCTTTCTCCGCCCACCCGTCTCGCCGCGCTCTCTGGGCCGGCTGCTGATCACGTCGCGCCCCGGCGATCCCGTGGTTCCTTTCGGACGCACAGCGTCCGTTTCGGACCGCAACTCGGGTGCGGGCTCGGGATCAGGTTCGATATGCGGCAGACCCACGTCCTTACCCAGCGGCGTCGGTGGGGGTGGGCGCAGGAGGCTTGGCAGCGCCTGCAGGGCGAGCAGGGCCGCGACGGCGACGATCGCCACCTTCCCAACTCCACTCCATCGAACCCGGACGGCGCTCACCCCGACCTAAGTCGTGGCGGCCGCGGGTTCTCCCCCTCAGGTGGCCGTCTGGCGGGCGGCTTCGATGTCCTGCAGCTGGTCGTCCACCCAATCACCGGGATTACGGGAGAAGATGATCTCCCTCAGACCCTCGGCCCATTGCCGCTTCTGCTCGGGGTCCATCGTCAGCGCCCGGTAGATCGCGTCGGCCTGCTCCTGGATGTCGAAGGGGTTGACCGAGAGCACGTAGTCGAAGAGCTCCTGGTGGGAGCCGGTGTTCTCGGAGAGCATCAGCACCCCGTCGCGGGTGTTGACCGCCGGTGCCTCCTTCGCCACCAAATTCATCCCGTCGAAGAGCGAGTTGACCATCAGCAGGTCGAAGTGCTTGTAGCGGGCGACCGCGTCGTCGAAGTTCTCATAGATCTTCAGGTCGATCGGCATCCAGTCGGTGGTCCCGTGGCGGTGGTTGACGACGGCGACCAGGGCCTCGATCCGCTCCAGGTACTCGGCGTACTCGGGGACGTCCTGGCGCGAGGGTTGCAGGTGGGCGATGAAGGTGACCTTTTCGCGGAACTCGGGGTGCTGGCTGAGGAAGGTGTCGAAGGCGGTGAAGCCGCGCAGCACGTTCTTCGAGAGGTCGGCGCGGTCGACGCGGATGATCAGGTGCTGGCGCCGGCGCTCCAGCACCTCGCGCTCGGCCTCGGCGACCGCGGGCGAGGCCGCCGCCCGCTCCAGCCGCTGGGCGTCGATCCCGAGCGGATAGGCGCGGGCGATCGTCCGGCCGCGCGAGTGGCGCACTTCGGCGGCGTGGTAGTCGACCTCGACCCCGTCCAGCAGCTCGTCGCAGCAGCGCAGGAAGTTGATGCAGTAGGCGTGGGTGTGGAAGCCGATGATGTCGTTGGCCAGCATCCCCTCATAGATCGCGCCGCGGATCCGCGTCGGCAGGATCCGCCAGCTGTCCGGTTGCGACCAGGGGATGTGAACGAAGTGGTGGAGGAAGGCGTCGGGACGCTCGGCGCGGATCATCCCGGGGGCGGTGTAGAGGTGGTAGTCGTGCAGCATCACCAGTGGGTTCTCCTGCCCTTTGATCTCGCCGAGGACCGCGTTGGCGATGTCCTGGTTGACCGCCTGGTAGCCGAAGTCCCAGGCGTCGATCTCCTCCTGGCGGATGTCCGGTGCGTTGGAGATGTCCCAGAGGTAGTGCTGGATGAACCAGAGGATCGGGTTGGCGATCACGTTGTAGAAGCGCTCGTAGGCGTCGGGATCGCTGCCGACCAGGCACACCCGGTAGTCGATCCCGTCGAGCTGCTGCTCGATCGGGCCACCCGCCTCCTCGGAGACGGCGACGTCCTCGTCGGTCATCGCCGAGGCGATCCAGAGGGCGTCGCGGTGGGAGAC
>Ga0207677_10000833_pt1 | contig 17645 bp, 15 predicted proteins | sample KBSMisM42_FD_184311 | JGI IMG/M metagenome (GOLD analysis project Ga0207677, IMG submission 184311) | Miscanthus rhizosphere microbial communities from Kellogg Biological Station, Michigan, USA - KBS Miscanthus M4-2 (SPAdes) (version 2) | ecosystem: Host-associated > Plants > Roots >...
CCGCGATTCCGGCGGCACCTTCTCGAGCGAGAGGTTCGCGACCGCGGCGCGCAGGTAGAGCCCGGTGCCCCCGACCACGATCGGCCGGCGGCCGGCGGCCAAGGCGGCGTCGATCTCGCGGTGGGCGAGCGGCATGTAGTCGCCGACCGAGAAGTCGGCGGTGACCGGGACGAAGCCGAGCAGCCGGTGCTCGAGGCGGGCCTGCTCCGCGGGGGTCGCGGTCCCGGTCAGGACCTCCAGGCCCTCGTAGACCTGGAGGGAGTCGCAGTTGATCGCCACCGGGTCCTCCCCGCGCTCCCGCAGCAGCTCCGCCAGGGCGACCGCGACCCCGGTCTTGCCGACTCCCGTCGGGCCGAAGATCCCGATGACCCTCAAAGCCTCAGAGCAGCGGCGTCAGTGGCCGGGCGAGGACGCCGCTCAGCGTCTGCGAGGTCGCGCTTTCGATCTCGACCTCGACCAGGTCGCCCGCCTGCGCCACCCCGTCGAAGTTGACCGCCTTGCCGTGGCGGGTCCGCCCGCGCAGCTTCGTCTCGTCGGTGCGGCTGGTGCCTTCGACCAGGACATCCATGGTGCGGCCGACGAACCGCTGCGCCCGCTCGGCGGCGCGCCGCTGGACGACCTCGACCAGCCGTTCCAGGCGCTCGACCTTGACCGGGTGCGGCAGCTGCTCCTCCATCGTCGCCGCCTCGGTTTCGCGGCGCGGCGAGAAGATGAAGGTGAAGGCGCCGTCGTAGCCGACCTCCTCCGCCACCTCCAGGGTTTCCTCGAAATCGCGCTCGGTCTCGCCGGGGAAGCCGACGATGACGTCGGTGGTGATCGCGCAGTCGGGGACGTGCTCGCGGATCAGCGCCACCCTGTCCATGTAGCGGCCGCGGTCGTAGGTCCGCCGCATCCGTTTGAGGACGGCGCTGGAGCCCGACTGCAGGGGCAGGTGGATCTGCTCGCAGAGCGCCGGCAGCTCGGCGTGGGCGCGGATCACGTCCTCCTTCATGTCCTTCGGATGGGGGCTCGTGTAGCGGATCCGCTCGATTCCCTCGATCGCGTCGACCTGCCGCAACAGCTCGGAGAAGCCGATCCGGCTTGCCGGCGGCAGGTCGCGACCGTAGCTGTTGACGTTCTGGCCGAGCAGGGTCACCTCCAGGACGCCGTCCGCCGCCAGCTCCTGGGCCTCGGCGATCAGCTCACCCGGGTCACGGCTGACCTCGCGCCCCCGGGTCGAGGGGACGATGCAGTAGGAGCAGACGCAGTTGCAGCCCTGGGAGATCTGCAGCCAGCCCTGGAACTCGCGCTCGCGCCGGGTCGGCAGGTGGCCGGAGAAGTCCTCGAACTCGAAGTAGCCCTGGGCGCTGAGGGAGTCGCTGTTGAGGAACTCGGCCAGCTTGTGGATCTGGCCGGGACCGAAGGCGACGTCGACAAACGGAAAGCGCTCGAAGACCTCCTCCTTGACCGACTGCGCCCAGCAGCCGCCGACCCCGACGACCCGCCCCGGATCTTCGGACTTCAGCCGCTTCGCCTCGCCGAGGTGGGCGATGAAACGGCTGTCGGCGGACTCCCTGATCGAGCAGGTGTTGAAGAGAATCAGGTCGGCCTCCGCCCGCTCGGCCGCCTCCTCGTAGCCGAGCGAGGACAGCATCCCCCGCATCCGCTCGGAGTCGTGCACGTTCATCTGACACCCGAAGGTGGTGACGTGGAACTTCTGCGTCATCGAACGCAGGGTACCGCCGTGCCGCGCCCGCGGCCTATTTGACGGTGAGCGTGCCTTCCATGCCCGCCTGGGCATGACCGGGGACGCTGCAGATGAAGGTGTAGGTGCCCGCTTCGAGGTCGGCGGAGACCGATTCCTCGGCTTCGGCGATCGGTTCGAAGCCCGCCAGTTCTTCCCCGTCTTTCTCGATCACCACGTTGTGCGGGATCGCCGAGGGGTTGGTGAAGTCGATCGTGACCTTGCCGGGCTTGGCGCTGAGCTCGGTCTTGTCGAAGAGCAAGGCCGTGGGGCTGGCCGCCAGATCAAGCGTCGTCGCGCTCTCCGCACCGCCGCCTTTGCCCTCCTGCCCTTTGCCTTTCTCCGAGCCTTCAGTCGGGCCCACGGGTTCTTCCTCGCCGGAGCCTTCTGCGCCCGCTTCTGCTTCCTCTTCGCCTTCCTCGGTCTGCCCGGTGATTCCGCCTCCCTCGCCCTCGGCCTCTTCGATCGCCGAGCCGGCCTCCTCGAGCTCGGCCGCCCGCGCCTCCTGCTCCTCGCCCGAGTACTTGACGGCGAAGGTGGTGGCGCCGACGACGAAGATCGCGAACCAGAGGACGACGAGCGGCATCGCTCGCCCGGGGAAGTTCTTCACTTTCAATCCGGCGAAGCTGACGACCAGCGCCGAGACGGCGAGGACGACTCCGCAGACATAGAAAAGGGTCTCGTTATCCATGCAGGCGCGATCCTATATAGGTCTGTGCTCAGCCCGCCGTGAGGCGAAGGGCAGCTATGCGGCCCTTGCCTCAGCTGCCGCGGGAGCGGCCTCCTCTGCGGCCGGAGGAGCCGTCTCCCCGTCGATCCCGAGCGCTGAGCGGACCTTCGTTTCGATCTCCAGAGCCAGCTCCGGGTTGTCGACCAGGAACTGTTTGGCGTTGTTGCGCCCCTGGCCGAGGCGGGTCTCGCCGTAGGAGAAGAAAGAGCCCGATTTCTGAACCAGGTCCTGCTCCATCCCGAAGTCCAGCAGCCCGCCCTCGCGGGAGATTCCGACCCCGTACTCGATGTCGAATTCGGCCTGCCGGAAGGGGGAGGCGACCTTGTTCTTGACGACTTTGACGCGGACCCGGTTGCCGACCGCCTCGGTCCCTTCCTTCAGGGTCTCGATCCGACGGATGTCGAGCCGCTGCGAGGAATAGAACTTCAGCGCCCGGCCGCCCGGCTGGGTCTCCGGCGAGCCGAACTGGACGCCGACCTTTTCGCGGATCTGGTTGGTGAAGAGGCAGACCGTGTTGGTGCGGTTGAGGTTTCCGGCCAGTTTGCGCATCGCCTGGGACATCAGGCGAGCCTGCAGGCCGACCGTGGTGTCTCCGATCTGCCCGTCGAGCTCGGCTTTCGGGGTCAGCGCGGCGACCGAGTCGATCGCCACCACGTCGACCGCGCCGGAAGCGATCAGCCGGTCGGCGATCTGCAGCGCCTGCTCCCCGTAGTCGGGCTGGGAGACGAGCAGCTCGTCGGTGTCGACGCCGATAGCCCGCGAGTAGACCGGGTCGATCGCGTGCTCAGTGTCGATGAAGGCGCAGACGCCGCCCATCGACTGGGCCTGGGCGATGATGTGGTTGACCAGCGTCGTCTTACCCGAGGACTCCGGGCCGAAGATCTCGACGATCCGCCCGCGCGGGACGCCGCCGATGCCGAGCGCGAGGTCGAGCGCCAGCGAGCCGGTCGGGATTGCCTCGACCTTGACCGTGCCTTTGTCGCCCAGCCGCATCAGCGAGCCCTCGCCGAACTCTTTCCTGATGCCGCTGACGGTGTTCTCCAGCGCGGCGTCCTTTGCTTTCGCCTCCTTCGCGGAGACATCGTTCAAAGTCGTTTTTCTATCGGCCATCTCATCACCTCACTGCTGCCTCATCCGGGCAGCTCGACTTGTGCCAACGGCACGTAGTGCGCACCGGTCAGCTTGAGTTCAGAACGGTAGAGCGTCATCCGGCGGCAAATCCGTGCCTCCATCAGGCGCTCGGCCAACTTTCCGGGAGGGTTCTCGACAACTGCAGGCCGCTTCGAGCCGCGCCCCTCCGAGCGCACGCGGGCGACGGTCACATGGGGCCAGAACGGACGTTTCTCGGGCTTGTAGAAGCCACCCTCGACGAGCCCCCGCACAATCACTGCCTGCAGGGCCTCGGTCCCGGGAGAAAGCGCCGGCAATGCATACACCCGCGCCCTCCCGCGCGGCGGCCGCGACTCGGGCTCGAGCAACTCCACCCAGGGGGCCGGCCCCGCCCCCTCCCGCACCACCTCGGCGATCCGGTCGATCTCCTCCTCCGGCCGTTGACCAAGGAAGGCGAGGGTGATGTGGAGCGACTCCGGTGCCACAGGCCGCAGCGCCGGATCGGCCAACTCCTCCCTCCCCCACGCCACGATCCCCTCCCGCATCTCCTCGGGAAGGTCGAGCGCCACGAACAGGCGCACTCGCCGGCTTTTCAGTCGCTCCTCGGACACGACCGCCACGCTACGGGGCCGCTACGCACGAAACAACGCTCTAACGACGCGGAACCGGAATATCTTTGCCGCGGGAGAAGGACTTATGCGGCAAGCGCCGCTTCTTGCAGTGCTTCTTTTTTGCCGACGCCCTAACGGCACGACAGTGACCCGGCAGTCGGGTCGGGGTCTCGGCGGCAGAAGTTGCGGCATAGATGATCGGAGGGGAGGTCGTCGTATCGATCGCTGACGAAACCTCTTCTGGCTCACGCAGGGCCGCAGAGGCCAGTACGCGCATTTCTTCCGGGCCGGGTTCGCAAACCGCGTCTAGAGAGCCGAAGAAACACAGATCGGGGCCCGTGTACATCGTCGCGAGGCAAAGCAGTCGCCCAGCAGCATCTTCCGCCTTCACTTCGTGCAGATCAAAGGACCGTTCTTCTTCCTCCTTCCCCCAGGCGATCGGTCCTTCCCAGAGCACAGCGATCCCCGGTTCCGGAGGACCAAGCAGGTCTCGCTGAGGCGTCGAGCAGTCGGCAGCGTCAGTCCCAGGGCCAACGGTCAGAAAAGGACGCCATCGACAGCTCCCGCCGATCCAATAAGTGCCTTCGAGGAAATCCCAGATGCCGTACAGCCACGGATGTCCCTGGTCCGATATCGAGTTCTCACATCCCTCCCAGACTGCTCGTCCGCTGACACTGATCGCGCCTCCGTTGTCGATCTTCGCTTCAGTGATTTCGCCTCCGGATCCGGAGGCTTCGGCAGTCGCGCTCATCACGCCTGAAGAGCAAAGCGCGAGCAATGCGACAAGCAGGCAGCGCCTCGAGATCCGCATCCAACTCCCCATGGAGCGACCGTAGCCCGAAACAACTGGGTTTACAAAGGGTTCTCGTCGCCTTTGAGCAGAATTCGCAGCAGGTGCATCCCGACCAGGGCCGAGCGCTCGCGGATGTCGAGGCGGCCGCCGGGGATTACGGGGTCGCGGGCGATGCTGGTTCCGTCGGCGAGGCGGGCGTTGAAGCAGACGTAGCCGATCGGCTTCTCCTCGCTGCCGCCGCCCGGGCCGGCGATGCCGGTGATCGAGACCGCGACGTCGGCCTCGAAGCGCTCGATCGCGCCGATCGCCATCGCCTCGGCAACCTCGGGCGAGACGGCGCCCTTCGCCTCGATCAGCTCCGGGTCGACGCCGAGCATCTCCGCCTTCGCCTCGTCCGAATAGGCGACGACCCCGCCGGCGAAGTACTCCGAGGCGCCGGCCAGGTCGGTGACCCGCGCTGCCATCAGGCCGCCGCTGCAGGACTCCGCCAGTGCCAGGCGGTGGCCGAGGAGGAGCGTCGCCACCTGGGCGTCGATCGTCTCACCGTCGAGGCTGAAGGTCTCCTCCCGGTGGCGCCTGACCAAGCCCTCGCGGACCGCCTCGGCGACCTCGGTCGCCTCGTCGCGGTAGCGGACGTCGATCTCGATCTCGCCTTTTCGCAGGCAGGTCGTCACCTCGACGGCCCCGAGCTCGAGCCCCTCGGCTTCCATCTCCCGCAGGCTCTTGGCGATTTCCGACTCCGGGACGCCGAACATCCGCATCGTGTAGGCCCGCAGCGGCGCCGCTCGCTCGAGGATCCCCCGCACGGGCGCCGTCTCCACCGCCGCCGCCCACATCGGCTGCAGCTCGCGCGGCGGGCCCGGGAGGACGACAACGACCCGCTCTCCGGCCGGCACCACCAGCCCGGGCGCCGTCCCGACGGGGTCCAGGGGGGTCGCTCCCTCCGGCACCATCGCCTGCTTGCGGTTCGCCTCCATCAGCGCCGCCTCGTCGAGCCGGAACCGCTGCGCGAAGCCCTCGAGAATCTTGGCGATCTTCGCCTCCATCCCCTCGTCGAGGACCAGCTGGCGGCCGGCGAACCGGGCGACGACCTCGGCCGTCAGGTCGTCCGCCGTCGGCCCCAGGCCACCGGTGGTGACGATCAGGTCCATCCCCTCCCCGGCCATGAACCGCAACGCCGCTTCGAGGTCGTCGGGGCGGTCGGCGACGACGAGGATGTGGGCGACCTCGACCCCGTACTCGGCCAGCCGCTCGGAGACCCACGGCCCGTTGCTGTCGGTGATGCGACCGGTGATCACCTCGGTCCCGGTGACGACGATGCCGGCGCGGATCATGCGACCGGAAGCTACCGGAGAGGCACCGCTTGGCTGATGTGGGGGGCCGGGCGGTGTGGCTGCTTGGCCGTCTGCTCGTCGGACCCGCCCCTGCTGCTCAACCCGACCACGAGCAGCGCCGCCACGACGGCGAGCGTGACGAGCACAGCGATCAGCCGGGGTGGAACCCTCCTGCGCCCCCCGCGGGCGACCGGTCGCGGCTTCGGGTCGACCCGTGGCAGCCGCTCGCCCGGGCGCGCCGCGCCCTGGGCCCGGCGCTGTTCCTCGGCCAGGCGGTCCCCGTCGAGGCCGACGAGGGTCGAGTAGGTGCGGATGAAGGCGCGGGCGTAGGTGTCGCTGGGGAGCTGATCCCAGTCTTCGCCCTCGATCGCCTGCAGGTAGCGACCGCGGATCTTGGTTGCCTCCTCGACCTGCTCGAGGCTGAGCTTGCGCCGAGCCCGGGCCTCGCGAAGCTTGTTCCCGACGCCGTCGTCCACATCCCCCATTTTGCGGCCTTTCGGCCGCTGCGCAAGGGACTTCTGGTCTAAGCGTCGGGTTCTGAGTCGACCGCGATCGGCGCCGGCTCGGGCTCGCCGCCGAGAACCCGCGGCAGATCCGCCTGCGTGATCAGGACCTGGCGCGGTTTCGAGCCCTCGTAGCCGGAGATCACACCGCGCCGCTCGAGCATGTCGATCAGGCGCCCGGCGCGGGTGTAGCCGACCCGGAGGCGGCGCTGGACCATCGAGACCGACGCCGTCTCGGTCTGGACGACGAGCCGGATCGCCTCGTCGAGGAGATCGTCGCTGTCGGGGTCGAAGTCGTCGTCGCGGCCCTCCTCGGCGACCTCCTCGGGCGCCTCCAGCAGCTCCTGCTCGAATTCGGGTTCGCCCTGCTTGGCCCAGTGGCCGGTGATGCGGGCGATCTCGTCCTCGGTGATGAACGCCCCCTGGACCCGCTGCAGCTTCGAGGTGCCGGCGCCGCGGAAGAGCATGTCCCCCTGGCCCAGCAGCGCCTCGGCGCCGCCCTGGTCGAGGATCACCCGCGAGTCGGTCTGCGAGGAGACGGCGAAGGCGATCCGCGAGGGGATGTTGACCTTGATCGTGCCGGTGATGATGTCGGTCGAGGGCCGCTGCGTCGCCAGCACCAGGTGGATCCCGGTGGCGCGCGACTTCTGCGCCAGGCGGATGATCGAGTCCTCGACTTCGGCCGGGGCGACCATCATCAGGTCCGCGAGCTCGTCGATCACGCAGAGGATGTGCGGCAGCGGCGCTTCGCCTTTCTTGCGGCGGACGCGGTTGAGCTCGACCAGGTTGCGGGCCCGCGCCTGGCTCATGATCCCGTAGCGGCTCTCCATCTCGCCGATCAGGTTGGAGAGGACGTTGGCCGCCAGGCGCGGTGAGGTGACCACCGGCGTCAGCAGGTGCGGGACGTTCTCGTAGTGGTTGAGCTCGACCTGCTTGGGGTCGACGAGGACGAGGCGGACCTCGTTCGGCGAAGCCTGCATCAGAATCGAGGAGAGGATCGCGTTGACGCAGCCGCTCTTGCCCGAGCCGGTGGTGCCGGCGACGAGGACGTGCGGCATCTTCGCCAGGTCGGTCCAGACCGCGTTGCCGTCGATCCCCTTGCCGAGCCAGGCGACCAGGGGCGAGGTCTTCTCCGGCCGGCCGGCGTAGATGTCGCCGAGGCGGACCATCTTGCGGGTGCGGTTGGGGACCTCGACGCCGACCGCCTGCTTGCCGGGGATCGGGGCGAGGATGCGGATGTCGGTCGAGGCCAGCGCGTAGGCGATGTCGTTGGCGAGCTCGGTGACTTTCTTGACTTTGGTCCCGGGCGCGAGCCGCAACTCGAAACGGGAGACGTGGGGGCCGCTGACGATGCCGACGATCTTCGCCTCGACGCCGAAGTGGCCGAGCGTCTCGACCAGCTTGCGGCCGACCGCTTCGTGGTCGCGAGGGTCGGGACCTTTCTCGCTGTTCTTCCCGCGCTCGAGCAGCTTCCCGGCGGGCGGGCGGTAGTCGATCTCCTCCGACATCGTGACGCCGCGTTTGGAGCCCATCGGGGTGAGGCCCGCATGGGCCCGGTCGCCTGGATCGACGACCGCGACCGCGTCCTCGGAGTCGTAGTTCTGCAGTTCCTCGGGGGGCGCCTCCTCCCCGTCGGCCGGCAGCACGTGCGTCGCCGTCTCGACCTCCTCCCCGGCGTCGGCGTCGAAGACCTGAGCGTCGAACTCGTCCTCCTCGGCGAGGGCGACGGTCGGTTCGAAGTCGTCGTCCTCCTCCGGGTAGGAGCTCATCACGTCGGTGGCGCCGGCGAGGGTCGCCGCCTCGGCGCGGGCTTCGCGGTGCTCCCGCCAGTCGGCGTGGGTCCTGGCGACCGTGCGCGCCGCCGCGTCGCCGCCGGCGAAGGCGCCGCGGAAGAGCGCCCGCAGACCGCGACCGATGCCGCGGGCCAGGTCGGAGACCGAGGTCCCGGTGAGGAGCATCCCCCCGACGACCAACAGCAGGACGGTGAAAATGCGGGCGCCGATCGTCCCTAAGAGGTAGTTGAGCGCGGTTTCCGCCCCGTAGCCGACCTTGCCGCCCTCCCAGCCGAAGAAGAGGACGAAGACGAGGTAGACGCCGAAGGCGATCAGGAAGAGGGCGATCAGGTCGATGTGGCGCTGCTCGAGGCCCGCCGGCAGCCGCAGCCCGGCTTTCGCCTTCGGTTTCCGTTTCGGGGCAGCTTTACGGCGGCGGGATGCCCCGCCTCGCTTCTTACGCACGAACATGGTCCACCCGTTCGACGCCGGGGCTCGCTCCCCTGCGAGCTAAATTCGCGCTAAAAGTCGCGCGGAGCGGGCAATTCGGCGGCTACCATCGCCTGATGCTCTCCGAAGTCGACCAGATCGGCGGCCGGGTCCTGATCGTCGAGGACGACGTCGACATCGCCGACGTCCTCCGCCGCTCGCTGCGCAACGAGGGATACGAAGTCCGCACCTCGGCCGACGGGGTCGAGGCACTCGACGTCGCCGCCGGCTTCTTTCCCGACCTCGTCGTCCTCGACCTCGGCCTGCCGGGAATGGACGGGGTCGAGGTCTGCCGCCGCCTGCGCAGCGACGGCGACGTGCCATCCTGATGCTGACCGCGCGGGCCGGAGACCGAGGACCGGGTCACCGGCCTCGACAGCGGCGCCGACGACTACCTGGTGAAGCCGTTCGAGCGCAAGGAGTTGCTGGCGCGGATTCGCGCCCTGCTGCGCCGGCGGCCGCCGCGGGGAGCGGCCTCGCTGGAGGTGAGCAACCTGACCCTGAACCCCGACACCCGCGAGGTCCGCCGCGGCGAGCGGGAGATCGAGCTGACCAACCGCGAGTTCGAGCTGCTCGAGTTCCTGATGCGCAACGAGCGCCTGGTTGTCTCCCGGGAGCGGCTCCTCGACGAGGTCTGGGGCTATGACCCGATGGCCGCCACCAACACGATCGACGTCTTCATCTCCAACCTGCGGCGCAAGCTCGAGGAAGGCGGCGAGGGCCGCCTCCTGCACACCAAACGGGGAGCCGGCTACGTTCTCAAGGCCTAAGTTGAGGCTTTCACCGCGCCTGGTTAAGCCGAGATCGTGGCCGGTGCGCTGGCGCCTCGCCCTCGTCTCCTCGGGGCTGACCCTGATCATCCTGCTGCTCTTCGGCGGCCTGATCGGGAAAATCGCCACCGAACGGATCCGCGACGACTTCAATGGCGAGGTCAACAGCGCCGCCAAGATCCTCGCCGGCCAGATCCAGATCGTCTATCCGCCTTTCGGCGGCAAACCGGAACTGCGCGCCGGGCCGCAGCTGGACGCCTTCGTTCTTCCTGACGACGCAACCGCGCGGATCTACGACTCCGAACAGCACCTGATCAAAGCCGCGGGCAACGATGCCCTCGGCCCGATCCACTCGGGTCCCACCGATTACAAGGGGATGCGGGTCGAAACGGAACCGATCATCGACGAAGCCCGGGTGATCACCGGCTTCGTCCAGTACGGGCGCAGCCTCGACCACGTTGACGCGACCGTTGACCGGGTCTGGCTCCTGGTTCTCGGCGGGATTCTGGTCGGGACCTTGCTCGCCATCGTCGCCGGCGTGACGATCGCCCGTCGCGCGATGCGCCCGATCGCCCTGCTGACCTCCACGGCCCGCGAGATCGCCGCGACCCGCGACCCTTCGAAGCGGATGCCCAAGCCCGCCGACGACGACGAGGTCGGCGAACTGGCGCGGACCCTGGAGGAGATGCTCCGTGCTCTCGACGCCGCCCGCGCAGAGCGCGAGGGAGTGATGCAGAAGCAGCGGGAGTTCGTCGCCGACGCCTCGCACGAGCTGCGGACGCCGCTGACCAGCGTCCTCGCCAATCTCGAACTCCTGCAAGCCTCGCTCGACAACGTCGATCAGGCCGAAGACCGGGAGATCGTCGACTCGGCGCTGCGCTCCTCGAAGCGGATGGGCCGTCTGATCGGGGACCTGCTCCTGCTCGCCCGGGCCGACGCCGGGCGACTGGAGGCCCACCGCCGCCTCGACCTGGCCGAGGTCGCGGGAGAGGCCGCGGCCGAGGTTGCGCCCCTGATGGGAGAGCGCCGCCTCGTGGTCGAGAACGAACGGCCGCTGCGGGTCGATGGCAGCCGTGACGAGCTGCACCGGATGGTCCTCAACCTGCTCGACAACGCGATCCGCCACACGCCGGCGGAGGCCTGCGTCGAACTGACCCTGCACGACGAGGACGGACAGGCACTGGTCGAAGTCGCCGACGACGGCCCCGGCATCCCCGCCGAGGTGCGCGAGCAGGTCTTCGATCGCTTTGTCCGCGGTCAGGGACCGGCAGACACCGCCCGTGGCACCGGTACCGGCCTCGGCCTCGCGATCGTCAGCGCCGTCGCCGAATCCCACGGCGGCAGCGTCCAGGCGCGCGAGTCGAAGACCGGCGGCGCCCTTTTCGTCGCCCGCATCCCCCTGGCGGATGCCGTCAAGCCTGTTTCAAAACCTTTAAAGACGCTTTAGAGCAGAGCCCTAACTTTCCTGGTGGACGAGACACACTGGCCCGCCGGAGCTTCTCCCCAGAATCCACTCCGGCGGGCTTTTTCGTGGTTCTGGTCAGACCTCGATGACGACCGGGAGGACCATCGGGCGGCGCCTTAGGCGTTGCCAGACGAAGCGGCCGATTGCCTCGTGGAGATCCTCCTCGACCAGGTGGGACTCGCGGCGGCCGGCGGCGGCGGCCTCCTCCAGCTGGTCTTCGACCAGGTCCTTGAGGTCCTCGACCAGGCCGTCGGCCTCCTCGAGGAAGGCGACGCCGCGGAAGATCACCTCGGGGTCGGCGACGATCGTGCCGTCGTCGCCGGAGATCGTGGTGACGACGATGAAGACGCCGTCGGCGGCGATCTCGCGGCGGTCGCGGAGGGCGGCGTCGTCGGGCTCGCCGATGTTGACGCCGTCGACGTAGATGACTCCGGCGTGGATGTCCTCGCCGAACCCGGCGCCGTTGGTGTCAACTTCCAGCGGCAGGCCGTTGCGGCCCTGGAAGATGCGCTTGCCCTCGATCCCGACCGCTTCGGCCAGCTCCGCGTGCAGGCGCAGGCGCTTGTAGTCGCCGTGTACCGGCATCACGTATTTCGGCCGGGTCAGGTTCAGCATCAGCTTCAGCTCCTCCTGCCAGCCATGCCCGGAGGCGTGGATCGGCGCGTCTTTGGCGGTGATCACGGTGGCGCCGATCTCGTAGATGCGGTCGATCGTCTCGTTCACCGCCCGCTCGTTCCCGGGCACCGGGGTGGCCGAGAAGACGACCGTGTCGCCGGAATGCAGCTGGACGTCGCGGTGGTCGTTGTTGGCCATCCGCCGCAGCGCCGAGAGCGGCTCGCCCTGGCTGCCGGTCGAGATGACGACGACCTTCTCGTCGGGGAAGTCCTCGATCTCACGCGGCTGGATGAAGATCCCGTCCGGAGCTTTCGCGATCCCGAGGTTGGAGGCGATGTTGAAGTTCTTCCGCATCGAGCGGCCGACCAGCGCGACTTTGCGATCGAGTCGCGCGGCCGCGTCGATCACCTGCTGGACGCGGTGGATGTTGGAGGCGAAGGAGGTGACGATGATCCGGCCCTTGCAGCGGCTGAACTGCTGCAGCAGCGCCGGCCCGACGGCCGACTCGGAGGGGGCGATCCCCGGCCGGTCGGCGTTGGTCGAGTCGCCGCAGAGCAGCGTCAGGCCTTCCTTGCCGAGTTCCGCCAGGCGGGATACGTCCGCCGGCCGGCCGTCGACGGGGGTCTGGTCGAACTTGTAGTCGCCGGTCATCAGCACCGACCCGGCGTCGGTCTTCAGCAGGACCCCCCGCATGTCGGGGATCGAGTGGGCGAGGTGGATCAGCTCGATCTCGAAGGGCCCGCAGCGGGCCTTCTCGCCGGGTGGCAGCTCCTGCAGCGGCGCCTTCTCGCCGAGCTTGTGCTCGTCGAGCTTGGAGCGGACCATGCCGATCGTCAGCAGGCCGCCGTAGATCTTCGGCGGGATGCCGATCTCGCGGAGGACGTAGGGCAGGGCGCCGACGTGGTCCTCGTGCCCGTGGGTGAGGACGATCGCCTCGATGTCGTCGGCGCGGTCGCGCAGGTAGGTGAAGTCGGGAAGGACGAGGTCGATCCCGTGCATCTCGGCGGTCGGGAACATCAGCCCGGTGTCGACGACGACGATGCGGCCGTCGTACTCGATCACGGTCATGTTCTTGCCGATCTCACCGAGGCCGCCCAAGGGCAGCACTCGCAGTTTGCTTGGCACTAGTTACTCACTCTCTTCAAAGGTTTCGGTGTCTAACTGGCGACCGCGACGCCGGCGGCATCGAGCCCGGCCTTGATGGCGGCTCTCTGCTCGGCGTTGGCGGGCACCAAGGGAAGTCTCAGTCGGTCCTCGCACAGCCCCAGCATCGCCAGGGCCGCCTTCAGCGGGATCGGGTTGGTGGTGACAGAAGTTGCCTCGTAGGCGGGGGTGATCTCGGCGTCGATGCGGCGGGCCTTCTCGAGGTCGCCGTCCTGGGCCGCGTCCCACATCTCCCGCATCCGGTCGCCGACGAGGTGCGAGGCGACGGTGATGCCGCCGCCGCCCCCGAACTCGAGGACGCGGAGGAAGGTGTTGTCGTTGCCGGCGAGGACCGTCAGCCCCTCGATCGGGCCCAGCTCCTCGTCGTTGGCCTGCTTGACGGCGACGATGTTCTCGACCTCGCCCAGCTCGCGCAGCAGCGCAGGGCTGGCGTTGATGACCACCCGGGCGGGGATGTTGTACATCACCATCGGCAGCTCGGGGACGGCCGCGGCGACGGTCTCGAAGTGGGCGCGGATACCGGCCTCGTTCGGCTTGTTGTAGTAGGGAATGACGACCAGGGAGGCATCGGCGCCGGCATCGGCGGCCATCTTGGTCAGCTCGCAGGAGTGACGGGTGTCGTTGGTGCCGGTTCCGCAGACCAGCAGCGTCTCGTCCCCCACCTCGGCCCGCACCGCCTGCAGCAGCTCGATCTCCTCGCCGTCGGTCAGGGTTGGGCACTCGCCGGTGCTGCCGGCGATCACCAGCCCGTGCGAGCCGTGCTCCAGGAGATGCGTCGCCAGCCGCCGCGCCGCGTTATGGTCGACCCTCCCGTCCTCGTCGAACGGGGTCGCCATCGCGGTCAGGACTCCCTTGATCTCCTTCATCGGTTCCAGGGTATCCCCTCTCACGGTTGCATCGCCGGCCACCGGGCCATCTACAGCAGCTTCTCGAGCCCGACCGTGAAGCGGTCGGGCAGATCGGCCACCTTGCGGCAGGCGAGGACAACGCCCGGCATGAAGGAGCGGCGGTCGATCGAGTCGTGGCGGATCGCCAGCGTCTGTCCGACGCCACCGAAGATCACTTCCTGGTGGGCGACGAGGCCGGGCAGGCGGACCGAGTGGATCGGCTGGTGGACGTTGCCGCCGGCGGCGTCGATCAGCTCCTGGGTGCGCTTGGCGGTGCCTGAGGGCGCGTCGAGCTTCTTGTCGTGGTGCAGCTCGACGATCTCGCACTCGGGCATGTGCTCGGCGATCGTCTGCGAGACCTCCATCAGCAGCACCGCCCCGATCGCGAAGTTGGGAGCGACGAAGCAGTTGGCCTCCGAGGCCTCGGCCGCCTCGCGGGCGGCGTCGAGGTCGAAGCCGGTGGTGCCGACGACCGCGTGGACCCCGGCCTCGAGGCAGGCGCGGACGTTTTCGAGGGCGGTGTCGGGGACGGTGAAGTCGACGACGACGTCGGCGTCCGGCAGCACCTCGGCGAGCTCGACCCCGAGCGCCGGATCGGCGCGGCCGCTCAGCTCCAGCCCCTCGGCCTCTTCGACCGCTTCGCAGACGGTGGCACCCATTTTGCCGGCGGCGCCGGCGACAGCGACCCTGGTCATGCGGCTACCAGGGCCTCGCTCACGGGCGCCAGCGCGGACTTGAATCGATCTTCGTCACCGCCGACGCAGGCCGCCGAGAGCCGATCGGCTGCGTACAGCTCACCCGCCAGCTCGGTCAGGTCATCGACGGCGATCGCGTCGACTTTGGCCAGCATCTCGTCGAGGCTTTCGATCGGCAGCCCGAACAGGGTCGCCCGCGAGATCCGGGTCATCCGCGCCGCGGTCGACTCCGAGGAGAGGACGAGGCGGCCCTTGACGCTCTCCTTCGCCCGCACCAGCTCCTCCTCGGAGACCGGCTCGACCCGCAGGCGGGCCATCTCGTTGCCGATGATCTGACAGGCCTCCTCGACGTTGTCCTCGCGGGTGCCGACGTAGGTGGCGACGAGGCCGAGATCGGTGAACTGCTCGTTGTAGGAGCCGACCGAGTAGGCGAGGCCGCGCTTCTCGCGCACCTCGCGGAAGAGGCGCGAGGAGGTCGAGCCGCCGAAGATCGCGTCCAGGACCGCAAGCGGGAAGCGCCGCTGGTCGTCGCGCCGCAGGCCCGGCGCCCCGAAGCAGATGTGGTACTGCTCGGTCTCCTTCTGCAGGAAGCAGAGGCGCGAGTCGCCTTCGAGGGCCGTCTCGACCGGTGCCCCCTCCCCCTCGCTCGGCGGGTTGACCAGCCGTTCCGCCAGCTCGACGATGCGGTCGTGGTCGAGGTGGCCGGCGGCGCCGACGACGATCTGCGGCGCCGCGTAGTGGGCGCTGCGGTAGGCCTCGATGTCCGGGACCGGGATCGAGGCGATCACCTCGGGTTCACCGAGGACGCGACGGCCGAGCGGATGCTCTCCGAAGACGGCCTCGGCGAGGACGTCGTGGACCCGGTCCTGGGGCTCGTCGTCGTACATCGCGATCTCCTCCAGTACCACCTGGCGCTCGGAGTCGATGTCGGGGTAGGTCGGTGCCAGCAGCATTTCCGACAGCAGGTCGAAGACCGCGTCGGTGTGCTCGTCGAGGAAACGGGCGTGCAGGTGGGTCGTCTCCTTGCCGGTGGCGGCGTTGATCGCCGCCCCGAGCCCGTCGAAGCGCTCGGAGATCTCGATCGCCGAGTACTTTGCGGTGCCCTTGAACAGCAGGTGCTCGAGAAAGTGCGAGACCCCGGCCTGCGCCGGGGTCTCGTTCCTGGATCCGGTCCGGACCCAGAGCCCGAGCGCTACGGATCGGACCGAGGGAACCTCCTCGGTGACGACCCGTACGCCCGAATCGAGCTCAGTGAGTTGAGCGCCGGTCAATTAGCCGCGACGCTCGCGTTCACGCCCACGGCCGCCGCGATCGCGGTCACGACCGCCGCGTCCACCCCGGTCGCCGCCGTTGCGGCGACCACCGTCGCCGGAGCCGACCGAGGCCAGCTCCTCCGGCGATTTGCCGGCCACCGAGGGGTCCTCGGTGAGGCGGAGGCCGATCCGGCCGCGCTCCTTGTCGACCTCGACCACGGTGACGTCGATCAGGTCACCGGCGCTGAGGACGTCGTCGACGGAGTCGACCCGCTCGCCCGGCTTCACGTTGGAGATGTGAAGCAGGCCGTCGGTGCCCTTGACCAGCTCGACGAAGGCGCCGAAGGTCGTCGTCTTGACGACTTTGGCAGCGTCGTAGCGATCGCCGATCTCGGCCTCCTTGGTCATCGAGTTGATCCGGGAGACGCAGCCCTCGACCAGTTCGCCGGTCGGCGCGTAGATCCGCACCGTGCCGTCGTCCTCGACGTCGATCTCGGCTTCGAACTCCTCGCAGAGGGCGCGGATCGTTTCCCCGCCTTTGCCGATGACCGCCCCGATCTTCTCCGGGTCGATCTTGATCGACTCGATCGCCGGCGCGTGGACCGAGAGTTTCTCCCGGGCCCCGTCGATCGCCTCCGCCATCTTGCCGAGGATGAACTGGCGGCCCGCAAGGGCCTGGTCCAGCGCGTCCCGGAGGATGTCGAAGGTGACGCCGGTGATCTTGATGTCCATCTGCAGAGCGGTGATCCCGTCTGCGGTGCCGGCGACCTTGAAGTCCATGTCGCCGAGGTGGTCCTCGACGCCGGCGATGTCGGTGAGGACGATGTAGTCGTCACCCTCTTTGATCAGGCCCATGGCGACGCCGGCGACCGGTGCGGTGACCGGGACGCCCGCTGCCTGCAGCGCCATCGAGGAGGCGCAGACCGAGCCCATCGAGGAGGAGCCGTTGGACTCGAGGGTCTCGGAGACCACCCGGATCACGTACGGGAACGACTCTTCGTCGGGGATCGTCGCCACCAGGGCGCGCTCGGCGAGGGCGCCGTGGCCGATGTCGCGACGCTTCGGGCCGCGCATGAAGCCCGCCTCCCCGACCGAGAAGGGCGGGAAGTTGTAGTGGTGCCAGAACCGTTTCGTGGTCTGCAGGCCGAGGGTGTCGATCCGCATGTCCATCCGGGTCGTCCCCAGGGCCACGTTGGAGAGGATCTGGGTCTCGCCGCGGGTGAACAGGGCGGAGCCGTGGACGCGCGGGGAGATGTCGACCTCGGTCTCGATCGGCCGGATCTCGTCCTGGGCGCGGCCGTCGGGGCGCTTCTTGTCAACGGCGATCGCCTTGCGGATCGTGTCCTTCTCGATCGAGTTGATCGCGGCCTTGACCTCGGCGACGCGCTCGGCGTCGACCTCGCCGTCCTCATGGGCGGCGGCGTAGTGGCCGACGACCTCGTCCTTGACTTTGTCGATCGCCTCGTAGCGCTCGAGCTTGCCCTCGGTGGCGATCGCGTCGACCAGGGCCTGGCCGTGCGAGGAGCGGATCTCGGCGAGGAGGCTCTCGTCGATTTGCGGCGCCTCGACCTGGATCTTCTCCTTGCCGACCTTCTGCTGCAGCTCCTCCATCACGCCGCAGAGCTTCTTGATCTCGGCGTGGGCGATGTCGAGGGCGTCGAGGATCTCGGCCTCGGTGACGCCGCTGGCGCCGGCCTCGACCATCAGGATCGCCTCGCTGGTGCCGGCGAC
>Ga0207677_10000844_pt1 | contig 17519 bp, 19 predicted proteins | sample KBSMisM42_FD_184311 | JGI IMG/M metagenome (GOLD analysis project Ga0207677, IMG submission 184311) | Miscanthus rhizosphere microbial communities from Kellogg Biological Station, Michigan, USA - KBS Miscanthus M4-2 (SPAdes) (version 2) | ecosystem: Host-associated > Plants > Roots >...
GGATGGTCGAGGCCGAGATGAACGGACTCGATTTCTTCCTGCGCGTCCTGAAACCTTGGGCCCGCGACCCGGGCTTCTACCAGACGATCTTCGCCGAAATGAGCGACGTTCCCGCGCATGAGGGACCGTCCGCCGAACCCAATATCGACTTGTTCAAGTACAAGTGGCCGCTCAGTAAAGCTGATGATGCGAAGCTGACTGCGCTCCTCGGTACGGTGCCCGCAACGCTCGATGCGGCGAAGCGCAACCTCGCGGGTAGCCAGGCGCACGATCTTTGGGCCTATGGCGATCGGGCGTTCAACGAGCAGGCGGAAGTGCTGGCGGCGCTCGAGGCGGGCAAGCTGCAGCTCAACGACCTTGAAGGTCGGCGTACGGTGTCGCTGGCCGGAGCGAGCCGGCGGCTCCGGGCTGCTGTCGGCAATGCACGAGTTGCAACTCAGCAGTTCGCTCAATGGGTGCGCTCGGAAGCGCCGAGGCGGGCCGGCCCGTCAGGCGTCGGGAAGGACAATTACAATTGGTACCTCAAGCATGTCCTGCTGAGTCCTTACGACTACGACCAGCAGGTCACGATTCTCCAACGCGAGCTCGACCGGTCGCTCGCTTCGCTTAGGCTCGAGGAGGCGCGCAACCGCAACGCTCCACCGATCGCCCTGCTCAACGATCCCGCGGCCTATCGGCGCATGGCCGAGGCTCGCGAGGCGCGTTTCTACGAACTGCTGACCGGCGCAGGTTTCATCCCCGACCGCCCTTACTACAAGAGCGCGCTGTTCGGGCAGCTGGGCGACTACACGCCGCTGGAGCAGCGCAACTTTTTCACGCATGTGACCGCGCTCGACCCGCTCCCTCTCTCCTCGCACCAGTTCCACTGGGTCGAGCTCGCGCGGCTGAAGAATGAGCCGCACCCGAGCCCGATCCGGCAGACGCCGCCGCTGTTCAATATCTATGCGGATCGTTCCGAAGGCTTTGCGACGGCCATGGAAGAGATCCTGATGCAGGCGGGCCTCTATGACGACGAGCCGCATGGGCGCGAGCTGGTGTGGATCATGCTCGCGAACCGCGCGGCCCGTGGCCTCGCGTCGTTGCGGGTCCAGGCCAATCGGCTGGACCTTGCGCAGGCAGGCAAGTTCCACGCACGCTGGACTCCGCGCGGCTGGTCGGACCCCAACAGCCGCCTCGTCGGGTTCGAGCAGCTGCTCTACCTTCGCCAGCCCGGCTACGGCCCCAGCTACATCATCGGCAAGGTACAGATGGACGAGCTGCTAGCGATTCAGTCGCACGCGGCCGACATGGAGGGACGGCCGTTCGTCCTCAGCGACGCGATAGGGCGGATCCTCGGTGCCGGAATCATGCAGCCCTCGCTGATCAAGAACGAAATCGGCGGCGAGGCCGCGCGATGACGCCGCCATTTGTGCTAGGCTGAACCCATGGCACGCGTCCTCCTCATCGTCGGCGGCGGGATCGCCGCGTACAAGTCGCTCGAGCTGGTGCGGCTGCTGAAGAAGGCCGGGCATCAGGTGACGCCCGTGCTGACCAGGGGCGGCGAGCATTTCGTCACTGCGATGAGCCTTGGTGCCCTTGCCGAAGCCGAGGTTCACGCGTCGCTTTGGGAGCTCAAGGACGAGGTCGAGATCGGCCATATTCAGTTGAGCCGCGCTGCCGACTTCGTGCTCGTTTGCCCGGCGACCGCCGACCTGCTGGCGAAGATGGCGGCGGGGATTGCCGACGATCTTGCGACCACCCTGCTAATAGCGACGGACAAGCCGGTCGTGGTCGCCCCGGCGATGAACGTCCGCATGTGGCAACACGCCGCTACGCAGCGCAACGTCGCCCAGCTCAAGGCCGATGGGGTTCGCGTGATCGAGCCCGCGGAGGGCGAAATGGCGTGCGGCGAGTTCGGTCCTGGCCGTCTGCCCGAGCCGCAGGACATCATGGACCAGCTTGCCGACCTGCTGAAGTGACGCTGAGCTTGGGTCTTCAGGGCAAGCATATCCTCGTCTCCGCCGGACCGACGCATGAGCCGATCGACCCGGTCCGGGTCATCGCCAATCGGTCTTCGGGCCGTCAGGGATTTGCGATTGCCGCGGCAGCTGCAGAAGCCGGCGCGCGCGTAACCCTGGTCGCCGGGCCGGTCGCGCTCGAAACCCCGGCTGGTGTCGACCGTATCGACGTAGAGACGGCCGAGCAGATGGCTGATGCCGTCTTTGCGGCGCTCCCCGCCGACGCGGCCATCCTTGTGGCTGCGGTCGCTGACTGGCGCGTCGAGCAGTCGCCGACGAAGCTCAAGAAGGGCGAAGGCCCTCCCAAGCTCGAGTTCGTCCCCACCCGCGACATTCTCGCCGAGCTTGGCGCGAGCGATCTGCGCCCGCGTCTCCTGGTCGGTTTTGCCGCCGAGACCGAGCGCGTAATCGAACATGCGGTCAAAAAGCGCCAAGCAAAGCATGCCGATTGGATCATGGCCAATGACGTATCCGGCGACGTCATGGGCGGGCACCGCAACCGAGTGCACCTAATCACCGCTGACGGAGTCGAGGACTGGCCCGAGGCAGACAAGGCCGAGGTGGCGCGGCGCCTGATCGATCGAATCGACCAACAGCTGGGCTGATTCTGCCGCCAATCTCGACTCGTGGTGCGCGAAGGAATAATTGTCGAAGCCTATTGGCAGGAGGTTCTCATGAAGCGCTTGCTGGCTTTACCTCTTCTTCTCGCAACCATGGCCCAGACTGCGCCCCTGCCGAAGGTCGAGGCCGCCACCGGCGACTGGAGCCAATTGCCGGCGCTGCAGTCGCGCAATTACGACCATCTTCAATCCAATGTGATGCAGCGGCTGTGGGAGCTGGCGCATTCACGGACCTGCACGATCCCGGGCTATTCGATCGGCAACCTCGATTTCCGCATGTCGTTCGCCGCCCAGTACAATCCGGACGGAAGCATCGCACGGATCATCGTGCCGAAGCTCGGCTGTCCGGAAGCGGAAGCGATCCTCGGCGGTGCGCTGGTGGAGATGATCCATGGGGGCGACTACCGCCCTACAGGCAAGAGCGAGCAGGGTTGGTACCAGGGGAGCCTGACCTTCGGCTTCGAGGGCGGCCGCGGCTCCTGATCAGCCGCAGGCGCGGCATTTAGGATCGGGTGGAATCCTGATCGCGCGCCATTCGAGGTTTTCGCCGTCGAACAGATGAAGCCGCCCGGCCTGATCCTCGCCGACACCGACGATCCTGTTGATCGCGAGGAGTGCCGCAAAGCTGCCGACGCTCGCTGTCAGCGCTCCGAGCACGCCAAGCTCGGCGCAATTGTCGCAGTCGTCGGTGTCGAACGCATCGCCGACGAAGCAGCGGTAGCAGGGCCGCGAACGGAACAGCCCGACCTGCCCCTGAAACTGCATTGCCGCTGCCGAGAGCAATGGGATTCCCAGCGCAACGCACGCGTCGCTGACCGCCAGCCGCGTCGCGAAATTGTCGCTACCGTCGATGACGAGGTCGTGGTCGGCCAACAGCTGCGCCGCATTGTCCGCATCGACGCGTCCCTGCACGGGCTTCGCGTGGATGTGGCGGTTCAGCCGCTGGACGAATTGAAGCGCGAGGTCCGCCTTCGAGTAACCTGCGTCGCGTTCGCGAAACAGCGGCTGGCGATGCAGGTTCGAGATGTCGACGACGTCGGAATCGATGATGGTCAGCCTGCCGATTCCGGCGCCCGCCAGGGCAGGGATGACAGCGCTTCCGATGCCGCCAGCGCCGACCACGGCAACCGATGCCTCCTTGAGCCTGCGCTGGCCGAGCCCGCCGACCTGCGGCAGGACGATATGCCGCGCGTAGCGCTCCAGCTCGGCGTCGGTAAGGCTCACCGGCCCGTGGAGCCGAAGCCCCCCGCGCCTCGCGAAGTCTCGCTCAGGCTCTCGACCTCGCGAAAGTCGGCATGAAGCACCGGCGCGGGGACGAGCTGGGCGATGCGCTCGCCGCGGCGGATCTCGAACGGCTCGTTGCCGAGGTTGGCCAGGATAACCTTCACCTCGCCGCGATAATCGCTGTCGATGGTGCCGGGCGTGTTGAGGCAGGTGATGCCATGCTTGAGTGCCAAGCCGGAGCGTGGGCGGACCTGGACTTCGTACCCGTTGGGAATGGCGATCGCGAAGCCGGTCGCGACCGCGTGCCGCTGGCCAGGCGCCAGCGTCAGGTCCTCGGCGGCGACGACGTCGAGCCCGGCGGCATGCTCGGTCGCTCGGGCCGGCAAAGGAAGGCCTTCGCCGTGGGGCAGCCGCTGCAGCTCGATTTCGATCATTTCGCCTTCTTCCGTGCAGGTCGACGGCCTTTCTTCGCCGGACCCTTCGCGGCGCGCTCATCGATCAGGCGAACGGCTTCGTCCAGTGTCACGGCCTCGGGCTTCGCGCCCTTGGGCAGCGTCGCGTTGGTCGAGCCGTCGGTGACGTAAGGGCCGTAGCGGCCGGCCATCACCTTGATGTCTCCGCCACTCGCCGGGTGCTTGCCGAGAACCGCGATCGGCTCGCGCGAAGCGGAGCGCTGGCGGCCCCCTCCCGACGCCGCATCAGCAAGCTTCGACACCGCCGCGTTCATGCCGGTCTCGAACACCTCGGCGGTCGATCCGAGCTTCGCATATTTGCCGTCGTGGGCGAGATACGGACCGTAGCGACCGATCGACGCCGTGATCATGTTGCCAGTCTCTGGGTGCGGACCGATCTCGCGCGGCAACGACAGCAGGCGCGTCGCGACTTCCGGGGTGACATCCTCCAGAGGAATGTCCTTCGGGATCGACGCACGCTTGTCGCCGCGCTCTACATAGGGTCCGAAGCGGCCGCTCTTGAGCAGGATGCCGTCACCAAGCTCGGTCGGGCCGTCGCTCTGCGCCTGATCGCCGCCCTGTCCGAACTTCTGCGTATATTTGCAGTCGGGGTAGTTGGAGCAGGCGACGAAGGCACCGAAGCGGCCCCCGCGCAAACTGAGGCGTCCATTTCCGCACTGCGGGCAGATGCGCGGATCGCTGCCGTCGGCACGCGGCGGGTAGAGCCAGGGCGACAGGAATTCGTCGAGCGCCTGCGTGATCTCGCTCGGCTTCTGGTCCATGACCTCGCCGGCCTTGGGCTTGAAGTCGCGCCAGAAGTCGTCGAGCAATTTCTGCCAGTCGAGGCGGCCGCCGGAGACATCGTCCAGCTCCTCCTCCAGTTCAGCAGTGTAATCGTAGCTCACGTAGCGCTCGAAGAAGCGCTCCAGGAACGCCGTTACGAGGCGCCCGCTTTCCTCGGGAACGAAGCGACCCTTCTCGACGCGGACATATTCGCGGTCCTTCAGCGTCTGCAGCGTCGCTGCATAGGTCGAGGGCCGGCCGATCCCTAACTCCTCCAGCCGCTTGACCAGGCTCGCTTCCGAATAGCGCGGCGGCGGCTGGGTGAAGCTTTGCACTGCCTCGACGCCAGTCTTGAGCGGCGCGTCGCCCTCGCGCAGCGCCGGCATGCGCGCGCCTTCCTCGTCCTGCGGATCGTCGCGGCCCTCGTCGTAAAGCACCATGAAGCCCGGGAAGAGCACGACCTGCCCGGTCGCGCGGAGCACCGCCCTGCCCGCGCCGTCGGTCAGCTCGACCGTCGTCCGCTCGAGCCGCGCCGACGCCATCTGGCTCGCCAGCGCCCGGTTGTAGACCAACTCGTAGAGCCGCGCGTGATCGCCCGAAGCGGCGCGCGGACGGTCGAAATCGGTGGGACGGATCGCCTCGTGCGCTTCCTGCGCATTCTTGATCTTGCTCTGGTACTGGCGCGGCCGGTCGGGGACGAAGCCCGCATCATAGCGGCTGGCAATTGCACGCCGCGCACCGCTGATCGCCTCGGGCGCCATGTCGATGCCGTCGGTGCGCATGTAGGTGATGAGGCCATCCTCATAGAGGCCCTGCGCAACGCGCATCGTGTGGCTGGCCGAGAATCCGAGCTTACGCGCCGCCTCCTGCTGCAATGTAGAGGTGGTGAAGGGTGGCGGCGGGTTCTTGGAGAAGGGCTTGGTCTCGACCGATGAGACTGTGAAGCGTCCCGCTTCGACGACGGCCTTGGCCGCGTCGGCGTCGCCGCGATTGCCGATGGTCAGCCGCTCGATCTTCTTGCCGTCGAGCTGGACCAGCCGGCCCGTGAACTGCTGGCCATCTGCCTCGAAGGTGGCGCTGACGGACCAATATTCCTGCGGCTTGAAGATCTCGATCTCGCGCTCGCGGTCAACGATCAGGCGGAGCGCGACCGACTGCACCCGGCCAGCCGACTTGGCGCCCGGCAGCTTGCGCCACAGGATCGGCGAGAGCGTGAACCCGACTAGATAGTCGAGCGCTCGCCGCGCCCGGTAGGCGTCGATCAGGTCTTCATCGAGGCCACGCGGCTTCTTCATCGCCTCGGTCACGGCGTTGTTGGTAATCGCGTTGAAGGTCACGCGCTGGACATTGGCCGGGAGCACCTTCTTCTGCCGAAGCACCTCCTGAACGTGCCAGCTGATCGCCTCGCCCTCGCGGTCAGGGTCGGTGGCGAGGATCAACGTATCGGCCTTCTTGGCCTCGTCGGCGATCGCGCGCATCTGCTTCGAGCGATCGGGCGAAACCTGCCAAAGCATCTCGAAGGCCTTGTCGGGATCGACCGAGCCGTCCTTGGGCGGAAGGTCGCGCACGTGGCCGAACGAAGCGAGCACGCGGTGCCCGCTTCCCAGATATTTCTCGATGGTCTTCGCCTTGGCCGGCGATTCGACGACGACCAGCTTCACTCGTTTTCCTCACGCATACGCGTAAGGTGGGGTGTCGCGATTCCCCTCGTCAAGCGGGACGAAGGCTGACCTTGCCGCCGGCGTGGCGGTCGAGCCGCCCGGCGAGGTCCAGTTCGAGCAAGGCCATTTGCACCGCGCCGCTGGATGCGCCGGACAGCCGGATGATCTCATCGACTGGGACTGGCGACGGTCCAAGCAACTCCTCGACCATGCTTAGCGCATCGTGGCCGTTGAGCTCTTCAGGAGCGGCTTCGAACCGCGCACGCGGCGAGCGGACCTGGCTCACGAAGGGCCGCACCGCCTCGACCACATCAGCAGCGTTCTGGATCAGCGTTGCGCCGTCGCGGATGAGCTGGTTGCATCCTTGCGCGCGCGGATCCAGCGGCGAACCGGGTACCGCCATGACCTCTCGCCCAGCCTCGGCGGCGAGACGTGCGGTGATCAGCGACCCCGACCGGGGCGCCGCCTCGACGACGACTGTCCCGGCGCTCATGCCCGCGATTATACGGTTGCGGTACGGAAAGTGCCGTGCCCGCGGCTCGGTCCCGGGCGGCATCTCGGCAATGACAAGCCCCTGCTCGTACATCGTTCGCTGACGCTGCTCATTTTCCGGCGGGTAGAAGATGTCGATGCCGCGGGCGATAACGCCGATAGTGCCGGTGGCGAGCGCTCCGTCATGCGCCGCGCTGTCGATGCCGCGAGCGAGACCGGAGACGACGACCAGGTCATGTTGCCCCAGGTCGTGGGCGAGTCCGCGCGCGAAGCGACACGCAGCCGCCGATGCATTGCGTGCGCCGACGATCGCGACTGCCTGCCGGTCGAGCAGGTTGAGGTCGCCCTTTGCGATCAGCAATGGCGGCGCATCCTCCGTTTCGGCCAGCAGCCGGGGATAGAGCCCCTGCCCCAGCATCAGCCATTTCGCGCCGAGCTTCTCAACCCAAGCGATCTCGCGCTCGGCATCGGCGGTCGTGCGCAGCGCTGGCGCCTTCCCCCGCCACGCCGCGCAAGGTCGGGCACCGCGGCAAGCGCGGCAGCGGGGGTTCCGAAGCGGGCGATAAGCTGACGATAGGTCACAGGACCTATGCCGGGGGTACGCAACAACCTCAGGCTGTCGACGAGGTCTTCATTCCTATTCGTGGCTCGGTTCCTTTCATGAGACGGGCGATGTTTTCCCGGTGCTTCCACAGCACCAGCACCGCGAAACCGAGCAGTAATGGGAAATAGGATGAGTGCAGTACGAAGGCGGAGACGGGCGCGCTGGCCGCGGCCGTCATGCCCCCAACCGACGAGATTCGGATCGTCAGAAGCAGGAGGAGCCAAATGGCTGCATAGACCCCTGCCGCTATCGGCAGCAGCGGGATGAGCACGCCAAGGAATGTCGCGACGCCTTTGCCACCGCGGAACTTCAACCACACCGGATAGAGGTGGCCAACCATGGCGCCGGTGGCAGCGGCTCCGGCGGCGGTATCGCCGAAGAATCGCCTGGCAATTAGGATCGCGGCGGTTGCCTTCACACAGTCGAGGATCAAGGTCAGCCCGGCAAGAACCCGGCTCCCGGTCCGGAGGACGTTTGTCGCGCCGATGTTGCCGGACCCAATGTCGCGGATGTCGCCCTTGCCGGCGAAGCGCGTCAGCAGCAGCCCGAACGGGATCGACCCGAGCAGGTAGCCAAGCACAACGGCAAAGAGCATCTCGCGGGTCACGAAGCGGGTGGTAGCAAACCGGAAGCGGCGCGCAACTTGCGGCTGCGCGTAAGCCGAGCCACAGAGCGGCCGTGGACACGAATGCCCCCATCCTCTTCTTTGATTCCGGCGTCGGAGGCTTGTCGGTGCTCGAGCCGACGCTGCAGCTCCTGCCCAACGCGCCGATCATCTATGCCGCGGACAGCGCCGGCTATCCCTACGGCAAGAAGACGGAGGCGGAAATCGCGAGCCGCGTGCCAGCGCTCCTCGGCCGGCTCGTCGAGCGCTACCATCCACGGCTCGCAGTAATCGCCTGCAACACCGCCTCGACCATCGCGCTGGACCACGTCCGCTCGGCGCTCGACTTGCCGGTGGTCGGCACGGTCCCCGCAATCAAGCCGGCCGCCGAAATGTCTAAGAGCCGCGTCATCGGCGTACTCGGCACGGAGGCGACGGTCCGCCAGCCCTATGTCGACGACCTCGCCGCAAAGTTCGCGGCCGATTGCACGATCATCCGCCATGGCTCGCCGGAGCTGGTCGAGCTGGCCGAAGTCAAGCTCGGCGGCGAGGATATCAGCGTCGAGGCAGTTCAGGCCGCGACGCAGCCGATGTTCGACGCGCCATACGGCAAGGACATCGATACGGTTGTGCTCGCCTGCACCCATTTTCCGCTGCTGGAGGACGAGCTTCGCGCCGCTTTTCCCGGTGTGAGCTATGTCCACGGCGGCGACGGGATCGCCCGCCGCATCTTCTACCTGACCCGCGACCAGGCGTGGCCATCGGTGCCATCGCCAGGGCTGATGCTATTTACCTCGGCCGCGCGGGCGCCGTCGCTGGCCGCGCTCGCCCGCTACGGAATCGGCGAGGTGAAAACGCTGTAATCCGGTCTGTTGCGAGTCGTTCGCAATGGAATTGCCCAGGAGCCGAAGCTAAAGGCCCCGCAAGAGAGCCCGCGTCTTGGACTACAACAGCATCTTCAAATCCGCGATCGAGCGCCTTCACGATGAGGGCCGCTACCGCGTGTTCATCGACATCCTGCGATCGAAGGGCAGCTTCCCGAACGCACGCTGCTTCGGCGGCAATGGGCCCAAGCCGATCACCGTCTGGTGCTCGAACGACTATCTCTGCATGGGCCAGCATCCCGCGGTCGTCGAGGCGATGGAAAGGGCGCTGCACGAAGTTGGTGCCGGCTCGGGGGGCACTCGCAACATCAGCGGCAACACCCACTATCACACCGAGCTCGAGGCTGAACTCGCAGACCTCCACGGCAAGTCGGGCGCACTGCTCTTCACCAGCGGATACGTTTCCAACGAAGCGGCACTGTCCACGCTCGGGAAGCTGTTGCCGGGCTGCGTGATCTTCTCGGACGAGCTCAATCACGCCTCGATGATCGCCGGCATCAAGAACAGCGGCTGCGAGAAAAGGGTCTTCCGCCACAACGACCTCGAGCATCTCGAGGAGTTGCTCGCTGCCGAGGACGTTGAAACGCCGAAGCTGATCGCCTTCGAAAGCGTCTATTCGATGGATGGCGACATCGCCCCCATCGCGGCGATCTGCGACCTCGCCGACAAATATAATGCGCTGACCTACCTCGACGAAGTTCACGCGGTGGGCATGTACGGCGAGCATGGCGGCGGGATCAGCCAGCGCGATGCTGTCGCGGCCCGGCTGACGATCATCGAGGGAACGCTCGGCAAGGCGTTCGGCGTAATGGGCGGCTACATCGCCGCAGACCGCATGATCATCGACTGCATCCGCAGCTACGCGCCGGGCTTCATCTTCACGACGAGCCTTTCGCCGGTGCTCGTTGCTGGTGCGCTCGCCAGCGTCCGCCACCTGAAGGCCTCCGACGAAGAGAGGCGTGCGCAGCAGGAATCGGCGGCGATGCTGAAGGCCAAGTTCGCGGCTGCGGGCCTACCGGCGATGCCGAGTGTGACCCACATCGTGCCGCTGCTGGTCGGCTGCCCGGTCAAGGCCAAGAAGATCAGCGACATATTGCTCGCCGAGTATGGGCTTTACGTCCAGCCGATCAATTTCCCGACGGTGCCGCGCGGGACCGAGCGGCTGCGATTCACACCCGGTCCGCATCACACGGCCGAGATGATGGACGAACTCACCGCAGCGCTGGTCGAGATCCTCGGCCGCGAGGAAATCAGGCTCGCCGCCTAGGCTGGCGAATCCGGCAGGGTTCGCTTACTCAGTTCCTATGCGCATCGCCCTCGCCGCCGACCATGCCGGTTACCTGCTGAAGGACGAGCTTGCGGCCTGGCTTCGCGATCAGGGCCACGACGTGACCGACTTGGGGACGAATGGTCCGGAAAGCGTGGATTACCCTTTGGTCGGCAGGAAGCTCGCGGAGGTGATCGCTGGCGGAAAGGCCGAGCGCGGCATCGCCGTCTGCGGCACCGGCATCGGCATCTCGATTGCCGTCAACCGTGAGCCGAAGTGCCGCTGTGCGCGGGTCGACGATCCACTCTCCGCTCAGCTGGCACGGGAGCATAATGACGCCAACGTCATCGCCCTGGGCGCCAGGCTGATCGGCAGCGAGATGGCGAAGGCCTGCGTCGCGCTGTTTCTCGGCACCGAATTCGCCGGCGGGCGCCACCAACCCCGCGTCGACCAACTTTCCCAAGCATTGCAGGAATCAGACTGATGGCCACCGCCGCCGACATTGAGCGAGAGACCAGGTACCGCGTCCCGCGCGGCTTCTTCACCGCTAGCCTCAGCGAAACCGATCCCGCCGTCGAGGACGCGATCCACGACGAGCTCAAGCGCGAACAGACCCAGATCGAGCTGATCGCGTCGGAGAATATCGTATCGAAGGCAGTGCTCGAGGCGCAGGGCTCGGTCCTGACCAACAAATATGCCGAGGGCTATCCGGGCCGGCGCTACTACCAGGGCTGCGCACCGTCGGACGCGGTGGAGACTCTGGCCATCGAGCGCGCCAAGAAGTTGTTCGACTGCGGCTTCGCCAACGTACAGCCTCATTCGGGAGCTCAGGCGAACGGCGCCGTGATGATGGCGCTGCTCAAGCCCGGCGACACGATCATGGGCCTGAGCCTCGCGGCCGGCGGCCACCTGACCCACGGCGCCCCGCCTGCGCAATCGGGCAAATGGTTCAACGCGGTCCAGTACGGCGTGCGTCCCGATAACCACCTCGTCGACTTCGAGGAGGTCGAACGACTGGCGAAGGAGCACCGGCCCAAGATGATCATCGCCGGCGGCTCGGCCTATCCGCGCCACTTCGACTTCGCCCGCTTCCGCGCCATCTGCGACGAGGTCGGGGCGCTCCTGTTCGTCGACATGGCGCATTTCGCTGGACTGGTCGCTGCCGGCGAGCATCCGACGCCTTTCGGACATGCGCATGTGGTGACGACGACGACACACAAGACGCTGCGCGGCCCGCGCGGCGGCATGGTCCTGACTGACGACGAGGACATCGCCAAGAAGGTGAACTCGGCGGTCTTCCCCGGCCTTCAGGGCGGACCGCTCATGCATGTCATCGCGGCCAAGGCCGTCGCGTTTGGCGAAGCGCTGCAGCCCGAGTTCAAGGCTTATGCGAAGGCGGTCATCGCCAATGCGCAAACGCTTGCGAACCGCCTGAAGGAGCGCGGTGCCGACCTCGTTGCCGGCGGCACCGACACGCATCTTGCGCTCGTCGACCTCCGCCCGCTCGGGCTCACCGGCAAGGACGCCGACGAAAGCCTCGAGCATGCGGGCATCACCTGCAACAAGAATGGCGTTCCTTTCGACCCGCTGCCTCCGGTGAAGACGAGCGGCATTCGCGTCGGCTCTCCAGCCGGCACCACCCGGGGCTTCGGCCAGGCCGAGTTCCGCGACATCGCCGACATGGTTGCCGACGTCCTCGACGGGCTCGCGAAGAACGGACCGGAGAACAATGGCGAGGTGGAGCGCGCGGTGAACGAGCGCGTCCGCTCGCTATGCGCCCGCTTCCCGATCTACCAGGGATAAGGGATGCGCTGCCCCTTCTGCGCGCACGAAGACAGCCAGGTTAAGGACAGCCGGCCGAGCGAGGATGGCGCCGCGATCCGCCGCCGCCGCCAGTGCGAGGCTTGCGGGCAGCGGTTCACGACCTTCGAACGGGTGCAGCTGCGTGAGCTCACCGTCATCAAGAAGGATGGGAAGCGCGAGCCCTTCGACCGGGACAAGCTCGCTCGGGCGATCGGCCATGCGACGCGCAAGCGGGATATAGACGCGGACAAGATCGACCGGCTGATCAGCGGCGTCCAGCGGCGGCTTGAAACCCAGGGCGACGAGGTGACCTCGACCCGGATCGGCGAGGCGGTGATGGCGGGCCTCAGGGCGCTCGACCATGTCGCCTACATTCGCTTCGCCAGCATCTACAAGGACTTCAGCGACCCCGGCGATTTCGCCGAGATTGCTGAGCGCGTGGAGAAGGAAGCGACGCCCCCGCCCGGTCACGACAAGTTGCTGTGACCGGCAAGCCGGTCATTGTCCTCGTTCGTCCCCAACTCGGCCAGAATATCGGGAAGGCGGCGCGCGCGATGCTGAACTTCGGCCTCACCGAGATGCGGCTGGTCGCGCCGCGCGATGGCTGGCCGAACCCCGAGGCGGGACCGGCGGCGAGCGGTGCGGACGAGGTGCTGGAGCAAGCGCAGGTCTTCGACACCACCGAGGCAGCAATCGCGGATTGCAGCCTTGTGTTCGCCTCGACAGTCCGCCGCCGCGACCTGGTGATGCCCGTAGTCGGCCCCGAAGAGATGGCGGACCAGATTGGGGCGTCTCCAGCGCGTAGCGCGATCCTGTTCGGACCCGAGCGCTCAGGCCTCGAAACCGAAGAGGTGGCGCTGGCCAATGCCATCGTTACCGTGCCCATCAACCCGGACTTCGGTTCGCTCAACCTGGCCCAGGCGGTGATCCTGCTCGCGTACGAATGCTCGCGCCGCTCCAGCCTGGCGCAGCCTACAGCCAAGGATACCGAGCCCCCCGCGCTGCATGGTGAATTGCAAGGCATGATCGAGCAGCTGAACACAGAGCTCGACGCCAAGGGCTATTTCCATCCGCCCTCGCGAACGCAGGCGACCAAGAACACCCTCCGAACGATCTTCACCAAGACCGGCTGGTCGTCACGTGAGGTTAAGGCGGTCCGCGGCATTGTCCGGGCGTTGGTCAATCCGCCTCGAAAGAGGGATTGACGGGACGGCCGCGGTTTCCCAAGAAGCGCCGGCTATTTTCCAAAAAAGGAAACGATTTCATGACGATGCTGCTCGTTGCGCTGCTTGTTGCTTCCAATCCCGCTGTCGCTACCGAGCAGCAGGTTCAGGCCCAGCCTGCCGCCCAAGTGGCCGCGCCCGCCGCTGCGCCAAAGAAGAAGGAAAGAATGGTCTGCCGCGATGACCCGGCCTTCACGGGGTCGCGCGTGGTCAAGCAGATCTGCAAGCCCAAGTCTGAATGGGAAGGCAGGACTGCCGGGCAGGCTAGCGACGGCGCGAGCAACTAAGGTTCAGCGCCCAGGCAAATCTGTCCGACCAATTGTATTGCGAAAGTAGTACTGCTAGCACTACCAGTCAGGAGCTGGAGTTCTGAGCATGCGCATTGGCGTTTTACTCACCGGAGCAAGTCTTGCTTTGTTGGCCACTCCGGTCCTGGCCCAGCAGACGGGCGACAAGGGTACGATCGTCGTCGAGGGCCAGAAGCCTGAGAAGAAGATCTGCAAGGATGTCGATCCTCCCACTGGGAGTCGCGTCGGCGGCGACCGAATCTGCCTGACCGAAGCCGAATGGCGGCGCGGCGAGGAAGAAGCTCAGCGTGCGATGCAGCACGAAGAGATGCGCTATCGGGCCAACAGGGCAGCGATCGAGAACGAAAGCTCAGTTCGGGCGGCGCTCCGCGGTAATCGCGCTCGTCGCCCAAGACGATGACCGGTCGCTAAATTACTGATATTCATGTTGAATCAACCGCGGGCGCTGCTATTGCCCCGCCCTTCGTTTCATCTCGGGAGTTGAAGGTTCATGCGTATTGCATTGATGGCTGTGCTTGTTGCGATTTCCACCCCGGCCTTCGCTGGCGACGCCACCCCCAAGCCGCAGACCGTCGACGGGCAGGCAACCCAGACCGCAGCTCAGCCGACGACCACTGAGGATCCGGCCGAGCGCAAGATCTGCAGGCGAATGGAAGCCAGCGAAAGCCGCGTGGCTGCCAAGAAGGTCTGCCTGACAGCGGAACAGTGGAAGCAGCGCGACCTGGAGAATTCGAACTACTAAGTACGGTCCCTCTATTGGCCGTTGGTGGAATACTCCCGGCGCTCGTCGATCCGACCGGGCGCCGGGATTGACGGTCGAACGGCCTTATTCCACAAGATCCTCGCCGAGATTTGTAACCGGGGGTCTTTATGTCCATCATTGTAGCGTTTTTGCTTGCGTCAGCTTCTACTGCGCAGGACCAGCCCGCGCCGGCAGTGCCTACGGCCACTGAGGCGCCTGCCAAGCCCGCCAAGGAAAAGAGGATCTGCAAGGTGGACCCGGACGCGGATCCCGCGTCCCACATGATCAAGCGCACCTGCAAGACTGCGACGGAGTGGCAGCAGCAGGGCGTGCTCGGCAGCAGCCGTTCGGGCTTCAGCATTTCCGGCGACAAGATGCAGCAGGGCGGCCACTAGGCTTTGCGCCGGCGGGCGATTTGCCCGCCCAAACTTGACGTTGCAGCAGCGCCCCCCTAGGTGCGCCGTTCGCAATTGATCCCGCACGTCCGGTGAAGCGGTGATCGCGTGGAGCTTCGAAGCTCCACGGTGCGGTTCCGGGCATTTAGCGAAACGCGAATTGGAGAACGACACGTGACGAAGCGCACCAGCGCCAAATACAAGCTCGACCGCCGCATGGGCGAGAACGTCTTCGGACGGCCCAAGAGCCCGGTCAACCGCCGCGAATATGGCCCTGGCCAGCACGGCCAGCGCCGCAAGAGCAAGATCAGCGATTTCGGCATCCAGCTTCGCGCCAAGCAGAAGCTCAAAGGCTATTACGGCGACATCACCGAGAAGCAGTTCAAGAAGAACTACACCGACGCGAGCCGGATGAAGGGTGACGCTTCGCAGAACCTCATCGGCCTGCTTGAGCGCCGGCTCGACATGGTCGTCTACCGCGCCAAGTTCGCGCCGACGATCTGGGCAGCTCGCCAGCTGGTCAGCCACGGCCACGTTCGCGTCAACGGTGTGAAGTGCAACATCGCGAGCCGCCGCGTGAATGTCGGCGACGTGGTGGAACTGGGCCCCAAGGCCCAGGAGATGGCGCTGGTGATCGAGGCCCAGAGCCTCGCCGAGCGCGACATCCCCGACTACGTCGTTCCAGACGGCACGTCGAAGATCAGCTTCACCCGCGTGCCGAAGCTCGACGAGGTGCCCTATCCGGTCCGGATGGAGCCGAACCTCGTGATCGAATTCTACTCACGCTAGGCCTTAGCTTTAGCGTGCCGAAAAAGGGCGGCCGGGCCAGACCCGCGCCGCCTTTTTTGTGACCTCAGTGGCCGATTGTTCGGTCAAGCAGCTCGCCGATCTTGACGAGCATCTGCGTCCTCGCATCGCTGTCGTCGAGCTGATGGTCGAGACCGTCGAAGGTCACGAGCTCGCTCTGCTTGCCCGCGCCTTGAAGCGCCGCCTGCATCTTCTGGGAATGGGCAATCTTCACTGTATTGTCGAGCGTCCCATGGACAAGCAGCACCGGCGCGCGGATGTCGCCGGCATGGCGAAGCGGCGAACCTTCCGCGACATGCGGCCCGTCGCCGACCTCCCGGACCACCAGGTTGTAGATGGTGAAAAGCCGGTAATCGTCCTTGAGCATCGCAAGGTCGGTGACCGGCGCGATCGCCACGACCCCCTTGTACAGCGAAGGCTCAACCGCAGCTGACTGAAGCGCGGCATAGCCACCGTAGGACCAGCCGAGGATTGCGAGCCGGTTAGTGTCCGCTATCCCCTGGCTCACCATCCATTTGGCGGAGTCGGTGATGTCGCCGATGGATATCCGCCAGTTCTTGAAGCCGTTCTCATTGAGCCACGCGTCCCCGAATCCCGCCGAGCCCCGATACTGCGGCTGAAGGACCGCATAGCCGCGAGCCGCGAGGAACTGCGGAAGCCAGTCGAAGCCCCACACGTCGCGGGCGCTAGGGCCGCCGTGCGGAAGGACGATGGCCGGGAGGTTCTTGGCGGGCTTGCCCGGCGGCAGAGTCAGATAGGCCGGTATCGACACACCGCCGGCGCCTGGAATGGTCACTGCCTTAACCGCGGCGAGCGTGCGCCCTTCAAGCTCCGGCCGGCCGATCATGGCCGGAGTCAGCGACCGTTTGTCGCGGTCGAACACATAATAGCGGCCGGGATCCTGGTCGCTTCCAGCAAAGATCAGCAGCTTGCGCCCATCGTTCGACGCGTCGGCGAACTCAATGATCGGCGAATTGGGCAGCGCTCGTGACAACGAGGCGCCAAGCGCCTTCAGCTCAGGATCAAAATACACGCGCTGAGACGCATCCTCCGTAAAGGTGTAGCCGATCACCCTCTGGCCGTCGCCGAGCCTGACCACATCGTCGATGTCGACGTTGGGGTTTTCGGCAACCAGCGCGGCCGTCCGGGAGCCGTCCAGCTTGATCGCATAGAGCGCGTAGCGCCCGTCCTTCTTCTTCAGCGCATAAAGCGAGTCGATGGTGGCATCGATCGCGAGCGGCTCGAAATCCGGGTTCCCTGCATCAGCCACCGTTGCCAGCGGCTTCCAGTCAGCGGCGCCCGTCGTCCGGTAATAATAGTCGATTTGCCCCGTCATCATGCCCGTGGGGCTCGATTGGGCGACGGTCAGCAGCCGGACATGCCCGAGGCCATCGCTCATATATCCGGCTGCGTTGGGCTTGGGCTGCTCGACGGTCTCGGAGCCCATGCTCGTGCTGTCAACGCGGTCGACTCCGAGGCCCTGCTTTTGGCGCACGAGCCGCGTGTTGACCTTATATTCCTCGGGTGCGTAGGCGCGTTCGAGTAGGACCTTGCCTTGAGCACCCTGCAGCCAGTCGATCACCGAGGCGTCAAACTGGCGGGTGTAAGCGTCGTAGGCACTTTGGGACTGGCCGAGCATCTTCGGATGCGTTC
>Ga0207677_10000847_pt1 | contig 17510 bp, 14 predicted proteins | sample KBSMisM42_FD_184311 | JGI IMG/M metagenome (GOLD analysis project Ga0207677, IMG submission 184311) | Miscanthus rhizosphere microbial communities from Kellogg Biological Station, Michigan, USA - KBS Miscanthus M4-2 (SPAdes) (version 2) | ecosystem: Host-associated > Plants > Roots >...
TTTGTGGTGACATAAGTCCCTCCCTACAACTCATGAATTAAGAATTCTCACAACGACAGGGTCTACTCGATATGGATTAGGCGTAAATGAAACCTTTGCCAAAATCGAAAAAAAAAAAGATATTCAATTAATATAATATCAACTCATTAAATAAAAAAAGGATAAAAGGTACTGTACGTAGGCGCTGCTCTATTGCCAAGGGTAAAGAGCTCTTTTATATATAGCGAAGACCTTCCATTTTCTACGTGAAAGCGTAATCTGTTTCCCGTGAGAGCTGGGACAAGAAAATCAAGTTATCCTGGCTACACTTTTAGTGAGTTTTATTCCCTCATATGCAAGAAGGGCAGGCGGGGACTAAACAACGGATAGAGGCTTCATGGGTGCTCTTTGAGGCTAGGAAGCAAGAGTGGTTTTTAAGGCAAGTAAGCTATAGAGATTTGACAAAGCACATCAACATTGAAGCTCTGGTGCGAGTGCACTAAGCAAAGGAAGAGGCAATACGGGTACACATACAGGCAGTATTTAGCCAGATGTAGCACCTTAATTGGCTCTGTTCCCAACCTTAGCGGCCTCCATCCAGATAAAGAAAGGATCCATGATGTGCATATGTGCCTTTTCAAAGAGCTAATGTCATACATAACACAAGACTTTAGTAGGCCCTACTACTAACCAAGGATTGAAATTTGGACCTTAATTTTGGCTGTTTCTGGATTTCTCTATCAATTAAAGCACTGGGCGGGCGGCTTAACAAAAGTAACGAAACTGGGATTACTTTTCATTTCAAAAGCTAACATAAAATAAGATCTGCCCAATCGAAGATGCAAGAATAAAAGAACCCGATGCTCATTCAAGAGAATGCTTTTTCACCTTACTAACTTGATTTTTCAACAATAGCCAACCAACGTGGATGTTACAACCCAACCTGATAAAGGGACCGAAATCTTATCTATAGTCATTTCGATTGGTTTTCCATCCCATCGCTTCCGGAGCTAAAAATATCTGATTTCTGGATTGAACAAGGTAGGGAAAGAAAGGCTCGCACATGAGATCTTAGAAAAAATGACGGCTAATGGATGCAAGCCGAATCATCTTTACAATATACTAACTAATTAAGATATATGGTGCCAAGGCAGGTAGAAGGATGCTTCGAAAGTACTTTCTCGCTTTTCCTAACAATGCGAGTGTTATCACGATTTCTAGTCACCATGGGATGAATAGGAGGTGGAGAAGGGGGAAGTAGAAGAGACAGGAGAAGTGGGGGAAGATGATTCAGTAGTAGGAGTAGTGAAAGGAGTAAGTACTTGGAGAGGGGATGAGGTTGAAGAAATGGAGCTGGTAATAGGAGAGACAGGAGAGGATAATTTAGCAAAGGGAGAGAAAAACTTGTTCATTGAACACCACATGTCGACTGATGTACATCCGGGCAGACACTTGTGTCCCGTGAGGAGAATAACCCAGAGAAACACAGGGTAACGATCTTGAAGCGATTTGTGTAAGGACGTAGACAAGCAAAGCATAAACAACCTATAACCTTCAAAAAGGTATAATCAGGAGGTCGAGAAGTGCTCGCATAATCAGTCCCGAATAGAATGGCCCTGGCTCCTTCCTATATTGTCCCCAATGAAGATCCTCTTTCTTTGAACTTGGTTTCGAAATCGAAAGCACTATACTATAAAGAAAGTCAATTTCTTGCTTATTGGAACTAATAAGGGATTGTTTTTAAGGAAGATAGCCTTAGCAAGTCAGTGAGACCGACAATGCTCCATGGACCAATCTTCTTCTGACTCAGCTTGTTATATTCACCGGCATAATATCTCTATCGGGCGGGGTAACACCACCCACCAAAAATCCCCTTCATGGGTTGCTAGTGGTGAAAACGGGCGAGGTGAACTTGATCTCAGGAAATCGAGCGTTGGAGGACGAATGTTACTCACCATTCACATACATAGTGCCTTTTAGGATTAGGATTCGGAACGTTGTTTCCGTAGAGGATTTCGCAGTGCCTGATACTAAGGTCATATACGCAGCAGTTGGATCCGAGGAGCAGTTTATCGAAGAAAGGGATCAGCCTGCTAAACAACAACATCTCATTTCCCATGATGAACACATTGAATCTGTTCAAGTAGATAATTCTGATTCGGATGAGGATGATCGTCTAATCGGACCCGCCCCTTCCTTTTTCTTTGTCGCTATTGCGAATCCGAGGATAGAACCTTTTTCTCGAAGTAGAGATGGGGCGCAATCGAAGTTGCCGTTGAAAACCTTACCGTTGTAGGATCTACTGCCGTCTACTACTATTATACTATACGAGAATTTCCACCTTGTTGAAGATCTGGTGGTGCTACCCGAAGACTTAAATGAATAGCCATCGCTGTTAAGAACAACCGATGCCTTATGTATGTGTATTGGATCCGCTCTTCTGTTAGCATGAACACATGAATGAGATTCTATTCCTCTTCCTTATTCTTCAAAAATAGAACCCCCCACCCTCACCTTTCTTAGGACTATCAAGCCTTCTCGAATTAGGTCTATGGGTACGAAGGCCTCTCCTCGAATTTGTTCTACGGTAGAAGCTTCTACCGTAGACCCGGATACAAATCTTTCACTCACTGAAAAGTGAAAACCAGTGATTATATCTTCCTGAAGACGGATGCGACGGGAAGAAGTGGCATTTAGAAGTGTTGCTGACTTGACATTTAGGTTTCGGCATAACAAAGCTTGCACTGTCTTTTCGCACTTAGGCGCACAGCGTGCCGTTGGTAATGATTCTACTACGGTGCTGCAAATTCGCAAGCTGACCCTAAGTAACCGTTGTTGTTCATTGGATTCCTCCGGAATGACTTCGTTAGGATTGAAGAATTGCTGCAATTCTTCCTGAATAGACTCGATTCTCCCGTCGAGAGTTTCTTTGAAAGTCTTACCTAAACTCTTCCGACTGAATATGAGAAAGCCTATAAAACAACGAGCTACTATCATTTCTTCATTATAGATTGAGATCTTCTTCGGACTTGATGCACAAATAGATGGAATAGCAGCAAATAGCATATTTATATCCTTCATATCCGTTGAACTCAATCTAGTCATCATCATAGAGTAACTATTTTATTTGATTTGATTTTTTCAGCTCTGCTCCCGAAAAGAGAAAGAGAAAGGGATACTTTTTTTTATGGTGGGCGTAGGTTTTTCCAAGGAAAGCCTTCAAATAAATTCTATTAGATACAATTGAAAATATTGATTCCAGCTCACAGCCTGATAGCGGGCTTAGCCCCATAAGAGGGATATAGAGTACTTCGATCAACATCTTCTAAGTAAGCCCAGAAATTCATGTTCTGATCCGGTCTTTCCTAAAGATATGGAAATTACAAACCAGTAGAGGTAGGTTACCAGGTCAATCCATGTAAAATAGGGTATTTTGACAAAGCAAGGAAATAAGCTAAACTTATTAGGATATTCTCCAAATACCATCTAGTAGGGTTTTTGCCCTGACTTCACTCTTGTGTGTACTACTTTTGGCTCGTAATAGGTCGGTCAAAACAAGTACTTTTGTTTGGGGCAAGGAGTAGGGGCTAGCTTGTAAGCCACGACTTAGTACTACGAGGATTCTGGCGGAGAAATGCGCAGCGGAAAAAGGGAGAAATGTTCTTTCCAATGAAGAAGGCCGCTAAGGTCAAAGAAAACATACACGCCAAGGTTCGCTTCTATAGATGTTCCTGCCTACAAATAATCGTTTTTTATTTAAGGGTGGCCGGTCAATCTCCATCTCTTTTATGGCAGATTCTTTTTTCGAGGACCTGGCGACAACTCTCTCTGGACGGTAGGGGAACCCCAGTGAAATCAGTAATCAACGCACTCCCACTCCTCTTGCTCCAATTCCCTCTCTTCCTGCTAAAGCTCCAACTTATCCAGACTGGTCAACAATTCTTCCTTTGTTCTCCTAATCTCTCTATTCACATTTGCACTCCACCCCTAAAACACTTTCTCATCTGTTGTAAATGTACTCAAAAGGCTTCCCCAATTCTCCTTTTAACAACAGTGCATGCCACCTCCATCCTCTGAATAAAGTCTTCTTGTTGAAACCATGATCTTTCAAACTTGAAAAACCCTTTGAACAGTTCAGTCTCACACTCCAGCAACAAAGGAACATGGTCTGAACCATATCTAGGAAGGGGCTGTCGCCACAGCATGGGTATACAACATTTAATCCCAGTCTATTGTAAAAAGGAATCTGTCTAACTTAGCAGCTGACACAGCATTGTTCCAAGTGAATTTGCGCCCTTGCAAAGGTAGCTCCATCAGCTCTATATCCTCAATCAGCCCAAACAATTCCTTGCTAACCCTAGCCTGGAATTTCACACCTATTTTCTCACTTCTGGACCAAGTCCTCAATTTACAGATAATCATGTTTTCTTGGTATCTATAATTATAGAGCATCTCAAAATTGTGATAGATTGCAGTCTTGATAATGCTAACATAGTATTGGTAATCTAACAAGCCTTTCGTATTTTGATGCCAGTCACAACAGTTTGACAGGACCCATTTATCCAAAAATAGTCAACTTGAGAGGACTTTTCAATCTCGAACTCAAACTGATGCGTAGCTATTATTTAGAGATGCTCTTACAGAATCCCATGCTACGGAATGAATCTAGTTACCATCCGATTTAGCTCCATAAATATGGACATGGACATGGCTTAAGGAAGCTAATTACTCGGGTTCAAGTAGTTCCGGCTAGAGAGATGGAGTAACTAAGCCCTAACGTTAGATCCATTATCTCACAGAGTGAAATTCAGACAATTCAACCCTTCCTGCGCGGGTGCCAGACATCGCCAAAATGAGTAAGTCTAAGTCGCCGAAGAGAGTATTTTTGGTCTCTCTCGCAAGCTCTGATAGTGAGACAACAAAGGAAAGAATCTTCAGGCTATTCGCTTCCCTCTTTCAGTGTAGCCGGGTAGCAGTATCGGCAATCCCACGAGCAGACGAATCAAATCAGGCCTATTCTTTTTCTATGTTCTTTTTTTGCTCTACCCATTTCTTCTCTTTACAAACGTGAAAGCCTTTTTACGTGCACAAGTCCAGAACGAATTTCGACTCGTCCCTCTCTTGAGACGAGGACTTAAGTTCATTTTATCTTCTTCTCAATCTCCGTTCTTCTTTAATTAAATACGATCTTGAGAAAACCATGCGCGGCGATGCGAAAGATGAGAAAGAAATTGGCATGTCCTGGATCTACCACTTTTGACTTCCTTTTTCGTACTCTTCTTTCATACTCCTTACCAGAACGCTTTTCCTGGTTCAGAAGAATAAGATACTGAAATTGTGGCTTACATATGGAAAATGCCTTCGTCTTGAAGCTACCAATGCACACCACGGTGAAATCATTGTCAATTAATTGTTAGATTCCCCATATCACCCATAGCCACCCAAATCTTTTTTTTGCCTCAAACTCTGCTGCCCTATCACTCCTCGATAAGTGTACTTACTCAGGTTGTGCACTTGGCTGAGCGAGATCTTCCCCTTTGGCATGAGAACCGCCTACCTACGCTAACGTAACTAATGCAGATGGCGGAAGTTAGTAGTTCTCCTATCGTAGTATTAGACGTATTTATCACGTGTAGACCTTAAGACCTTCTCAGTTCTGCAGGAAGGATATTTATATATATACCATTCCATATTAAAGTAAGACGGATAGGGCATATTTGACTAGGAAGCAAGCAAAGCTAGTCCCTCCATACCAGCTAGCAGTCTTGTTTAGGGAGTCTCCTTCTTTACTGAGTAAGGTTCCCGGGTGCCTATGCGATTATTAAGGCAGGGTGCTACTGTACCAGTAGTAGAGTGGGTTGAATCAAATCGTTTGTCTAGAGAGGGTATAGCGATAACCAAAGCTGACTGTACTAGAAACTTGAGATCCTGTATAGGCAACAGGCCTTAGAATAGTGTATTGAACTACAGGACAGGAACAACCTATAAACAAGCGAATTCAGCCTTTAGATAAAGACAATTGGAAAAGAAGTCGAATCAAACCTAAGGCCTTTGTGGCATCGGTACACTCCCCGCAGTTTCAACTACAGTTTCAACGTAGGGGGCCACTACGGGTAGGAGCTCGCTAAATTCGGCCCAGGAGGAGACACTTCGGGAGTGGGTCCCCACGGACTTCCCCGTACAAAAAGAGAAATGGGAACGAGGTGTTCTGTTCTTTGCTGTGATTCTTGGCCGTTCAAGAATCACTGTTTTCGTGCTAGCTCTCGGCCTCCTCATTATAGTCCTCCTAAAATCCAAGGCATTTCGTCGGAATACATCCTGTCTTTTCACCTTTGTAGTCCTATGCATAGTCAGTACTATAGCCCCAATCATAGCTACTAATAAAATCAAACTAGAAACCAAAAACCAGACGGAATAGTAGGTATAAAGTAAATTGCCCAATGTTTCCAAATTAGTCCAACTTCGTACCTTTCCGGCATAAACCGTATATCCCAGGGAGGTCGTATTTCTGTGGGTTGGTAGTAATGGAATGGTTTCATTATCTAAAATGAAGAACATTTCCCACCAAAAGATCAGTCCAATAATACCACTCACTGGTAAATAGCGCAATACTTCTTCGTGAATCTCCGCTATTTGAATATTGAACATCATAACCACGAATAGGAATGAAACGGCAATAGCTCCTATATGAACTACTGGGAAGATCATAGCGGAGAAGTCGAGACCTAACAAAATAAGTAAACCAGAAGTGTCGCAAAAGACTAGGATGGGAAACAAAACGGAATGTACCGGATTTTTAGCACGTACAACCATCAAACCAGAGACCAAAGCAGGGCTCGACAAAACAGAAAGTATCATGGTACGTCGTCCTTCCTTGAAATGGAACTTGAATGCTGGAGCAAGAAGACGCATTCAAGTCGATCTATTACGACCAGCGCGGTTGTTCGTATTTCATTTTCTTCTTCCAAGCCGACGCTCTTTCCAAAATCTGGAAGCTCTATCTATGAAATTGTTCCCCAAGCAGCGGAAAAAAAAAGAGTGATCGATGAAGAAAATCAGTCCAATTTTCCGGAAGACGCAAAATGAGCATCCTCAAAAAGACCTCAACCTGGGTGACCAGGATGGATGAGAGCAAAAAGAATTGTTTTGTTGTCCCTATGACAGTGAAATCAAAGGCCAACGTCCTGATTCTATGAAAAGACTTTTCAATACAAGGCTTCCGAGAAAGATCAAGACCAAAATGAAGAGAATGCGCCAGAGAACGGAGATAGACCATCAAAGAACTCCACAGCAGAGCAAAAAAGAGAAAGGCAAGGCTCGCAAAGAACAAAGGCTCAACCATCAGATCCAACACAAAGCCCTCAAGATATTTAGAGGCTTGGACTACTCTCTCTAGTAAAAGAAAGGAAGCACAATGGGTGTTGCTCTATTTCTTATTAGTGAGGTATTCTTCTTCATTTCAGTATTATGGGCATTCTTCCATTCTAGTCTGGCACCAACAGTCAAACTAGGAGCTCAACGGCCACGGTGTAGGTTCCAACTCGATTGATCGGCTTCCTTTAGCTTTGTTACGGCATGTGTAGAACCATTCGTAGTAGCGTACGTTCCCTACGTTAATTGATAGCGCTAGGTGATCATCGACAGCTTGGGCTAGGCCACGGCTCGACACATCCTCCGATAGTCCCTTTTTCTCGGCTTAAAACCAATACGAATTGCTCCTATGATTCCCAGCGCTTTTATCCAATGATGCTATCCCCACGAATGAAAGAAATAAATCAATTAAATAGTTGTAGGCTCCTCTTTCGGATTCAATAGTAGTAGACTAGACGGCTGTAGTTCCGATCCTTCGGACCCTCCCTTTTCCAATTAATAGCTCGGATTCGTATCCTCGGAGCAAGGAACAAGAAAGGTCTTGAGCTGCCAAGAAGAATTCAAAGCGTAGGGTGCACCCTGGCGGCTACTCTGGTTAATCGCATTACGGTGATCGTTCTTTCCTTCTGGTCTCGTATCCATGCCCATGCTTTCTTCTTTGCGCACTGTTCGTTATGTCCTTAGCCTCCGCTTTGCAATCATTAAATGAACTAGTACACTCAATCGCTGGTTCGACATCTGCCTTCCCTTCTCTGGAGCAGTTATGTAGATAGGAGTGGTAGGAATCAGCGAGCATGTTGCCATTCGAGGTAGTCCAACCTTCCTATTAATTAGAATTCTGGGTAACCCTATCGTTGATTGACGGATCGGAGGGACTAAACTGTTCCCTTTCCTTGCCAGGGCTAGGTTATCTATTTCCTGTTCGTGCTGCGCCATCAGATTAATCGTATCGTGATCCTGGTATCGCTCGAGCATCTCTTTCTGATGAAACCTTTGCCCTTGCTTTCTCCACTACACCTGGTAACGCACATATCTTGGTAGGAATTCTTCGATCTATCCAAGGGAGGCTTATTCCTTTAAGCAGAGTATCCAGTTCGGCATTCCCCTTTTCTTTCTGATCGTGGTCCTTCTCCTTTATCCGAATCAGAGGTGCGAGATGGCACCCGAGAGCCGAGAGCCTTATCCCTATCCGAGTGAAGGGTTGATTGAAATTCTAGTTTACTCTTATGCGCATTTCAACAAATGAATTGATTGAATACATTTCCTTGATTGAAATGATTGAAAATTCATCATCGCCCTTTTGAGAGTTAGGAGTTAATAAAGTGGGCATCCCTCACTGAAAAGAGAATCAAGCAGGAAAACCCTAGGACGAGGGATAGTGATATTCCTTTAACCGAGCAAGAAACCATCTCTTTCTTTCACATATATATATCTATTTCAAGAAGTCCAATCCACCACTATCAATGGAGCACTCTACTCTATACTATTACCGAGTGAAGATTTCATCGGATCCGGGTCTGCTTGCTTTCATTGAAGGACAAGAGCTGATAGTTCCCTTCCCTTTCTTCGATGAACCCTTATCTTTCGATAGAGAAGTACAGCGAACAAAGCGAGATGAACGATAAGTCGAACGACAGAACAACCTGATGTTACTGCATAAAGTAATTCAGATTGTCATATTGAGATTTTGTCCTTCCTTTTTTGTACTTATTATTCCAAGCCAAAAGGCTATGTTCTCTCCCATACAGCTCGCAAGGCTCATAACCTAACTGCTCTACTTACTTAATTCAGAAATTCAACAACCCTTGCCCGAAGAGAAACTCCCTTGAAGGGCCAAAACAACAGCAGAGTAGCAGGTCAAAAAGAGAGAGAGAACTGAAACCGAAGATACTTGGGTTGGGAGAACTCTTCTACAGTACTCCATTAACAGAATCAAAGTATAGACCAATCAGCCTTCCTTATTGTCCAAGATCATTACTAAAGTGTTGGCCAACAGACTAGTACCAGTGGTGGATAGGAGAGTAAGTCCCAGACAGCTAAGAGAAACTCCCGGGTAGTGTTGTCACTGCACAAGAGGTGCGTAACAGGTGTAAGCAAAGAAGAGAGCATAACACTGGATTTCGAAAACGAGCATATGATATGGTGAGACAACTTTCTCTTTTTTGAGGTGAGATGCTAGCCAGCCCTCTATTCATGGGTGAGATATCGACTTTACAGCGTTACCACGTACCAAATCGTTCACTCTATCAGGCAGTCAATCAATCCGCATACGGACCCACCGACGTGATCTCACTTCTGCAGCCTGCACCAGACCCGTATTATGTATTTTATGGCATAATCCTTATCTATTCAGGAGCGATAGCGAAGCCGCCTATAGGAGTCGAAGGACGAAAGTCCGTTAGACCTCCAAGCCATAGCAACCTCTTGGGGAAATTACGAGCACCGCGTTGCAAATGCACGAGATCAAAGAAATCCAAAAGACAAGCCAGCTCTACTCAATTCATCAGCTAACCCTCTTCTGGAACTACCGCCTAAACTCTGGTCTGCTTATTCTATTAGTAAGCTGCTTCTTCTATTCCCTAGCTTGAGTGTATTAGTAGTAGCTCCGATTTCGATTCGAATGCAAACAACGCACAATGCCCGCTTTTGTTAAGCGTTACAGTCTCAATGTCGATAGCTTGCTTTGGACTACCGAAACGACTATATTGAGGAGGAAACGAGAATTCTCATAGATGATACGAAAAGCAATGTACTAAAAGCAGGAAAGTAGCAGTTCTGGGAAAGTGAGAAAGCAAAGAGAGGCACGTTTGTTAACAAAGCGGAACCAAAGACTTCTGCCTACAGCCAAACAAAACTTTCCACTATATTCAATTCCAAACTAAATCACAGTAGAAGTTATGGCAACTCAGGCTGGACCAAAACAGCAAGCGGAAGGTCTCCGAAAGTCCTACATTAGCACCAAGCCATCCCCCAAGGGAGGGTATAACGGAGTGTGGGAAAATCCAGTTGCTAACGCTCCCGGCTGTGGGTTCTTCACAATTAGCATAACATTCTAGTACAGAGATCACCACTTGTTATGCCAGGGTCTCCTTTTTCGAGTTGGTTACTGAGATCTTCTTGTTGAGCAACGTTTTCCCGGCAATCTCTGCTTATTAGGGTGGCCTTAACCGTCTCACAATGGCAAACTTCCTCAAGCTACTCAATGAACACGTTGAGGCCTACCTACGCACTTCTTTCCAATATCCTCTATCTAAAAATAAAGTCGTTACGCATTTCTCGCTTCCGTTAAAAACAAGGAAATGCAACGAAAAAATAGGACGATTACGGAACTTTTTCTGTCCCCAACTTTTCCCGCATTTATTCGTTTACTTTTTCGTATCACTAATTCAGGAAAGTCCCTCTATGGAGTGCCCGACTGATGTTCTCCGTTTTACGGATCCAAAAGTGGGTAACGCATTGCGATCTCTAGATTTTATGGCTGATGCTTATAATATGCCCGCTGCAGAAGCGAAACCTGTTGCCATCGTCATTTCAATCACAATTAAGGGAGACCGAACGGGTTCAAGGCATTGGGCAGAATGAACGCTTTTTCCTCTCCTTTATCCGAAGCTGTTGGATTTCTACCCTTAACCAGTACGACGATAGGAAAGATAAGTTGATAAGCGAACTCAGAAAAGGATCAATTCCAGAAGAAGAGACCTCGACTCTTAGTTTAGTAGAGTATAGTCCACGGTGAACGAACGAGTCCCTAGGATAAGTGAAATTGGTAGGTCGAGCTAAGCCAGATGATTAGTAATCAAGATTAGACCAAAACAACTACCGGGGAAATCCTCAACGTGATAAAATACTATGAGATGAAAGATGCAAATGGCAAGTCCTCAATGTGGACGATCCCCAGATATACTTCTGCTCTTCTGGGAAATTAGATGGCAAATAAGCATTCGTCAGGAAGGAGGGACGGACTTTGCTTTGGCTAAGGATGGGGATCAGGAATTTCAAAATCCTACTCTTTATCATAGCCATCCCTTAGATTATATATAATGAAGAAGAAAGGAGTGATTCCTCGAGTAGATTTATGTTTCTGCTGAATGAATAAATATGATATGAGATGGAGGGTCACACTTACGATGGCACGCACCGCACTTCGAGAGGAAGGGGTCTTCGGTTCGCATTCTTTTCATCGTCGACAACGGTTCCTAGTAGTAGCTGTTTCTCAAGCAGTAGTTCTGGAATATCTCTTGTTTGGATGAGAGGTTTGAGGAAGGTTAGGAATGACTAGAACTAGTAAGGATAGGGAAACCCAGAACTAGCTATGATACGGATTCTCTGGATTATCCCTCGACTAGGACAAGGAACGGCGCATAGCTACATTCCAGAAATGATCGATAGCTCGGATTCGAACAAGGACTAGCCCCGCAGGGCAAAGGAGAACTAGAATAGCGGACAGGAATGATAGCAGTTGAGGACACGGAACCAGATAGATCTATGGATCACGGAAGATAGGGTTCAAGCTAAAGCAATAACCCGAACTCGGAATGGTATAAGTTATAATAAGGAAGGAATATGGCGAGGACACCCTGAGACCTATGGGATGAGATTCTAAGGAGGACTGAGAAGGCAAGAGGGATATCAAAGGATTCTCTTCGGTCAGGTCTTATATAGGCTCTTCAAGACGAATGGTATCGATGCACTGCTCTCAGGCGAGATTGAACACGAAAATAGCATGCACGGGAGTCAAAGTGCGCGCAGCAAATCAACTAATAAAGAGTACCCTTTGCCGTCTATGTTCGAAAGGATAAAGCAGGCAAGATAAATATAAGTACAGGAGAGGAAATAGGAATGAATTAAAGAAAGTAGGACTATCTCCAGATAAAGTTGTTAGAGCGAGGTATTGCAAGGATGGATTCGAGAATGGTGTTCAGAACGACGCTTGTCCGCCTGCTTGTGAGTCAGTTCTGCCACTCTTTCCTGCTGAAGCAAGAATCCGAGGCATGACTAGACCACTCTTCGATGAGATAGTCAAGACCCTGGTAAGCGTTAAGAAAGAGAGGCCATAGGCACAGTCTCCCCTTGGAATAAAGGGTCTTGGCATGTAGTCTGGTCCAACCACAACAATAGGGATTGGAATGAAAAGTGTTTGTGCCCACCTCACCAACCATCTTGTCCCGATACATACCTTCCCCTAGCAAGAGATCATGGTCAGTTCTTTGTACAGCCCATGGTATGATATTTGTCGAGAAGAAAAGAATGGCAGCCGTGTTATCACAGTAGATCACGGTTGTCTCATATGCATGCTTAGTCACATCAAGACAGAGAAGAGAATTTCTCAGCCATATTGCTTCTTGAACTGCAGCCGTGCATGCTATATATTCTGATTTAATGGTAGACAAAGAGAAACAATCTTCTTTCTTACTGCACCAAGATATTGAGCCTCCTTCAAGGATAAACATATACCCTTTCCTTTTTTCGTCCATTTCTCAGCAATAGCTACCTGAATGGAAGCAAGCAACCCTCGGGAAGAAGAAGAAAAGTGGTCGAAGACTACGAGTCGAAACTAAGAACAATCGAAGCCAATTTCCCTCAGCTGGAAACTCTCTAGATAGCTTCTTAGCGCTTAGCTACTTTCTCCTTCTGCGCCGCTAGCGCTACTACTCCTAGTGATAGGAATAACATACTATTTTTCGCGATGAGGCCCATCTTGGACCGGTAACGTATTCTAATGATCTGGATCTCTGGCTTATCTCTTACTTGACGGATTCTATTTCAGCTAGTGGGATTTCATTTAAGTGACGATAATCAGGAAAGAACAGGGTGGATTGGCTCTGATCGATACCATCTAAAAGTGCTTGCTTCATTCATTCGTGACATTACTGGTTATTCTTATTTAGTTTCGCCTCTAGTGACTCTTGGAATCATGCGCATGGCTCCATGCATATTCATGGGGGGCCTAACGAGTGCTACGAGTGAATGCGTAGCTTTGTCTTCTCTTATTCAATTTCGAGTTAGAGGTTAGAGGGAAAGATAACTCCCCCAAAGCAGCCATTCTCTTAAGAAGAGCTATTATCCCTTGTTATTTCTAAAATGTGTATCACCATACTGAATCTAGCGCAAAGCTAGGAATGATTATCGGAAGTTGGCTACTTACTTAGGTAAATCAGTTCCTTCTCTAAGACCTAACTGCGCTGTCGAGGGTGATCTTGAAAGAGCACATGAAGGATAGGGAGGGACCGGAATTCCCCTTTTTGAAAGAGCTGCTTGTACTCAAGCTTGAAGGTGGAGATCTTATAAAGGTTGCCAGTAAGCAAGAAGCAAGCAGGTATCTATTAACAGCAATAGTCAGAGTCATATAAAAGGTAGCCAAAAAGAAGCATCGAATCCATCAGGTTGTATGAAATGAAAGGAGACCCACAGTCCCACTTCTCCTTCCCCCCGCCCCAGAAATGGGGCGGGCCTCGTTCTTCTTGACGATACCACCGTTCAAAAAGACTACACCTTCTCCCTAAAAACGGAAATCTGGTTTGGCAGTCACAAGGAAGATTGTGTACCCCAACTCAAAAAAACAGGCACGGGACTAGCCCGCTGTCCCGAGGACAAGAAAAAGGCTGTGTTTAGCCTTTTCGTGCGCGATCCCAATCGTGGACCGTAACTGTTAAGTCGATATGGGCTTTATCTTAGGTTCCCCCGTATAGGTATAAAACCCTTTTCCAGTTAATGTTATCGAGGACCTGGGCGATTTTGACCCGCTTCTCGGCGCTCGCCGTTTCAAGGTGAAGATCTTCGTTAATCCTTTTTAGGATTTTTGATTTTCGTATACGCTGGCATGAGCGAATAACATTTTGGATTCGTTCTCGCAAGAACGAAATGGATGGTGCTTCAGGTTCAGGGTTCGGCGGGGTGTGGCTTGTGGATGGTTCGGACGCGGCATTTTCCTCCGATAAGTTGAGGTACTTTTGCCAACTCTCAGAGGCGGATCCCGAAGCCGACCCAGAAGAATTCATCCAATTTATGAGAGCGGATTCGCTACCGAAGAAGACCCCCAAGAGAGAAAGAATCACCAAGGCGAGACTCCCAGGGCAGCCCATCTTTCTCAAAAAGGAAGAGAGGGTGAGCCCCCCCAGAGAGAACCCCATTCTTTCAAGAAAGTTAGAATAGAATTCATTCTGTCGAAAAAGAAAGCAGGAAAATAGGAGTAAGCGAGTAGGGTCAACAAGATTATAAACGAATACCATAAGGGGCGAAGGATATTTTTGATATTATTCAAATTATTATTTATTGATTGATTATATAATTTTTTTTAGATCCATATTCATTTTCATTTGCAAATACAAACTCTCTTGCATTTTCTTTTTACTTTAGCGCTAAGGATAAGGGAACGGAGAAAAAAAGAGCTGGCTTGGCTGGTACATCAAGCATATGACATATTGCTTGTTCGGTGTGGTACACATATCTGTCAATGTCAATCAAGTAAGAAAATTCATTCCCACTGTCTGAGGAAAAGGTGAAGAATTGCAATTTATTGAGCTTGTAAGGCCCGTCCCCGAGAAAGGGTATAAATAGGGCTATAAGTAGGCCGTTTGCTATTGCAATAAGGGCTGCTCGCCTTTCCTTTTGACGGCTTGGCTTCCTATCGCTCCTATGTAGTGGTCGGCCTTAAAAGGAGTCTTCCTACCATACCATCATGCATGCCTATGTTATAGTGCGTTAAGCTTCGCCAGAAGCAAGCAAGATGATGAAGCGAAGCTTCGTAGACAAGGCTCGTTCCGTGCTTGACTTACGAGCTCGTGTAGTAAGGCCTCGCCCTACTTCAATAAGGGCTTATGCACTCCACTCGTAAACGAGCGTTAGAGCTTTTTGAGCGAGCGAGCGAAGCCTTCCTGGAGCTTCCCCCTTCCCTCACCCGAGAATTGCATTTCCGCTTCAGCTTCCCCGGTTTAGTTGGTTTGGAGGATTAATTGATTGGATACCCAATCCGCATAATCTTTCAAAGTCACTGCTTCTACGACGATAGGCGTAAAGGCATGATTAGTTCCACAAATCTCACTGCACTGACCATAGTAAACTCCTTCTCGTTGTACCGAGATGGAGGTAAGATTTGAACGACCAGGTACAGCATCACATTTGACACCTGAGGAAGGTACAGCCCAACTATGAGGTACATCAGCGGGTGTTACAATCATACGTAGATGAGTTTTGGCTGGTACAACCACTCTATTGTCAACTTCTAATAAACGTGATTGACCCAATTCTGGATCATCTTCTGGAATCGTATAACTGTCAAAAGTGAGTGACTGTTCATCGGAACTGTTATAGTCCGAATACTCATAAGGTTGGGTCGACGCCCGCCTCCCCCCAAACTTGACTTGCAAGTTTCCCCGCAAAAAGCTCTCCACGCCTACTCTTATTTTTAAAGAGCGCTATTCTTCTTTAGTTAGGTAGTTCTCCCCCCTCTATGAGACCGTAAGACCCCGGTGGAATCGAAGGCCCGCTTACTAATAGGCAAGAGGGGACCCTTTCTCGCCCAGCCCTACCTACATCAGTGAAGCTGGAACCGAGGAAGACAATGTTCAACACACATGAGACAAAATGAAGGTATGGGACGGCCAGTTCACCACGGAAAGCGAATTCGATCCTTTAGTAGTCTTCTTTGTTCTAAAAATGCGCAGTGGAAAGGGATGCTAGTCGGCTTTGGCGAAGTTGTAGGCCCCAATAAATCAGATCAAGAGTGATTCCTCATCTATCCTGTCAGGGGCCAAGTCGAAGGCTCGAGTATAGATTCCCTATGCTCATGTGAACGGCCGGCCCGTAGATCTAAAAGGATCCTCCATAGGCCTGACCGGAAAGTATGTTTGTCCACGAAAAAAAAACTCGTTCATGAGACCTCGAATTCCCACCCCCTCTTGAGTCACCCTTATCTAAAAAAAAAGGACGGAGTCTATCTAGATCATAGGATCACTGTATTCAGAGGTCAATTCTCTTTCTTTGACCTCCCACCGTTCACGACATCCCTTGCTTCTCGCAAGAACGGCTCCTCGGTGGAGGAGTAGAAGCGCTGGTCCCCTTCGGTCAAGTGCTTGTGCGTGCTCTTACCTACCGTAGGACCTCCGTCCCCGAAGCGAAGAAGGAGGAGCAGGAACAACAGGTTGTCCTCTCTTGGCCCAGTAGTTCCGCAACTACTACCGTGGTTGTTGCCAACGGGGATCCCCCATTCCGAAAGGTAACGGGGCCGGCCCTTAGGTCCAAAGTTGTATGCCACTGCTGTGGTGCCGATAGATTCACTACTGAAGCCCCGTTATCGGACATTGCAGGCTTAGCATCTATTTTTCGTATATCGCTCCACCACACCGAGAAGAGGTATGTGTACCTCCAGCAATAACAAGAATGGAACCATAGGCTCCTATGCTGGGAGCATTTCGGGGTATAGGTCTAACCACCTCAACTCCCCGTTTCTGGCATGCTATAGTTCTTTTAGTCTCTCGACGACGGGAATGGGAGATGACCGGTAAGCCAGATGCTTCGCGAACCACCGGTACATTTCGTTGCACTTAAATCACCCTCGTTAAGAGGCGCACTCCGATACCATTGATGTCCAATAGCTTTGATAGTAATGGCTGGATCTACTAATACCCCGTCCATTGAGTATAACAGAGCAAACGATGGTATAGCAATGAACAATGGAATGACACTAGGAAAAATGGTCCGAATAATTTCGATAGTAGTTCCATGAACAATCCTTTGCGGGATTGGATTAGTTTGCTCGTTGAAATGCCATAAAGCGCGAACCAACATCCGTGATACGAAAACCAAAATCAGAATGAGGAAGAAAAAGATATCGTGATGTAAGTCAATGATTCCTTGCATCATAGGTGTTGCTGCGTCTTGAGATCCTAATTGCCATGGTTCCGCAGCATCACAAAGAGCGATTGTGAGGAATCGACATTCTAATGAACGAAGAATCATTGGAATTTCCCATCTTTTGAAGCTCTGCTCCCAAAACAAAAGAGAAAGGAGACTGATCTTGACGTCGGCGTTGGTTTTTCCAACGAAAAACAAATTCGAACTTCCATGAAAAAACCAAATGCTAGTTGCCATTTTATGTAACGCATACACTTCCGCGTCCCATCGACTTTGGCCAATGAGATTACTATACGCGTTTTCAGAGG
>Ga0207677_10000853_pt1 | contig 17454 bp, 18 predicted proteins | sample KBSMisM42_FD_184311 | JGI IMG/M metagenome (GOLD analysis project Ga0207677, IMG submission 184311) | Miscanthus rhizosphere microbial communities from Kellogg Biological Station, Michigan, USA - KBS Miscanthus M4-2 (SPAdes) (version 2) | ecosystem: Host-associated > Plants > Roots >...
GGTAGCGAAGCACGTAGCGCTCCTGCTGGAGGCCGAAGTCGACGACGTGCGCGCCGCCGGACGCGGGCGGCCGCCACGTGCCCTTCAGCGCCAGCGTGCTCCAGCCGGTGCCGCTGCCGTCGGCGAGCGTTCCGGGGCCGCCGGAGCGCGCGCCGGGCAGGACGTTGGCAGCGCTGTTCTGCCGCTTGTCGTCGCGGCCGTAGTCGTAGACGCTCGCGGCGACCTCGCCATCCCATTCGCCGCCGCCGTGGCTCTTGATCGAGAGCCCGTGCATCGTGTGCTGCAGCTGCTCGCGCGTCAGCGCGAAGTCGGCACCGGTGAGCGCGGCGTAGTTCTGGCCGGCGATCGAGATCGGGCCCGACTCGACTGGCGCGCCGGCCGCGTCGCGCAGGTACGACTGCGAGTCGCCGTCCGAGCGATTGCGCCAGAGGCCGAACAGATAGCTCGCGCGCCATGCCGGCGTGAGGTCATAGGCGAGCTTGATCTTGAGGTGGTCCTGGCGCGAGTGGTATTGCGTGCCGGTGCCGACGACCCACCACGGCTGGCCGGCATTGTTGGCGTCGAGCACCGCGCCGGTCACCGGGACTCCCGGCGTCGCGACGGTGGCGTTGACGAGCCGCGTCGCGAAGGTCAGCGGCTGGCTCGTGCTGTCGAGATGGCTGAGGTTGACCCACCACGAGATCGCGCCGTTGCGGTTGCCGATCGACGCGCTCTCCTCCCACGCGCGGTAGTGTGCGTCGGTCTGGTAGAGCTCGAACGGCTGCGAGACAACGCCGACCTTGGCGTGCGCCTCGAGCTTCGTCGGCATGCGCGTCACGTAGTCGACGACCGCGCCGACCGAGTTGCCCGGATACGCGGCCGAGAACGGCCCGTACATGACGTCGACGCGGTCGATCTCCTCGGGAGTCACCATTCCCCAGCGCGGCGGGAATGAGAGGCCGCCGACGCCGTTGCCGAGGAAGTTCGAGAGCAGGATGCCGTCGGCGTAGACGGCCGAGCGCGCGCTGTTCCCGGTCCCCGACGCGCGGCTCGACAGGATCGCGTGGTTGTAGTCGCCGGGATAGCGCTTGCGCACCAGCAGGCTCGGCAGGTACTTGAGCGCATCCTCGGCGTCGGTCGCGTTCACGCTGCGCTCGATCTGCTCGCGCGTCACGCTTTCGGTCGTCGTCGGGATCTGCGTCGGCAGCGACGTCGGCCGCGCGCCGGTGACGCTGACGACGCCGAGCGAGCGCGTCGGCGCGTCGGCAGCGCCGAGCGGGTCGGGGCTGTCGGCCGCGACCGCGGCAGGCGGCGGCGCCTGGGCGTGCGACGCAAGCGTCGCGCACGCGAGCGCGGCGAGCACGCTCGTGCGCAGCAGCAACGCGCGGCGCCGCAGCGCCGGCGGATCGGACATGGTGGCTCCTCGAGCGGGACGCGAAGACGACCGACCGGCGCTCGGCGCGCGGTCGGCGGTTCGAGGCGAAGCTCAGGAGCGAAGCGGCGGCCCGTGGCCGAGCAGCGCTGCCCAGCGCGCCGACGCATCGGCCACGGGCAGGACCTCGCGCGCTGCGACGGCGTGCGCTGCCGTCGATCGCGCTGCCGGGGCGGGAATCGCGACGCCAGTCTCGGCCGCGAACGTCGCGAGCGCGGTCAGCACGCAATGGTCGCCGCCGCGCGTGTCGTGGCGCACCGGACGGTCGCTGCTGTCGTGCGGCGCGCCGGCATCGTCGCCGTGCGACGCGTGGAGGAGATGGTGGTGGCTGGCGTGCGGATCGACCGCCGGTGCCGCGGGCAGCGCGACGCCGTAGATCGGACAGATGTCGGCGACGCCCTTGCCGTGAAGCTCCGCCGCGGCGCTCGCCAGGAACGGCACCGCGCCCTTCGCCAGCAGCAGTGCGGCGAAGAGCCAGACGGTCAGTCGTGACGAGGTGCGGGGCACGGTGCGATTGTCAAACAAGCGGCGGCGGCGCGGGTTCGATAATGGCGCATGAGCATCCAGACCGACGACCTCGCGCCCAGACGGCCCGGCGCCGACCGCTCGCCGTTGGACGCGCGGATCGTGAGCGGCGTTCCCGGCTCGCCGGCCGAGGAAGCGGTCGAGCGGGCCTTGCGCCCGAAGGCGCTCGCCGAGTACATCGGCCAGGCGAAGGCGCGCGAGCAGCTCGAGATCTTCATCGGCGCGACCAAGCGCCGCGGCGAGGCGATGGACCACGTCCTCCTGTTCGGCCCGCCCGGGCTCGGCAAGACGACGCTCTCGCACATCATCGCCCACGAGCTCGGCGTCGGCCTCCGGCAGACGTCGGGCCCGGTGCTCGAAAAGCCGAAGGATCTCGCCGCGATCCTCACCAGCCTCGAAAAGAACGACGTCCTCTTCATCGACGAGATCCACCGCCTCTCGCCGGTCGTCGAGGAGATCCTCTACCCGGCGCTCGAGGACTACCAGATCGACATCATGATCGGCGAGGGCCCGGCGGCGCGCTCGATCAAGCTCGAGCTGCAGCCGTTCACGCTGATCGGCGCGACGACGCGCGCCGGCATGCTCACCAACCCGCTGCGCGACCGCTTCGGCATCGTCGCGCGGCTCGAGTTCTACAGCGCCGACGAGCTGGCGCAGATCGTCCGCCGCTCGGCGCGGCTGCTCGACGTCGCGCTCGACGACGAGGGCGCCGGCGAGATCGCGCGCCGCTCGCGCGGCACGCCGCGGATCGCCAACCGGCTGCTGCGGCGCGTCCGCGACTTCGCCGACATGAAGGGCGACGGCACGATCACCAAGGCGATCGCCGACCGCGCGCTGGTGATGCTCGACGTCGACCTGCACGGGCTCGACGTCATGGACCGAAAGCTCCTCGACGCCGTCGTCCATCGCTTCGACGGCGGCCCGGTCGGGCTCGACAACGTCGCGACCGCGATCGGCGAGGAGCGCGACACGATCGAGGACGTCATCGAGCCGTTCCTGATCCAACAGGGCTTCCTGCAGCGCACGCCCCGCGGCCGCGTCGCGACGCTCGCCGCGTACCGCCACCTCGGCATCGCGCCGCCGGCCAGGAGCGGCGGCCTCTTCGCCGAGTGAGCCGGCGCGGCTACTTGTTGACGATCGCCGGCTTCATGCCGCCGAGCGCGCCGAGCAGCTCGCTCTTCTCGCGCGCCGGCACCTTGAACTTGTCGAGCGACTTGACGAGGTCCTCGACGAGCGCATCGAACTCGGCGCTCTGGATGTCCATGCCGGTGTGCGCGGTCGTCATGTCGCGGCCGGTGTAGGTGCACGGCCCGCCGCTGGCGGCGCAGATCTGCTCGACGAGCAGCGTCTTCAGGCGCGGGGTGTTGGCGTTGGCGAAGCGCTTGTTGATCCTGGCGTCGCCGGCGACGTTGCCGATGAAGTCGTCGACCACTGCAGTGATGGCCTCCTTGCCGCCGAGGCGCTGGTAGAGGCTTTGGTCCTGCATCGGCTTCATCGGCGTCGAGCAGGCGGCCAAGGACACGGCGACGGCGAGCATCGCGGCGCGAAGCAATTTCATTTCTGCACTCCTGAGTGGGCCCGTCCGCGCCGCTCGGTCTCGATCGCGGCGCCCCGGTGCGCTCGATCTACGCGCCGGCGACGCGATCGGAAGCACGCGCGGACCCGGCGCAGCAGCGCAATGGACAGGAAGTGCAGCGGCGTCGACGCCGCCCGGTCAGATCAGGTCTTCGTTGGCGAGCCGGTGGTAGCGCACCGCGCACTTGGCGTTGAAACGCTTGGCGACGTCGACGACGCGGTCCACTGCGGCGTCGTCGGGAGCGTAGACGATCAGCCAGCCGGCACCTTGCTCGGCGTACGACAGATAGCGGCGCATCAGGACGATCTCGTAGCCGAACCCGGCCGCGCCGCTCGCCGCGCGGACGCGCTCTTGCAGCCGCGGCGTCGCTTCCGCGGCGGTGTAGGCGAGGATGTCCTGCTCGGTGAAGCCGGCGGCGCGCAGCGCGGCGACCGCCCGCGTGGTGACGTCGTCGTTGTCGAACGCGAGGACGACGTGATCGACCGGATTCAGGATCGGGGAGTTGCGGATGTCTTCCTTGGTCAATCGTTTCGCGGTCATGTCGTCGTCCTCCTGGTTGCGTCCGCGAGCCTAACGCCGGCGCGCCGGCAAGATCGAGCCTACTGTCTTTTTCGGCGCTGCAGCCAGGCGAGCAACTCGCCGACGAAGCCGCGGCGGAAGGCAATGACGCAGACGACGAAGATCGCGCCGATGATCACCGTGACCCACTCGCCGACGCGGTCGGAGAGCAGGTTCTGCAGCCCGATGATCGTGAAGGCGCCGATCACCGGACCGGCGAACGTGCCCATGCCGCCGAGCAGCGTCATCAGGACGACCTCGCCCGAGACCGACCAGTGCGCGTCGGAGAGCGAGGCGAAGCCGAGCACGATCGACTTCAGCGCACCGGCGAGGCCGGCGATCGCGGTCGAGAGGACGAACGCGAGCAGCTTGTACCTGTCGACGTCGTAGCCGAGCGAGACGGCGCGCGGCTCGTTCTCGCGGATCGCCTTCAGCACCTGGCCGTATGGCGAGTGGACGATCCTGCGGATGAAGAGGAAGACGGCGACGAAGACCGCGAGGACGACGAAGTACATGACGACGTCGTCGGGAATCGGAAGCACGCCGAAGAGCTTGTCGTGCGGTGCACCGGCGAGCGGAATCGTGCCGAGGAGCTTGCCGCGCGGCACGCCCTGCAGGCCGTCCTCGCCGCCGGTCACCGAGCGCCACTGCAGGAAGACGAAGTACGCCATCTCGGCGAGCGCGAGCGTCGTCATCGCGAAGTAGATGCCCTGGCGACGGATCGCGATGAAGCCGACGACGAGGCCGAGCAGCGCCGACGTTGCGACGCCGGCGACGATGCCGAGCTCGGGCGGCAGCCCCGCCGAGCGGACCAGCCAGCCGCACATGTACGCCGCGGTCGCGAAGTAGGCAGCGTGGCCGAACGAGAGGAGCCCGGTGTAGCCGAGCAGCAAGTTGAACGCGCACGCGAAGATCGCGTAGCACAGCGCCGTCATGATGAAGACGGGATAGAGCCCGATGAACGGCGCCAGGACCAGGATCGCGAGCCCGACGGCGAGGCCGAGGCGCGAGAGCTGCGCCGTGCTCGCCGCCGGATGCGCGATCGGCGCGACGGGAATCGCCTGGCCGTCCGCCATCACGCTTCCTTTCCGAACAGGCCCGCCGGCCGCACCATCAGCACGATCGCCATGATGACGAAGACGACGATGCTCGATGCTTCCGGGTAGAAGACCTTGGTCAGACCCTCGACGAGGCCGAGCGCGAGGCCGGTGATGATCGAGCCGAGGATCGATCCCATGCCGCCGATGACGACGACGGCGAAGACGATGATGATCAGGCTCGACCCCATCAGCGGAGTCACCTGGATCACCGGCGCGGCGAGCACGCCGGCGAGCGCGGCGAGGCCGGCGCCGCCGGCGTACGTCAGCGTCACCATCAGCGGCACGTTGATGCCGAACGCCTGGACGAGCGCCGGGTTCTCGGTGCCGGCGCGCAGCGTCGCGCCGAGCCGGGTGCGCTCGATCAGGAACCAGGTGCCGAGGCAGACGACGAGCGAGGCGACGACGACCCAGGCGCGGTAGTCGGGCAGCACCATGAAGCCGAGGTCGGTCGCGCCGCTGAGGAGCTCGGGCTTCTCGTACGTCTGCCCGGAAACGCCGAACGAGTAGCGCAGCACCCCTTCGGCGATCAGCGCGAGCCCGAATGTCAGCAGCAGGCCGTAGATCGGGTCGATCTTGTAGAGGTGGCGCAGGAACAGCCGCTCGATGACGACGCCGAGCGCGCCGATCACGATCGGCGCGACGACGAGCGCGACCCAGTAGTTGATGCCGAACCGCTCGAGGCCGATGTAGGCCGCGTACGCGCCCAGCATGTAGAGCGCGCCGTGGGCGAAGTTGACGATGCCGAGCAGCCCGAAGATGACCGCGAGCCCGAGGCTCAGCATCGCGTAGAACGAGCCGTTGACGAGCCCGAGCATGAGCTGGCTCAGGAAGACCTGCATCTCAGCTCCGCTTGGCCCGTCGAACGCTCTGCCTGTCGACTATTTCCAGGTCGCGCACTTGGTCTCGGACTTGGTCGTCCACGCTGCCTCGCCCTTGAACGTCTCGACGATGTTGTAGTAGTCCCAGGGCTCGGTCGACTTGTCCGGCGACTTGACCTGCATCAGGTACATGTCGTGGACCATCGTGCCGTCGTCGCGGATCCAGCCGCCCTTGGCGTAGACGTCGTTGATCTTGGTCTTCTTCATCTGCGCGAGAACCTTGTCGCTGTCATCGCTTCCGGTCGCCTTGACCGCGGCCAAGTACTGCAGCGTCGCCGAGTAGTCGCCGGCCTGGATCGAGGACGGCATCCGCTTGAATTTCTCGAAGAACTTGCGGCTCCAGGCGCGCGTCTCGGCGTCGCGGTTCCAGTACCAGCTGTCGGTCAGGTACATGCCCTGCGTCGCCTTCAGGCCGAGCGAGTGGACGTCGTTGATGAACATCAGAAGGCCGGCGAGCTTCATCGTCTTGGTGATGCCGAACTCGTTGGCCGCCTTGACCGAGTTGATCGTGTCGCCGCCGGCGTTGGCGAGGCCGAGGATCTGCGCCTTGCTCTGCTGCGCCTGCAGCAGGAACGAGCTGAAGTCGCTCGCCGAGAGCGGATGGCGCACCGATCCGAGCACCTTGCCGCCCGCCGCCTCGACCACCTTGGTGGTGTCGGTCTGCAGCTGGGTGCCGAACGCGTAGTCGGCGGTCAGGAAGAACCACGTCTTGCCGCCGGCCTTCACGACTGCGTTGCCGGTGCCCTTGGCGAGCGCCGTCGTGTCGTACGCGTAGTGGACCGTGTACGGTGAGCACTGCTCGTTGGTGAGCGCCGAGGTCGCGGCGCCGATCGAGATGAAGAGGCGCTTTTTCTCCTGCGCGACCTTGGCCATCGCGAGGTTGGTGCCCGAGTTGGTGCCGCCGACGAGCATGTCGACGCCCTGAGTGTCGAACCACTCGCGCGCCTTCGCGGCAGCGACGTCGGGCTTGTTCTGGTGGTCGGCGACGAGCACCTCGACCTTCTTGCCGGCGACGTTGCCGCCGGCGTCGGCGACGGCCATGCGGATCGCCTCGGCGCCGGCCGGGCCGTCGATGTCGGCGTAGAGCCCCGAGAGGTCGGTGATGAAGCCGATCCGGATCACGTCGCCGGAGACCTGCGCGTGCGCGGGCGCGGTGGCGAACACGGCCGCGAGCGCGAGGCTGCACGCCGAAAGGTTGGACTTGAGCTTGAACATGGGAAGGTGTCTCCTTTGAGAAACGATGAACGAACGGTGCTGTCAGACGCCGAGATACTCGTGCAGGCGCGCCATGCGCGCCGGCAGCTCGGCCTGGGTGAACTGCTGGATGACCTGGCCGTGCTCCATGACCAGGAAGCGATCGGCGAGCGGCGCCGCGAAGCGGAAGTTCTGCTCGACCATGACGATCGTGTAGCCGCGCTCGCGCAGGCTCTTCACGACCTCGCCGAGCTTTTGCACGATCACTGGCGCCAGACCCTCGGAGATCTCGTCGAGCAGCAGCAGCCGCGCGCCGGTGCGAAGAATCCGCGCGACGGCAAGCATCTGCTGCTCGCCGCCCGACAGGCGCGTGCCCTGGCTCGCCGCGCGCTCTTTCAGGTTCGGAAACATCGCGTAGATCTGCTCGACGCTCATGCCGCCGTCGGCGAGCGCCGGCGGCAGCATCAGGTTCTCCTCGGCTGAAAGGCTCGAGAAGATGCCGCGCTCCTCGGGACAGTAGCCGATGCCCATGCGCGCGATGCGGTGCGTCGCGAGGCCGCTCGTCTCGACGCCGTGGACCTTGATCGAGCCCTTGCGCGAGCCGATGAGACCCAGGATCGCGCGCAGCGTGCTCGTCCGCCCGGCGCCGTTCCTGCCAAGCAGCGTCACCACCTCGCCTTCGTCGACGTGAAAGTCGACGCCGTGCAGCACGTGCGACTCGCCGTACCAGCCGTGCAGGCCCGCGACCTCGAGGAAGCGCTTCGCCATCTCAGTGCGCGCCAGCGAGCTCGGCCTGCGAGCTGCCCATGTACGCCTCGATCACCGCCGGGTTCTTCGACACCTCGGCGTAGGGGCCTTCGGCGAGCGTCGCGCCGCGGGCGAGGACGGTGATGGTGTCGGCGAGCTTGGCGACGACGCTCATGTTGTGCTCGACCATCAGCACGGTGCGGCTCGCCGCGACTTTCTTGATCAGCTCGCGGATGCGGTCGACGTCCTCGAGGCCCATGCCCTGCGTCGGCTCGTCGAGCAGCATCAGCGTCGGCGACATCGCGAGCGTCGTCGCGATCTCGAGCGCGCGCTTCCTGCCATAGCTGAGCTCGACTGCCGGCAGCGCTGCGTAGGCCTCGAGGTCGACCGCGCGCAACAGCTCGATCGCCTCGGCGTTGAGCGCGTCGAGCGAACGCTCGGAGCGCCAGAACTGAAACGACGTGCCGAGCTTTCGCTGCAGCGCGACGCGCACGTTCTCGAGCACCGAGAGATGCGCGAACACCGCCGAGATCTGGAACGAGCGGACGACGCCACGGCGGGCGATCGCCGCCGGCTTCTCGGCGGTGATGTCGGTGCCGTCGAAGACGATCCGGCCCGAGGTCGGCGTCAGGAACTTGGTGAGGAGGTTGAAGCAGGTCGTCTTGCCGGCGCCGTTCGGCCCGATCAGCGCGTGGATCGTGCCGCGGCGAACGCGCAGGTTGACCTTGTCGACGGCGACGAAGCCCTTGAACTCCTTGGTGAGATCGGTCGTCTCGAGGATGAAGTCGCCGCTCATCGCAGCACTCCCGCGGCGACACGTACGGATCCGCCCGGACGCTCGCGGCGCGGCGTGCGCACGGCGGCCGGCACCGGCGGCTCACCGCCGAGGCGAAGCGTCAGGCGACGGGCGACGTCGAGCGCGGCTTCGCGATGGCGGGCACCGCGGTCGCTGCCGAGCTGCGCCTTGTGGATGCAGACGGCGACGCCGGCGACCGGGCGGCCCGAGGCGTCGAAGACCGGCGCGCCGAACGAGGCGACGCCCTCGCGCACCGTCTCGTCGTCGACGCTCCAGCCGCGCCGGCGCGTCAGCGCCAGCTCACGCAGCAGCGACTCGAGGTCGCGCGGGCCCTTGCTCGTGAGCCGCGTCGAGAGTTGGCCGGCGAAGCGCTGCCGCACCTCTTCGGCGGGAAGCTGGGCGAGCATCGCCTTGCCGCTCCCCGACAGGTAGGCGGGCAGGCGCATGCCGACGTTGAACGCGAGCCCGAGCGGCCGCGCGCCGTTGCGCACCGCGACGTAGAGCGCCTCGTTGCCCGACAGCACCGAGAGAACGACCGTCTCCTCGGCGACGAGCCCACCGCTGCCCCAGAGCGCGTTGAACTCCTGCGCGACGTCGGTGCCGGCGACGAACGCCTCGGCGAGCCCCATGACGCGCGGACCGATCAGGAACGTGCCGTCGGCCTGTCGGCGCAGGTAGCCGAACGAGACGAGCGTCGTGCACAGGCCGTGGACGCTGCTCTTGGGCAGAGCGAGGTCGCTTGCGAGCCGCGCCAGCGTCATCGGCTCGCGGCCGCGCGCGAGCCGATCGAGCAAGGTCAGCGCGCGCGCAACCGCGGGAACGAGCGGCGGCGCCGGAGTGCGCTCGCGGGCGAACGGCAGGACGTGGGCGGCAAAAGGCATGCGGGAGCGGTTGGGCCGGCGTTCATGCCGCTGAACGGCCTTCAGCGCGCAGGACGCGGAGTCTAGGGACCGCCGCTGGTTTCGCCGTTCCGGCGCTCGCCCGAACGCGGGTTAGTCCTCAGAGCATTTGCCCGGATGGCCCCGGCGACCCGGAGCCGCCGCCGGGGGGTGTGAAAAGTGCACTCGCGGCGAGAGCGTTCCTCACTCCCCTTGTGGGCGCCGGATCCGGAGACTGCCGTGGTGACGGGTTTCCGTCGCCGTTTCCGATATCCGAGGGACCAGCCATGAAGCGCTTCCACGATGACTTCGCCGCCGCGCTCGTCAGCGCCACCCTCTGTCTCGCCGCCGCCTCGCTCTTCGTCGTCGTCCTCGGCGGCGTCGCGTGAGCGACCGCGAACCTTCGCCATGCAGGCGCTCGCCTGGCTGCGCCTGCTCGCCGCTGCGGCTGTCGTCGCGCTCGCCGGCTGTGCCGCGCTGCCCGGCAATGTCGAGCGCCGCGAATCGCACGCGCTCACCGATGTCCAGGCGTCCACGCTCGGCAAGGTCGCCGCGGCATCCGTTCCGGGCGACGCTGCCGACCGCTCGGGCTTTCGCCTCCTCCCCGACGCCGACGACGCGCTCGAAGCCCGCCTGGCGCTGATCCGCAGCGCCGAGCGCTCGCTCGACGTCCAGTACTACCTGATCGCCAACGACGGCACCGGCCGCCAGTTCCTCGCCGCGCTCGTCGCCGCCGCGTCGCGCGGCGTGCGCGTTCGCGTCCTCGTCGACGACCTCTACACCGCGCGCGAGGATGCGCTCTTCACCGCGCTCTCCGCGCTGCCCGGGTTCGAGGTCCGGCTCTTCAACCCGCTGCCTGCGCGCAGCGGCGGCTTCGCGACGCGGGTGGCCTTCTCGTCGCACCAGTTCGCGCGCATCAACCGCCGCATGCACAACAAGCTGCTGATCGCCGACGGCAGCTTCGCCATCACCGGTGGCCGCAACGTTGCCGACGAGTACTTCGACCGCGGCTTCTCGAACTTCATCGACATGGACTTGCTGTCGACGGGCCCGGTCGTCGCGACGCTCGCGGCGCTCTTCGATGAGTTCTGGAACTCGACCTGGGCGTACCCGGCGTCGAGCCTGCTGCGTGCCGGCGACGATGCCGCGCGCGAGCGGGCGACGCTCCTGCTGCAGGCGCTCGGCACCGCCGCCGCGCCGATGCGCGAGCGCGCCGGCGACAACGACGAGCCGACGCTCGCCGCCGAGATCGCGGACGGCCGCGTCGCGCTGCGCTTCGCCGCCGCGCGCGTCGTCGCCGACTCGCCGGCGCGGATCGGCGACACCGACCCGACGCGCGACGACGGCCCGGTCATGCGCGCGCACCTTGACCTGCTCGCGCAATCGCGCTCGAGCGTGCTCGTCGCGACGCCGTACTTCATTCCGGGCGCCGCAGGACTGTCGGCGCTGCGCACGGCGCGCGAGCGCGGCGTTCGCGTAAGCGTGCTGACCAACTCGCTGGCCACGACCGACGAGCCGCTCGTCCACTTCGGCTACGCGCGCTACCGCGAGGGCATGCTCAGGCTCGGCGTCGCGCTGCACGAGCTGATCCCGACGCGCGAGGCGCCCGCCAACAGCGACGCCGACGGCAACGACCGCCACGGCGCGTCGATCGGCCGCCTGCACGCCAAGCTCGTCGTCGTCGACGAGCGCTGGGTGTCGATCGGCTCGATGAACGTCGACCGCCGCTCGGCGCGCAGCAACACCGAATCGATGATCGTGATCGACGATCCCGGACTTGCCGCCGAGGCGGTCGCGTTTCTCGACCGCGGCCGGTCGACCGGCAGCTATGCGCTGCGTCTGGACGCCGGCGGCAAGCGCGTCGAATGGGTCGAAGGCGACGGCAAGGGCGTGCTGCGCGCCGAGCCGGCACCGTTCGGCGGCCCGGGGCTGAAGCCGCGGCTGGCGTCGTTCTTCGTCTCCGAAGAGCTGCTCTGACCGCCGCGCGGCTCAGCGCGCCGCCGGGAGCTTTTTCTGGATGACGTGGCGGCCGTCGCGGACGACGACGTAGCCGCCGGTCGTGAGGTCCTTCATCACGCGGTTGACCATCTCGCGCGACGAGCCGACGCGGTCGGCGATGTCCTGCTGGGTCAGCTTCTCGCGCACGACGCGCTCGTCGCCGACCGGCTCCGAGAGCTCCATCAGCAGCCGCACCATCCGGCCGTAGACGTCCTGCAGCGCGAGGCTCTTCACCTGCTCGGTCAGGCGGCGGACCATGCGGGTCAGCTTTTGCGTCAGATGCAGCGCGAACTCCGGATGCTCGGCGAGGAATTCGGGCACCTGCGCGGCGGCGACGACGCAGCACGTCGTCGCCTCGACCGCCTTCACCGACGCCGAGCGCGGCGTCCCGTCGAGCGAAAGCTCGCCGACGTATTCGCCCGGGCCATGCTCGGAGAGGATGACGTCGCGCCCCTCGGGCGAGCTCGCGTAGACGCGCAGCCGTCCGCTGAGGACGATGTAGAGCGAGCCACCGGCGTCGCCTTCGTTGAGCAGGATCGTCTGGGCGCGAAACGAGCGGCTGTTGCCGCGCGCCGCGAGCGCGGCAAGCAGCGATGGCGGCAGCCGGTCGTCGTTCACGGCGTCGACGGTCGAGGCGTCTCGGTGGGCGTCGCCACCGCGGCAAGCGGCGCGCCCTCGCACAGCCGCCCGACCGCCCAGAGCGCAGCGACGATCGCCGCCCCGGCGACGATGCGCGCGGGCCAGCCGAGCGCTTCGAAGTGCCAGAGGAAGACGAGCGTCGCCGCGAGCAGCGCGACGAAGAGCGCGAGCGCCCAGAGCTGGCGCGCGCGCGACAGCGGCGGATCGAAGCGCGCGAACGCGTCGATGGCGAACGGCGGCTTCGGCCAGCGCGCCGCGACGTCGGCCGCCCGCCAACCCGGCGGCTTCCACCACACGCGCAGCTTGTCTGCCCACCGCTCGGCGCGCGACGCGTCGCGCGCGAGCTCGGCGTAGACCTGCAGGTTCGCCCACACCGGGTTCCAGCTGCGCAACGGCGCGCGGGTGCCGTAGACGCACGGCTCGGCGCGCTCTTCTTCGGCGTAAGTGCCGAACAGACGATCCCAGACGATGAAGACGCCACCGTAGTTGCGGTCGAGGTAGCGATCGTTGACGGCGTGGTGGACGCGGTGGTTGCTCGGCGCGCAGAACCAGCGGTCGAACCAGCCGAGCCTGCCGACCTGCTCGGTGTGGACCCAGAACTGGTAGAGCAGGTCGATCAGCGCGACGACGCCGAAGACGAGCGGCGGAAAGCCGACCAGCGCCATCGGCAGGTAGAAGAGCCAGCCGGCGAGCCAGCCGCTCGACGTCTGCCGCAGCGCCGTCGACAGGTTGTAGTCCTCGCTCTGGTGGTGGACGACGTGCGCGGCCCAGAACAGCGCGATGCGGTGGCCGGCGCGGTGGTGCCAGTAGTAGAGAAAGTCGTAGGCGACGAGGCCGGCGAGCCACGTCCACGGCGAGCTCGCCGGCAGGTCCCAGATCGCGAACCGCGCGTGCACCCACACGTAGATGCCAAGCGTCATGAGCGCCGTGAAGACGCCGACGATCTGGCTCATGACGCCAAGGCCGATGCTCGAGAGCGCGTCGCTCAGCCGGTAGCCGTTCCTGCCACGCGCGCGACCGACCGCGAGCTCGACGCCGATCAACCCCAGGAACACCGGGGTCGCGAGGACGATGATCTGCGCCGACGTCATGGCTGCTTCGTCGCGATGTCAGGCGACGCAACCGCGCGCCTCGATCGGCCACACGGCCTCGACGACGCCCGCAGCGAGACCGCCGCGCACGCAGACGTAGCGGTCGTGCAGGTTGACGGTCGGATCGCAGTGCCCCGGAACGAGCCAGACCGTCTCGCCGAGCGCCGGCAGGTCGCCCGAGTCGCCGCCCGGCGGCGGGCGCACGATGCCGTGCTCGTCGCCGCCGCTCGTCCACGTCCCGGCGCGCTGCCACAGGCGCGGCGGCCCGGAGTCGATCGCGTGCGACTTGTGGCCGGCGTCGATCACCGCGTGCGCAGCGCCGCGGCTGATGACACGGCTCTTGACGAAGAGCGCGTGCTCGAAGCGCGGCGCCGAAGCGGCAACGTCGTTGTCGGCGTAGTCGCGGTCCATGAAGAGATAGCTGCCCGCCTGCAGCTCGCCCCAGACGCCGCTCGCGACGTCGAACGCGAACGTCCCGGTGCCCGCGCCGCTGACGAGCGGGCACGCGATGCCGACCGCACCGATCGCGGCCTGCGCTGCGCGCGCCTGCGCCGCCGCGTGCTGCACGGCCGCCTCGCGGTCGGCGACGCTGCGCAGGTGCTGCGCCGAGCCGTGGTACGCCTGCAGCCCGGCGAAGCGAAGACCACCCTCGGGCGGCGCATGGGCGACGATGTGCTGCGCGAGCTCGCCGGCCGCCGCCGGCGCGATGCCGCAGCGGCCATGGCCGACGTCGACCTCGACGAAGACGTCGATCGTCGCGCCGGACCCTGCCATCGCCGCCGCGAGCCGCTCGATGCCGACCAGCGAGTCGACTGCGATGGCGAGACGCACGCGCGTCGCGAGCGCGGCGACACGTGCGAGCTTGGCCGCATCGATCACCTCGTTCGAGATGTAGATGTCGTCGATGCCCACGGCGGCGAGCGCTTCGGCTTCGCTCGTCTTCTGCACGCAGACGCCGACCGCGCCCGCGGCGCGCTGCAGCCGCGCGATGGCCGCGCACTTGTGCATCTTCGCGTGCGGCCTGAGGCGCACGCCGTGCTCGCGCGCGAAGGTCGCCATCGCCGCGAGGTTCTTCTCCATCGCATCGAGATCGATGACAAGCGCTGGCGTGTCGATCGCCTCGACCGGGTCGCCGCGAGCGATCGCCGAGATCCTCATTCCGCCGCCCGCGGCACCGTCGGGCAGTCGCCCTCGCTCGCATCGTCGAGGGTGCCGTCCTCGAGGTGCGAGGTGTCGCTCCAGCCGACGAGCGTGAAGCGCTCGCCGGTGAAGAGGACGCGGTTGATCGCCGCGTTGCCGAGCTGCCACGAGCGGGGCGCGTCGAGCGCGAGCCCGGTTGCGGCGCGATAGAGGCAGTCGAGGACCCCGCCGTGGGTGACGACGGCGATCGTGCGGCCGCGCGCCGCCGCGGCGATCCGCGTCATCGCGGCGACCGCGCGGGCGTCGAACTCGACCAGCGACTCGCCGCCCTCGGGCGCGAATGCCGGGTCGTGGCGGCGCCAGCGTGCCGCGGCGTCCGGCCAGCGGGCGTCGATCTCGGCATACGTCCAGCCCTGGAAGATGCCGAAGCTGCGCTCGCGAAGTCCCGTGTCGGTCGTCACCGGCACGCCGATGACGTCGGCGAGCGCCGCCGCGGTCGCCGAAGCGCGCACGAGATCGCTCGAGACGATCGCTTCGATGCCTTCGTCGGCGAGCGCCGTCGCGGTCCGCCGCGCCTGCCGCTGGCCGCGCGCACTGAGCAGCGTGTCGAGTTGGCCCTGCATCCGCATCTCGGCGTTCCAGACCGTTTCGCCGTGGCGGACCGCGACGATCCGCGTGACGTCGGCGCCTGCGGCTTCGCTGTCGCCGGCCATGCGCGTCAGCGCCCGGACCGCTTCATCGCAGCCGCCGGTTCAGCGTGTACGTCCCGGAGTGCATCGCCTCGGCGAGGACGTGGCCGTCGATCGCGCGGCGCAGCTCGGCGCCGTTGAAGCGCGCCTCGACCGGCGCGCGCGCAACCGCGAGCGCGTACAGCGTGAAGACGTAGTGGTGCACGAGCGAGTCGTTCCACGGCGGATACGGGCCGTCGTAGCCGAAGTAGTCGCCGGCCAGCTCGGCATTGCCGGCGAACCAGCCGGTGAAATCGTTGATGCCCTGGCGCGCACCGTTGAAGCCAGGCACCGCGACCGCCGGGCCGGGCTTGCCCCGGGCCACGAACCCGCTGCTGAACGCGCCTTCGGGGATCGCGCTCGTCGCCGCCGGAATGTCGGCGAGCAGCCAGTGGAAGAAGTCGACGCGCGGCAGATCGGCCGGGATCTCGCGCCCGACCTGGTTGACGTCGTCGCCTTTGCTCGGGACGTCGAAGTCGTGGCAGATCAGCACCAGCGACTTCGTCCCCGCGGGCAGCTCGCTCCAGCCGAGGTGCGGGTTGAGGTTGTCGGAGAACGCCGTTGCCGCCGCGCCTTCGAGCCGCCCGCACGCGTACTGCTGCGGGATGCGCTCGCCGTTGGGCCAGCTGTCGCTCCAGAGCTTCATGGTCTTCCTCGCTGCGGATGTGCGTGGACGCGCGCCGCGGTCGGCTCAGACGCCCCAGACGATGTCGGCGTGCTCGGCGAGCGAGCGCCGCATCATCTCGAGCATCGGCCAGGCGCGTTGCGCGAGGCCGACCGCCTCGGCGCCGCGCTCGTCGTCGTCGTCGTCGGTGCGCTTGGCATCGCGGCGAGCGAGCTCGGCGGCAGCGATCGCCTCCTCGAGCGCGCGGATCGCGCCGGGGAGCGCTGCGACCTCGATGATTCCCTTGGGCGCCGGCTCGCGGCCGACGATGCGCAGGATCTGGTCGCCGACCGGATCCATCATGATCAGGTCGCCATCGGCCTTCGACTTGAAGCGGTACATCGGCAGGAGGTCGCGGCGAGCTCAGCGCTGCGCGTACATGTAGGCGCGGTTGAACGGGTACGACGATTGTGCGCCGCGCATCGGCCCCGAATCGACGTCGCCGGTGCGCCGCGCGCTCAGCATCTGATGGAGCGCAAGCCAGCCGCGCTCGAAGCTCATGGCGCTGCCCGCGAGGTAGAGCCGGTAGGCGCGCAGCACCGCGTCGGTCGTCAGCTTGCTCGCCGCCTCGAGCTGCGCCTCGAGCGCGTCGCTCCAGGCCCAGAGCGTCTTCGCGTAGTGCGGGCGCAGGTTCTCGACGTCGAGCGCCTCGAGGCCGGCGTCGGCGGTCTGCTCGAGGACATGCGAGACGTGCTCGAGCTCGCCGCCCGGGAAGATGTACTTGTCGATGAAGTCGCCGAGCCCGGAGCCGAGCTGGTGGTTGCGCGTGCCGCCGGCGGTGATGCCGTGGTTGAGGAGCAGGCCGCCCGGCTTCAGCAACCGGCGGATCTTCGCGAAGTACTCGGGCAGCCGCGCCCGGCCGACGTGCTCGAACATGCCGACCGAGGCGATCTTGTCGTACGGCTCGCTCTCGTCGAGCTGGCGGTAGTCGACGAGCTCCATGCGGACGCGGCCGCCGAGGCCGCGCTCGGCGATCAGCTTGTTGACGTGCGCGTGCTGGTTCTTGCTGAGCGTGATGCCGTGGGCGCGCACGCCGTAGCGCTCGGCGGCATGCAGCAGCAGCCCGCCCCAGCCGGCGCCGATGTCGAGAAAGCGCTCGCCTTCCTTCAGCATCAGCTTGGCGCAGATGTGCTCGAGCTTGGCCTCCTGCGCCTGCGCGAGCGTCATCGCCGGGTCGCGGTAATACGCGCACGAGTAGACCCGGCGCGGGTCGAGCCAGAGCGCGTAGAAGTCGTCGGAGACGTCGTAGTGGAACTGGACCTGCGCGGCGTCCTTCTCGGGGCGGTGGCGCAGCCGCGAGCGCGCCATCTGCGCCGCCTGCCTCACCCAGCCCACCGGCGGCGCGATGGCCTGCGGCTGCGTCGGATCGCTGCGCATCAGCTCGGCAGCGGCCGCCATCAGCTCGCGCATGCTGCCCTCGAAGTCGACGCGGCCCTCGACGTAGTCCTCGCCGATCTTGCCGACCTGCCCGGTCGCGAGGTGGGCGAGCGGCGCCAGCTCCTTCAGCCTCAGCGTGACGATCGCGTCCTGG
>Ga0207677_10000855_pt1 | contig 17449 bp, 17 predicted proteins | sample KBSMisM42_FD_184311 | JGI IMG/M metagenome (GOLD analysis project Ga0207677, IMG submission 184311) | Miscanthus rhizosphere microbial communities from Kellogg Biological Station, Michigan, USA - KBS Miscanthus M4-2 (SPAdes) (version 2) | ecosystem: Host-associated > Plants > Roots >...
TTCGTCGGGGATTCGCCGAACGACGCCCCGATGTTCGAGCATTTCCCATACTCGGTTGGCGTCGCCAACGTGCGTGCGTTCGTCGGTCGCATCGCGACGCCTCCGGTGTACGTAACCGAAGGCGAGTCCGGCGCGGGATTCGCCGAGCTGGCAGCGCATCTGCTCGCCGGCCGCTAGCGCCGGCAAGCTCGCCTGGTCAGCGCAGGCCGAACAGCCGAGGCGTCGGCAAACCTTACGGCTCCTCGCGACTCTGCAAGAAGACGCATGGGGACGGCCTGACCCATTGCCTTGAGGCGTGTCGCTCGTACCGCGCTTCCAAAGGTCATCTCGCTCAGGAGGCGGGGAGCGTCGGTGTACCTTACAATCCGCCGACAACTACCTTGTAGACTTCGTATTTTAATAATAAAAATCAATCGCTTATCGCCACAGGTACGAATGATGCTCGCGCTCGGCAGGGCCGGCGGCTGGGGAGGGTGGAGGCGCCGGAACCAAAAGGCGATAGGGGGACTTCCATGAAACTGCGCAGTGTGGCTGGCGCTATCCTGGCGTCGGTGGCCGTGGCTTTAGGTATGACGGGGCAATCCGGGGCGCTGACGCTCACCACGTTCACCGATCCGCACCCGACGATGTGCTGCGGCACGATCGGCTTTGCCTATATCGGCGACGGATTTGTCGGCAGCGTTCAGGCGGACGGCACGGGCAATGTGCTGTATCGAACCGACCTTACCGGCGGCACCGTTCAGATTTTTGCGCCAACGGTAGCCATCGCGTCCAACCCTTCGTCGGAGCACTTCGTCGCGAGCTCGCTCGGGCTCGGCGGCTTCCCGGATCGGGACGTCTATGTTGCTTCTGGTTCAGGCATCGTTCATATCGACCATGCCGGTGCGGCGGGGTCGCCGCTGATTACCAGCGTCGGCGGCGTCTCCGGGAGCGTGCTCGGCGCCCCGGTTCGCGGCATCCTGTTCGATGCGATCGGAACCTTTGGCAACGACATGCTGGTTACAACCACCAGCGGCCAGATTTATCGAATCGACAGCACCGGCGCTGCGACCTTGCTCGCATCGGTAGGCGAAGATACCGAAGGTCTGGACATCGCGCCCGTGGGGGCGTTTGGACCGTACTCGGGTCAGCTGATCGTCGCGTCCGAAGGCAGTGGATTGCTGCGGGCGATCACTACCGGCGGCGCCGTGACCGTGATCAATCCGAACAGCCCGATCGCCGGCGCGGAGGAATTGACGTTCGTTCCGCTCAATCTTGGAGTGAGCGGCAACCCGGTCGAAGGCTTCTATGGCGCGAACTACACGCCCAACGTGGTCAAGGGCGCCGCCAGCGAGTTCAGCTTGATGAAAGGCGACATTATCGTCACCGGCGAGTTCACCCATCTCGTCTGGAACGTTCATTGGGACACAACCTTGCTGGCGCCTGTAAACACCAATATCGGATCGTTCCCGAACCAGCCGGAGGACGGCATATTCGTGACCGCGGCGATCATCAACCCTTGCCCTCCGGGCGAGGTGTGCGGGCCCAGGAGCGTGCCCGAGCCCGATTCGCTCTTGCTGCTGACGGCAGCGCTGCTGGCGTGCGCCGCAGGCGCGGGCGTATCGCGGCGCAGGAAATCCCGCGCGGATTGACCGGCCCATCCGGTTCGAGGGGGATACGCAGCACCGTCATCTCTACCCGCGAGGACGCCTTCATCCCGGAAATGGAGGGTCCCCGACTCAGCAGGCCTGCTTTAATGCAGGCCTTTTTTTTGCGGCGCGACGGCGCTCACTGGTTCGCGGTCGCCGACATCGAATACCGCGCGGCGGAGACAGGCCCGCGGACTCGGCCTACTTCGCCAGCGCGACGAGCCCCGCCATGTCGATCTGCTTTATCGCGCCCTGCAGCGTCGCGGGTTCGACGCCGTTGCCGCGCACCGCGACATTGAAGCGCTCGGCAAGGATGATGCTGATCTCGCCGCTTTTCGCGCGGCGATCGTAACGCTCGTGGACGATCTGGCCGTTCACCGTGCTGGTCCGCTCGTAGCCGGTCTCGGTTTGCTTTTCCATGCTGGGATCGAAACGGGATGCAAGTCCCGCCAGTCCCGCCAGCGAGCCCATGTCGGAAATATCGACGTTCAGGGACGCGCCGGCGCCGTCGGTGTAGCGCGCCGTGGCGCTCGAGCCCTTGATGCCCATCGCCTCGCCGCTCTGCCCGGTGACATCCACGCGCTTCATCCCGGCCAGCGTCTCGGGGAGCATTTCCCGGAGCTTGCGAAAATCGACCGGCTGGACATCCTTGCCGCCGGAGACGATGGCGCCCACCGCGTTCAGGGCGGCGGTCATGTCGGCGCTCGCCTTGGGGTCGGGCGCGCTGCGAGTGCCAGCCTTTTGGGCGTCTTCGCCGATCTTCTGCAGCTGCGACAAGGCCTCACTGACGCGCGCCTTGTCGGGATCGGACTTGCCGCCGAATATGCCGGCAATCACGCCGCCGGCATCGGTGTCGGCGCGGTCGGGCCGGCCCATTGCGCCGATGCCGGTCAGGCCCAGGCCGGTCGCTGCGCAAGTGCTCAACATTCCTATGACCACCGAGACCACGATCGCGCACAGGATCAGCACCACCGTGTAGCCAAGCGATTTTTCCTTCGGACAGCGCATCAGCACCGGCAAGCCGAGATAGAGCAGGTACAAGCCGTAGCATCCGGCCAGCAAAGCGAGGACGCTCAGCGCGGGAACGAGCTGGAGGCTGCCAGCCACCCACGCCGGGGTATAGCTGTACGCAGTCAGCTTCAGCGCGCGCAGAGGGTCGCGCTGTCCGCCGAAGGTCGGCGCCAGCGCATCGACCAGCCAGGCGATGACGAACACGCTGACGAACGACAGCAGGTAGCCGAGGACGGCCGCACCCAGACCGGCGAAGATGCCGGTGCGCATGTGGCCCAGCAGCGGAACGTTGTAGCCGATCACAGTCTGCCCGATGCAGGCCGCGATGACGCCGATCGCGGCCAGCGGCGCCACATATCGGCCGTAGATGGCGGCCGCAGACGAAGGCTCGGCGGCGATAACCGGCCAGGTAGCCGACGGCGCGAGCAGGACCGCCTTGACGCGCGCGACCAAGCCTACGGCAGTCGCGCCGACGTCGCCGGAGTCGAGGTCCGGCAAGGGCGACGGGCCCCTCGCCCTTGCTTCGGCGGACGGCGCGGCGGCAGGGGGCACCATCGCGGCGATCGGGGCGCCGCAGTGGGGGCAAAAATTCATCCCCACGGCGACGAGCTGACCGCACTGGGCGCAAAACATCGATCTCTCCGCCGCTTTCAGTGGACGCGATTGTGCACTGGCTTGCTACACCCTTCAATGCGCGCAAGCCCGACGTTACTGACGGCGGACGGCACCACGCTTCGGGTCAGTCGTACCGCACAGGAATCGGCGGGCGAGCCGCCAGCCAGTGCGAGTGTGAGCGACCACTTTCAATTTGCCGCAATCACGCAAACGAGAACGTCGCCATCTGGAGACAAACGCTGCCGCCTACGGTCGCCCAAAGTGCCTGGATGTATCGCACACACTGGTTCTCGGTACGATATTTGCATCGCAGGTGTGAAGCGTATGATGGCAACCCCGGACGCCCGGGCACCGTGGTGCCGCGGATAACGCGCGGAAGAACGCGATGCGGGCGATTTGCAGGGAGGATTGATGACGCGTTTCGGCTTCAATATTCGCACGCGCAGCGGCCAGCGCGTCGACAACATCTGCATCATGGCGGCGAACCGCGAAGACGCGGAACGCCGACTGAGGCAGATGTACCATCATTGCCAGGTCATCAGCTGCAACAGCGAATCGGTTCGCCGCAGCGACCCGATGGATATCGAAGGCGTCATCAGCATCATCAGCAGTACCGACGCCGCGATGGGCGTGCCGACGATCGCGCGCTCGATGTTACGCAAGTCCGGCAGCCACTAGCTCCTCCACCAAGGCCTTGTAGTCGCGCGCACCGGTGCTCGCCGGCGCGTAGCGGAACACGTCGAGTTGTCGCGCCGGACTCTCTGCCAGGCTTACGTTTTCGGCAATCCGCGTCGTGCAGATCTCCTCCGGCCGGAACGCCATCGCCATCAGGTCCGCTACTTCCGAGCTCATCTTGCGTCGCGCGTCGAATCGCGTCAGCAGATAGCGTCGCGGCAGGCGCGACTTGAACACCGGCTCCAGCGCATTGAGCGCGCGTTCGACCTGCTGCGCGCCCTGCAGCGCCAGGTAGTCGGCGGAGACTGGCACCACGACCAGATCGCAGGCGAAAACCGCGTTCAGGGACAGCACCCCCAGCAACGGACAGCAGTCGATGACGACGGGGCCGGGGACGACGCCCGGTGCATGCAGCGCGGTCCGCAGGCGCGTCACCACGTTGACGCCCTTGCCCAGCATCGTGTCGAGCTTGGACAGGTCGAGATGGCCCGGACATACCATGACGCCGCTGGCCGCGATCTCGGTGACGTCGGCAAGCGCGCGTTGCCGCACGAAAAACGAATACACCGAATCGTCGGCCAGTCGCGGCCGAACGCCGAATATCCCGGAAAGGTGCGCCTGCGGATCGAGGTCGATGGCAAGCGGCCGCTGTTTGCGCTGCGCGAGGCCGGCCAGAAGGTTGAGCGCAGTCGTCGTCTTGCCGACACCGCCCTTCTGGTTGAATACCGCGATGATGGTCATTGCGGCTGGATCATGCGCTTGCGCGCCACGGTGACGACGATCTCCGCCGCGATCACCACCGCAAAAATGGCCAGCAGGATGACCGCCACCCGGTTCCACTGGAACAGGTTGAGCGCCGAATCGAGCGCCATGCCGATGCCGCCGGCGCCGACCAGGCCCAGCACCGCGGATTCGCGCACGTTGATGTCCCAGCGAAACAGCGCGATCGACCAGAACGCGGGCTTGATCTGCGGCCAGTAGCCGAAAGACAGCAGCGAGGCCCCCGGCGCCCCGGCCGCGGAGAGGGCCTCGATCGGACCGGGTTGACTGTCCTCGAGCGCCTCGGCCACCAGCTTGCCGACGAAGCCGATCGAGCGAAACGCGATCGCCAGGGTGCCGGCCAGCGCACCGGGACCGAAGACGCCGACAAAGAGCAGCGCCCACACCAGCGAGTTGACCGAGCGCGACGACACCAGGATCAGCTTGGCGGCGAGATTCAATGGCAGGTACGGACAGATGTTGTGTGCGGCGAACAGGCCCACCGGCAACGCCAGCAGCAGCGAGAGCAGAGTGCCGAGGGAGGCGATATGGATCGTCTCGATCAGCGCGGCATGGACGCCCTTCGGATAATAGGCGGTGTCCGGCGGCCACATGCGGGTCAGCAGGTCGACTACCTGCTCCGGCGCGTCAGCGAGGAACTCCGGGATCACCTCGACGGTACGGATCGATGCGACGATGGCCGCGACGATGACGAGGTAGACGGCGAAACGGGCAAGCTTCTGCGCCGGCGTGAACCGTCGCCAGATGCGATCGTGGGCGAGCTCGGCCATGCCCTTCAGTCGTCCTCGAGGAGGCGCTCGTGGCGCCCGCCCGGCGCGCGGGGGCCGCGGCGGAACAGATCGCCGATGGAAGCGCCGTCGATGAATATCGCGCGCACGCCGGTGGCAAGCAGCTCACCCAGCATGATCAGCGCGATGATCGAGATCAGGATAGCGCAGACAAAGTCATAGTCGAAGCGCTGGAATGCGGCGAACAGCGTTCCCCCGATTCCACCCGCTCCGACGATGCCGACCATCGTCGAGTTACGCAGGTTGGAATCGAGTTGGTAGGTGGCGAACCCGATGAAGCGGGCGAACACCTGCGGCAGCACGCCGATGCCGATCACGCTGCCGAAGGGCGCGCCGGTGGCGCGCACCGCCTCGACCTGCTTCAGCGAGATTTCCTCGATCGCTTCGGCGAACAGCTTGGCGGTGAAGCCGATCGAGGCGAGCGCGAGCGCGAGGATGCCGGCCAGCGCGCCGAATCCGACCGCTTTGACGAACAGGATCGCGACAATGACCGGGTGGAACGACCGCGCGGCGACGATCAACAGTCGCGCCGGCCAGCTCATCCAGGCTGGTACCAGGTTGCGCGACGCGGCAAGCCCGATCGGCAGTGACAGCGCGATGCCCAGGGCCGAGGCGAGGACCGCGATCTGCAGGCTCTCGCCAAGGCCTTTGACCAGAAGATCCCAGCGGCTGAAGTTCGGCGGGAACAGCCGCTCGAAAAAGTGCCTGGCATTGTGCAGCCCGGACACGACGCGGTCCCACGACACATCCATCTGCGCGGCCGCGTAGACGACATAAACGGCGAGCAGCAGCCAGCCGGCGCGTTTCCAGCCGTCGACCGGGAACGGATCAGGCCGCGCGGCCGCAGTGTTCATCGCGAGCGCGGCCGCGGTTCAGTGCAGCCAGTCTTCGCCGCCATAGATCGATTTCAGCATGCTGTCGGTGAGCTCGCCCGGCGGGCCGTCGAAAACCACCTTGCCGCCGGCCATGCCGACGATGCGGTCGGAAAATCGCTTCGCCAGCTCGACGTCGTGCATGTTGATGACGACCGGGATGCCGCGTTCGCGCGCGATATCGGTCAACAGCTGCATCACCTCGACCGAGGTTTTCGGATCGAGCGACGAGGTCGGCTCGTCCGCAAGCAGCAGCGACGGCTGCTGCATCACCGCGCGCGCGATGCCGACGCGCTGCCGTTGTCCGCCGGAGAGCGAATCGGCGCGTTGATTCGCGAATCCGGCCAGCCCCACGACGTCGAGCAGTTCGAATGCGCGCGCGATGTCAGCCGGCGGAAATTTGCGCCGCCACGCCCGCCACGCCGACACGTAGCCCAGCCGTCCGGACAGCAGGTTCTCCATCACCGTAAGCCGCTCGACCAGGTTGTATTCCTGAAACACCATGCCGATGTGACGGCGCGCCTGCCGCAGCGAAGCGCGCGACAGCTTGACCAGGTCGCGGCCCTCGAACTCGATTGCGCCGGAGGTCGGCTCGACCAGCCGGTTGATGCAGCGGATCAGCGTGCTCTTGCCGGTGCCCGACGCGCCGATGATTGCCGTAATGCCGCGCGAAGCGATCTCAAGATCGATGTCGATCAGAACCGGCTTGCCGGCGACATAGGCTTTGGACAGACGTTTGATCGAGAGCACTGGAGGCGGTGTCCGCGGTCGGCCCGGGCCGGAATCGTCCGAGGCCTTTCCGCGTCAATTCTTCTTTTTCGCCGCTTCCGCCGCTTCGCGCGCGGTCTCCTTGTCGTAGGTCGCCTTGTCGAACCCTCCGCCCGAGCCCTTGGCGACGTCGCGCACGACCTGCCAGGTCGTCTTGTAGTTGATCGGGAAGAAGCGGTCGGCGCCGTCGAAGGCCTTTTGCATTTCGGGCGGGAACCGGTAGTCGTAGAAGCAGCTCAACATCTTGTCGACCAGCTTGGGGTTCAGATCGTGCGCGTAGGCAAACGACGAGGTAGGGAATTTCTGGCTGCGGTAAATGATGCGGAAATCGCTCTCCTTCACCTGCCCCCGCTCCGCCATCCGGTGGAACACGTCGGACGCGACGGCGCCGGCGTCGTAGTCACCGGAGTTGACACCCATCACCGATTGGTCGTGCTTGCCAGAAAAGATGATTTTGTAGTCCTTGTCGGGAACGAGTCCTTCCGCCGGGAACAGCGCGAGCGGCGCCAGATTTCCCGAGTTCGACGACGGCGAAGTGTGGGCGACCTTCTTGCCTTTCAGATCCGACAGCTTCTGATAAGGGGAATTCGCCTTGACGATGACGATCAGGTTGTAGCCCTGGAATTCCTTTGCCGTTCCCTTGACCGCGAAAGGCACCGCGCCGGCGAGGTTGACCGCGAACGCCGTCGGCCCGGTCGAAAACCCGGCGACGTGCAGGCGGCCCGAACGCATCGCCTCTATTTCGGCGGCGTTCGATTGCACCTGGTAGAACACGACCTTCTTGTCGAGACATTTCGCCAGCGCTGTAGTGAACGGCTTGAATACATTCTCGTAGACCGCCGGGTCTTCGACCGGCGTATAGGTGAATACGATCGTCGACGGATTCTTCCACTTGGCGGAGTCGGCAGGCGGGTCGGCCACCAGGTCGTTGTTCGCGTCGCAATACATCGCATCGAGCTCGCCGCGATTCTTGCAGGCATCGGCGGCGTAGGCGGCGGGCACAAAGACGATGAGGCCGAAAGCGAGCACGGCCGGCAGCAATCGTTCGAACATGAAATCTCCTCCCTGGGACGGCCGCACCGTATGCCGCGGCTCTATCGGGCATTTTCGCATAGAACAACCGTGCATGCGCCGATCGCGCCGGGCTCCCGGTGCCGGGCAGCCAAGCACAAAAATGCGATAATTCGCGCCTGATGCAATCGTCGCTGCAAATCGCCATTCTTGCCGCAGGACAGGGCAAGCGCATGCGCTCGGCGCTGCCCAAGGTGCTGCAACCGCTCGGCGGCCGGCCGCTGCTCGCGCATGTATTGTCGACCGCGCGCAAGCTAGAGCCGCGAGCGATCTGCGTCGTCGATTCCGGCGGCGAGGTGCGCGAGCGCTTTGCCGATCCCGACTTGACCTGGGCGCGACAGGACCCGCCGCGCGGCACCGGCGATGCATTGAAGTGCGCGCTCTCGGAATTGGGCGCCGACGGCGTCACGCTCGTCATGTTCGGCGCCGATCCGCTGGCGCGGGCAGAGACCTTGCGTCGGGTCGCCGAGCGCGCCCAGCAAGGCATTCTTTCGCTGCTCACCGTCGAGCTCGATGACCCGTCCGGTTATGGACGAATCGTGCGCGGCGCCGACGGCAAGGTCGCGGCAATCGTCGAGCACAAGGATGCGACACCGGAACAGCGCGCGATCCGGGAGATCAACACCGGCATCATGGCGGCGCCGACCGCCGCGTTCGCGCGCTGGCTGCCGAGAATCGGCAATCGGAATGCCGGCGGCGAATATTATCTGACCGATGTGATCGCACTGGCCGTTGCCGACGGCATTCCGGTCGAAACAACGCACCCGGCGAGCGCAGACGAGACGCTGGGCATCAACAGCAAGCGCGACCTGGCGATGCTCGAGCGGATCTATCAACGCGCCCAGGCGGACGCGCTGCTCGATGCCGGAGTGACCCTGGCCGATCCGGCGCGCATCGATGTGCGCGGCACGCTGGCCTGCGGCCGCGACGTAACGATCGACATCGGCTGCATTTTCGAAGGCGACGTGGCGCTCGGCGATGCGGTCAGCGTCGGCGCGCACAGCATTCTCAGAGATGTGAAAATCGGCACGGCGACGGCGATCGCGCCGTATTCGCATATCGACGGCGCCGACATCGGGGCGCGTTGCCGGATCGGCCCGTACGCGCGCATCCGGCCAGGCACGCGTCTGGCGGACGAGGTTCACATCGGCAACTTCGTCGAGGTGAAGGCGAGCGCCGTCGGCGAGCGCAGCAAGGCGAACCACCTGGCCTACGTGGGCGACACGACGGTCGGGCGCGACGTCAACATCGGTGCGGGCACGATCACCTGCAACTACGACGGCGCGAACAAGCATCGGACGGTGATCGAGGACGACGTCCACATCGGGTCCGATACGCAGCTGGTGGCCCCGGTCACTGTCGGTCGCGGCGCGACCATAGGCGCCGGCACGACCGTGTGGCGCGACGTCGAGCCCGGCGTCCTCGCGCTCAACCAGAAGACGCAGACAGCCAAGGCGGGCTACCAGCGCCCGCGGAAGAAACCGAAGGAATAGCATCATGTGCGGCATCGTCGGCGCGGTCGCGCGCGATAACGTCGTTCCGATCCTGATCGAGGGCATCCGCCGGCTCGAATACCGGGGTTACGACTCGACCGGGCTCGCGGTCATCAACGGCGGCCTTCACCGGCTGGTCAGCACGGCGCGCGTTGCCGATCTCGCGGCGCAGGCGAACGCGACCCAGATCAGCGGAAACACCGGCATTTCGCACACGCGCTGGGCGACGCACGGTGCGCCGACCTCGGCCAACGCGCATCCGCACGTCAGCAGCGGCGAGATCGCGGTCGTGCACAACGGGATCATCGAGAACTTCGAGCCGCTGCGCGCACGGCTTCAGCAGCAGGGATACGCATTCGTCACTCAGACCGACACCGAGGTCATCGCGCATCTGATCCATGCGCATTACGACGGCGATCTGCTCGCCGCGGTGGCCAAGGCGGTCGCCGAGTTCCACGGAGCCTACGCGATCGCCGCGATGACCACGCGTGAGCCGGGTCGCGTCGTCGGCGCGCGGGCCGGCAGTCCGCTGCTGGTTGGCGTCGGCGAGCACGATCACTTCCTCGCCTCCGACGCGAGCGCGCTGGCGCCGGTCACCAGGCGCGTCGTCTATCTCGAGGAAGGCGACATCGCCGACATAGGACGCGAGGGATACGCGATCTATGACGCCGCCGGCGTGCGCGTCGCGCGGGAGGTGGTGACGGTCAAGACTTCGGGCGATGCGGTGGAGCTCGGCCCGTACAGCCATTTCATGCAGAAGGAAATCTTCGAGCAACCGCGCGCCATCGCCGACACCCTGGAAAGCGTCGGCGGCATCGGGCCCGAGCTGTTCGGAGCCGCGGCGGCCGAAGTTTTCGCCGGCGTCAACGAGGTGCGCGTGCTCGCTTGCGGCACAAGCTACTACTCTGGCATGGTCGGGCGGCTGTGGCTCGAGGCCGTTGCCGGCATACCGGCGCAGGCCGAAATCGCCAGCGAATACCGCTATCGCGACAGCGTGCCCAATCCCGATGCGCTGGTCGTCGTGATTTCGCAGTCGGGCGAGACGGCGGACACCTTGTCGGCATTGAAGCACGCCAAGGCGCTCGGCCATCGCCACACGCTGGCGATCTGCAACGCTCCGACGAGCTCGATGGTGCGGCAGACCGCGCTTACCTATCTGACCCGGGCCGGCGTCGAGATCGGCGTTGCCTCGACGAAGGCGTTCACGACGCAACTGACCGCGTTGTTCCTGCTGACGCTGACTTTGGCCAAGCAGCGGGGACGCCTCGACGCCGCGCAGGAATCGCGATGGCTGCAGGACCTGCGCCACCTGCCGGCGGCGATCCAGGCGGTGCTGGCGCTCGAGCCGTCGATCATCGCCTGGGCCGAACGCTTCGCCAAAAAGGAAAACGCGCTTTTTCTCGGGCGGGGTCTGCACTATCCGATCGCGCTCGAAGGCGCGCTGAAGCTCAAGGAGATCTCATACATCCATGGCGAGGCGTATCCGGCCGGCGAGTTGAAACACGGCCCGCTCGCGCTGGTCGACGCCAACATGCCGGTCGTGGCGATCGCCCCGAACGACGCGCTGCTGGAGAAGCTCAAGTCGAACCTGCAGGAAGTGCGTGCCCGTGGCGGCGAGCTCTATGTCGTCGCCGATGCCGACAGCCACATTCCGTCGAGCGACGGCATCCACGTGCTGCGCCTGCCCGAGCATGCGGGCCTGCTGTCGCCGATCGTGCACACCATCCCGCTGCAGCTGCTCGCCTACCACACCGCCGTGCTGCGCGGCACCGACGTGGACAAGCCGCGGAATCTGGCGAAGTCGGTAACGGTGGAGTGAGAAACACCGGCCGCAGTCGCCGATGAAGCTCCGTACCGAGTTTCGCCTGCGCATCCGTCGCGGCGATGACATAGCGGTCGGCCCTGGCAAGATCGACCTGCTCGAAGCGATCGACACCGCCGGCTCGATCACCGCGGCGGCACGCTCGCTCGGCATGTCGTACCGCCGTGCGTGGCTTCTGGTCGACACGATGAATCGATGCTTTCGCATTCCTGTGGTCGAGGCCGAAGCCGGCGGAAAGCGCGGCGGCGGCGCGCGCCTTACCCGGCTTGGGCGAGACGTGATCGAGCGCTACCGCCGGATCGAACGAAACGCGGCGCGCGCCAGCGCGGCCGACATCCGCGCGTTGACACGAAAGCTCGCAGGCTAGCGTCTAGGCGTAGCCGACGCTGCGCCGGTCGAGCGATACCGCCTTGATCAGCGCATAGACTTGCTGCCCTTCGCGAAGTGCGAGCTCGTGCATCGAACGACGAGTGATGCGCGCGGTGAGCGGCAGCTTGCCGACGCGCAGCTGCACGTCGACGATCGGGCCTTCTTCAGTGGCGATCGCGACCAGCGTCGCCGGCAGGACATTGAGCACGCTCAATCCCTCGGGATGCGCGAGTGCCAGCGAAACGTCGCGGGCGCGAACGCGAACGCGCACTCTTTCGCCGACCAGCGCCTCGACATTGGGCACGACCAGTTCGCCGCCGTCGAAGCGCAGCGTGGTAAGCCCGTAGGAGAGATCGTGCGCAGCGACGACGGTCTCGAGCACCGACCCCGATTCGTAACGGCCGGTGTGCGGCCGCAGGTCGATCCGGCCCATCACCTCGTCGACCGGTCCGTACGCGAGCGCCTTGCCATCAGCAAGCAGAACGACAGTGTCGGCCAGCCGTGTGATTTCGCCGACGGCGTGGCTGACGTAGACGATCGGAATATGCAGGTCGTCGCGCAGCTGCTCGATGTAGCGCAGCACCTCGCTCTGGCGCGGCACGTCGAGCGAGGCGAGCGGCTCGTCCATCAGCAAGAGTCGCGGCTGCGCGAGCAGCGCGCGGCCGATCGCCACCCGCTGCTTTTCGCCGCCGGAAAGCTTGTCCGGCAATCGGTGAAGCAGCGCCTTGAGCCCGAGCAATTGGATGACATGTTCTGGATCGATGACACGCACGGCAGCCGGCGCACGACGCAGTCCATACAGCAGGTTGGATTCGACGTCGAGGTGCGGGAAAAGCAATCCGTCCTGGAATACGTAGCCAAGCCGTCTCTTGTTCGGGGGTAAATCGATGGCGCGAGCGCTGTCGAACAGCGTTTCCCCGTTTACGACGATGCGTCCACGCCGCGGGCGACTGGTGCCGGCGAGCGCGTTGACGACAGTGGTCTTGCCCGATCCCGAGCGACCGAACAGGCCGACTATCGGCGCCTCGGCGCGAAACGCGACCTTGAGGTCGAACGAACCGAGGCGTTGCTCGATGTCAACGTCGATCATCGGCGCCTGCTGTCTTGCGCGATCGTCGCGTCAACCATTCCGAAGCGATCAGCGCCGCGATCGACAGAACCACGGCGAACAGCGACAGGCGCAGCGCCTGGGCATCGCCGCCGGGCGTCTGCACGAACGTGTAGATCGCCAGCGGAAGGGTTTCCGTTTCGCCGGGAATGTTGGAGACAAAGGTGATCGTCGCGCCGAACTCGCCGAGGCTCCGCGCAAACGAAAGCAGCCCACCGGTGACGATGCCGGGCAGCGCCAGCGGCAGCGTGATCGAGGCGAAGACCCAGACCCGCGAGCCGCCGAGCGTGCGCGCGACGGTTTCCAGCCGGCGGTCGATCGCCGCGATCGACAGTCGGATCGCGCGCACCATCAGTGGAAAACCCATGATCGCGGCGGCTAGCGCTGCACCGGTCCAGCGAAACGCGAACACGATGCCGAACCAGTCGGCAAGCCATGCGCCGAGCAGACCCTTGTTGCCGAAGAGCAGCAGCAAGGCGAAGCCGACGACGACGGGCGGCAACACCAGCGGCAGATGAACGAGCGCATCGAGCAAGGTCTTGCCGGGGAAATCGGTGCGCGCGAGAACGTAGGCAAAGAAGATCGCCGGCGGAAGGCTGCAGGCGACGCCAACCAGCGCCACCTTCAGGCTCAGGACGATGATCCCCAATTCGACGCCACTCGGCACGATGCCCGTTACTTCGCCATCGCGAAACGGTGCCGCAGCCAGACCGTTCGCGCGGCCGGCGATGCCAGGCTGTCGATGAAGCGCTGCGCGTAAGGCGACCGGCTCGTTGCGACGATTGCGACAGGGTAGATGATCGGTGCGTGCGTATCGTCTGGAAATGTATCGACGATACGCACCTTCGGCTCAGCGAGCGCGTCGGTCGCGTACACGATGCCGAAAGGCGCCTCGCCCCGAGCCACCAGGACCAGCGCGGCGCGGACGTTCTCTGTGCGCGCGATATGGGGCTGGATATCGGCCCATACGCCGAGCGACTGCAGCGCGTCGCGGCCATACTTGCCCGCAGGGACGCTGTCGGGATTGGCCATCGCCAGCCTGCCACCGGCAAGTGCGGCGGCAAGGCCGAAGCCTGGCGCTATGCGAAGCGACGGAGTCGAGTTCGCAGGCGCGATCAGCGCCAGTCGATTGCCCAGCAGATTGATGCGCGTGCCCTGCCGGAGAAGCTTTCGCGCATCGAGGTAATCGATCCAGTCGACATCGGCGGAGAGGATGACATCGACAGGTGCGCCGGCCTCGATCTGCTTTGCCAGCGCGTTGCTCGCCCCGTACGAGACGACGACCTTGCTGCCTGCGTCGGCCTGGAACCTGATCACCTGCTCGTCGAGCGCCTCCTTGAGACTGGCCGCTGCGAAGACCGTGAGATCAGCGCCATGAGCAGACTCGATCGGCAGCCCCGCGAGAGTCAGGCCGACCACGAGGGCAACGGACAGCAACAGGTCCTGCATCGATTTTCAACGTGTCAACCGGACAGGTAATATACCGCGGGATATAACGCTCGGCAATTTGACGTCATGTGCTCAAGCCGCGGTGCAAGACTGCGACCGATTCATGCGTCACGATCGCCGGCGTTCGGATAGAACAATTGCTCGCCGCCTATCTTGTAGCCGGCGATGGCAGCTTGCCCCTCGGGTGAGATCAGCCAGTCGATGAACTGCTGGCCAAGCTCCCTTTTCACGTTCGGGTGCTTGACGGGGTTCACCAGTATCACGCCGTACTGGTTGAATAGCCGCTTGTCGCCCTCGACCAGGATCGTCAGGTCGAGACGGTTCTTGAATGCGAGCCAGGTCCCCCGGTCGGCAAGGATGTAAGCATTCATCGCCGCAGCGGTATTGAGCGCTGGCCCCATGCCCTGGCCGACGTCGCGATACCAGGCTCCCTTGCTCTTGTCGATGTCGATGCCCGCGGTATTCCATAGCGCGAGCTCCGCCATATGCGTGCCGCTGCGATCGCCGCGCGACACGAACGGGGCATGGGCGGTCTCCAATTTCGTCAATGCGACGACGATGTCCTTGCCGCCGCCGATTTTTGCCGGATCGCTTTTCGGGCCGATCAACACGAAGTCGTTGTACATCACTGGAAAGCGCTTCACCCCTTCGCCCTCGGCCAGAAATTTCTCCTCGGCGGAGCGCGCGTGGACGAAGACGACGTCGGCGTCGCCGCGCCGCGCGACGTCGAGCGCCTGCCCTGTGCCGAGCGCCACGACGTGCACCTTGATGCCCGTCTTGGTTTCGAAGATCGGCAACAGGTAGCCGAACAGACCCGATTGCTCGGTCGACGTGGTCGAGGCGACCGTAATGAATCGCTGCTGCGCCTCGGCCGCAAATGCGGCGAGCGCCAGCAGAGCGAACAGGCAAACGCGACGAGTCACTACCATGGCAACTCTCCTTCGAGGAAACGTGCAGCTTCGACAGACCGCGGATGCTTGAAAAAGGTCTGGGCGCTTGCGCGCTCCGCGATCTTTCCCTGATGCAGAAAGAGGATCTCGTCGCCCATGCGCCGCGCCTGTCCAAAGTTGTGGGTGACCAGCACGATCTTGGTACCCGCGGCGACCATCGCAAGGATCACGTTCTCTACCTCGTGGGTTGCGCCCGGATCGAGGCTCGCTGTCGGTTCGTCGAGGAAAATGATCTCAGGCTGCAATGCCCAGGCGCGGGCCAGCGCGAGGCGCTGCTGCTCGCCGCCGGACAAAACGCGTGCCGGATGCGCGGCGTGCCGCTCGAGGCCCACCTTGGACAGCGCCTCGCGCGCACGCTGCGAGCGGATCCGGGCCGGAACGCCCGCGATGCCGAGCGCGTGCGCGACGTTGGCCAGCGCCGAGCGACGAAGCAGCACCGGCCGCTGAAACACCATCGCCTGACGCCGCGGCGCCCCGGCCGGCTCCGCCGAATTCCAGGCGATCGAGCCCGAGGACGGTGCCAGCAAGCCGTGACACAGGCGAAGCAATACGCTCTTGCCCGCTCCGTTGGGCCCGACGATCACCGTGCGCGGCCCGGCATCGATCGCCAACGACAGGTCATCGATAATGCGCCGGCCGCCAGCGGTGAACGTCACGTGGTCGAGACGCAACGGCAGGAGCGACATCGGCGACCGCATATCCATCACCGTCACCCGTAACGCCGTTGCGCGGTTTCCTTGACCAGGTACGCCGCCGCGTTCAGTGCCACCACGATCGTGACCAGAATGACCCCGAGCCCCAGCGCGAGCGGAAGATCGCCCTTGCTCGTCTCCAGCGCGATCGCGGTGGTCATCACGCGCGTGACGCCGTCGATATTGCCGCCGACGATGATCACCGCGCCAACTTCGGCCGCCGCCCGTCCGAAGCCGGCGAGCACGATCGTGACCAGCGAAAAGCGCAGGTCCCAGAGCAGGGTCGCCACCGACCCGAGCCGGGATTCGCCCAGCGAACGAAGTTGTTCACGGTACTCGAGCCAGGCGTCCTCGACGACTTGTCGGGTCAGCGCCGCGATGATCGGCGTTATCAGAATTGCCTGCGCGATCACCATCGCCGACGGCGTGAACAGCAGGCCCAGCGCGCCCAGCGGCCCGGCACGCGAAAGCAGCAGATACACCAGCAGCCCGACCACGACCGGCGGCAGCCCCATCAGCGCGTTCAGCAGCACTATCGTGGTGCGGCGCGCGGGAAAGCGGCTGACGGCGATCAGCGCACCGAGCGGCAGGCCGACGACGCTGGCAATGGCGACTGCGGTCAGGCTGACGCGCAGGCTTAGGCCCACGATGTCGCCCAGGCGCGGATCGAGCGATGCAACCAGGCGCCAAGCCTCGGCCATCGCGCCCGAAAGGCTGCTCATGGAACGCACCGCGATGCCCGGTCGCGATCCGGCGAACCGGCCAACGCGTCATAGGCACAGTATTGCCTATACACAGGGATCCTCATTACTCTACCAATAATTCAGGATGATACGAGGTCCCAGGCCGCCGCCAAACAGGCAAATCGATGCCTAATTACAAGCGAGGCCCCGCTCGGATTCGGCCAGCCTCCGTGGTGTCGGGGCTTTGCCGATTTACGGTACGATGGGCGCCCGCCAATCGCCCTGCGCTGCATGGAATTCGCATTCATCATCGATCCGCCCGAAGGGCTGAAGGCGTACAAGGACACGAGCGTCTCGATGATGCGTGCGCTGCAGGCACGCGGACACTCGATCTACCTGACCGAGCCCAAGGAGCTTTTCTGGCGCGCGGCGGCGACGCAGGCTCGCGTGCGCCGCGCCGAGGTCACGGCCGATGACCATGACTGGTATCGCGCTGCCGAGCCGCTGATCCGACCGCTGGCCTCGTTCGCCGCGGTGCTGATGCGCAAGGATCCACCGTTCGACATGGAATACGTTTATTCGACCTACCTGCTCGAGGCGGCCGAGCACGAAGGCGCGTACGTCATCAACGGGCCTCGCGCGATACGCGACCACAACGAAAAATGGGCAATCGCC
>Ga0207677_10000869_pt1 | contig 17194 bp, 17 predicted proteins | sample KBSMisM42_FD_184311 | JGI IMG/M metagenome (GOLD analysis project Ga0207677, IMG submission 184311) | Miscanthus rhizosphere microbial communities from Kellogg Biological Station, Michigan, USA - KBS Miscanthus M4-2 (SPAdes) (version 2) | ecosystem: Host-associated > Plants > Roots >...
TGATTCGCATCACTCGTAGCGCAAGGCCTGAATCGGATTCAGCGCCGCCGCTTTCCTGGCCGGGTAGTAGCCGAAGAAAACGCCCACCGCGCCGGAGAAGCCGACGGCGATGATCATGATGATCGGAGAGATCACCGTTTCCCATCCGGTGAAGTGGCCGACGATCTTCGCGCCGGCATAGCCGAACAGCAGTCCGGCAACGCCGCCGAGGATGCCCATGACGATGCTCTCGACGAGGAACTGCGTGAGGACGTCGGAGCCGCGGGCGCCGATGGCCATGCGGATGCCGATTTCGCGCGTCCGCTCCGTCACGGACACGAGCATGATGTTCATGATGCCGATGCCGCCGACGAGGAGCGAGATCGACGCGATCGCGGCGAGGAGCAGCGTCATCACCTGCGTCGAGCTTTCGGCGGCCGAGGCCAGGTCGGCCTGATTTTTCACGGTGAAGTCGTCGTTGCCCTCGCTCACTTTGTGCGACTCGCGGAGGAGCGTGCGGATCTCCTCCTGCGCGGCCGGAATGTCCTGCTCGTTCGTGGTGCTGGCCAGGATCTGCGGGATGAAGGCGCGGCCGGAGAGCGTGGCCGAGGCGGTGGTGTACGGCATCAGGACGACGTCGTCGGAGTCGCTGCCGCTGGCGGTCTGCCCTTTCGGCGCCAGCACGCCGACGACTTTGTAGACCGAGTTGCGGATCTGGATTTCGGAGCCGACTGGATCCTGTCCGGGGAAAAGATTCTGCGCGACCGTGTTGCCGAGGACCACGACCTTGTGAATGGAACGGACGTCGTCGGCGGTGAAGAAATCGCCGGAAGACGTCTGCCAGTCGCGGATGGTCTGGAAGTCGGTATCGACGCCATTGATCTGCGTCCGCCAGTTTCCGGACGGACCGATGACCGCGGTTCTGCTCACGATCACCGGCGACACGGCCGACACCGTCTGCGCCTCGGCGCGAATTTTGTCGACGTCTTTCAAACTCAGATTCGGGAACGCCTGCGCGCCCTGGCTGACGCCGGCCTGCTGCGCGGCGCCGGGCGTGATCACGATCATGTTCGTGCCGAGGTTGTTGATCTGGGCGCGGATGCGCGTGCGGGCACCGTAGCCGACGGCCACCATCACCACGACCGCGGCCACGCCGATGATGATGCCGAGCATAGTCAGCGCGGCGCGCATCTTGTTCTTGCGAATGCTCTGCGTCGCGACCTTGATGAGTGTTTTGGATTTCATGCGACCTCCCTTTCCTCGAAATGTTCGAGGTCGAACGCGGCGGAGCGGCGCGACTTCACCGGCTCGTCGCGGCGGATGCGGCCATCGCGGACTTCCACGATCCGTTTGGCGTAGACGGCGATGTCGGGCTCGTGAGTGACGAGGACGATGGTGATCCCTTGTTCGTTCAGCTCCTGAAACAGCGCCATCACTTCCATCGACGTCTGCGTGTCGAGGTTTCCGGTCGGCTCATCGGCGAGGATGATGGCCGGTTCGGTCACGAGCGCGCGGGCAATGGCGACGCGTTGCTGCTGACCGCCGGAGAGCTCGCTCGGCTGGTGATCGAGCCGTTCGCCGAGGCCGACGCGCTGCAACGCGGCGGCGGCAAGAGCCTGCGTGTCGCGCTTTTTGCCGCTCCGGTCGTAAAGCATCGGCAACTCGACGTTTTCCAGCGCGCTGGTGCGCGGCAGGAGGTTGAAGCCCTGAAAGACGAAGCCGATCTTTTCGTTGCGCAGCGCCGCGAGGGCGTTGCGATCCATGCCGTCGACGCGAACGCCGTCGATCAGGTACGAGCCGGAGGTGGGCGTGTCGAGGCATCCGAGAAGATTCATCAGCGTCGATTTGCCCGAACCGGAAGTGCCCATGATGGCGATGAATTCGCCTTTCTCAACCGCCAGATCGATCCCCTTCAACGCGTGCACCTCGGTGCTGCCGGTGGTGTAGGTCTTGACGAGTTGGGTCGTTTCGATGACGTTCATCAGAAGCCTCCCCTTCCGCCGCCGCGCTGGCCGCCGCCCGCTTGTCCACCCTGGAACGGACTGGCCGGCGCGGTGCTGGTCTGCGCGGTCGTCGCGGCCGGATTGATCGTGCCGGCGATGACCTTCATCCCTTCCTTGATGTTGCGGCCGGTGATCTCCGTGGTGCTGCCGTCGTTGATTCCGGTCTTGACGCGCGCCACGGCAAGCTTGCCGTTGGCGTCGAGGTAGTAGAGCGTGCCGAAGTTGCTGCTGCCGGCGCCGCGAGCTCCGCTCCATGCTTTGCGGTCGGGACGCGCGGTGGAGGTTGTGGACGTTGTCGAGGTAGTCGTCGCCGCCTGCCGCGATGCTTTCAGCGCTGCGAGCTCCGCATCGGTCGGCTTGTAGCGAAGCGCGGAGTTCGAAACCTTGAGGACGTTGTCCGACTGCTTCGTCAGGAACTGCACGCGCGCGGTCATGCCGGGAAGCAACTTGCCGTCGGTATTCGGCACCGACACGACGACGGTGTAGTTGACGACGTTGTCGGTGGTCGTCGACTGCAGGCGCACCTGTTTGACGGTGCCTTTGAAGGTCTGGCCCGTCAGCGCCTGAACGGTGAACGAAACCGGCTGTCCTTCTTTGATCTGGGCGATGTCGCTCTCGCCGACCTGCGCCAGGATCTGCATCTGCGAGAGGTCGTTGGCGATGAGAAAGAGCTGCGGCGCGGAGAGGCTGGCCGCGACGGTCTGCCCCTGCTGCACGTTGCGCTCGACCACGACGCCGTCGATCGGCGCGTAGATGCTGGTGTAGGAAAGATTCTGCTTGGCGCGATCGAGCGCGACGCGCGCCGACTTCACGCTGGCGTTGGCGACGGTGGCGCCGGACTGCGACACTTCGAAGGCGCTGCGGGCCACGAGTCCGTCATTGGTCAGCTCGCGGTTGCGGTCGTAGTCGCGTGAGGCCTGCAGCGCCTGCGCCTGCGCTTTCTCCAGGTTGGCCTGCGCGTCGGTCACGGCCTGCATGGCCAGCGTTGGATCGATGCGCGCCAGAAGCTGTCCCTTCTTCACGTGGTCATTGAAGTCGACCAGCAGTTCCGAGACCTGCCCGGAGACCTGCGTACCGACGCTGACGGTGGTGACGGCGTTCAGCGTGCCGGTCGCGGAGACGGTCGATTGCAGGTTGCCGCGCTCGATCGTGGCGAAGCGATACGTGGTCGTTTCCTTCGCGAAAGCCAGGCGATGCACGAGCACGCCGATCACCGAAAGGATGAGAACGAGTCCGACTGCGATGACTGATTTTTTCTGTCTCATGATGCCGGTATTAACGGGGCGGTACCGGCCCATGTTTCGCGTTTTCAATGAGTTGCACGCCGGCGTCACGAAGTGCACGCGGACGTCATGATCCGCAGATTACGCAGACAGGACGCAGATGAATCGGTTCTCATCTGCGTCAATCTGCGCAAATCTGCGGATCAAAAACTCCAGACTTACTGCTGCTTGTACTGAGACCGGTGCGCTTCGCGCTCGGCCTTCAGCGTGTCGAACTGCGCGCGCTGCTCGGGCGTGAGGATCGCCTTGATCTTCGCGTCCTGCGCGTCGCGAAGCTGCTTCATCTGCGCGCGCTGCGACTCCATCGTTGGGCGCAACGCATCGAGCTTCGCCGTGTCGTTCGCGTCCTTCGCGGCCTTGTACTGCTCGCGGGTCTGCTTCTGCGCTTCGAAGAAGGCCTTGTTCGTCTCGCGGAAGCTCTTGTCGAGGTCCGCGATCTGCGCCTTCTGGGCATCGGTGAGGTTCAGCTTCTGCGCGTACATCTCGCTGAAGCTGCCGCCGCGATGTCCTTCCCAGCCGCCCTTCCCGTCCTTGCCGTCATGCATGCCGGCGAAGGCCAGCGTTGCGCCGAGCGCGAGAACTGCCACTGCCGAAATCGTCTTTTTCTTCATGATTTTCCTTTGGCTTGCCGCCGCTTGATTGCTGGCGGACGGGCGATGAGACAATCCGCGGGCGCCATCTCTTTCCGCGTGAACACGAACTGCACTTCCGTGTAACGAGTCGCACGCAAACGCGCTTCGCCGGGGCGCAAACTTGCATCGAGCACAGCCGTGGACACGCCACAACGACCGACCTACGCACGCATCGGCAGCCGTGAGCTGCTGATGATCTTCGCGTTCTGGACGTTCATCGCCACGCTCTCCGCGGTGAATCGCGCCCTCGATCCTCGGGGATTCGGATTCCAGCTCAGCTCACCGGCGGGTCCGATCGCGCTGGAGTACATCGAGTCGTGGCTCTGGGCGGTGATCACGCCGGCGGTCTTCCTGCTGACGCAACGCTTTCCGATCGAGCGGTCGCGATGGCTGCGGCGGATCGGCGCGCTGCTGCTGATCGGCGTTGCGATCGCGATCGCCGTCGACCTGACCATGGATCTGGTGCGAATCGCCGTCCTGGCCGGGGTTCCGTCGCGGCGGCCGCGCGTCTTCTCGCCCGTCAATGCCATTCTCCGTTTCCGCTTTCTCAATCAACTGCTGGTTTACCTGGCCGTCCTCGCTGCCGGCTACGCGCGCAACTTCTATCTCCGCGATCTCGCGCGGCAGCGCGAGGCAGTGGCGCTCGAAGCGCGCGCGGCGGAATTGCAGGCGCAACTTGCCGCGGCACGCCTCGACGCGCTGCGCATGCAGCTCAATCCGCACTTTCTCTTCAACACGCTGCACGCCGTTTCGGCGCTCGTGGAGCGCGATCCGGGCGGCGTGCGCAGGATGATCGCCCGCCTCTCCGAGCTGCTGCGGCATACGATCGAAGCGCGCGGCGCGGACGAGGTTTCGCTGCGCGATGAGCTGGAGTTTCTGCGGCGCTACATCGAGATCATGGAGATCCGTTTTCAGGGGCGTCTGACGGTGACGGTGAACGCGGGCGATCGAGCGCTGGAGGCGCTGGTCCCGAATCTGATTCTGCAGCCGATCGTGGAGAACGCGCTGGAGCACGGCGCCAGTCGCGCCTCCGGACAAGGCGAGGTCACGATCGACGCGAAGGTCGACGGCGACGATCTCGTGGTCACGGTTCAGGATAACGGGCCCGGCTTGTCGTCAAACGCTGAAGGCGTCGGCTTGAGCAACACGAAGGCGCGTCTCGATCAACTCTACGGCGATCCCGCCTCGCTCACGCTCACCTCCCCCTCCGCCGGCGGAGTGCTGGCCACGCTGCGCGTTCCGTATCACACTGCCGCCGATCTTCGAACGCGAGCCATGCATGTCTGACAAGCCGATCCGCGTCCTCATCGCCGACGACGAAGCGCTGGCGCGCGACCGCATCGCCGATCTGCTCGCGCATGAGACAAACGTCGCCATCGCCGGGACGGCGTCGACGGGACTGGAAGCGATCGAAGCCATCCGCACGCTGCATCCCGACCTCGTCTTCCTCGACGTGCAGATGCCCGGAAGAACAGGCCTCGAAGTCGTCGACGACGTCGGCGCCGAAAAAATGCCGGCCACGATCTTCGTCACCGCTTTCGACAAGTTCGCGCTCAACGCCTTCGACCGCGCCGCCGTCGACTACCTGGTCAAACCGTTCGACGATGAGCGCTTCGCGCAGGCCTTCCGGCGCGCACGGAAGATGATCGAGCTGGAGCAGGTGCAGGAAGTGACGCAGCGCCTGTTGTCGCTTCTTCACAATCCGCCGGCCGAAACCCCTGCTCCGCCGGCGCCGAAACACGATTACCTCGAGCGCATCTCCGTCGAAAGCCGCGGCCAGGTGCGCGTGGTGCCGGTGGACAAGGTCGACTACATCACCGCCGACGGTCCCTACGCGGAGCTGCACGTCGGCGACCGCGTCTTCGCCATCCGCGAGCGGATGCAGACGCTCGACGAGCGCCTCGATCCCGAGGTTTTCTTCCGCATCCATCGCTCCGCCATCGTCCGCCTCGACCGCATCGACACCCTCCTCCGCCACCCCGGCGGCGACTATGGCGTCCGCCTGAAAAACGGCACGGAGCTGAGCCTCAGCCGCGGGCGAAGAGACGAGCTCGAACAAAAGTTAGGGATTACGAAGTAGCGGATCGCATCGTCGGCGAAGCCGGCGTAAGAACCGTAGCCCACGGGTTTCACCCGTGGGAAATCCGATGCGCGCAGATTGGTGAGCCCGTTTTAACGGGCGAAAGAAAGCTTTCTCTCGCCCGCCAAGGCGGGCTCACAATCAAACGTCATCTGATGCCCCACGGGTGAAACCCGTGGGCTACGGTTCTCAGGCCGGCTTCGCCGGCGAGGAATCCTCTCCGCGTCAACCGGTCCTCGCCCGCAAATCACGGAATCGCCACCTCCCCCCACTGGTTTGCGCCAAGATGCTCGCTGAAAATGCGCTTCGCAGGTTCGTCGCGCCGCGCACGCTGACGCGCGGTGACGCGTACTACGCGCAGGGGCGCGTGCGGCGCATCGAGCGGCTCAGTCCTCATCTGATTCACGCCGACGTGCAGGGCAGCCGCATCTACTCGGTCGAGCTGATGATCGACGGCGATCACCTCACCGCCGAGTGCGAATGCCCCTGGTTTCACGAGAACCTCGAGGAGTGCAAGCACATCTGGGCCGTCATCCGCGCCGCCAGCGCGCGCAAGATGCTGCCGGAGCGCGAGATGGTCCTCGGCGATTTTTACGAGGGTGACGATACCTTCGAAGACGACGAGTTCGACGGTGAGGACGAGGTTGTGGTCAGGTTTCCCCGCGCCGTTCCGCATCGGCAGATGCCGCCGGCGTGGCAGAGTTTTCTGAATGCGCTCCCGCCGCCTCCGCCTCCGGTGCGCGAGAGCGGATCGCGCAGCGTCCCCGAGGAGATCGCGTACGTCATCGTGGCCTCGCGTCGCGCGCAATCGCTCACGCTCGAAATTCTCGGACGCAGCCACAAGAAAAACGGCGAGTGGGGAAAGTGGAAACCGCTGTCGATTCGTCTCGACGAGCTGGAAAGGCTGCCGCCGTTCGATCGCGACTCCCTGGCGCTCCTCAATCCGAATTCGTGGGCGTACAACACCGAACGGATGGTCACCGTCGCGCCGACGATGGTGGCGTGGTGGGTGGAGCGCCTCGCGCGTGCGGGTCGGCTCGCCGTCCTCGATAGCAACGAACAGGTGCAGGCGATCGCCTGGGATGACGGCCCGCCGTTTACGCTGCGCGTGGCCATCGTCAACGACGCCGCGGCATCGAAGTACCGCATCGTGGCCACGATTGAGCGCGACGGGGAGAAATTGCCGCTGGAAAGCGTCGAGTACACGATGCCCGGAATCGTCATCGCCGGCAGACGCGCCAGCCGTTTCGATGAAGGCGGCCGCGGATCGTGGCTCGAAGCGGTTCGCGCCAATCCGGACATCGAGATTCCGCACGCGGATGCCGATCGTTTTCGCCAGGCTCTGCTTCGCGCGCCGATCGCGAACATCGAACTGCCCGAGGAGCTCGGCTGGACGATCACCGACATCCGTCCGCGTCCGATTCTTTCGCTCGCCAATCAATCGTGGACTTCGGAACTGAGCGCGCAGCTCGATTTCGTGTACGACGAGTGGCGCGTCTCCAGCCGTTCCGAGGAGATGCAGACGACGCTGGCGCGCAAACTGATCCGCCGCAATCGCGCCGCCGAGGAAGGATTTCGCGGACGTCTCGGCGCGCTCGGCGTGATCTCCACCTGGGACGGCTACCGCGTGCGGCAGTCGCAGGTCGAAGACATCGTGCGGAAGTTGAGCGCCGAGGGGTGGACGATCGAGCTCGATTCCGCGCAGGTGCGCGTCGCGGACGATTTCGACGTCGAGATCTCCAGCGGCATCGACTGGTTCGACCTCAACGTCAGCGCCAGTTTCGACGACATGGAAGTCGATCTGCCGGAACTGCTCGCGGCAGCGGAAGGGAATCGCTCGCTGCTGCGATTGTCCGACGGCTCGTTCGGCATCATGCCGTCGTCGTGGATGGAATCGCTCGCGCCGGCGCTGGAGCTCGGGAAGCGCGAAGGGAGCGGTGTGCGCTTTCGCCCGTCGCAGGCGCTGCTGATCGACGCGCTATTGAAGACGAATACGCGCAGCGTCGATACGGCATTTGCCGAGCTGCGGCAGCGCATCGCGGACGCGTCGCCGGAACCGCGGCAGGAACCGCCGACGCTGATGACGGAGCTGCGCCCGTACCAACGCGCTGGCCTCGGCTGGCTCGAGTTCCTCCGCACCACAGGCCTCGGTGGCTGCCTCGCGGACGACATGGGCCTCGGCAAGACCGTGCAGGCTCTCGCGCTGCTGGAAGGGCTTCGTGCGAGCGGCAATCACGGACCGTCGCTCGTCGTCGCGCCGCGGTCGCTCCTGTTCAACTGGGCCGCCGAGGCCAGGCGATTCGCGCCGCAGTTGCGCGTGATGGAGCATCACGGAACCGAGCGCGGAAAGAATGACTTCGCCGGCGCCGACCTCGTGCTGACGACGTACGCGACGATGCGCCTCGACATCGCCAAGCTGGCCGAGATCGAATTCGAATACGTCATCCTCGACGAATCGCAGGCGATCAAGAACGCGACCAGCCAGGTTGCGAAGGCGAGCCGCCTGTTGCGCGGACGCCATCGCCTCGCGCTCAGCGGCACACCGATCGAGAATCACCTCGGCGAGCTCTGGAGCCTCTTCGAGTTTCTCAATCCCGGCCTGCTCGGATCGTCGCGATCGTTCGCGCGCACGTTTGCCGCGAAGAACGCGCCTCCCGAACGCCGCGACGCGCTCGCGCGCGCGATCCGTCCCTTGCTGCTGCGTCGCACGAAGGAGCAGGTCGCGCCGGAATTGCCGGAGCGCATCGAACAAACGCTCTACTGCGAGCTGGAAGGAACGCAGAAGAAGCAGTACGAGGAGTTGCGCGATCACTACCGCGCCGCGCTCCTCGGACGCATCAAAAAAGGCGGCATCGACAAGGCGCGCATGCACATCCTCGAAGCGCTGCTTCGTCTGCGCCAGGCCGCCTGCGATCCGGCGCTCATCGACGGCAACACCGACGCGCCCTCGGCGAAAGTCGAACTGCTGATGGACGAGTTGCGCGACGTACTCGACTCCGGTCATCGCGCGCTGGTCTTCTCGCAATTCACGTCGTTCCTCTCGATCGTCCGCGGCGTCCTCGATCGCGAACGCATCCCGTATCTCTACCTCGACGGCAAGACCACCAATCGCCAGACGCTGGTTGAGCAGTTCCAGGATTCCTCCGGTCCGCCGCTCTTCCTCATCAGCCTCAAAGCCGGCGGCCTCGGACTCAACCTCACCAACGCCGACTACATCTTCCTGCTCGACCCCTGGTGGAATCCCGCCGTCGAAGCGCAGGCAATCGACCGCGCCCACCGCATCGGCCGCCAGAAACCAGTCGTCGCCTACCGCCTCATCGCCCGCGACACCGTCGAAGAAAAGATCCTCGAGCTCCAGGCCAAAAAGAAGGAGCTGGCCGAATCGATCATCTCCGAGGACAACAGCGTTCTACGCCGGCTGGAGGTGGAGGACATCGAGATGTTGCTGGGGTGAGATGCGAAGTTGTAAGGATTACTTACAAGTTCCGCCGCAACGCGCTTCAGCAGAAATCTTTCTCTCGCGCGCCAAGGCGCGCTCACAAAATCCTACGCGATCAGTCTCCCCACGGCTGAAGGCCGTGGGCTACGGTTCTTACGCCGGCTTCGCCGACGGTTGCCGAGTTTCGATGGCTAGATTTCAACCGTCGGCGTAGCCGGCGTAAGAACCGTAGCCCCCACGTTCACGTGGGGGTAAGAGGTCGCCACGGTCTCGTGAGCCCGCTTAAGCGGGCGAAAGAAAGACTTCCGAGGTACGATCCACGCCGGGACTTCCGCATGGCGAATCGCCATGCCGCACAGTTACAGCAACATCCTCACGCACATCGTCTTCTCGACGAAAAGCCGCCGTCCATTCATCGATGCCGCGCTTGAAGCGCGGCTCTTCCCCTACTTCGGCGGGATCATTCGACAACTCGACGGGAAGCTATACGTCGTCAACGGAGTCGCGGATCACGTCCACCTGCTCGCCGAATTGCCTCCAACGATTGCGGTCGCTGAAGCGATCGGCAAGATCAAAGGCAGCTCGACGTACTGGATTCATCAGTCGTTTCCCGAACAAGTCGCATTCGCATGGCAACGTGGATACGCGGCGTTCAGCGTCAGCAAGTCGAAGGTTGCGGTGGTGGCTCGGTACATTGAAGGTCAGAAGGAACATCACAAGAAGCACTCGTTCCAAGACGAATTTCTGGAGCTTCTGCGACGGCACGGGATTGCGATCAATGAGAAGTATCTGTGGACGTGATCTTTCGCCCGCTTAAGCGGGCTCACGAGGTTGTGGCGACCTGCTTACCCCCATCTGAAGATGGGGGCTACGGTCCTTACGGCGGCTACGCCGCCGAACACTTTGAACGATCCGGAATCGCCGGATAGTTGCCGAGCGCCGAGGAGACCAACTATTCGGAATTACCGAATGGCTGGATCACGTCACCGCCCATACGCGACGTATCGCGCATCACTCGCGATGACGCGTAACTGATGCGCGGCGAGTTGCGCGCGATGGGCAGCGTCGTTCGTGCGGACGATGTAAATGCGCGGCGTGGTGGCGTCGGCGAGGGCGGTGTCGAGCCAGGGCATCGGCTTGATCGACGTGCCGCCGGCGAAGTTGGCGTAGTGGCGGATCAGGTAGTTGCTGGTGAACTCCTCGGCGTCCGGCGTGACGACCACGATGGGGTGGCGGAGGTAGAACGTCATCGAGCCGGTGAACGCTTCGATGCCGACGATCTCCGTTTGCGGCGTCACCATCGGCCGGAGTTGTTCCATCAGCGCGGCTTCGGAACGGCGCGCGCCGATGGCGCGCATCATCGGATTCGCGGCGAGCGGGATGGCGATGATCGGGATCGTCAGCGCGATGAGGACGACGTCGCGATTGCGCACAAACGCCAGTGCGCCGCCGAGGATGAATGCGATGCCGATCGACATCGCGGAGAGGCGCGCGGCGTCGCCATATTCGGCGCGCAGATGGAGGAACTGCGGCGCGATCACGAGCGCCAGTCCAAAGATCAGCAGCACGATCGCCGCCACGCGCGCGCCGATCCGCGCGTTGTGCCAGATGTGCGCGACCAGCAATGCAATGGGCGCCATCAGCGGCAGGATGTATTGCGGGCGCTTGGACTGAGAGATCGAGAAGAAGATGAACGGGATGGCGATCCAGAGCAACAGATAGATCGTCGACCGGTCGCGGCGATCGATCGCGCGCGGACTGCCGAGGAGAACGATCGACCACGGCAACGCGCCGGCGAGCAGATACGGGACGAAGTACCACGGCGGGCCAGTGCGCTTGAGCGCCTTCGTCGCCAGCCGTTGCGCAGTTTCGGTGACGAGAACGTAGTGCAGAAAATCGGGGATGGCGCGCGAAATCGCCCAGACCCACGGCGCGATCGCGAGGATGAAGAGCGCCAATCCGGCCCATGACCAGAGCGCGCGAAAGCGCTTGCGCCAGATCGCATACGGAATGGCGACGAGAAGCGGCAATGCGATCGCGACCGGGCCCTTCGTGATCACGCCGAGTCCGATCGAGAGCCACGCGAACGCGGACCATTTGCGCGCGCCATCTTCGCAAGCGAAGTAGAAAAACGCCGTCGCCATCGTGATGAACAGCGCCAGCGCGGCGTCGAAAATCACCGTTCGCGAGAAGGCGATCGCCAGCGGCGTTGCCAGAAAAACGATCGCGGCGATGAACGCTTCGTCGCTTCCCCACACGCGTCGCGCGAACCACCAGAGGAACGCGGCGCCGGCGATCGTGAAGAGGAAGGCGGGCAGCCGCGCGGCGACCTCTGTCGGCCCGAGCACCTCCATCGCCGCCGCCTCCGACGCGAAATAGACGATCGGTTTGTCGAGGTACGGCAGACCGTCGAGGCGCGGCATCACGTAGTCGTTCGTCGCCGCCATCTCGCGGCCCACCTCGGCGTTGCGCCCTTCGTCCGGGTCGAGCAACGGAAATCCGGCGAGGTGAATGGAGAGGGCGATGACGACGACGAGGAGCCACCAACGGAGGAGCGTGGAAGGGGCGGCCAAAGCGGGCGAAGGATACCGCTAATATTCGCGGCTTCTGCTTGCATTGCGATGAAAGACATCCTCGGACGAACCTTCGACTTCGCAACGCCACCGTCGCGCGTGGTGTCGCTCGTCCCGTCGCTGACGGAGACCCTGTTCGACCTCGGCGCAGGCGATGTGGTCGTGGGCATCACCGACTTCTGCATCTTCCCCGAGGGGATCGATCGGCCGCGTGTTGGTGGGACGAAGAATCCGCGCATCGACGAGATCCGCGCGCTGTCGCCGGATCTCGTCTACATGAATCTCGAGGAGAACATCGAGCGTCATGCGAATGCGATCGAGGAGTTCGCGCCGGTGTTCGTCACGGAGCCGAAGACAGTCGATGACGTGTCCGCGCTCATCTCGACTCTCGGCGCAATTCATCGACGCCACGACCGCGCGCGCGAGTTGAACGACGCACTTGCGAACGAACGAGGCACCGTCGCGCCGTTCACGTTCGCTGTGCCGATCTGGAAGAAGCCGTGGATGTGGTGCGGCGGCGATACGTACGTCTCGAATCTCGTCGAATCGATCGGCGGCAGCAATGTCCTAGGCGATCGCGAACGCTATCCGTCGCTTGCAATCGAAGAAGTGCTGGCGCTCCGTCCCGACATCGTTTTTCTGCCCGACGAACCATACGAATTCAGCGCCGCGGACGCCGCCGAACTCCGAGGGCCGCGCGTGATCGGGCCGTTCCCCGGGTACCTCTTCACATGGCACGGGACGCGGACGATTCTGGGGCTGCGGTTTCTACGCGAGCGATTGGGCCAGTGACTGCTACTTGATGACGAGGTCGTGAAGCAATTCTTCGATGTTCTGCGGAACTGCAACTGGCACAAACCACGATTTCGGGTAGAGATAGTCTTCGCCCGATTCATCGATGATGCGCGCGTAGTCGCGCGAGGCAGCGGAGGGATCTTCGAGAGCTTCGTAAACCTTGCGCAACTCGAGCGTTCCCGCGTATTCGCCGTTATTGATGCAGATGACGAAGTGCTTTGAGTTGCTCATTGGTCAATCACCGCGCCCAAAAATGATCGCGCGCGAAGTAATTCGATCGCCCGCTGTCGTCGTGGAAGGTCGTGTAAGCGTCGACGACGAGGAGACGTTTGTTGAGGTAGGCCAGGATGGCGATGCGCGCGAAACCGAAGTCGTATGCGGCGCGGAACGCGGCTGCTTCGCCGCCGGCGGTGGTGAGGGAGAACGGCAGGACCGTCGTTTCACCCCAGTCGTCGATGCGCAACAGCACGTCCTCCGATCGGAGGCTGATTGTCAGCCCCGCGATGTTGCGGCTGGACGTGTCGTAGTTGAGCCATTCGCCGAGGAGCGTGGCGGGATCGATCGGCGCCGCATTGACGGAGGGGCGGTCGCTGAGACGCGCGATCACCGGTGAAAGAACTCGCGGCTGAAGTAGGCGGAGCGTCCGCTGCCGTCTTTGAACGTGTTGAACGTGTCGAGGACGAGGATGCCGCCTTTCGAATATGCCGCCAGCAGACTCTCCTCGAATCCGAAATCGAAGACGGCGCTCACGGCCATCCCTTCGGTGGAATCGACGCTTTTTGCGTACGCAATCGCCGGCACCTCGCCCCAATCGATCGGATCGGGCGATCCCGCGCCGAACGCGCGCAGGACGAAGGCGCCGTCGCGCTCGGAGAGCTCCATCTTCACTACGCCGGCCGACTGCTTGTCCGTGGCGAACCAGGTGCCGAGCATCGGCGACGGATCGACGCGGCCGCCCGGCGCGGCATCGCCGTTCGGAAGCTGGTCTTCGGCACGGACGAAGCGCATGTCGAAATTCTAAGTCAGCCTTCGATGATGCCGGTGGCCCAGATGCGCAGCGTCTCTTCGACCGAATCGAGCTGGCGCGTGAAGAAGTGATCGGCGCCGGTGATGATCATCGTCTCTGCGTTGCGGATCTCCTGGCCGAGTTTTTCGAGCTTCTCGACGTCGCCATGTTCGTCCTGCGTGCCGTGCAGGATCAGCATCGGCTTCTCGCATGATCGGAGATAGCCGAAGTCGTACTTGTTGACCGGCGTACCGATCAGGAAGAGCGCGTCGACCGCGGCGATCTCGCACGCCGCGCGCGAGGCCACCCACGCGCCGAACGAAAAGCCGCCGACGATCACCTTCTTGCCGGGATGCTTTTTCATCAGCCAGTCGATCGCGGCGACGACGTCGCCCTGCTCGCCTTCGCCTTCCTCGTGATGGCCGGCGCTGGCTCCGGTGCCGCGAAAGTTGAATCGGAGCGTGGCCACGTTCGCGGCCTCGAGTCCGCGCGCGGCGCGGAAGACGACTTTGTTGTGCAGCGTGCCGCCGCCGAGGGGATGCGGATGGCAGACCACGGCCACGGCCGCGGGATCCTGGAGATCGCGATAGAGCGCCTCGAGCTTGCCGGCGCTCGAAAAGAGATCGACGTGGCGGAGAGGTTTCGGGTTCACAGTACGCCCGACGTTTCGCGCACCGGCGCGAGCCTGACCAGGATGCGATCGCCGTCCATCTTCACCTCATGCGTGGCGATCGTGTATTCGGCGTTGCCGGGACAGAGTCCGGTCCGGACGTCGAATCCCCAGAGGTGCCACGGACAGATGATCTCGTCACCGATCAGGTCCCCCTCGGCGAGCGGACCGCCGCGGTGCGGGCAGACGTTATCGGTGGCGAAAAATCCGCCGGCGGTGTGAGAGATGGCGATGCTGCGGTCGTCGACCTTCACGGCCCTGATGCGGCCGATCGGAAGTTCGGCCGCGTTCAGGACCTCGGTAAAGGCTTCGTTCATCGGAGGCGCACTCTAGCAAAAGCAGTGTCAGTGCAGCTTGTCGCGCATGGCGCGATACGTTTTCCAGTCCGATTCTTTGCCGGCGGCATTGATCGTGATCGGAAACGGATGGCCGGGAATGAGCTTGTTGAGCTCCTTCGCAAATGCCTTCGGATCGGCGGCGTACCAGAGCCAGGTGCGCTCGCCGCTGCCGGTCACGATCATCATCAGATAGCCGACGCGGTCGCCCTGGATCGGATCGAGCGTTGCTTCGAACTTCGCGATCTGTGTGACCACTTTCTCGGCAGGCATCCCTTTCGAGTCGGGCGCGTACTTCCAGTGCATCTCGACCGCGTTCGGATACTTCGCCGGTTGCACGTCCGCCGGCATCTCGCTGCGGACTTTCAGCAGCAGAAGATGATCGTGCTGCTTCGACGTCGTGACGATCCAGCCATTGTTGGGACCTTTATCCGGAACGGTGGTCGTGGCGGGAGTGGCGGCGATGAGGGCGGACGCGATCAGCGCCGCGCTGAGGGCAACTGCGATTCGTTTCATTCGGGTGGTTCCTTTCATGCGAGCCAGACGGGGCGTGGGACGCCGTTGCGGCCGACGGCGGCGCTGCCATCCCAAACGCCCGGGATGGCCGTTCCGCAATCGGGGCAGCGGCCGTCATTCAATCGATACGAGGTAACGCGGAAACCGGTGCGGCCGATGACGACAGCATCGCACGACGGGCAATGCGTGCTCTCCAAATCGCCGACCGCGCCCGGGATATTGCCGGGATAGATGTAGCGCAGTCCGGCGCGGCGGCCGATTTCGTAGGCGCGCAGGAGTTGCCTGGCCGAGGTGTTCGCGTTCGCGGTCATCTTGTAGTCCTGATGAAACGCGGTGATGTGCCACGGGATGTCAACGTCGACGCTCGCGAGGAACTCGGCGCATTTCGTCAATTCCTCGTCGGAGTCATTGAATCCGGGAACGATAAGCGTGACGATCTCGACCCATATGCCGCGCTGCTTGAGACCTTTGATCGTATCGAGCACCGGCTGCAGCGTGCCGCCGAGGTCGCGGTAGTGGGCGTCGGAGAAACCTTTGAGATCGACTTTGTAGAGGTCGACGTAGGGCGCGATGTAGTCGAGCACCTTCTCGGTGCCGTTTCCATTTGAAACGTACGAACAGACCAGGCCTTCGCGTTTCGCTTCCTTGAAAATCTCGACGGCCCATTCCGAGGTGATGAGCGGCTCGTTGTAGGTCGAAGTGATGACCTTCGCGTCGTGGCGTTTGGCGAGCGCGACGAGCTCGGCCGGCTCGATGTCGACCGGCGACGCGCCGGCGACAGGATCGCGCAACGCCTGCGACGTGACCCAGTTCTGGCAGTAGCCGCAGTGGTAATCGCAGCCGAGCATGCCGAACGAGAGCGCGAGCGCGCCGGGATACGCGTGGAAAAACGGCTTCTTTTCGATCGGATCGACCTGAAGCGCGGCCGCGTAGCCGCGCGGGACGCGCAACACGCCGTCTTCGTTGTAGCGGACTTTGCAGATGCCGTTGAGGCCATTGAGGATTTTGCAGCGATGGCCGCACGAGTAGCAGCGCACCGCTTTGTTTTCGAGTTTGTCGTAGAGCTCCGGCGCCCCCTCGGCCGTTCTCGCGGCCAGGATCTCGCCGAGCGCAATTTGTTGGGAGGTTGCTGCGGGCATGGCGTGGAAAACGCCGCGGATCAGGCGTGTATTGCCGGGACGCGCTGCGAGGATGCTGCGTAGCAAGCCCAGGCCAGCAATCCGCCGGCGATTCCATCGACGAGGTAGTGCCATCCCGTCACGACCGAGCCGATCAATGCCAGAAACGCGAGGACGCCGAAGACATAGCCCCATCGGGTGAGCCGGCGCATCCAGAAAAATCCGAGGACTTGAAATCCGACGTGCAGGCTCGGAAACGCGGCCACGCCGAAGAAGATGTTGATCGGCTTCGCGTTCCATCCCGGCGGGCTGCGAACGGCGGCGTAGTTCTCGATGAGCATGTGCTGCGCGTCCTGCGAATGTTTCAGCATCGGACCCAGCGGCAGCCAGACCGAGGGAAAACGGTACGCGGGTCCGAGCGACGGAACAGCGACGTAAAGCCACGCTCCGATCAGCCAGAGCAGCGCATTCGAATTCACGAAGGCGATCCGCACGCGGCGCTCCGGCATGGAGGCGATGAAGGCAGGGACGATACTCAGCGCCGGGAACAGCACCGTGCTGTAGCTGGCGTCGAAGAATCGCATTAAAACAGGCGCGGAAAACAGCGACGCCAGAAACACGGTGGGCGCATAGCCGAATGCGATGGCGCGGTCGGCGTTCCAGAGCTGCTGATCGAACAGCCGAGGATGAAGGACCGGGATCGCCAACTTGATCCACGTGTACGCGTGCACCCACAGCCCGCTGAAAACGGTGATTCGAATGGAG